>Ga0208898_1000984_pt1 | contig 20010 bp, 12 predicted proteins | sample VirMetDEL_Mar_4_FD_184513 | JGI IMG/M metagenome (GOLD analysis project Ga0208898, IMG submission 184513) | Aqueous microbial communities from the Delaware River and Bay under freshwater to marine salinity gradient to study organic matter... | ecosystem: Environmental > Aquatic > Marine >...
ATAATCTTCTTTGATTTTAAAATCTGTTTCCTGTACTTTTTAATCTTTTTGCCTTGCTCTGCATACAGTTTTTCTATTGCAGCATCTATGTCTGTAAAATCCATTCCACTCTCCTGCAACGCCATAACAAAAGCCTCCATCTCTGCGTCATTCTCTGCCATCTCTTCTTCAAATGTTCTTACCGCTGCATTACTGTCAATAAGGTTTAATTGCAGTTCTCTCCATCCACGAACAATACCATTTCGGATAGAATTCCCAGAGAATTTACTCTTTGCCCTATGTATATTCTTAACAATCTCTTTTCTAAGATTACTAACGTGAGGTATATATTTTCTTTTAAGAGTTTCTTCAAGTAAGTTCTTAGCGAAGTCAAAGTCATACTCTGGATAAGCATTGAGTATTGTTTCTATTATCTCGTCATCCCTATACTGAGGGTCTTTATCTCTGGTCTTAATTAAGTTTTCTAATACTCTTTGTCTTGATGACTTTGGTTGTGCTGGCTTGAATCTATGTCCTTGTCTTACACCTCCTAATTGGAACATTGGTGTTTGTTCGTTTCTGATGGGCGCTGCAAGGTAATCCATAGAGCCAATAATGAATCTTCTTAAAGCTATATTAGTTGGATTGCCAGCGGATAATGACTCTAATAAACTTCTGTAATATGGACTATCTATCTTTTCTGCCATTAATGATTTGATGTCACCCATAACTTGCAGCGACCTTATGTCATTGTCCTCCTTTAAAGCTATAACAGCATTGTTAACGGCATTATGTATCTTACCATTTAACTCTGTCCTTACCTCTGGAGTAGTCTGGCGCATCCTTTCATTAAGCTGGATAATGCTTTCAAAGGATAAATTTTCTATGTCATTTGTTGTCTCAGCTATAAACTTCCTGTATGTTTTCTCTGGTAGTATTCCAATCTTGCGAGTATCTGCTATACCGATACTATCAAATGTTCTTAGCTTGCTATCCTTATCTAAATCTTTTACGTCTTGACCTATCTGGAATCTTGGCTTTTCTTGTCCTGCCGTAACTATTTCAATACCTGTTTGAGTAAACAATTCAAATACTTGTCTTGCTCTGTCTTGTGTTATTGCTCCTGTTGACGATGCCTTGTATCTGGTCGCAAGTTTCTTGAAGCTTATTTTGTCAGGTTTTTGTTCGCCCTGTTCGGTTGTTTCTGTTACTTGTGAAACACCAGTACCTCTTTTGTTTGCTTGTCTTATGGCCGTTGCAAGTTCTGTGTCATTGTCAATATCATAAGACATTAAAAATCTGGCATACTCCGACTTGTTTATTGTGCTGTCGTCATCTATGTATCTGGCTGCAAGCTTTGCACCTTCAAGCATTAACGTTGGAGTTGTCTTGTATTTACTTAAAGCATCTGATAAAGCTATAAGTAAATCAGTTTCCATTTTTGTCGAGAAACCATCTGATACGGTAGCGATACCTCCGGGCCTTACATTCCCTTCTGCGTATCGCTCTTTCATCAATATACTTCTCCCCGTAACTCCAAACAGATTAAATATGTCGTCTGGGTTTGTTATTTTTACTCTATCGTAAAAGTTATCTATTAAAGCTATTGCCCTTTCATCAGGACTAAGCGTTGATAAAAACTCAGCCATCCTCGCTTCAACCTCTCCTGCCATTAAACTGTAAACATTATAATCACTAAGGGGTTTACCTGCTATCTTTTGTTTATATTCAACAAAAGACCTAAAATTGCCAATATTACTACCATATTTTTTTAGAGCGTGAGTCTTTATTGTCTTAATTCTTTCAACCGAATCAGCCTTTTCTTCTTTTAAAACTTTTAATCTTTCTTTAAAGCCAGCTTCATTTGACCTATTCTTAGGTATAGCTTTTATCTGCTTTACTATGTAATTATACTCATCTATGGCATTTGTCAATCCAAGGTAGTCGCTAATAGGTAAATCAAGGTCGCCTTTCTTAAACGCCTTTCTAATTCGTGCTATTGATTCTTCACTACTTCCACTATACCATCCTTCCGCATACTGTATTATATGCTGAATTTCGTGTTCAAAGTTTGGCACTAAATAGTCGCCAATCTCTTTCGCAAATAGATAAGGTTCTATAATGAACCTTGACCTTGGAGCATTGGATGCAGGTATTCGCATACCTATTGTTCTTACATTTATTTTTATTAATTTTTGTTCTTGCGAAACAGACGCAAGAATATCTTTATCCATATTAAGCCTAAAAGAAACCTTAAATCCTTTTAGTTCTGGATATTGCTTGAAAAGTCTATTTTTGTCGCCATTAGGATATAAGCTTGTAAGTTTTACACTCTTTCCTTTCCAATTTGAAACAACATCAATAACTATTTGCGCTGCTTTTGCTTCGTCTAATCCATCATTAGCTACAACCTTAGACCAGTGACCAAGCCGAGTCATTTGCCATCCAGTCATTTCTAATATACGCATAGGGGGTAAACCCATACTACGCATTGCTTGTGCTAATCTAAGTTGTCTCTTATCTTCTTTAGCTACTATTAAATCTTGTCCAGATGTAGTTCTTATTTCCACCTCTAAACCTCTTGCACCTGTAATAGAGAACCTTGGAACATTAGATAGTGATGTTCGTTCTAATTCTACTAAAGCACCTTTTTTTGTTACTTTAACTCCATCTGGCATTGAAGCTAATATGGAGGGTAAGTTGGTCGCTGCAAAGTAAGCCTTGCCACCTATCTTTAGTTTATTAAATACGTCAGTGATAGCTACTTCCGTTGCATACTTATCAAGTCCTTCTAAGTTTACAGCAAATACAGTATCAAACTTTTCTCTGATAGTGAAAGCATTAGTGTAATCAATAGGTATCTGAGAAGTAACTCCCAATAAGTTTGGTTCGTATGCAAGCACATCTATACCCTGCTCCACTAAACTTGCAGCACCCTCTCCATCCGCTGCTCCATAGTCTAATACTCTACCCTTGGCAAACTTAGCTAAAGACTTATATGTAGCCGGATTTGACTTTGCTTGCCTTCTTCCTATTGCTCTGTCTGCATCATAGCTTATTTCGTCTAATCCAACTTTAATTTTAGACTCGCCTAAATCATAATTTGATTCTATATAACTTTCAAACTGAAATCTTATGTCGTTATTGGCCTCATCAAATTCTACATTACCTCCATCTGCTAACTTTATCTTTCCTATCTGGTCGTTGAATATATGTATGTGAGAATCATTAGGGCTTAGATTCATTCCTTTAAACCTATTAGATACGTCATTAACGATTATGCCATCGTAACCAAGGTTTCTGAAAGTTTCTGCCAGTATAACACCGCTATTAAAAGCGCCAGTTTCTGGGTCTTCAAAATATATAGCCGCTTCTTTCAGCGCCTTAAATACATCATCTACGTTTAAATCTTCTTCGTAATAAAATTCATCTGATTTAATTCCACGAAAACCTTCTTCTGTCGAGAAGTCTATTACTGCTTCACCAAAGGCCCTCAGTATCTTAGAAGCCCTTGCGTCCATTTCTCGAACTATATCCTGTATCTCGTCATCATAATCCTCTCTGGCTTCTTCTACGGATATATCATACATATCAGCTATCTCCTGCTCTGCTTCTGCTATTATGTCTGGGTCTATTGGGTCAAGGTTGCTTATGAAATCGCCATTACCTATGACTAACGGATTATCTAATTTGACAAATACATCTAAAACTATATCCTCTTGTGTTTTAAATGGATTGTTTTTTACTGCTCCTGTTTCCTCAAACTCTTCTTTGGCGGTGCCATAAATTCTTTCAAACTCATCATCATCTATATATTCTAATTCTTGATACACTTTATCATAGAAATTCTCTATCTTGTGTTTAAGGTCTGCGCCCCCAGATGTATAGTTGTCGTTAGCGTCTTGTTTGTTTGTAGTGAAATAAGAAACTGTGTTCCCAAGAAAACCTCCAGTTGATTCTTTCGTGTCTTTAAATTCATAAAACTTTCTAATAGTCCCGTGATAAGCTTTAGCAACTACTGGTTCTCCTGTTTTAATTTCCTGTACTGCTGTTCCAGTAACATATCTATTTGTTCCTCGCCACTTATTAAAATTAGCTACTGCCTCTTGCTTAGTGTTTGCTCTTGGGCCAAATGGGTCTACAACTTCTAACTGAAATTTAGGCTGTCCGTATTGGTCTGCATAAGCCATAATAATGTCAGCTATGCTTCCCATTATCGAGTTAGTAACACCTCTTCTTTTTCTTGCTTGGTCTGCCAGATAACTAAGTAAAGATAAATCAGGATTGTCATTGGTTTCAAGTTGATTCATAAAATAAACCAAGCCAAGTAAACTATCAACACCTTCTTTATTCGGATTCTCATTCTTTCCTTTTCTGATTAAGTCATCAACTATGGCTTTATTTTCGTCACTAATAGCGGCAAAGCCTTCCATTAATTTCTCAGATGCTACTACTTTGTCAGATATATCAAATGGCGATAAATCAGTTATATCTATTGCCGGAATAGGAACACCCGCTCTAATATGTGATATAAGACCATCTGCAAACTTCTGCGGGTCAAGGTCTTTTAATCCAATCTGGTAGTTAATGCCTACTGACTTCAATACCTCATTAATGTATTCTATCAACTGCTTTAATGCTCCCTTTGGCATCTTACCAGAAGCTGCTTCGCCTAAGTAGGTAGCAAATGCTTCATCAATGTATTTGCTTTCGTCTGCTTGGTATATAGCTTGATATGCAGTATTATTCCTTATCTGGTTGTATATCTTCTTATACTCTGGAATAGACATCAACTTATTGTGGAGGTCGTTGGCTGCCTGTTCGTTATACTTTAATAATTCGCCAAAGAAAACGTGAAGAAACTCGTGCTTAGTAGTATCTCCCTTAGTTCTATCTGCAACAAAATGTATTTCATTGCCAATTACAAAAGCATTTGTGCGAGGTGGAACGTCATAAGACACCTTCTGTTTATTAAGGTAGTCTCTTAATGCTTTGTCATCCTTGTGGACTAATATCTTTCTGCCTTTTACATAGTTGCCAAACGCCTGTAATATCTTAGGTAACTCCGCAAAGTCTGAACGCTGACTAAGGTTCAATCCTTTTATTAATCTGTCTATGGCTAACCTTGCAGCTTCCTTCCACTTAAACTCTCCATCAACTACATCTCCTACCTCTGTTAAGTCTATAACAGTAGTATCTCCATCCTCAGTAACCGCTAAGGCTTGCTCTGGTCGCTCTGTTGGTTGTTCGGGAATTTGCCCTCCTTCAACATCTTGCGTGCCACCATCCCTTTCTTGGACAGTAGGACTCCCTGTTTTAGGAGAAGGAAATCCTTCTCTTGCGAGGATGTCTGGGGTTTCGTCAATGATTCTTTTTGCTGTTTCATTTATTACATCTTTTTTATTTTCGCCCTTTCTAATTCTTTCAAGGCCTTCGTCTATTATAGCTGAAATACCTTTGCTGGTATTCCTTAATTTATCAAATACCGTAAGAGCAATAGCTGAATCTCTGGAGCCAAGTTCAGTTGTTAATACATTTATATCATTGCCGTATTGTTGTAAGAACTCACTTGACTTAGCTGTCTTTCCTAATAGATTCTTAGCTTTACTAATGATGGTTCTAATGGCCGCTAAAAATTTAGCTTTTGTTTCATAGTCAGCTATAACTACGTCAGTGCCTCCAAACAAATCTGTCTGTGTAATAGTCTCTTTGGGTGCAGTAGCAATATCCTCGGCCATTATCTTAATGGTCGCATTGTTGTAATTCTTATTAGCTATTGCTTTATAGAACTGCTCTTGTACGTTTTTGTCTTGTATTGTTTCGCCAATGATAATACCTATGCTTGGCTTTAGCTTTTCTTGTACTACAAGATTGAATAAGCCATCTGAAAGGTTAGCTAATGCTAAACCATTCTTTACTTTACTTGACGTTAATGATAAGTTGGTTCCTTGTATTTGTTCTGCACTGGTAAATCCTTTTTCTCTGAATATCTTTGCAGCATCTATGTCAGTGCCTTGTCCTTCTGAAATATTCTGAATTGCGCCTATATATCTTGCATCGCTCTCATTTTTAGCGTCAATATATATTACATTTATATTCTTTGTTCCAGAGCGTTTTGCTAAATCAAATCTGTGGTGTCCATTAACGACATAAGTTTTGCCATCGGCAGGGTCTACCCAAACAGATATAACGCCTGCAAGGACTGGGTCAAACTTAATGCCTTCCCCTCTTAGTTTTTCTCCTACTCCTGCTTCTTTATCTGCTACATCTTTATATTGGAATCTATCTGGGTCTACGGTTAAGTCTTCAATCGCTACACTTCCTACTTCGCCCGGCTGTGGCATCTGCTCCTCTGACACATCATCTAAGATTATTGCATCTGTTCCTTCTTCAATCTCTTCTGGTGTTACCTCTACATCCTCATATTCAATATCTTCTATATCTAATGCTTCTAAATCTTCGTCTGTTAGTTTCCTTCCAAGTCCTCTTCTGCGTTCTGGAAGAGCAACGACTGGGGTTTCTGGGCCTAATTCACCAGCTTCTATTGGGGTTTCTGCTGGTATCTCAGCCGGTGGCTCACTTGGGACAACACCTGTTTCTGCCGGAACCACACCTGTTTCTACTGGTATCTCAGCCGGTGGCCCACTTGGGACAACACCTGTTTCTACTGGCGCCAATCCTGTTTCTGGTTGTGGTTGTGGTTGTGGTCGTGGTTGGTCAAAATCCAACTCTATCTGTCCTTCTGTTTGTACTGGTGGCTGTTCAGTTGGTGGTTGTTCTACTGGTGGCTGTTCAGTTGGTGGCTGTTGCTGCATAAACTCTGGAAGCACAACCATCAAAGCATCTTTTATCTTTGTTCGCTTTGCTCCTATCTCAACCTGTTCATTTTCAGATTCTACTTCACTTATGTAAGCATCAACCAATTCCAGTACATCTTCTTCTGTGTAATCTTCTGGTAAATAATCTGGAGCCTGTGCCAATATAGCATTTACCGCCTGTTGTACTTGTGTATCTCCTCTTACGTCTTCTGTTAGTTCTTCTGGTATTTGTACTCCTCCGAGTGATTCTGGGGTCGCTGCATCTTTAGTGCGCCTTAATGCTCTGCCAATACCACCTGCTACACCACCAGTGGCGAACGCAGTCAAGCCAGACTCTAACATTCGGTCGGTAAAACCATCCCCATACTGTTCTCTAAAAAACTCCTCTACGTCATATTTTGGGTCTTCTTTAGTCAATTCTTTTGCAATCGCTTCATTGATAGGAGTTAACGCTGTAACAGTAGTTTCTTCTATTGTTTCTTGCCCGCCACCTTTTACAAAAGCTTTTACAAAATCTATTAGCTTATTTAAGCCACCTTTCTTGATTACTTCTTCTGCTACGTCCACCCCTTTTCTAACAAGAAAAGAACCAATCTTTCCACCTAATCTACCAACTGGCCCACCAATCCTTTCCGCAGTAAACTCCAATATTGCTGAACCAAGTGCTGCAACTTTATCTTCGTCTGTTATATTTTGGTCTTCTATTAATCCCTCTAACAATCTACCTCCACCTGCTTGGCTACTCATAAAAGCCGCACTTGCTGTTAAACCTCCAGCCGGCCCTCCGATAACACCACCTGCCATACCTACTCCAATTTGCCCTAAAAGCTGCGCTCCTTGTTGCGCTACCGCCATACTAAGTCTTCTCCAGAATCCCTTTGCATCGCCTCTTAGTGCATCCGCTAATGTTTTTTCTGGGTCAAGACCTCTGGCCGCTAAAGCTGCTTGCATTTTCTTGCTACCCACTAAAGACTGGAGTACGGCTCTTTCATAAAGACCGCCCCTTTCAAAGTAACCAGATGTTTGCAATCTATCTAAGTCGGCAATCTTTTGCCTACGTTTTCTGTATTCCTCTTCATCCTTCTGTGTGATTGTCATAGCAAGTCCAGCACCCATACCTCCGGGAGTAAATGTACCGCCTAAATCCATTCTTTCTGCGCTTTGCTTTGCAGCTTCAATAGCTGTCATCGCACTTGATACGACTTGGTCAAATCCACTTTCAAATGCTGTTATAGAACCAGCATCTCCGCTCTGTATTAAGTTTACTGCTTCGTCTGTGAGTTCTTCTATATTAAGCTTGCCATAGCCATATTTGTCGGCTAATGCTATTAGGTCTTCTCCCCCTTGAGGTACGCCTGTAATTTGACCAGAACCTTGCGGAGTAGTTTGAATTGGAGTTTGTGGTGCGGTTTGAATAGGAGATTGCGGAGTAGTTTGAACCGCTGATTCTTTTTTTTTACCACCTCCAAACTTAACCCCTAATTGTTGGAAATAGTCATCGCCAAAACCGTGGTCTGGGTCGTAGTGGTTATACAGTTTTTTGAATACTTCTGCTTCTGAACCTTTGTATTTTTCAGCTACCTTATTAAAATAGTCGTCACTAAAACCGTGGTCTGGGTCATAGTGGTCATAAAACCTTTTAAGCGCCTCTGGTAAAGTAGACTGCATATATTAATCTTTAAGTAAGTTTAAAGTTTCTATATCTGGTATTTGACCTCCTTGATTCGCTTCTCCTTTATTCAAGTTAGTTGGACTTACTTGCTGCCTTTCTGCTCCAACTTCTCCTATGCCGCCGTAATCAAGCTGCTTTCTATCTCTGATTAATGCGTACAAATTAGCAATAGCTGCTCTTGATACATTTTTAGGTATAGGTATTAAGAAATCAGAATCTTTAGGCAACCAACCCTTTCTTCTCCAACTACCTCCTTTACTTTCGCCTTCATATCTAATAACAAGTGAAACATTGCCGTCTGTAACATCTGTGCCAATTAACCTGAGATTATTTCCTATCTCCCTATCCTTGTTCTTAATGTTATTTATATCAAGTAGCCTGTTAAGTTCGTTGTCTGAGCTAATAGAGTTTAAGATAGCCATATTTAACTTAACCTCTGAGCCAACCTTATTTGGCAACATATAGTCTGAGGCATCCTGCGCTAAATCCATATCGCCACTAACCAAGTTGTCATAGAAATTAGTAAATGCAACTTTATCTTTATCTTTATCTGTAGTAGTAGTGGTAGTAGTAGTTCTATATTGTGGCTTGTTTTTTATGTCAGTTTCTACATCTTGTGTGTATGTCTTTTTACCGCTATACATCAGCATCAAGTTCTGGGCCTCTTCTATCATCTCGTCTCTTGTGTATGGAGTCGTTCTGTTTGGATTCCTTTTATTAAGATTCTTTACAATAACAACACGCATAGCATCGTCTGCTATAATGTTGTCGTAAAATAAGGGGGGTAGCTTACTCTCATCTTTTAACCTAAAGCTTGCAACGCCGTTCTTATCTACTACAACCTCAAAAGCATCTTTGGCATTTACAACCTCTGTCATTGTAATCTTACCAACCATAGTAGAAGGTAAGCCACCCAAATCTTTATTGCTTACAGTAGTCATTACAGACTCGCCTAAGTTGTCTAATACCGCTTTTACTGTTTCTGATTCTTTGATTATTTTCTCGGCCGCTGCTTGGTTAGCGTAAAAACCATTAGCGTCAAACTCATAACCTTCATTAGTCCAGTCATCTGTAACCAATGTTTTCCTGAGATACCCTTCGTATGCAGATTGGTCTATCCTTTTATCTTTTTCAGCCAAATTAACTGCTTCTGATAATTGGCTACCTAATGCTCTTGATTTTGAAGCCTGCGCTGATAGTTCTAAAAGTTGCTTCCTTGCGCCTATTAAATCGACATCGCCATTGCTGTATAAGTCAACTATTTCATTGAGTTTTTTAACCTTGTACCCCTCGTGAGCATAATATAAATCCCCAACGTTTTCTATCGAACTCCAAAGCTTTTCTTCGTCTTTTTCTTTCTTTAGTTCTGCTTTTTCCTGTGCTTTCTCTTTATCCGCTTTTTCTTGTTGGGCAATACGAAGCATAGAAGACAAATAGGGGTCTTGTCCTCTTTGGATTACCTGCGCTAAACCTCTGTTCTCCCCGCCATAATATACGCCTAAAGCACCTTTTGCCATTATTATTCTTTAAAAGTATCTATTACTGTATACCGCTGGGCCTAACTTACCCCTTTTTTTTAAAAACTCATACGGGTCATCTCCACCTAACCTCATAATTTCTTCTCTCATACCCAGTTGCTCTTGCATTGCGCTTGTTGCTCCAAACAAGTTCTGTATGCCGCTACCAATTAAAGATGACCTCGTGGCTTGTTTCTCTTGATAATCCTTCATTCTATCTTCAAACTCTTTATCTTGGTATTGTGCCATCTGGCCTTGCGCTGACTCTAAGCCAGACAATCTATTGTAATAATCCTGTGACTCCATTTGAGCCAGATTCTGCATAGCTTGATTAGTAGTAGCTTGTGCGCCTACTGCACTTGCTAATATAGATGCACTATCTGTTGCACCTTGTGACATATTATATAAACCAGATTGTTGTGCAGTAGCAATATTCCTTTCCGCTTGTTGAGCGCCCGGCATTCTTGCTTGCAACAACTGCTGTCTTAAACCAAGTCTTTGACCAATTACATCTGGAATTTCATAATCTGGTCGTTCCATACGATATTTTCTCGCTTGGATTAATTGACCTATACCTAAGCCAATTTGACCTGCCGTTTGTAACAAACCTAAACCAGCGCCTAAACCACTTAAATTCATTGTATTAAAATTTTGTCACAAATAAAGAATAAATTTGCGACAAATTAACTTGTCAAGTGGTAACTTACTGAGGCTGAACGAGGTTATCGTGACCTATACTTGGCTGTAATTTGCAATTCGCAAATCGCAAATTGACACCATTATTTCCTTCAAAAGCCATATAGACATACACGACATCTCCCTTCATTATCTGGCCATTTACCATATTGGTAGCATAGTCGTCATCTGGAAACAATCTATCTCTCCTTACTTCTAAATAATGCACGCCTTCTCTGGTTCTAAACTCTGAGGCATACGCATCTGTGCTTTGAACAAATGGCTCCTCTGTTCTTATGTGTAGAAACTTGGGGGTTTCTTTCGATTGGACTGTGATGTTTCTAATGATTGGGATAAAGTTTTGCAACATATTAGACACAAAAGAAACACTGCTATCATATTTAATTCCGTAAAAAGTGTTTTTAATAGAATCGTGAATATAAGGGTCGCCATCGTAGAATGTAACAAATTCATTATTGATGGATGTCATAAAGTCTGGAGCAAATGTTCTAAAGCCAACAAAGGCATCTGCATCCTCACTGAACACCAAACATTTATTTTGATTATCTATCGCTGTATGCCAGTTGTCTTGCTTGCTTAATATATTAATCGCTACCGGCCCAGTGTTCTTTACACTTAATTGCCTTGCTACATTGTCTCTATTAATTATAGTGACTTGACCAGAGCCTGTAATTACGCTATTTGAACTGTGATTATCTAATATAAAAACAGAAGAGTATACATTATCTTGATACACTTCTACGGTATATTCCGTGTTTGCCGGAACATATAACAGCGGAGATTTTACTATCTTGTTTATACCTGTCATATTGCCATAAACAGTAAAGCTTCCTGTGTAGTTATGAATATAGCCAGCAACAAATGTAGGCATCTGGTCATACAACTTGGTGCTATTTAAAGTGCATTTAGTATTCAATAAATACTCATTGTTCTTTGGGTCAAAGCCACCTACCAGTCTTGTTGAGTCTACTTCCTTTAAATAAGAAGAAACTAAACCTAATGATATTTCATTAAGTCCATTTGACGTATATCTGATTATCTGCTTGTTATTGTTGTCATACCAATACACTACCCCTGCTCTACTCATTACTACACTTTCTGGGTTGGTCGTTCCAAAGTTACCCTTCAATGTATTAATAGTTCCTATGACTGCTCCAGACGTTGCAAGTATAGCCGCACCTGCATCATCAACCACTCTTGTCTGTCCGACATACAAACTATGTGTATTGTTTGACGCAATAGCCAGTAACACATTCTCGCTGTCATTTGTGCTTGATGTATATTGAAGGTAATTTATCTCTCCACCTCTTTCGTCTACTTCTTTCCTATCTAATAAGTCGTAGCTTGAAAGTCCATTAACCTTTGTATTCTGGACATAAGCGTTGGAGTAAACAACTGTATGCGGTAATACAGACCTACCATCTTCCTGTAATACTATATTTATTCTCCCTATATCCTGCAACCAATTAAACCATTTGTCATCATTAATAGACATTGTCTCTACCTTGTAGTCTTGTCCATTCCTTGGAGTTCTTTCTTTTAAGTGAACATCGCCTGTGATTACTCCTTTGGTCGCTGTAAGGTTACGGTCTTCTGTTCCGGCATCCAATATCGGATAAAAAGACCCTACCTCAAAGAAAGATTCAGTATATGCTTCTTCTGCCGGTGTATATATTTCAAGCTTGGCAATAATAGTTCCTGTGCTTGTTGTGCTGTAAGACAACTCGTCCGTATAATCAGTAATAATATACTTGCCATATTGTGCTGTAATGGCTGCATCTATGACGTTCTCGTCATTCATAACCATTCTAATTCTGTCGCCTTGTGTAAAGCTATATCCCAGATTCTCTCTTGGCAGTCTATCTATGTTTATAGCAAGACCTATTGTATTATCTTCGTCATAAGATGCGTCAAACAAGTATGCGCCATCGTCATCTAATTCTGCGTACTTGATGTCATAAACTACTGTTTGTAAGAAACTACTAACTAATAAATTCTTAGTTCTTACTATACCATAGTGTGTTGCCCAGTCTGGAACAATAGCTGAACTTGTACTTAAATCCCACTCAATACCTTGATAGAATACGCTATTATTAAACTTTCTCGCAGGCACATCTACTATGCAACTATTGTTTGTACTTACGCCTGCATTCCTATTATACTTGTCATAAAAGACAACGCCTATTTTGTATCTACCTCCACTCTTAAATATCTTATCTTCTATTAATTCATACGGACTATCTACTGGGGTTCCTGATATATCAAGTCCATAAGCCGGTATCTTGGAGAAATTAACCTGAGTCCAAGTTATAGTGTTACTTCCTAATACACTAACAGAATCTCCTATTATACCGCCTATGGCTCCAAGTAGAGCAATGGTTGATGATTGGTTAAGCTGGCTTTTTACTACGTCATTAGGGTCGCTGCTTATCTTATCTGTATTAGATAAATTTACCTCTGTTATTGTTTGGTCGGAAACTCCATCTATAAATGGTATAGGGTTTTGAGTTGTATTTACATCCCTAACAAAAGTATTTACAAAGCCATTAAGCATAGGACTAATATAATATATCCCCTTGTAGTCATCATCTTGGTCTATTACGGCTAAAGAAAAATGGTCATAATATGTAACTCCAAACTCTTCTCTTGATGGGAAATATATATGGTATATCCAAGCTTGTGCTAATGTATCAAATTCTGTTCCTCCGTTTACGAAGGTCGCTGCAATGTTAGGTGCTTCTATTTTATTGTAGCCAAGTGTGATGTTACCCATAAACACTCTGTCGCTTGCAATATCCATTGCTTTAGCCGTGAGCGGAATAACATCAAAAGCCTTTGCACTATATTCACGAGATAAAGCAACTCCAAGCCTGTCATTGAAAAAATTAGCTGTAAGATTTGTGACACCTGACTTGTGGCTATTTATGGCAGAAAAATCATTTTCATTATTAACATCAAACTCTTGATATATAAAGAAGTCTCCAGAGTTACCTTCTCTGGCACAAAACTGAATTTTCCTGACTCTGTCGGGAATATCTTCTGCAAATGGCAACGTAATTATTGCAGCATCTTTATCTTTATCTCCATCGTCATCTTCATAATCCACCAATTTACTGTATGGAGCAAGTGTGCTAATACTATTGTCCTCGTATATATATCTATATGAAAACTGGAAAGCATTATCTATCATTGTGTTGTTCAATGACCTTGTGGTAATTCCAGCCGCCACTGCATTTACTTTTTCTACGTTTAACGGGAAGTGGCCGGGTAGTGCGCCAATACCTAAGTCATACACATCCGAAACACTAAACTCTTCCGCTAAAATTGCAGTGACCTCCAGCTTCCTTGGCTCATTAATGTTATCAGTAAAGTATAATACACCACCTGCATAAGTGCAAGCGATATAAGAATTTTCTCGGAAATTAAGACTACCAGTAATATCGTAATCTAAGACTATTGATGTAATTATCTCTGTGTCCATATCAAGACACAATACTTTGCTAACTTGTGTAGCTGTGATTTGACTATTGCTATCTGGTATTTCCTCTAAAGACCAAACAAAATAATAGATATTGTTATTCACTCTATCCTCGTAAGCACCTATTACTTGGCTTCTTATTATTGGATATATACTGGCAAAGTTTATTACCCTGTTACCCTCTACTGATACCAACTCCCCCACGTCTCCATTGTAGCTTGACGCATATCTTACATTCTCTGCGTTAGAGAATTGTGTTTGTTTTAGGTAATATGGAGATGTATCTACGCTAAGACCATCTATGAAAGAATGCTTATCTATCATAATTTAGTTGTCTGCTTCGTATTTCTACGCAACAATGTAACAATTTGCTCTGGTGTTAATTGGAACTTCCTTGCTCTGGCCTTCCTGTATTCTACCAAGTAATTCTTTTTAGAACGTTCTTTGGATGATATATTGTCTTGTTTGTTCCATTCCGAAAATTTCCAGTGAATAAAAGCTGTAACTGCTCCTTCATAATATGGGTGAACAATAGTAGTATTAGAAATAGTGACATCACTAAGATATTGCATATACACCACATCGTCTGGATTAAACGCATAGCCAAAGATTATTTTTGTTCCAACAATATTAAAATGGTCGCCGCCATCTGTATCGGCTCCATAAAACTTGCCGTAATGTTCAGCATAACTATTGATATAGTTTGCCCAGTAGTAGCCATCAAAAGGAATTACAATATCTAAATTACTACTTTCTAACTCTTCTGAAACATCCATCAATGTTGGCCTCAATGGCATAGGCACAATGTATTTACCTCTATTCATTCCTATCCTTACATAATCAATATAGTCTTCTGGAAGGGTGGCTGTAAGGTCGGAGCCAACCGTAATCTTTACAGTCTTGACTGAACCAGCTGTGTCCATATACAACTCGTTCTCTAAGAAATCAGTTGCATAATGCAAGAATTGCATATAGTAGTGAATAGGCAATCCACTATCAGCCAAAGCACCTCTAACTATATTATCTAAAGTTTTCATCGAATATTTTGATTGTTATCATTTGATTCATCACTTGCTCGCTGCGGTTGAATTATCTGTAAAACAGACGTTATCACTTCAAATTCCATATCAGCTGGGATAGGCAATAAATCATATTCTCCTAATTGCTCTGGGTCAACTACCAATAACTGTATCTGCATATCAACGGGTACATCTGTAACTGACTTATTTAATATAAGTGTTTTGTTGTCGTGATATTCATATACATTTAAGTTGTCAATAGCTGTGCTGTTTCTGCCATTATATAAGAACATCTCTCCACTGCTTACAGGGATGTAACTCACCCAAGGGTCTGATTTACTAAACAGCTTCCACACACCCATACCTCTTGGCAGGTTAATTGGCTGAGTAGGTAGTGTTGCTTTACTCTTGTCTGAGTAAGTTGGCAATACATCGTAAACACACTTCCTTATATTTATAATCTCTATACTGTCTGTTACTCCATCTTTGCTTGGCAATGCTAATATGGTTGGTTGTATTGTCTGTAACACTTGTTCGTATTGACTGGTCGCTGCAAGGTTAGTGTCATACACAAAAGAAAACCCATCTGCTGTTGCTGTTATACTACTCATTCCAGCAATACCAAATGCAGTTAATGGTGTGCCTTCTGTGCCAACCAACTCAATGTAGCCTTCGCTTGTGCTTGTAATAAAAGTAACTATCTCTGCAAAGGTTATGCCATCAGGCGCAGTCATTCCACTAAAAGTAAGAGTAAATTTTTCTGTATTTACTGCATCCTGTTCTACTTCCAGAGAACATTGGTGTCCATTAATAACCCAATATTCGCCAAATGAATTAGTCCAGTATTGACCATTTGGCGCAGTCCAATAACTGCCCGGAAATGGACTATCTAACTGCGTGCAAACTCTCTTACGCTCTGTGCTTTCAACTAAGTCTGTAAATGTAATATCGTATGTGGCGATTGCAGCGTGCGGAGGAACAGACTCTCCTAAAGGCAAATGTATTTGTGCGTGTTCTAATTTTAGTCGCCTATTAATCTCTTGGATTACAAGCAACTGCACTTCTCTACTATCTAACTCGCTACCTGCGGTCGGATTTCCAGCTTCGTATCGCCTTAATATTTCTTCTGATATTTTCTTTAAGTACATCTAAAGTGTATTATGTTGCACTAATTGCCAGATGATTGCTTACTTTCATAATAAGTTGATACGTTTTGTGCATTAAAATGCACTCCAAGCATACCTAAACTTCTCTGTATTATCTTTTCTATACTGACATCACTCCATTCTAATTGCACGCTATTTATGTCATCATACACCACTTGTCTATCAGACATAGCGTAAACCAACTGCGGAGCAACTGGTCTTCTTAAATAACTAACTGAAATATTTGGTGTTGCAGATTCTGGGTAAGCTTGCAGCACCATTTGATTTGAAGAATATGCCTCTAAGTTAAGAATAGGATAGGTTTCACTGGGTGAAACTATTTCGCTATTAAGAATACCTCCTAACTCGTCTTCATCTACAAACTTAACTTGGCTATTGTTTGCCGTATTGATGGCTCCTACTATATACATAGTATTGGTTGGCATACTAAATGGGTTGGTTCCCATTGTGGTAACTGCCTTGAATCTTAATAACTCTGTGTGAACTTTAAAATTCCTGTCAACCGCAATTCTCACATTGGGGTACTCACGCTCATTACCAAGCAAGAATGAAAACTCTTGCATCTGCGCTTGGTCTATTATGTCATCTAACTCTTCGTGCGATACATAAGCACCGCTCTCTTTGTTAAGATGAAATAATATTCTGTTATGTACTTGTAATAAATCAGCCATATACTCGGAAATATCCCGAAATATATGGCTGTATTTAATAAAAACGACCTAAGTAGGTGGTTATTTCTTCTTCTCGAATAAATCAGAGATTGCAGTAAATGCAGTTAAGAAGAACTCATAAGTGTCCCATACTTGGTCTAATCCTTCTTCTGAGAACAATTCAACAAGAGCCTTAACCTTGGCAAAGCCAGACAAGTCTTCGTTCATCTTGTGTCCTCTCTTGATAATGTCGCTTGCTTCTGAGAACTCTTTGAATCCCATAACAGGAATCATAAGAACCTTCTCAATCTTCTCTTCTAAAACATCGTCATCAATGTCAAACATCTCTACAACTCCATCATAGATAGCTTTAGCTTCGTCTGGGTCTAAGTCTTTAAACTGACTCCAAGCCAAACCAAAAGCGGCAGATGGGTCTTTGTATTCTCCAATTACTTCTACAAGCTTAGTAAGTCCTCCATATACGTTCTTAGCTGATACAATATCGTAAACAGCATCAGCAAGTACAAAGAAGTCTCCTAATACTTTTCTTAATTCGCCAATACCAAGCTTTCCTGTAATTTCAAGCTGGTTGTCTGGCAGGGTTACTTTAATTTCACTCATTGCAATTTAGTGTTTGGGTTTATAAATATTCTTTGGACTAACTCCTATTTGTTTAAGCCAAGTCGGAACAGAAAAACAAGGGCAAGCTTTTGCTGCCAACTGATTGTGTCCTGCAACTTGTATATCTGGATTTCTTAAAATGATATACCTAATATATGTAACAAGACTATTTATCTGCTTTAATGTTCTGGTGTCTTTGGGTTTATAATTGACATCCAAACCTCCAATATAACAAACGTGAATAGACCTGCTATTGTACCCTCTTACACCATTAGCTATCTCCCAGTTATCTACATAATTGTTAGTGTCAAATGGAACTATGTTTTGCAGAGTGCCATCTAAGAGTATGACATCATTATAACCTGCTTTGCTCCATCCCCTACCTCCTAAGTTCTTTGACGTGGTGTGCCATTTTATAATGTCCTCCTTATCGTAATAAACTTTCTCAGGCGTTGCGGAGCAATGAATGACTAATAAATCATTTTTCATTTTTTAAACAACTGATTCCATTTTTTAATAATCCAGTCTAAAAGCGTATCAATAAGAGGCAATACTGTAACGACAAAAGTCAAAGTATCTATTACTTTAACTTTGCCATCACTGGTCTTAATCGCTATTTCTTTTGGAGTTGGGTCATTGATAACATATCCAGTTATCTCTTCATCGCTAACAATACTTTTAGCTTTTACAAGAGAACCCTTTTTTACTAATTTGAGCATACTATTTCTTTTTAGTCTTTTTACTCATTTTCTTCTTTAAGTCATTCTTTCCTTTGCCATCCATTGCGTACTTAGGTACAGACTTTCCACTTGCTGTCTTTACCATTGGTTTTTTTGTGCTTTTCATATTATTTGTTTTTACCAGTTTCTACAAGACCAATATCTTGCCGACAACTTACTTGGTTTACTGTCGCACTTATGTCTTGCTCTAAAAGATTCTACCTTACCAGACTGCTTTTTCTTCACCCCTTGTTGCCCAAAGCGAACAGTTTTTACAGTATCTCCTTCCTTAGCCACTACAACGTGACTCTTAGTTGGATGATTCGGTGTTCTCTTTGGTTTATTTACACCGCTTACTCCGGCTCTTTTTACGGCCGCTGCAACTTTAGAGGTTTTACTTGATTTCTTTGCTGCCATTATTCTTCCTTTCTGATAAATGCTAATTGTCTGTCCATAGACATAAATGCGTCTTGACCTATCACTCTATACATCTCCACTATATTATTGTCGTAAGATAAGAGAAACATATCTTCTCCGATAAGATATAGGGGGTAATTTATGGTGTCAATAGATGCCATAAGTCCATCTTGCGTGGCCTGTATAGAAGCGTCTCTGCGCTCTCGTTGCTCTATAAAAACATATTCTCCAACAAGCTTACCACCATTCAGCGCAGCACTAATAGATTGAACTGTTATTCCAAACTCATTCATTAGTGCTAAGTTTGCAGCTGATACATTCTGGCCAAACAATTCTTTCATCCACAAATGATTCATTGCTTCTGCCTGCTGCTTGGCTAAACTTGCAGCGCCGCCATAGTAATAATTAACAACTGCACTGGTGTCGCCTATTGGTTTTTCAAATGACTCTCTCCTGCCATCTTCAAATACAAACTTGCTTACTTCGTAAAACTTATCATCCTTCCATTCTAAATAAATTGTGTCTAACTGGGAAAATGCTGCAAATGGTAACAGCATCATAATCATTACTTTCATAGTTTATTTTATTGTTTGAATTTATTAATCTATTTTACGCATAATGACTTTATTGCCTTCACTCTCTATGACAAAAAAGCTTGAGTTTAATTCTTTGTTCCAGAAGTCTCTAAAGTCAATAACGTCATCAAATAACGTCTGTGCTTTAAACCTATTCTCTGTGTAGAGTAGTAGCTTACCAGTTCGTCCACCTTCTACAACTTCTCCTTGCATAGTTGTTTCAGTAACATTCATCAATCTATTTACTTTTAACCAGATAATATCGCCTCCATTAATTCGTGCTATCCATCTGCCTTCATATCCTGTTCCAAATTTAAGTCTGGTCTTAACAAAGAAACCATAGCCTTCCATATCTCTGATTATACTATTGACTGGTGCGTATAATTTTTGTAGCTTTTCTCTTTGCATTAACCTTGCAGCGTCCAACCAGTTAAGATTTTCATTGCGATAGATAATGTTAAAAGCATATTCAGCTACTTGTGCGCTGTCCATAACCTTATCAATCGCCTCGAATGTCAACACGCCCGTATTCGGCAGTATCTTGGATTCGTACACGATAAACGCTTGCGAATCTGATGTACCTGCTGTTTCCTCTGTTGTAAACGTAAAAGGAACGTAGTAAATTGAATCAGGCACTTGACTTTTTAAAGCTTTTGAGAATAGTACAATTATAATGAACATCA
>Ga0208898_1000989_pt1 | contig 19937 bp, 12 predicted proteins | sample VirMetDEL_Mar_4_FD_184513 | JGI IMG/M metagenome (GOLD analysis project Ga0208898, IMG submission 184513) | Aqueous microbial communities from the Delaware River and Bay under freshwater to marine salinity gradient to study organic matter... | ecosystem: Environmental > Aquatic > Marine >...
AGAAGTACAGGCTCTGTCTTCTCTGCGACAGTTCTACACTGAAGACGCTGGTTACCAACTGGCTCTGCAAGTTGACACTGACCTGATTAACGCCGCTACTGGCTTTGGTGACGGTACTCGTACTGCTTCTCCTGCTAACACTGGCGCTAACTGGGTAAACAGCAACAGCTACTACTTCAATGCCACTTCTGGCCTTGCGGCTTACGCTGTTGACACTGTTACTACTGGGGACAACTTCACTGACCTTGGCTTCCGTGAGGCTATCAAGCTGATGGACGATGCTGACGTACCTATGGACGGACGAGTTCTCGTAATTCCTCCTGCTGTTCGTAAGTCAATTATGGGCATTGATCGTTACGTGTCTTCCGACTTTGTTGGTGGCCGTGGCGTTGAGTCAGGTTTGATTGGTAACCTGTACGGTGTAGACATCTATGTGTCTAGCAACGCTCCTGTTATCGAAGTAGCGGCTCAGAACACTGCTTCTACTGCTGATACTCGTGGTTGCTTGTTCTTCCACAAGGATGCTTTGGTAATGGCAGAGCAACTGGCTGTACGCTCTCAGACACAGTACAAGCAGGAATACCTGTCTACGCTGTTTACGTCTGACACGCTGTACGGTGTTGAGACTTATCGTCCCGAAGCAGGATTCATCCTGTCTGTCTGCGACGAGTAAGCTACTCTCTCTGGGGGTCTTCATGGCCCCCTTTTATTTAAACGTCTTGATGACAGGGCGGTTAACTAAAAGATAACGGATAGGAAAGCCTTATGTCCAACTACACAAAGTCAACAAACTTTACTGCTAAGGACTCTTTGCCTACAGGTGACACTAATAAGGTTATCCGTGGCGCAGAGTTTGATACCGAATTTAACGCTATTTCAGTAGCGGTTGCTACCAAATCTGATCTAGCTGGTCCTACGTTTACTGGCACTGCTACCTTTGCTGATCTGACAGGCACAGGTACAATTAACTTTACTGGTGCTACAGTTTCTAATTTGGGTACTGTGACTACCGCTGACATTAACGGTGGTACTATTGACGGTGTAACCATTGGTGGTTCATCGGCTGGCGCTGGTACGTTCAGTTCTCTCACAGCAACCACAGCAGACATCAACGGTGGTACTGTAGACGGAGTTACCATTGGTGGCTCTAGTGCTGGTGCTGGCACGTTTAGTTCACTTGTTGCTACTACAGCAGACATCAACGCAGGAACCGTAGACAACACTGTAATCGGCGGTACTACTCCTGCGGCTGGTACGTTTAGCTCCCTGACAGCAACCACGGCTAACATTGATGGTGGTTCTATTGATGGTGCTGTGATCGGTGGGTCTACTCCTGCCGCTGTCTCAGGCACTACAGGTACGTTCTCAGGCGCTGTCTCAGGCACCACAGGTACGTTCTCAGGTGCTGTCACAGGTTCTAACCTCAACGTATCTAACTGGGATACAGCTTACGGTTGGGGAGATCATTCAACACAGGGTTATTTGACTAGCGTTACGTTCTCTGACATGGACGCAGGGGCTATTACAACCTCTGGCGAAACCTTTGCCAACAGCGATACACAAATTCCAACTAACGCCGCTGTGCGTAACTGGGTGTTAACTACCTATCCTACTATTGTAGAGCTTAACGATCTTACTGCTAACGTAACGTGGGCTACTGTGCCTGATGCTTACATTAGTGCTTCATCTGTTAACCAGCACGTTACTATAGACAAGGCTACACAGAGCAAGACATACACGCTTAACGAAACGTCTACTCTTACGTTGTCCTCGTCTATTACATCTGGTGTACCTGTTGTGTCTGTAACCAAAGAGGTTCCTCAATCTGGCGTTTCCAACAACGATTGGGACGTAAACTCAACAACAGAAAACTACACACGCATTAACAGCGCACCAGCGACTACGTTAGATTTTGCTGGGTTTGATGTTAGTACTGCTACTTTTTCTCAAACTTTTTCAATAAGTTCGCAAGATAGTTTTCCAGAAGGTTTAGCTTTTAATACTAACGGTACTAAAATGTTTGTTGTTGGTGCTAACAACGATAATGTATATGAATATACTTTAAGTACTGGGTTTGATGTCAGTACTGCCTCTTATTCTCAGAGTTTTTCTGTAGCTTCCCAAGACGGCGCACCAAGAGGCGTGGCTTTTAATTCAGACGGCACTAAAATGTTTGTTATTGGTATGAACAGTGATGCAGTTTTTGAGTATGACTTATCAACTGGATTTGACGTAAGCACTGCTTCGTACTCGCAAAACTTTTCTGTAGCTACTGAAGAAACAACGCCACGGGGCATAGCATTTAATACTGATGGTACTAAAATGTTTATAGTTGGTCAAACAGGAGATGATGTAAATGAGTACACATTATCAACTGGATTTGACGTAAGCACAGCCTCGTACTCGCAAAACTTTTCTGTAGCTTCTCAAGATACATCTCCAATAACAATATCTTTTAACGCTGACGGTACTAAGATGTTTATGCTTGGAGATGCAAATGACACTGTTTATGAATACGATTTATCAACTGGGTTTGATGTTTCTACAGCATCTTATTCTCAAAGTTTTTCAGTAACAGCCCAAGAAACAAACCCAAGAGGATTAGCTTTTAATACTGATGGCACAAAAATGTTTGTTTTAGGAAATACTGGTGATGACGTTACTGAATATGATTTAACACCAGCCCAAGTAACTCTAGGCACAGGCTCATTTGCCTCTGCTGACGTAGGTAAAACCATTGAAGCCAACTCAGGCGTTTTTGTTCTTACGGCAACAGACGGTTCTATTAGTACAACCACAGCACCTACATCTTACGATCAAGTAGCGTCAGGCTCTTGGGAAATGTACGCTGTTGTGTACAACACGACTGATGGTGACTTGGAGCTTAGTAATGTAACAGTAACTAACAACTTTAATGTAAGTGGTGGTTCTTTAAATCAGTCATTTGATTTAACTTCTCAATCAACGGACCCTTACGGTATTAAGTTTAATAATGACGGCACTAAGATGTACGTTCTTTTAGCCCCTTCTCTTGCTGGCGCAGTGTATGAATATACTTTATCTACAGCTTATGACATAAGTACTGCTTCTTACGTTACTTCTTTTAGCGTAACTAGTGAAAACACGCTTCCAGAGGATATAGCTTTTAGCGATACCGGTAATAAAATGTTTATGATTGGTAGTAATAGCAATGATACCGTATACCAATATAGTTTAAGTACTAATTTTGATCTAAGCACTGCTTCTTATTCTGGAATAAGTTTTAATGTAAGTTCTCAAGAAACAAACGCAAAAGGACTTGCTTTTAACTCTGACGGATCTAAAATGTTTGTTATTGGTTGGAGTGGAGATGACGTAAATGAATATGATTTGTCAATTAACTTTAATGTAGGTACTGCAACGTATTCTCAGAATTTTTCTATAGCTACTGAAGACGCTCTTCCCAGTAGTTTAGCGTTTAGTTCTGATGGCACTAAAATGTTTATTACTGGTTTAATATCTGATGCCGTACACCAGTATACTTTATCAACTGGGTTTGATGTAAGTACTGCTTCTTATGATTCAGTAAGTTTTGATGTAAGTTCTGAAGAAACTACTCCACATGGTTTGACTTTTAACTCTGATGGTGATAAACTGTTTGTTGTTGGTGTTGCTAGTGATAAAGTACACGAATACGATTTAAGCACAACAAGTATACCAACAGGCTATCACGCTGTTCATACAACAACCTCAACAGACTCTCAGTACTGGACTGACATTAACTCTATGACGGCTGATGAAGCCGCTGGAGATGGCGCTGTTTACTACGCCGTGTCTACTGACGACAGGACTACATGGAAGGTTGCAAAGGGTACTGACGGCGAACGGTCTATTGTTCGTAACAACTCAGGAACTTGGCAGTACAACTCTAACGGTACTTACGGTTCTACAACGTGGACTAACGGCACGACTAACACAGAATTAGCTACGTTGCAGGAAGCTATGGAAGGTGCCAGTGTTACAACAGGATTTGATTTTACTAGTGCTAGTTATGATTCTGTTAGTTTTAGTGTTGCTTCTCAAGAAGCAATTCCAGATTCGGTTGTTTTTAATAACGACGGAACAAAAATGTTTGTAGGAGGAGTTGCTAGCGACAATATAAATGAATACACCTTATCAACTGCGTACGATGTTTCTACGGCAACGTATTCACAAGCATTTTCTGTAGCGAGTCAAGATATATTTCCTCAAGGAATTGCTTTTAATAACGACGGAACAAAAATGTTTGTTGTCGGAAACGCTGGTGATGACATAAACGAATACACGTTATCTACAGGTTTTGATGTTAGCACTGCAAGCTACTCGCAAAACTTTTCAGTAGCAAGTCAAGAGTCAGTTCCAAAAGGAATTGCGTTTAACGCTAACGGAACAAAAATGTTTATAGTGGGCCAAACTGCGGATACCGTTAATGAGTATGCTTTGTCTACTGGTTTTGATCTTTCTACAGCATCTTATGCGTCAGTAAGTTTTTCCGTAGCTTCTCAAGACACAGACCCAACAGATATAACATTTAGCTCTGATGGAACCGTAATGTTTATTTGTGGGCAACAAGGTACAGATGAAGTACACAGATATACACTTTCTACAGGGTTTGACCTATCAACAGCATCTTTTGATCAAAGTTTTTCTGTAGCAAGTGAAGAAACAGCAGTAGAAGGCATTACGTTTAATAATGACGGAACAAAGATGTACATCGTCGGTCAAACAGGACAAACCGTTTATCAATATTCAACTAGTACAACATCTTACGCCAACCAAATGAACAAAACCCAGCTAGACGCTGTACCTGACGCTAACCACTTTACTCTGGCTAACGACCTAGACCTAGCCATTATCTTTAATCTGGTTAGTGGCACTACCGTTCCTAGCAGTGACGGTGTATCTATTAACTTTGATGCTAACTCGTTGAACCAAGGTGCTGTGTTAGGTACTGACTACAACTGGGATTTTCCTGCGGCTGACAAGGTTAGGATTACGTCACTAGCCGCACAGAACTTGAAAGTCAGGATTATTTAATGTGGATCCTGTATCTCTGGTAGCAATGGCGTCTACTGCGTTCAAAGGTGTACAGGTACTTGTATCTAAGGGAGCAGAGATAGAACAAGTAGCTCAGAAGTTAGGCCAGTGGTACGGCTTAGTTTCTGACTTACGTGAAGCAGAGAAGGAAGCAGAAAACCCACCGTTGTTCAAAAAGATGTTTGACGGTGAGTCAGTAGAACAACAAGCGTTAAACGCTGTCATAGCAAAGAAGAAGATAGAGGAGCAAGAAAAGCAGATCAGAGAGTTAATCATGTACTCTTATGGTCAGGACACGTACAACGAAATGATCCAGATGCGTCGTGACATAAGAGCCAAACGTGAACAAATGATCTACAAGCAACGAAGAAAACAAAGACGTATGCTAGATGTATCAGCAATTATTATGGGCCTAATGGTCACCGCTGGGATTATCTGGACAACCATAAGTGTTATACAAGGGGTTAGTAATGGATGAGTCCGCAAAGCAAGTTGTTGATGTAATGAGCGTAGGTACTATGTTAGGCACTATCAGTGCAATCCTGCCGCCTATATCTGCCATGTTTACTATTGTATGGGTAGGTATACGTATCTGGGAAACCGATACAGTCCAAGGCTTGTTTGAGAAGAAACGCAAGCGTGACGCTAAAGGTCGGTTTGTAAAGGAAGACTAAGGTATGTGGACTGCACTAATCGGACCTATCGCTGGACTCGCTAAGACTTGGATTAACAACAGGCACGAGCAGTCACAAGCCAAACACGTAGCTAAGATGGAAGTCATCAAGAACACAGCTACGTGGGAACAAGAGATGGCGGCGGCTAGTGCAACCTCGTGGAAAGACGAGTGGTTTACTGTGGTACTGTCGTTACCTCTGTTAGCCGTGTGTTACGGAGTTGCTATGGATGACTTGAGTATTATGCAGAGGGTGGGTATGGCTTTTGTTGAGCTAGACAAGCTACCTGATTACTACCAGTACTTGCTTTACGTAGCAGTCACGGCCAGCTTTGGCATACGTGGTGCTGACAAGCTGATGCAGATGAAGGGTAAGTAACGTATGGCTATACGGGACGAAATTAACGCTCTGTATCAAAAGTACTTAGGTAGGGACGGTTTACCTGAAGGTTTAGACTATTGGGCTGGAACTGTAGATCAAGGCGCTACGTTAGAAGACGTTGAGTACAACATAGCTAATTCTCCGGAAGCGGCTATAGTTAATGCGTATCAAGATAGCTTGGGCAGAACGCCAAGCATGGATGAGAGATTTTTTTGGGTACATCAAAGCGGATTAGACACTGCTTCTTCTGTTACTGCGATACAAAACTCCGAAGAAGCACAGCAGTACCAACAGCAACAACAAGCCGAAGAAAACAAAGAAAAAGAAATAGTAGACGTTGTTGCTGATACTGTGGCTGATGATACTACTGCTGATACTACTGCTGATACTACGTCTGATGATACTACTGCTGATGCTACGGCTGATGGTACTACTGCTGATACTACAGACGATCTCGATACTGGAGAGCGTCTTTACGATTACACAAACCAACGGGAAACAGGAAACGCCAGTAACCTATACTGGGGTAACTTTTCTAAGCAGTTAACAGAGTCACAACTGCGGTCAGAGTTTAATGCGTCTGATAACGGACAACTAAGAGCGGCGTTTGGCTCGTTTGACAACTATCTAGCTTACATGAACGAGCGTCAAGACTTAATTGACGCAGGACAGCTAAAGGCTGATTGGTGGGACACAGGCGTAGCTCTGATTGACCCAACAACACTTGGTCGTGAAGGTGGGATGGACGATAGGGCTTTAGAAAACGCTATTATCCAAGCAGGGGCCGCTGAAGGAGAAAAAGGTTACTCAGCGCAGGCTGGTCAGATGTACGCTCTGTACCAAAAGTACACAGGTAACTCTGGCCCTTGGTACAACAAAGACGGTGACAAGTTTGAGTGGAACGGCTCTAGTTTTGTAAAGACATCTAAGGTTGACGATCACAACTGGGGTCCAGCAATCAGAGGTCTTGCGCTGGCTGGAGTAACGATAGGAGCCGCTAACCAACTGGTAGGTTTAATTAACGGACTATCAGCTACACAGTCTCAAATAGCAATCAATGCGTTATCTTCCGCTGTGACTAGCGGTGGAGATCCTAAAGCTATCGTTGGGTCTGTTTTAGGCCAGCTAGGGGGAGACTTCTTAGCTAACAGCTTAGTAACGTACTCTGGTCCCGGATCACAACTGTTAACTGCTGGTGTGGCTAACGGCGTTGCTGACGCAATACAGCAAGGTATTACTAACGGTGATATAGATTTAAACTCTGTGATTGAATCAGGGTTGTTTGGCGCTGGAACAGAGGCCGCTGGTCAACTGATTGAGGCTATGATTTTAGGGCCAGAAGCGGGAGGAATTTTTGACTTAGACGGATTAATCCCAGAAGACTCAGAACTTTTTAAAACAATAAACGGTACGTTTAACGAAGCCGGTGTTTGGCAAGAAGGCGGCTTAATAAGTGGTGTCCGTGGCGCAGTTAATCAGTTTGTAGAGCAAAATATTACTGGTGGAGAGTGGTGGGAAAACGCTACAGAATCTTATGACGAAATAGACGTTTTAGATGTTATTGACGAAAATGGGATCAAAAAAAGAATCGTAGTGGCTACTTTGTACGACGGCACTATTAAAAAATTTGACAGTTGGAATGATTTTATTAATGCTGGTTTTCAAAATATGGCAGGAGGAGGATCTGTCATATGGGATTGGGTTTCTAACAACTTAGATAAAATACCTGATGAGTGGTACGAAACCCTCAATAACTGGATGAACAGCACAGCTTCGTCTTCTGGAGGTTCGTTTGAAACTGAGGGAGGAACTAATGTAACTGTAACTTCTTCTGGTGGAGGAGACGGAGGTGACGGAGGGGCCGGTGACGGCGCTGAAGACTTTAATTGTGCTAACGTAAACCGTCAGCAAGTCGCAGGAGCTACAAAAGAAGAAGACTGTGGTGGCTGTTTGGACGGGTATCAGTCCGATGAATTTGGAGTATGTGTTGCTGTTATAACAGAAGTATGTCCCGCCGGTCAAGCATGGAACGACGTAGCTGGTATGTGTGTTGATGAAATTTTTTACACTGTAGGCTCTCCTTGTAACATGGAAGACGGAACACAGGGCGTCTTTGATGCTAACGGGGACTGTATACTTAAAGGTACTGGTACCGGCGGCGGTGACGGGTCTGGTGGTGGAGACGGGTCTGGTGGAAACGCAGGTGATGCCTGTACAACTGAAGACACTAACGAAGCTGGAACTTTACAAGATGACGGCCAAGGAAATCTTACGTGTGTACCAACTACTACCGGCACGGGAACTGGCGATACAGGAGGTACAGGAGATACTCGTAAAGCGGGTGATGCCTGTAAAACAGACGATGGCAAGGACGGAACACTACAAGAAAATGAAGAAGGTATTTTAGTCTGTGTTGCGAAAACAACAACTACAGGTGACGGGGTTGGTGAGACAACAACTGTTAAACAAACTTGTTCAGATCCTAATAGAGCAACTAAAGAAGACGGGTCTTGTGCTGAGTTGTGTAAAGACGGCACTATCCCAGACCAACACGAAGAAGGCCTCTGCGGTAATCCTCTGATAACAACAACAGGTCCGGGAGGCGGAGACGATACTGAAGAGTGCGACAACAACGCCACTATCGAAAGCAACTGTAACGAATGTGCAGACGGTAGTTTACCATCAGAACACCAAAACAACGACTGTAATCAGCTGTTGATTACCACAGGCGGTGGTATCACTAACGTAACTGATGTTGATTGTACTTTAGTCGAGTGTCAGTCTCCTCGACCTGACGGAGAAGCTGGAGTAGCTTGGGATAAATGTTGTACAGATGTTACTACCTTTACTGGCGGTGGAGGAACTTCAGATGACTGTAAGTTAGTTGAGTGTGAATCTCCTAGGCCCGAAGGAGAACTTGGAGCTTTGTGGGACACTTGCTGTAAAGAAAAAACAGTAGTGCCTCCTACTACTACTGGAGGTGGTGGTGGAGACGACGGAGGTATGTTTGGAAGCTCTGGACTTGGTTCTTTTAGTCCCGCTGGACAGCCGGGAATGTTTGACCCAACAGTTACAGCGGCAGTATCACTAGAACAACCCTTGAGTTTTCCCATAAGAGACTTTTTGTTAGAAGCTCTGCCTAAAAATAAAAGAGGCATGATGACAGGATTTAAAGTATGACGTATTTAGACCTAGTAAACAACGTACTGAGGCGTCTCAGAGAAGACACAGTAACAACCGTTAGTGCTAACACGTACAGTGCTATGGTTGGTGACTTTATTAACGATGCAAAGCAAATTGTAGAGAACGCTTGGGATTGGTCTAATCTCAGGTCTACTCTTACGATTACCACGGCGGCTGACGACTACACGTACTCACTCACAGGTTACCAAGACCAAGGCAAAATTCTGAACATCATCAACGATACGTCTAATCTTGTGATGGAGTACAGACCGCAGACTTGGTTTGACGACAAGTTTTTTGTTAACACCCCTGCTTCTGGTAAGCCAGAGTACTACACGTTTAGTGGCATAGACGGCTCTGGTGACGCACAGATAGATGTGTATCCTAAGCCTGACGGTGTTTACTCACTTAAGGTCAAGAGCGTCATTCGGAACACAGCGTTGAGTTCTGACTCTGACACACTGGCTATTCCTAGTCAGCCTGTGATTCACATGGCGGTAGCTCTGTTGGCTCGTGAACGTGGGGAGACAGGCGGTACGTCAACACCAGAGTACTTTGCTATTGCTGACAAGTACCTGTCTGACGCTATTGCTCTGGACGCCCAGAAGCACCCCGAAGAAACTATTTGGTACACACCGTAGGGAGACGCTAGATGGCCCAGCCACTACAGAGTATTAACCTAGTTGCTCCTGCGTTCAAAGGGATCAACACAGAAGATTCTCCGCTTGCACAGGATACGTCTTTTGCGGAGATCGCAGATAACGCTATCATTGACAGACGAGGACGATTAGCTTCACGTAAGGGTAACGCTGTTGTAACTACAGACAAGACTGTACTAGGTACTGACTACCTCTCTAACATCCACGAGTTCTACGACAACGCTGGTAACGAGGTAATTTTTAGTACTGGTAACAACAAGATTATGACAGGCACAACGACACTGGTTGACGCTACGCCAGCATCGTACACAATTACAGCTAACGATTGGAAGATATTTAACTTTAACGATCACGCTTACTTTTTCCAACGTGGCTACGAGCCTCTTGTGTACAGCAACAGTTTAGGCGCAGTAACCAAGATGTCTAGTGTTGCTGGTGCATCTGTAACAGCCTCTCAGTACTCCAACGAAGCCATCGGTGCATACGGACGAGTGTGGTGTGTAGGTAACGCTACTGATGACAACACAATCTACTGGTCTGACCTTTTGATAGGACACGATTTCTCTGGTGGATCTAGCGGATCTATTGACGTATCTAAGGCGTGGCCTAACGGATTTGACAAGGTTGTAGCTATAGCGGCACACAACGGTTTACTCGTAGTCTTTGGTGAACACAACACGTTGGTCTATGGTGGTGCAGAGAGTCCTGCAACAATGGCTATACAAGACACTATTCCGGGTGTTGGCTGTGTAGACAGAAAGAGTGTACAGAACATAGGAACAGACTTGTTGTTCTTGACGCAGACAGGTCTTAGGAGCTTGGGACGATCTATACAAGAGAAGTCCTTGCCTATTACCGACTTGAGCAGAAACATCAAGCAGGAACTGATTGCTAACACACTGGCTAAAACAGAACCAGTTAGTACGGTGTACAGTCCTGAAAACTACTTTTATCTTCTGTGCTTTCCTGATCTCAACCTCGTGTACTGCTTTGATGTACGAGGCACACTGGAGAACGGTGCGTACAGGGTAACACGATGGCCTAGTGTGGATTTCAAGTGTTTCCACAGGGACAGAAACGGTGACATATACATAGGCACAACAGCGGGTGTAGGAACTTACGACAACTACTTTGACAACGGTAGTGTCTATCGGTTCCGTTACTACAGCCCCGGCTTGAGCTTTGGTGACCCGTCTAAAATTAAGATGTTGAAAAAGATCAGACCTACGATTATTGGTGGAAACAATGCAGACATATTTCTCAAGTGGTCTTACGACTTTTCAACAGCAACCAGCACTAGCACGTTTAGAACCAGCAGTGCTACACCCGGATTCTACGGACAGTCTGAGTACAATGTAGCAGAGTTTTCAGAAGAAGGCACAATCATTAGTCGTTCTTCTATTAACACAACAGGCTACGGCTCAGTAATCAGCGTAGGTCTTGAGACAGACATCAACGGCTACGCTTTGTCCATACAGGAAATGAATGTACTAGCACTGATAGGTAAAACGCTATGATGATGAATTACAATAAAAGTAGAGGTACTTACTAATGGCACTAGGATTTTTAGGTGATATAATTGGGGATGTTGCCTCTTCTCTGTACACAAACCTCCCCGCAAACATACAAAAGCTCTATACAGACGAGATAACTGATATTAAGGCTCCTGATATTGCGTTTAAGGGTTTTACGGTCACTGGTCCTACGGGTAGGATTGAGACTTCAGAAACAGGTGGAACGCAGTACTATTTAGACCCTACTGCCTCTAGTATTCAAAGTGCTCTGGAATCTGCGGCACTCTCTAGGTTTGGTGCTACTCCTGCTGGCGCTGGTCAGCTAGGTGCCGCTGGACAACAGTTGTTGGGCGCTGGTCAACAACAGTTTGGTCAAGTTCCTGCAATGTCTCCTGCAATTTTAGGGGCAAGTCAAAATCTAATGGGTATGGGACAAGCGCAACTAGGTCAAATGCCTTTTGGCCTTTCAGGGCAACAAGCGGCGGCACAACAGGCGTTTGGACTAGGTGGGCAATTCATGGGTCAAGCCGGTATGCCTATGGGTGCTAGAGAACAAGAAGTGTATGACCGTATTAGGGCTACACAGCTTGGTGAAGAAGAGAGACAGAGACTAGCTCTGGAAGAACGACTGTTTTCACAAGGCAGAGGCGGTGTACGTACATCTATGTTTGGTGGAACACCAGAGCAACTTGCGTTAGCTCAAGCACAAGAAGAGGCTCAAAACAGGGCCGCTCTTGCCGCTATATCTCAAGCACAAGCAGAGCAACGTCAACAGGCGGCTCTGGGCGCACAGTTTGCTGGCCTAGGTTCTGGCCTAGCTGGACAGAGACAAGCTCTGGAAGCCGCACAACAAGCACAGGCTCTACAGGCTCTTACAAGCGGCACTGCTTTTGCAGGACAAGAAGAGGCGTTACGATCAGCGCAACAAACTAGGGCGCTACAGGCTCTACAAGGCGGCATGGGATTGATGACCGGTGGTCTTGGGTTAGAGCAAGCACAACAGCAGATTGGCTTAGGTGCGCTTCAGGGAGCTTACATCCCACAGGCGGCTATGTTGTCTGCGTTCTCTCCTGCACTCAGCGTGGCTAGCTTGGCTGACGTTGCACGTAGGCAGGGCGGTCAGTACGCAATGGAAACTGATATTGCGAACCTTGAGGCAGAACTACAGAGACAAGCCGGTTTGTCCAACTTGTACAGTGGTTTGTTCAGCGGAGCTACTGGATTAGTCGGTGGTTTAGGCACTGGTTTGTCTAACATAATGGGCGACACTGGTTTGTTTACTGATATTTACGATTGGGCTAAAGGGTTCTTCACGAAACCATAAGAGGAAACAGAAATGGCTTTTAGAATAAACACAGGATTGCCTCAAGCTGGTTTGTCAGCAGGACAGATGATTGGCTCTGCCTTTGGACAACTAGGCGGCTCTATTGGCGGTATGTTGACTCGTGGTGGACAGGCGATTAAGCAGGGTCGTGAGGCTGAAAAACTTGCTGGTATATATGCTCCTATTGCTCAAGAAGGTGTAACATCTACCCAAATGTTTCAGTCTGCTCAACAACTGATGAGTATAGGTAAAACACAGGAAGCAATGGCAATGCTTGAGCAAGCTAGAACTTTGCAACAAACAGAGCAGAGTAAAGCGGCTTTACGGTCCTTGCAAACTGACGTTGCTACGCAAGCAGAAGAAATGGGTTTGCCAGAATTAGCGTCACAGGTTAGAAAGGCCACTACTATAGAAAGAGTGAACGATATTGCGGATAAACTGACAGAACGAACAATGGAAACTATGCCAGCGCTGGACCAAAAAACAAGAAGGCAAGTACTAATAGGCGTAGGGTATAATCCTAAGTTTGTTGGTCAGCTAGATTTAAAAAATATGTCTAAGCAGGAATTCAACGAATACAAAAATTTAATGAAGGGCGACGTTGAATTGTTTTTAGAAGACGGTAAAACGGTAGCTTACAGGGTTACTGAATCAGGCATGGTTGTTAAAGACGGTGAATTAGTTGATCCTAGTACTTTAAACTTAACAGAAGTTCCTAATCAGCAAATCATAAAGAACGTAACGGCAGGAATGGCTGATGAATTATCTAAGTTAGGTGCAAAACAGTTTGCAGAACTGTACGACCAAGCTAGAAAATCTTCTGAAGGTATTCAAAACATTGACAAACTAATTGGCAACGTAGATACTATGTTTAGTGGTTCCTTGGCTAACGTAAACCTACAAGTTCAAAAGTTTATGAAAGCCGTTGGAATACCGGTAGACGATTTAGCAATAGAACAAACTGAAGTGTTTCAAGCAGAGGCGGCAAAGCGAGTTGCAGAGTACATTAAAAACCTAGGTGCTGGTACTGGACTTTCTGATAATGACTTGAAATTTACGTTAAAGGTTGTTGCTGGAGATGTTACTTTAGACGCTAACTCAATTAAAAACGTGCTAAATGAATACAGAGAAGCCGCCACTAGAAAAATAAACGGCTACAACAAAATGCGTTCTTCTGTATCTAGTAAGCTAGGAGAAGAGCAACAATCTGCTATGGCTTTTTACGATCCTGTTCTGGTTCCAAAAGGCAGTAGATTTGAAGGCTTTGAGATAGTTCCACAAACACCTTAGAGGTCAGAAAATGCCAGAAACTAAAGTTAAAACTCCTGCTGGAGAAGTTACTGTCAGGCATCCTGAAGGGGCGACTGAAGAGGAAATTTTAGCGTTTGCTCAACAACAGTATCAAGCTCAAATAGAGGCTGAACAAGAAGCTATTGTTCCACCGCCCTCTTATGTTGAGCGTGTGATGCAACCCACTACAGAGTTTAAGCCTGAGTTTACACGTAGGCTAGCCACGCAAGCAATGCAGATACCGGGGGTTCCCGGCTCTGGTCAAATTGGTGTATCAGACATAGCCGCAACTGCTGTTTCTCAAGCGGCAAGAACTGGAGGAGCTATGGCTGTAGAAGCCTTTACGCCTCTTATTCCAGAAACGATAAAAACCTTTTTTGACCAAGCTGTTACTGCCGCTGGACAAAAACTAGAGGAGTTCTATCAAAACCCCGGCGTTCAAGAAATGATGCTGTCTATTGCTTCTGGTTACGAATCATATAAAAACTGGGAGAAAAACAATAGAGCTTTAGCAGAGCAAGTTAAAGAAAACTTAGGAACAGGTTTTGATTTAATGGGGCTGTTTTCTGCTAGACCTGATTTAGTAGATTTAGATTTAAAACTGCCCGGAGAAATGAGGGCTAGAAAAGCGGGAGTTAAGTCTGATTTAGCTCGCAGGAAAGAAGCACTTACTCGTATGTTTACTCCAGAAACATTAACGGCTCAAGACAAAGCGCCGCCAACTGGAATACTACAGACAAGAACTTGGGTTCCAAATGAGTTTGATGAATCACTTATTGATACAGTCCAGACGATACCCGGAATACAGCCCTATGGTTCTGTTACTAAAAATTTTGATATTATGCAGAATCATGTAGAAACACAGGGAGTTAAACTAGATCAGTACATTAAGGCACAAAACAAGCCGGTAGACATGGAAGTTCTAAACCTTGAATTTTCTGAAACAATGGGTGATTTTATGAATAGCGACGTTTTCCAACTCGCTACTGACCAAGCTCAAAAACAGTTTATAAAATACATGGATTTAGCCCAAAAAATTATAGCAGAAGAAGGGACAGACCTAAAAGGATTGCTGAGAGCTAGAAGACGCTTTGATACGGCAGTTCAAGCATCAGGACAAACACTTGAAGCAGACGTTGCAACCTATCAAGCACTTGCCGGTAAACTGGTTCGTGGCGTAATGAACGACTATCTAAAAGGAAACACAAAAGGTAACGAAGTACATCACTTGCTGGACCAGCAGTACCGAACCTTAACAGCTATGGACAGGCTTGTTAATAAGAGGAATAGAGAAGGCATAAACGTTCCTGCAAGGCTACTAGATAGTATTAAGCAAAACACAGGTATTACTTTGTCTGCTACTGCTTTATCAGTGATAGCAACTGCTAGTCTAGCTACAGGATCTCCTATCGCCGCTACTGCCATTGCGGGAGCCGCCGTAGGAACCGTTTTTGCTAAACAAATAAAGAGGCACGGTAAAGCCGCTGTTTTAAAAGCGTATGCAGAGCTTTTGTCTACAACCAATAAAGCCATAAAGAAAATCAATGACCCTCTAGAATTAGAAAGAATGGAGCTAGATAGGTTGGTATTGATTGATCTCATAGATGAAATAAGAAACTATGAGGAGACTGAAGAAGATGGCTGAAAATCTTTACTCCATTCGTAAGAAGTACAGAGAACAGGCGAGGGCCAAAGAAAGGGAGTACCGTGATGCAACCTTGAATATTGCGTCTACTCCTTTTAGAAACATAGGTGAGGCTTACGACGAAGGTAGCCGCCAGATGGAGCAGGGCAGACAGTATTCAGATATGGTTGTTCCTAATTTACAGCAGGGTCAATACTCAGAAGCCGCTAAAAACTTGGCTACAGGTGCGGCCCTAACAACCGCTGGTGGCTTCAATAGAGCAATGTCTCCTATTACTGGCTTAGTTAATACGGTTGTTCCTAATCTGGGAATCACAGAGCGCATCATGCAGACTGACGTTGGGCAGAGAGCTTCTCAGCTTGCCTCGCAGAATCCTAGAGCGGCGGCAACACTAGGAGCGGTTGCTGACATAGGTATGCTTAGAGGAGGCGCTTCTTCTATTCCTGCGTCTCTACAAGCTGTTGCAGATAATACGCCTACTAAAATAGAAGGCTTTTATAGATCCCCAGACCCAATGAATAAAATTGTGTCTACGCTGAACGCCGCTGTTCCTAACGTTGGTCTAGCAGTAACGCAGGGTTTTAGCCCAACAGCACAGGCGAGACGAAGAGGGCTAGGCACGGGCGACGGAAGGACTCAGGAATACAGTGGTTCTACTGGTGCAATCAGGGACGCCAATGCACTCCAGAGTTCTTTCATGGAAACACAGCGCCGTGGTGAAACAGCGCCAGCTATGGATACAGTGGTTGGGAACACAATAGAAGTACAGCGGTTTGCCCAAGATTGGACGGATTTAGCTAACAAAGAGCGTGTAAAAGAAGGTCTTGCGTCTTACACTGATAATATACCTAGCAACGTACTAGAAGGCGCAATGGAGCATTTGTATCAGGTTCATGGCGTAGGCGATAGAAAAAGGAAAGACGCTTACGGAAACGAAACAGTGGATCCTGTGAAAACAGGTAAAACATCTTTAGTTGTCCGTCGACCACAAACCGGAGAAGGGCTACAGGGAGAGGCAATAGGTGTGTCAAAAGGTACTTCACCGTCTGCTGTATCAGCTTTAGCTAGCTCTAAAATACTAGACTCTGCTAAACAAGCAATGCCTGACGCAACGCCTCTAGAATTTTACAAGCGTTTTGTATCTGTAGCTAAACAAGGACACATGGACAAAATTCGTTTGGCTATACGAGAGGGTGATCTTCCAGAAGGGACTAGATCAAATCTCCTTAACAGTTACTGGCGTTTTAAAATACGTGAGCAAAAAGGCCAAAAGATTAGTAAAAACCAACGAAAGGTTTTAGACTTTTTTGACAAAGCACCTGAAGCACGTTTGCGTGATAGAGGCAACGGAGTTTACTCTTTTTCTGAGAGCCACGCATCGTCAGCGCAAGACTTAGGTGGTGTAAACGATTGGGTTGCTATTGATACCAAAAACGATAAAGTTTACACAATGATCTCAGACGGTCACGATATGTTTGGCATGGACCCTCCGGGTGGAAACTCTTTGTTAAACACGACGCCTATCTATTCTTTTGATGTTGGTAAAAAGAAAACAGAGAAAAAAGATTTAGACAGGCCAGCAGAAAGCGTGGCTCGTATAGAAGAAATTACGGGCATGAAAAAGCAAAAGGGTGAGTCTAATGTTCAGTACCAATCTAGGGTAATGCGAGACTACAAAGGAACCGCTAATCTTCAGGATTACATGGCGGTAGGTAAAAACGTAGGTAGAGTAGGAATGTTAACAGGGGCATCTATAAATGAAAACGAAGAACAACGATAAGCACACAGTATCTTACACATCCCACGACTACCACAGTATGTGTCAGAAGTCAAAGGAAAAGGTTCGTAAGATGCAACAAATGGGAATGACTACGCCGCATGACCCGAAAGACAAGCCAGAGGACGTAGCCAAGCAAGACAGGGGTTACTCTATCCTGTTCTTCAGTTAATCCACGATCACCTCCCTCAGTCTACGGGCCTGTGTAGCAACGGGCCTCAAGACTCCCCTCCTGTCAAAACTCTCGTCGTTCACTAGCGACACATTGTACCTAACCCTGTTGATAGCGTAAGCAGTGTCAGTGATCTGCCTGTGTCCTGCTGATGCTGTCTCAGGCGTGTTGACCACCTCGTTACACACCAACATAGAGTTACTGTGGAACACCCCGTGGATACCGTAGGACATCAAGTCGTCGTACTTACCGCACACATCGTTCCACCCGTGTCCAAACTCAGGGAATATGTAGCCTGACTTCGGATACGCTTGGTTCTCTGGTCCGTGTGCTAAACCCACTGAGTGTCCTATCTCGTGTAGATCAGTGTATATGTCACACTTAGACATGGACGACGGTGGCTGTCCCTCGTTGAAACTCAGGTTAGGGTAAGCCACACCACAGGTGTCTGCGTAAGACGTTCCGTAGGCTAGCACAACGTCCACAGGGAGTTGATTAGCCTGTTTCTCTACGTCGTGCAACGTGTGGTAGTGGGCTAGCCACAGTTCCTTTAGCTCGTACCTAACGTGTACACCTGACTTCTCGTACACCTCGTTGTACTTCTGAACCCTGTCCTCCCACTGGTCCCACATCTCTGGGTACTCGTGCATCAACTCTATCGGTGTATCTATTCCGTACTTAGCGTGAGAGGCGTACATAAGCACACCTAGCTCCCACGTAACCACACGGTCATCATCTTCACCGTAGTAGATAAACGGATAAGAACCCCTCTGTTCGTACCCCTGACAGTCTAGGTTACTCTCAGTAGGACACACAGGTTCTGGCTCAAGCCTAAACTGTATCTGCTCCACACCCAGAGTAAACACACCGTCACCCGTAGACCCGTCTCCGTACACCTCCACGGTACAGCACCCGACCCTCTTGGCTGTTCCTCTGGTTGTGCTGTGGTGTACCATGCCCCAGCCCTCCTCACGGCCTAGCATGTCTCTGTAGTCCACAGAGATAACCACAGGGTCAAACCTGTCCCCAGCTTCCTTGACCAGAGACAGATTGAGTTTACGGGAGAACCCACACTTACGTGACCTAGGGTCCTTGGTTACGTACCTGTTACCTCCTGTGTCCTCGTAGATAGACCACTGGACACCCGGATAGTCTTTAGAACATCCAGACCTTATCAGGGTGTCTGAAGAGGCGTTGGGCGCTCCTGAGAGCAACCCAACTAGAGCGTACCGGAGTAACTTAGAGTTCACAGTTGTTGCCGGTACAGGCCAACTGTTGACTACCCTCAGTCATATCAGACTCCTCATTGATGTCCCAATCAATCTTCGTAGGAAAATCCTTCTTCAACTGATTGAACGTCTTCTTGTCCACCGGTTCATACGGGGCCTGTTGGTACGTGTGGTCTGAGTACGGTAAGAAAGATATACCACTTACCTTGTCAAACTTGTTGTACAGCCACTGTCCCACCTCAAGAAACTCCTCGTCACGGTAGTAGCAAGTCATGGACGGCTTGTGTTCACACCATTCGTCCTGATATATCTCCCACAGTTCCAACTGCTCCATAGCACCCATGTCTGAGGCTGTCACAGCGCCCTCTGGAGAGGCGATAGGGAAGCTGAATACCCTAGTACTGGGGGACATCACATCGTCCTCCACAGGGACACCAGCGGCCTCTAGGACGGCGCAAAGTGGGTCACGAGCATCTGCACGTACTCGTCGTATGTATTGTGCAGAATAACGAGGATGGATACCACTAGCGCTGTCAACCAACTGACTAACAGTGCCTGAAGGCTTAACAGCAGTAATAGCTGTAGAGGCTTGTATTCCCAGTTTATCAGCCCACTCCTTGTTGACCTTGATTGCTTCCTGACGCATGGCTCTGAGCCACTTCTTGAGTTCATTCTTGTCTCCTCTGCCTGAGAGCAACGGGTGATCCATGATACCTGTCAGAGATACCCCCAGCAGTGCTTCTTCTTCCGTGTTTACTCTCCAAATATTTCTGAGGTATCGGAAGTTGGTGAGGGTAGCCTGAAGAGTCCCAAGGATAGTCGCAATCCGAACCTTTCGTTTGAGGCTGTTGAGTGTATCCTGTGGCCTAACAACAACTTCTGAAAGGTTGCAGAATTGGTAGGGTCTGAGGATGATTTCGCTACACGGATTAGTTCCGAAATCAAAGGTAGCATCTCTTCGTTCATTTCTTGAAGCCTGTTTCTGACTTGCGACTCTACTAAATACTCCTCGCTCTCCTGATCTGGATTCATAT
>Ga0208898_1000993_pt1 | contig 19876 bp, 24 predicted proteins | sample VirMetDEL_Mar_4_FD_184513 | JGI IMG/M metagenome (GOLD analysis project Ga0208898, IMG submission 184513) | Aqueous microbial communities from the Delaware River and Bay under freshwater to marine salinity gradient to study organic matter... | ecosystem: Environmental > Aquatic > Marine >...
TTGCGTCAGTGTAGTATAAATTACCATTCTCAGGAACTATGCTGGTGTCTAATACTGCTGATACAGGCTGGTTATTGGCATTTCCTAAGAATATATTACCATCATTCAAGTTAGGTGTGGCATTTGTTCTGCCTGCACCTTGCACCAGTATAAAGTTAGGTGCTAATGCTTTAGCAATTTTTTGTAGTAGTTCACCTTCACCAGTTGGTATGGTTTCTGTGAGTAAACCTGCACCATTTACATACAAGTCAGCACCTACGGTAAAACCATGGCCAGCAAAGTTCATTGTGCCACTTGTTACTGCTTGTCCACTGTTACCTGCACTAATATTTTCTTTGATAATACCCATTGCTGGCATTTGTGCGGCAATTTGATTGTTTGCTAGTGCGACACAGGCTTCATCGCCTTGTGCGCCTGTGATGTATACTGCTTGTCCTTTTGTAAGTGTTGAAGCAGTGTTGTTGTAAACACCTACACTGATAGCACCATCTAAATCACCTATAAATTCAGTTGTTGCAGTGATAAGATTTGCTGTGATATTATCAGCAATTATGTTTGCTGTGCTATATCCATTCTCTAAGAAGTTCTGAACATCGGCATTACCATATGTGCCACCACCACTTATAGCAACATTACTTACACCTGTGATTCTGCCCTGTTGATCCACTGTTACTTGTGGCACATAAGTAGCATTACCATATGTTCCTGGTGTTACTGCTGTATTATCTAAACTTACTACACCACTGCTTACTGTAATAGCATTACCGCCTGTTACATAAGCATCTATGGCACTATTTGCTCTTGCATCTGTATAGTATAAATTTGTGCCTTCTGTTAAATCTGTAGTAGATGTTGGTAATAAATAAAATGTGCTACCATCATTTGTAAATTGCCATTTATCTAATTGAGCATTCCATTTTAAAGATACATTTGGATCTAAATCACCACTTCTATCAACAGTTATAAAAACATTAGGACCAACTGTAGAACCATATGCTAATGTAATACCGTGTCTACTATTAAATCCGTCTACAGGACTAAAACCACCTGTTCCTGCTGTAATAGTTCCAGAAGTGTTTATATTACCATCATAATTTCCTATGGCTGTATTTGCTCTATCTGTTGTATAATATAAGTTAGCACCTTCTGTTAAATCTGTTGTTGTTTTAGTAGCAAAATCTGTATTAAATAAACTTGTAGCATAATATTTGTTTGTGCCTTCTGTTATGTCATCAGTTGTTAAACTTTGACTTAATGTTAGTGTGTTAGCACCATCATTATATGTGAATGTTAAATTACCTGATGTTTGCATCAAATTAGCAACACGGTCATCCACTTTTTCTGCGTTAAAATCTAATCCTGCGTCTACAACATATGCTTGAACTCTTGCATTTGTGTAGTATAAGTTTGTGCTACCTTCTGCTAAATCATCTGTTGTGCTGGAACTTAAACTGTTAATATTAGCAAAAGTAGTTCCATCATTACTAAACTGCCAAGCATCTACTGTTTCATTCCATTTAAGTGCGGCATTATTTCCACCTGCACCTGTTCTATCCACATATACAAAGGCGTCTTGTGCTACATTACCATAGTTTAATGTTATACTTTGGTCGTTAACCAATAAATCTTCTACATTCACATAATCTATGTTGCCCTGAACTTGTAAATTACCATTTATTGTAAACGGACTATTAGCATTATCACCAAAATATGTTGTTATGGCACTATTTGCTCTTGTTGTGGTATAATATAGATTAGCACTACCCTCTGGTAAATCATCTGTTGTAGCAGGTATTGTTGGTGTATTTGTAAAATTATTATAATCTAAATAATAACTGGCAACATTACCATCTAATGTAGCCGCATCAACACCTAAAGCATCAACATATGCTTTATTAACTACTGAATTTATAACTGCTTCAACATTTGCCGCATAATCATCAAATCTAACTAAACTTGCTTTGTAATCTGTGCCATCATATGTCACACTGATTAATGTATTAGAATTAGGTGTTGCATTTAATGTTTTATAATCACCTACCCATAACCAATCTGTAAACAATGTAGCATCTATGTCCCAAGCACCTATACCATCCTGTTGTAACATAACAGCCGCTGAACCACCAGAACTAATATTTGCAAAAGTTATATTGGTAATATTTCCTACTACAGTTGCTTTGTGTATTGTTCCTGCACTTATATCAAAACTTACATTACCACTTACATTACCATTTTCAACTACAGTTTCTTGCCATTTAAGTAATGTTAAATCATCTAAAGTTTGTTCTAAACCTATTACACCAGTAGAACTATCATATGTTATAGGTGATGTGTTTGATAAATGTGATCTTACTTGGCTGGGTGCCGCCGCTATTCTGGCATTTGCTTCTGTTTGATTAGGTCCTGTGTATGTAAATACTCCTGAACCATTATCATAAGAAAAAGAGCCATCACCACCTGCGTCTGTGGCAAATAAATGTGCTCTTACTTCACTAGCACTAGGCCCTGTGTATGTAAAAATACCTGTAGCATTGCTGTATGTTAAACTGCCATCACCACCTGTATCATTTACACTGAGTGCATCTCTAATAGTAGCATTTGATACTTCTGCTAATCCTGTTACTGTGACATTTGTTAATGTGGATGTAACCCCCACATTAGCACTTACTGTGGCAACATTTGTTACTGTGATATTACTGGCTGTGTCAGTAACTGTAATATTACTAAGACTTGAAGTTACTGCTATGTTGCTAAAGGAGCCTGTTGCTGTTATATTCGCCATTGTTTACTCCTATAGTGCTACAAAACTGGCTTCGTCTGCGGGATCTCCTGGAACTTTTCCTACTTGTGGGTCAAATCTTTCTATGATTGCCCATCTGTGCATGTCTTGTTGAACTGGAGAATCGTCTGTTGTCCATTGGAAACTAAGAACTGTCATTACCACATTTGCTCTTGCACTAGGAAATATATTTCCAGTGTATCTATCTTTTGGTATAGTTAAAACAACTGTGCCACTTGCGGCTGATGATGTATCTATCATTGAAGGACTAACATTTGCCGTGTTAGTAAAATATCCACTCACTGTGGTATCAGCAAAATTGGGATCTCCGGTTAATCTATCATATGATACTGTATTAAGTAAAATTGATTGATAATCTGCTGAAAATGTATATCCTGATACATCTGAACCAAAATTATATGTAAATGATTTTTGACTTCTGGGAAATAATTCAATTACTTGAACATTATTTGCTGATCCAATATATTCTTTGAAATCTAATAGTCTACCTGACATTTTATTCTCCTAAGGGATAAGATTGTTATGCTAAGGCACAACAAAATATTTGTTATTACTATTTATACAAATAGGCTTTCTAGGTTATGTTAAACTTTTTATATTTGTGCAAATATCTTAAAATTACTACACCCTGATAACCTGCGCCGCCTTTTTTGTCATCAACTGGTAATGTGCTTGTATCTAATCCTGATGCACCTGCACCACCGCCACCTCCTCCATATGAAGTAGCAGGGTTACCTTCAACGGCATAAAATTGTGTTCCTATAGATCCATCTCCACCGCCTCCTAGGCCTCCAGATCCTTCTGAACTAGTATCTGTCCATACACCTCCGGCACCACCGGCACCACCATAGTAAACATTTGCTCCTGTAATTTCGCTGTTAACACCATTTGATCCATTACCACCTGGTCCATTACCAGTATTAGAAGCATTGCCGCCTTCTGCAAAAGGTGAACCACCTCCGCCAGCATATGTAGTTGCTCTTGTAGTTCCTACATTTTGTTCATAACTAAAGGCATAACCACCTAAATTATCCTGTGGCGATCCTGATTTACCTGCTCTTGTAGTATAAGAACCACTGGGCACACCACTACCATTTCCTGTTATTTTACTAACCAATAATGTTCTACCACCGCCTCCACCAGTTAAACCAAATACTGAACTAGCAGAACCCGGATTTGCGTATACGGCACTGCCTGAATATCCTGTTGTTCCTCCAGCACCTATAATTACTGGATAATTAGTTGTTGATAATCCACTTATACTAATGGATGTGGTATTGGCACCACCACCGCCTCCTCCGGAACCACTTCTTCTATCCCAACTTTGGTATGCTCCAAAAAATACAGTATTTCTACTATAACTTTGGCCACCACCTCCGCCACCACCTACTATTAATGTGTTGATGTCAATTGAAGAGTCTCCACCTAAATTACTTATAGATAAATTAGCATTAGATGTAAATGAATGAACTTTATATCCGGCATAAACAAAACCGTTACCGCTATCTGTTTCTGTAACAGTTCCTCCTGTAGCACTAATTTGTGTGGGTTGAACAAGTGTTACATTAGTATTTTCTGCTAATATACTTGATCTATGATATTGACTACTTAAATTAAATGTAAAAGAAACAGGATTAGTATTAGCATAATTATGACCTATATTGGCATTTAAACTAACTGTGCCATTACCATTACCATCCAATGTGACGTTTCCTGTTGTGGCACTTGTAAAATAATTACTATCTATATCAACCACATTATAACCTATGGTTATACCAGGCCTATTACTTGTAATGTCATAATTTATTGTTGAATTGCTGTTTGATAAACTGGGTGTGATTGTAAAAACATTTTCAAAAGCATTACCATCATTCACAACTAATAATGGATTAGTATAAAAACCTGGTTTTGTAGAACTCATTTATGCTCCTGGTTTAGTAGGCCAAGTTATATCATCTACTGTAGCACAATGACTACAAGTATCAGGCATATCACGCAATGCCTGTCTGTATGTGGCCCATTCTGCTTTTTTTTCTGCACTAAGAGGTGAATCTTCAGTCTGTGTCCAATCACACATTTTTAATAATTTTGTTCTTACTTCTCTTATGTGTGCTGACACATTAATTGTGGGTGCTGGTTTACTTTCCACAAACGGTGTATCTGTTGAAATATTTATTCTGTATTGATCTACATCAGGCACTCTGCCTTCCATATATGACAAATCTGGATTACTTTGCATTGTTCTTTGCAAAGTTTTTTCTGTCATACTTAATTGTGTGCTAATGTCACCTGTAGATGTATAATATAAAATATAATATTTCATTAAAATACATCTCCCTTATTCAATCTAACCATGTCATATCTCATAGAGGCAAAACCTCTACTGCCACCTGCACTAAGATCTGCCGTGTTATAACCTACAAGTTGCACATTACCTCTCACAGCACCTTCACCAATAGTAATTTTTTTATTGGCTTCCATAATATCAGGAAAGTCATCTAAATTACTAAAAACAGGTCCAAAACTTTGTGTTTGGATATTACCATTTGCATATTCTATACTTACTGTTGAAGAAAAACCAAAATCAACAAGTGCATTTGTAGGCAAACTACCTATAGGAACACCCGCACTTGTATAACTATAATCACCGGGTTCAATACCTGTTCCTGAAGTAAAATCTAACTCTCTGACAGATGTTAATGCTTGATAAACAGCCGCATTACTTAAATTTGTTTTATTAGCAGGTTTATCCTCTATTTGTCCGCCTACAGCAATATTACCCAAGTTTTCTCTGGGCACATTGTTTCCAAATATTATGGGATTGAACACACTGGCATTACCTGACACATTACCTGTTGGTGATATAACACCACCACCGCCATCAATAGTGTCAACTGTAAATGTTAAATTGTGTGTGTCTGGTTGTCCACGCAAATAAGCACCATCTACTTCAATTGTGTCACCTACACTGTATCCTGAACCTGCTGTTGTGGGATATACTGATCTATAAGTTCCATTTACAACATCCTTAAACACTGTGAATATAGCACCTGATCCTCCTGGAGGTGTCACAGTATATGTGCTGTCATCTATGTTAGGCACAATAGCACTAAAAATGTCTGGAGGTGTAACGATGCCCGGTGGTATAACTGGTATGCTAACATTTCCTCCCGCTGTATCAGTTTCTGTTACAGCAGGTGTAACATAAACATTTGGTTCATATTCCAATAAAGTTAAACCGCAAGTTACCATGCCTTCATCACTGATTAATTCTTCATGTCTAATAACACGAAACTCTTTTGCTGAAAATCCAAAGTCTGAATTAGTTATGTCAACAACATCTCCCACATCAATTTGCATTCCTGAAAAATCTGTTTCCAATTGCATTACCATACCATTTCTACTCTGGCTTAAATCCAAATTAGCAAGTGATTCAGCACGAATATTATCGTTAATTAAATCCATACGCATCACAATGGTGTTTTCTGGTTCATTGGGATTCAATTCACCAGCAGGTGTTTCTACAAACACTGTGTTTGTTTGATCTCTTCTGTTTTTGTCAGCAAATTCAATTTGTGCTTTGTTAAACAAACTGTATAATTCTGTGCTGGATATTTTTATTTTACTTACAATGTTGTCATCTGTTAAACTGAATGTAGATGAGGTTGGTCTGTTTGGTATTGCTTTAAATTTACCCTGCTTGGCATCAAAAGTAAAGAATGTGGCACTTGCTTGACATATTCTTGCTATATTTTCTGCACAATCTTTAAATGTGCTGAGATATCCATTAATTTGCCATCTATCCTGTGTTTGACTTACATTAGCATTGTCAGTGTATGTTATTTGTTCTGCACTATAACCATATAAACTGGTATTTGCTGTGCCTGTTATTGAAGTTGTATCAATAAGGTCTGTGCTGATACCTGCACCATATCTTGTGTTAGTCAAATAGTCATATAACACATTACCTGGGTTTTTTATGCTGTTGTTTAATTCAAATGTCATTGGCGGTAAACCAGTTAAACCATTTTCAGCATCATAATCCACTTCCACCATAGCAAACACTAAGCCTTCCATACTGTATGATGTAGTATTTGTCCAATGTGGCATCATTGTGGTGGCATCTACTGCTCCTGATGTAGGAAACACCATGTTAGCACTGTCTGTGCTACCAGCATAAACTCTAACCCTTATGTCATTTACTAAATCTCTGTTTATTCTGCCATCTTGCTCTGTTACAGAACTTAAATTAGCACCACTAAAACTACAAACACCAGCATTTTTAAATATCTGCCCCACACTGTATGTGCCGCCATCTACATATTCACTCAATGTGATACAAAAATGCATAGTTTGGTTTTCATTTGATATAGCAATGTCTGTGATAGGTCCACTTAAAAAGTTTTTACCATATGCTATACCTATTTTGTTATCTGTGCTGGGTGCTACCTGAACTTTACTGCCTGGATCTGGACCTAAATCAATTCCAGGAACATCAAAAGCACCTGTAAGTTTTGCTGTAGCAAAAGCCAAACCACCTGCTATAACACCCACAGCCAAACTGGTAAAGAAACCTGCTGTTCCAGCCGCCAATGCCGCACTTAAGGCCGCAAAAGTTGTTCCTGTAGCCGCTGCCACTAATGCTGTTGCTATCGCTGTAAATACTGCCATTGTTTATCCTCTATAAATCCAATTTTGATCTATACTTTCCCAACCTCTTTCCTGTAATTTTAAATTAGGAGTAGATGGTAATGTTGTGAGTGTAAAAGAACTAATAATGTTTTCTTGTGTAAATTGTTTACCTATAGTAATATACTCGTGCAATAATCTTGCACCTGCTGTTGTTCCTCTGTATTCTGTTTCTACCCACCAAGCAATTTCAGTCATTCGCTTTACTTGTGGTAGCCATATATCGCCCTGTATACTTGCTATGAGCATTCCTATAACACGGCCTTGATCCTCGCATACCAAAGTAACACCTTCTTTTGTTAAATGATCTAACAAACGGTTTACATGCATATCATTATGTTTTGGTGAGTGTAAATCCTTTACAGGATTGTTATTAGCGAAATCAATCATCAATCGTTTGATGTCTTCATAATCCTTAATTGTTGCTAATCTTACTTTCATTATTCTTGTTTTACATTTTTATTACGGTTTCCACCACCTTTTCCACCGCCACGGCCACCACCACCACTGTAGCCACCGCCACCAGTGTATTCTTTACCAAAGTCAAATGTTGTTTGGTATAAATCGGGTATTTTATCAAAACTTCTATCACTGGGAAAAAGTTTTTTTCTGTTTGTAGGATCTGTTTTTTGTCCTGTTATTTTTGTTTCTAAAATTGTGTTAATACTGGAACAAACTACACTCACACTGTAATCATTTTGTTTTGTTAAAAAGTTTAAGTCTTCATCTATTGAAAAGTTTGTTATTACACCTTTAAATCTAGTATACACATTACCTGTATCTAATTCATTGGTGTCTGTGTTCATAAATGCTCTTTTAACACTTATATTACCGCCTTTTACAGGTTCCTGTAATATCATTTGCAAATAATTTACTTCAGAACCTGTGCTGGTGCTGGGAATACCTGTTAATGTAACAGTTATGTCACCATTTGTGACTCTTAAATTGTCCTGTATGTTTGAAATAGCCAAAAAAGCACCTAATTCAGTGTAATTATTACCTCCCACAGTATAGGGTTTATAAGCATCGCTTAAATAATACACATTACCATTCAAATCCAAATCAATAAGTGTGACTGGAAATATATGTGTGCCCTGAACTGCTGGAATGCTGGTTGACATTATTCAATTACCTCAATCAATTCAAAATCTGTGTCAAATGTTATTAAATCATAAGGAACCACAGTGTATGTGGGCATAACAAATGCCTTAACATGAAATCTTACATCATTTCCTATTCTAAATCCACCTGTGTTAAGTGCTACACCATTTTGACTAAGCACTGGTCTATGAACTGGCACTGTGACATTACCACTTGTAAATGCTACATCACTGGTTACTTGGTAAGGGTATCTATATGTGCTGGTGTTACCTAGTGGTTGTAAATAATCACCTTTCTTAAATAATGTTCCACTATGGCCTGTAGCACCTGTTGTGTCAACATACACATTAGCACCACTAACACTGTTAAGCACCAAAGCACTCAATTGTGTTGTGTTTGCATCTCCTTGATATGCCGTTAAATAACTTATACTGCTGTTTGTGGCACCTATATCAACATTTGCTTCTGTTATTCTGTCAGTGCTGTCTAAATCTTCCAGTAAGCCTCTGTTTTCACTGTATTTTAATCCACCAGGAGCACCCACAGTAAAACTGTATGGCACTGGTGATCTCAATGATGTTTTATATTGACCACTGCGACTGATACTGGTTCCTGTGACTTTTCTTTTGTTTATGTTTAAAAATGTTGCTTTATCTATAACTGACTGCAAACTCATTATAATCTCCCTGGTATTCTGCGTCTACCTGCTTCAGTGACACTGAATATAAATTCTGGATCTCTGGCTACTAATTGTTGGAAACTGGGTGCGTCAACGGCATTAATGTTATATGTGACTTGACTACCACCCATTAATTGATTATTTGGCACTATTGAGCCACCTGTTGTTGGCACAAACAATTCAGGTCCTAATTCTCCCACAACATATGGTTTATTACGCATTACAGGACCACCTTTTGCTTTGGCTTCTGGATTTGTTAATTTGCTTATACTGAATTTACCACCATCTAAACTTACACCAAATCCAAATACACCAAATATGCTGTCAAGTATTGGTTTTATAACAGCAAGTTTTATTGCTTCTGCTATCATTTGTTTCACAATAGTTTTGAACATGTTTTTAAAATTATCCATCATGTTGCCACCCTCTAACAATGTTGTGGCCATATCCATTGATAATCTGTCAAAACTTTGTGCGGCTACACTTAAAATATTTTCCTGTGCTGTTTGATAATCTGCTAAACTACTGCTTATGCCTTTGGCACCATTTTTAATTGTTGTGCTACCAGCATCAACTGTGCCCGAAATTTTATCTAAAATCTTTTGTGTTTCTTCATCTGCGGCAATACCTGCGGCTTGCATTGTTTCTATTAATCTAGCAACAAAATCCTGTGCTGTTGTGACAGGCACTGCTGTAAACACATCATCCATTGCTTCACTGAATTTTTCTAATCCGCCTGTTCTTACTTTGTTTGCGGCATTTTGTATGTTTTCAAAGAATTGTGTGACATCATTACTGCCACCTGCTAATTCAATAAGTCTACCAATGCCTTTACCTAAGAATGCTACTGCTTCTACAACACCGCCTATAATTTTAGCAACACTGTTGAATACAGTGTAAAATACATCACCAAATTTTTCATTTACAAAAGTTGCCACAGATTTAAGTGCATTGAATAACATACTGAAGTAGTCAACTAATACAGCACCTACTTCTAATACAGTATAAAAAGCATTTACGACGCCTTCTCCTATAGTTTTGGCAAATGCTGTTACTGTTTCTTTGTTTTCATCAAATATTTTTACAATTTGATTTATAAATGCTGTAAATTCAGGGTTTATAGCATTACCCATTTCTGCTTGAAAGTTAAAGAATCTATCACCTGCTTGTGATAGTGCACCAGTTAATGTAACATTAAGATCATTAGCCGCACCATCTATACTTTCACCAAACTCTTTTAATTTACGTCTAGTTTCTTCAATACTATAACTGGCACCTGCTTCAAAGCCAGCCATTGCAAGAACACCTTTTTCCCTAAACATGTCTGCCGCACCTGCACCAGCACTTAGGGCTCTTTGTAATTGTCCACTTGCGTCTTGGAAACTTAATCCTGTAACAGCCGCAATATCAGCCGCTAATCTTGTGTTTTCTTCTAATTCATTTAAGTCTTTACTGACAGTTGCTAGGGCTGGTGTGGCTCCTGCAATCTCTTCAAAAGCAAAAGGTAATTCCTGTGCTATGTCCCTTACTTGTTGTAGGGCTAAAGCACCGCCTTCAGCACTACCCACAACATTTTTAAGAACAACACCAATGTCTTCAATTTGTCTTGCGGCTCCTATACTGGCACCTACACCATCAACTGCTTTTTTAAGTGCTAAAAAGGCTGTTCCTGCTATTGCTAATTTACCAGCCAATCCTGCAAAAGCACCTCCGGCACCTCCAGCACTGGTTTTTATACTGCTTATGGAACCCTTTGCACTTTTGACACCTCTGTCAAACTGTCTACTGTTAAGGGTAAGTGTTACTTCAATATTCTTAGCCATCTTATGTTACTCTTTTTATATAATTTCCTACCAATTTGTCCAACTCATTACTGGTTGGTTCTGTCATGCCTTTTGGTGATTGCTTACTCCAACCTTCATCAAGTCTTTCAGCATATCCATACCTAGCACCAATAACATGTTTCTTTTCTAACTTTGTTCTGTTACGAGCATTACCACCTCTTATAGGTGTTTGATTTCTAAAATATTTATATCCTTCTTTCATGACTTCTTCTGTCATGATTTCAAGATCTTCAAACATTCTGTCAACTTCACCTGTATTAACTGTTACTTTGGCCACCTCTTGCTCTCTGTAATCTCTCTTTTAACTGCTCTGGATCATACATGTGATCAGGAACAGGTTTATTATTGTTTTTACTGTTCTGTAATGTTTGCCATGCTATGCTGACGTCCATTACCATTATATCAAATGTGTCTGCCCTACTTAAAACATCACTTGGCAAACAACCATATGTCCTAGCAAGTGCGTCTATAAGCAAAATCCATTGTGTTTCTGCGGATTTCTCATCCACCACATGGCTTGTTACTTTCCCAGTTTATCGCCAATAAGTTTTACGGCTTCTGTAATAACATCAATTGGTAAAATTTTGTCATCGCTCATAACAGGTTCACCTTTTTCATTCAGTATCAAATCCACTAACATGTCAGTGAATTTAAGTGGGTTGTCTTCTGTTAGGCTGGCTAATTTTGCAAAAATATCCAAAGGTTGTCTGTCATATATGTAGAAGTCCAATTCCTCTCCATATTTTTCAACTATTTTGGGTTCTTTGATTGTTAATTTAGTTAAAGTGGGTTTAACTGCTAGTTCTTGTAAGTTCATATCTTATTCCTCTAAATCTCTATTTTTTAAATCGTGAATTGCTGTTAAACAAAAAGCAATTCTGTTTGATGCTTTTTCAACATCTGCTTTAGCACATCTTATTTCATTCTGTGCTTTCGCTATCTCCATCTCCATGCTCTTCAACACTTCCGATGTGGTGTGTTTGTTCCATATCTGCATAACTATTTACCTCTTTTTTGTGTTTTGCTGGTTTTTTAATACCCAGTATCTCTTCCCATTCTGCTTTAGTATGGACTTGACTGCCACTGGCAAATTTATCAGAACTTTTGGCTGTTTTAGCCCATTCTGTAAATTTGTTTTTGCTTTTTTCTTTCATTATATCTCCAAAAAAAGTGGGGGACTAAGTCCCCCTTAAGGTTAGATTGTTCCTACACTGGAATAATCACCATCAACCTCAATAGTCACTGGTGTAACCCAAACTGGAGCATCCATGTTAGTAGTAGGTGCTAGACCTGAAATAAATCCTGATCCGCTTATATACTTACTACCTGTGTCAGTGCCATCGAAATGGACTCTGAAGTATACTCTTCTTTTGTTTGTGCTACATCCGTAAATACCATCGTTAACAACTAAGTCGGCATTTGAACTACCAAAAAAGGCATCTGTATCAACAACCAAATTCAAACTCAATTGGTTTGTTGCTGGTGTTGTTACGGCACTTTCTGCGGTGTTATCTAGAGTTTTCCATCTAAACACACCTGTTGAGTTGTTAACAGTGATGTCCTGAATGTAAGGAACTGTTAAACCGGTTCCTGCTGAAACATTAGCATTTGCGGCACTGTCTCCAATGCTTAATACTGCTTCGTCTCCAGCACTTACATTAATTATAGCCATCGCTGTCTCCTCATTATATAGTAATAAAATTAAAATTAAAAGTATAGATCAAAACGTCTGCTTCAATGTTAGTGGACATAGCACATTCTCTGGTTGATTGACCAGAAACTGCTTGTCTGCTGTTTATGATAGCAGATACTACGGTATCTATATCAGTGGGTTGTGTTTTGGCATCTACTGCCAAATACCCTGTAACGGTTGTAGTAGTTTGAGCAATATCATTGTTGTCAAGAGTGTTAAACAACTCTTCTTTGCTGATATTGTCTTCATCCAGATACACAAACTTCATGTTTTTAACATAAAGTGGTTCTCCAGCACTGCTAAACGGTAATTCAGCACTCACACCAACTGATGTTGATGCAAGTGCTACGTCTAAATTTGCTTTCAGTGTATCTCTAACTGCCATTACCTTACCCTAGTAGTTGCTCTGCGTCCTCTGGTGCGTCTGGTTAAACTAAATCTAACCATTTTTTCACCTTCTTCCACAGTGCCATCGTTATCACTGTCATACCAATCAAACATGTTTAACAATTCTGCGAACAGTTCATTAAACTTGTCATCATAGTATTGTATTTTTTGCACTTCTGATGATTCTGGATTACCAAAATCAGCAACTTTGGGCAACAAATACTCTTTGAGAGTGTAATAACAACACATATCTGTAAAATCTGCCTTTCTGTCTTTGATTAAATTTGGATTAAAAGCAGGTATGTTATCAATGCTATCATACCCACTGCCTGCATAACCCAAATATTCTCTCCATCTAGCACTAGCACGAATCTTTTGATTGATTCTGTTAGTTGCTTTTGTGGTCAAATCTTCCAAATAATTGTTTAAACTACCAGGAGCATCTGGCACATTAGTGAAGTCAAGTTCATTTGATTCAAACAATCGTTGATCTTTGTCCTTGACGTCCAATGCTTCTGCGTAACTAACTACATTTGTTCCTGATAATATAAATGCCATGTTTTTCTCTCTATACTAAATTAAACTTAGGCTGTTGCCAAGTCTCTTGGTAAATTATTACTTCTAACGAAACGACATCCAATTGCTTGTCCGATTAAGCCTTCAAGTAATGCTTGGTTGGCTAGATCTTGTGCTACTGAACCAATAGAACCACTGCTGATTCCACCTACACCATTAAGTTCCTTAGCAAGTGCTAATTCTTGTGCTGGTGTAACAACTGCAATGTAGAAGCCTGCACCATCTGTTGGAGCATTTTGACCTCTTAGGTTTGCAACTGAAGTTGAGAATTGATCTAAACTTGCACTAATACCAGCGGCCGCACCAATTACATTTGATGTAGCAATCGCTCTGATAAAGTTACTTTTAACTTGTGCAAAACCATTTCTTACTGTTGCAACCATTTGATAGTTGTCTTTGTTTACGTCGTTAAACATTTTAACTGTTGGTTCTCTTTTAACTGCATAAGCACCTGCTTCTGGTGACATTACTAATGCCACGTCAGCACCTGTTAAGGCTGTATTTGCATAACCATCGTTAGTAACATTAAGATCTGAAATATCAGTCATTGCTGTTTCCACACCACTTGCTAATACATTAAAACCTTTTTCATCTGTTGCTTGTGCAATACTTCTTGAAAGTCTTGTTACAACTGCATTTCTTACTGTTTCGAAACCACCGTCTTCTAGTGATTCTTCAGAAATCAATGTAGATGCACCTCTTTTGTTCACACTTAGTGAAACAGAAGTTGGCAAGAAGTCTTGATCTGCGTTTCCAATTATTTCAGTGTTCTCACCTACTGATGAGTTACCTGCTGTCCATGCGTTTGTGACTGGGATCTTCATGGTATTTCCCACGCCGCCTGAAATGTTATATGAGTTTAAGATGATGCTTGGATTTGGTAATAAAACGAAATTATCGTAGTAAGGAATCAAATCCGCAACAACGTCTTCATATAAAGCGACAATATTGGCTGTTTGAGTTGCCATTATATTCTCCTATATTATATAAATTAAATGAGATTATCTCAGCATTTTTTCTGCTGTAGATCCTCTCACCGTGTTTTTTATTTGATCAGAAATCATTTTATCAGTTATTTGACTTCTAGAAAGATTTCTGTTCCTTTCTCGTAAACTAACATAGGCACTTCTGTATGCTGGATCGGTTTTCATACGACTTTCATCGATGCCTTTCACAACACCAGATGTATCTGGTTGTTTGTCTACGGCAAAAGTGTCCATTCCTTTCTTTGCAAATGGTAATCCTAAATTTTTACCCACTACTTCAACTGCTGTTTTGTAGTCTGGTGTTTCACCATCAGTGGTAAAATAGTCTTCACCATTTTTAATTGCAAAAGTGTCTCCATCCAAATGTAACATATTTCTAGCCTTCATCAGATCAATTACAGCCTGCTTTTGATCTGTGTTCCAACTAGTTGGCATATTGTCTTTGAGTGAACTAACATGTTCTCTTAGAGCATACTCAGTTTTTACACTTTGTAGTTCTGCTCTCAGTTCTTCAACTGTTTGTTCTCTCTTACGCACCGCATCACGCAAACTGTCAACATTAAGACCAGTTTCACCATCGCTAGTTTGAAGTGTTTTTACAACACTTTTAACCTGATCAAAATTGTCAACTTCCAATTCGCTCAAAATTTTGTTTTGTGCTTCTTCGGTTGCTCTTGCGGCTATTTTGTTTGTGTCATCTCTGGTATAAACTCTTACACCATCCACAAACATTTTGCCATCTCTATGTTCCACTTTGGGAGCATCAGTTTTTACACTTTCTTCAGATTTCGCTTCGACACCTGTCTCTGCATCAGTATCTGTTCCTACTGGTTGCACATTTTCTCCTGCAACTAGAGTATCAGTAGTGATTTCTTCACTCATATTATCTCCTATTTTTACTCCCTATAGGTTACGGGTAATCAAAATATTTAGAAACCATTGTCAGTGGTTGTGGCTGACAACAACTGTTCTAGTCTCTGGCGTATTTTGTTACGCATTTCAGTTTTAAACCCATTGTCTTCTTCTGCTTCTACTGAATCTAATCCAATAGCCGCTTGGTATTCTTCATGGGTTGCGAATGGCATGTAAACTATACTGCCATCCTCTTCGGTGTGCGTGTGAAATCCACTGCCACCTAATCTTTGTGCTTCTGCTTCTGCTTGTTCTTGTGTAGCATATTCAGGAGCCTCAATTTCTTTGCTATACATGTTTTCGTATCTTTCCAATACTGTCATAGCCAAACTTATTTCATTTAATTCGTGTTCTAATGCTTTTTTGTTATACTGCCTGTTGTATGATATTGAAAAATCTTCTGGTTTTTGTTGGTTTGTCCAATCAAACCAGACGTCCCATAGTTTTGCTTCTGCATTTTCTAAATTTGTTGCTTTTCTGCGTATTTGTGCGGCTAATTTGTCATCATATACTTCTATTTGCTCACCGCTTCTACTTGCTTTGATTAAATCTTCACTACGCAACATAGCAATTTGTGTTAATTTTTCTATTTTGCTGTCCACTAAACTTTTTATGCTGTCAATTGCTGTTAAATCTGGTGATGCAAATTCATACACATAAGCAGGTGTTCCTGTGAGACCTGCTTGAACCCTAATTACTGCACCGGGTTCTGCGCCTACCTGACCATCATTTAATTGGTCTGTTGTTTCATCAACTACTAATGTTGGGTGGGCTCCATATGTTATGCCCTGGTAAATCTCAGCCATATCCCCATATATGCTTCGCTGTATTTGAGCACAATCCTGAATAATTGTGCTACCCACATTGTTGTAAATTTTTGTTGATTGATAAATTGTTTTGATGGGTATATAACCCAATTCGTTTTCCTGCACTATTCTGTAACTGTTATCATCTATTTGTTCCAGTCTGGGGTCATCAATTGGTGGTAAGTAATCATCATCACCTCCAACAAAAACAGTTTCCACTGTGTCTTTGGTATAATAACGGAACACACTGTGGTAATCACTATCTTCCAGTTTCAACACAATGTTGTGTAATTTTAAATTACCATCAACATCATACTTATAACTCCAGTTTGTTACATCTGTGGGTTGGTATATTTTCCACTTAGGTATATCTGAACCTACAGGTTTGTAACATTCAACATGACATACACCATATACTGTTGTATACATGTCAACCAAACTCATAAATTCGTTAATGCTGTTGCCTTCACCATCCACATCCTGTAAAAACTCTGTTATTTCTGGTGTGTTTGGTAATGTTCTTTGTGGTGGATTACGGAATAATATTGCATTGTATTCTGCTACAATCAATTTAACAAAATTGTAAAGAGGAGTATTTTCTAATTTTTCTAAATAAAAACTGCCACTCAGTAAATCTTGTCCTCTGTTTGTTTCATTTGAACTTGTGCCATATTCAACTTTGGCACGATGTTTTGACACCATACTGCCATCATCATTCATTACATAAGTGTTTACAGTTTCACTGGGCGTGTTTAAGTCTACTTGATAAGCACGAAGGTATTTTGCGTCTTTGTATTCAACTCCACCATACCATGATTTAATGCATAACTGCCAATCATTGTAGTATCTGTCGTAAAGTGAATGCGTGCCTGTTATAAAATCCAGATAAGTGTTTTCGCTCAAAGAGTTCTCCTTGATATTGTAAATTTACAACACTATTTATACAAAAAGGGTTGACAGGCCGCATTTTTTGTAGTAAAATAAGAGTTTTAGATAAATAAATTATGTAAAGGCAACATAACAGGAGAAAAAACATGCCAAGTAAAACAGGTTATATACCTAAACAAAAACCAAATAAAAGTAAAACATTTGAATCAAAATGGGGCGAACCTGCCTACAAAATAGCAATTCGCGAAGATGTAGCGGTAGCAACTATACATATGAGGGTATTCAATTATGGTTCACCCTATCAAAGAGCAAAAAAACCCAGCATAAGTGAAGTATTGTGTGGTAAAACACTTTATCAATTGGGTGAAGAACTTAACTTACATCCTATAACAGTTCAACAAAGGATAAGAGCACATAATAACCCATATATAAGTGAGAGAGGTATTGAAAAAGATGTTAGCATACACAAATACAGCAAAAACAAGGGCAGAAAAGATATTTGGCTTATGCCAGAACATCCTTGTCACGACGAATGGGTAGCAGACAGACAACTAGATGATGCTTTCTTAAAAATGCAAAAAGGAGTTAAACATGTTATTTGATAAATTGATACCAATTAAAATTACTGACACAAAACAAAGTCGTAATGATAAAGAAAAATATAAAACAATAACATTATATGATCCCACAAATGATAGATTAGTAAAAACTTATGTAGTCAGCACATATGGTAATTATACTCGTTGGAAGAAAGTGCTTAATCATAATTATGAAACAGATACTGCTATATTGTTGGGCAATTTTCGTCTCAAAGAATTAGATGTTGTAGATGCTGACAGCACATTCACAATGCACACTGGCGTAAGTTGGAATGATGTAAGTGATATTATAGAAAATAGACGTTGTAAAAATTAACTTAGTTCTATAACATCACCGTCTTTGTATTTTTTCTTACCGCTCTGATATTCCAAATGTATGCCTGCTCGTTCCATTAGGGAAATCATATGTGGCATATCCCATATGGTCATCTGATAACCATAACTCTGTGCTATTCTGCGTTGGTGTTCTTTGTTATTAGAACCTTTATATTTGTGTATTGCTCTCATCTTGTCTCCATTCGTGTCCATAATTATTATACAATAATGGCCCATATTTTTTTGCTAATAAATGTTTGCGTAATATATTACCATTGCTGAGTTTTTCCTGTGCTTGTAAATCTTTTGGTAAATTTAGATATTCATCATGCCATTCATTATACATTTCCAAATCAGGTCTTGATGTGGAATTTATTTCATCCACTATGGTTTGTAAATCTTTGGGTTCAGGTATTTTCATTGAATTCCTTATGTAATGCTTTCATTAGTTCCAGTTTATTAGGAGCATTTCTACTGCCATGTAAATGTATAATGTGACTATCCTGAATAGCACATCCATTCCAAGCATTAGCCCTTTGTATGTGTTGATTTATATCATTAGTTAACCAAACACCGTGTGCTTGATATGCCATTTTTGGTATAATTGTGTTTTGGGGTGTTCTACCCTCCTGATTCCATAACATTTTATTAAGTATAATTTGTTCTGTGTTCCATTCTGAGAAGTCCCAGTTTTCTGCTTGTTTTAGTGACTCAGTCCAAGTATCAGGATTCATATCAGCACTGTAATAACGAACATCAGCATTTAGGAAATGTTTTATACCATTAAAACTTTTGGGGTCAGTGTAATTAAACATACGGAAGTCATTGTATTCACCAAAAAACTTTGTGGGTTTGATCATTAAATTATCAGGACCGCAATACAGTATGTTGTTGCCCTGTTTCCATAAATCATACAATTCAAAGAAGTGATCCTGAAATACCTGTTGTATGTCATCTACCTCCTTGTTAAAAAACACAAACTCCCAATCACCCTGTAAATGTTGTTTAAAACTGTCCAAACTTATTTTGTGCATCTGCATATAATGTTCATATATGTCACCCTCATCAGCACGATCTCTAAACCACTGAGTGCTTTTTATTTTGTATATGCTTCTAACCAGTAAATTTTTCATGATGTATTTTTAACTCCGGAAAATATTTAACAAACACAGTGTTTTTATTTTTTCTTAAGGGTTTTACTCTGTCACATATCTCATCGTAAAAGTTCCATGCTAAAGGTATTATCAACATATCATCAGCAAATCTTAGGGCATCACTGGGCACTATAGGTATGTTTCCACCTGGTGTCTGTTTGTTTTGTTTGAGTGGATTATCATCTGCTATGTAATCCAATTGTATGTCACCAGCATTTAACACAGTCATACCTTTTGCCGCGGCACCATATCCTGCTACTGTAAATCCTGCTGATTTATATTGTTCAATTACACATTTTAGATCATTAACAGTTGTGAGAGCCTTATCAGCAAATTGTTCATATGTCCTAAAATCATATCTGTATCGTTCATCTGTTAAATATTGATCTATTTGTTCTTCACCCTTTTTGCCTATCACAAACACATAACTATTACCGTGTATGGGTG
>Ga0208898_1000994_pt1 | contig 19871 bp, 30 predicted proteins | sample VirMetDEL_Mar_4_FD_184513 | JGI IMG/M metagenome (GOLD analysis project Ga0208898, IMG submission 184513) | Aqueous microbial communities from the Delaware River and Bay under freshwater to marine salinity gradient to study organic matter... | ecosystem: Environmental > Aquatic > Marine >...
ATGGGTCAGTGCCAAGGCGGAATCAACCAAGGCCACCGCAGAGGCCAAAGCCACCGCACTGAAAACAGCGGCACAGTCCACAGCGGACTGGGAACGCATCATGGCAGAGGCTTCCAAGAACAGCCTCAAAGACGAATGGCTGACTGCGGTGTTCAGCATACCTCTGATTCTTGTTTTTATACCAAGTATGGTTCCACATATACAGCAGGGTTTCGATGCCTTGGCAACTTTACCGACTTGGTATCATGAGATTTTAATGGTGATTGTTCTTGCAAGCTTTGGTGTCAAAGCGGGTAAGGGTATTGTAGAAATGATAGGGAAGAAATAACATGGCAAAATACATAGATCCGATTCGAGCGTTTGACGAAGGTCGCTTCTTATCTGGGGATAAAGATCTCCCAAAGCCTAGTAAGCCAAAGGTCAAGAAGCCTCATCCAAGCTGTACAACACCTGAAGCGTGTGTCGCACAAGGCCGGTGTCGTAAGACAGGAAGAGCTTTGGTTAATGGCAAGGTAGCTAAGTAATGTCGTTGTATAAAAACATACACGCTAAACGGAAACGCATTAAAGCTGGTAGTGGTGAAAAGATGCGTACTCCGGGGAGTGCTGGTGCGCCCACTGTACAGGCTTTTGCGCAAGCAAAGAAAACTGCAAAGAAGAGGACTACCCGTGGCAGAGCCTAAAAGTAAAATTATTTGTCATGAGACAAAGAAAGGTGTTAAGTGCAAGTACGAGGGGCCAATTTACACAAGGCCAAAAGAGACAAAACCTAAAGAGTCAACAACAACTTACACTATGTAATTTGACTTTTTAAAACTTTTATGGTATAATACAATGGCTACAAAACGATCAGTCGGTGCCACATTAACAACATCTTTAACAGATATCTATGAAGTACCTGCTAATAAACGGGCTGAATGGATTTTAGTGTACATCACTAATACATCCGGATCAACGGAAACTTTTACAGTCACTTATTATGATGCATCCCAAACAGCTTCATTGCCTGTTTTATCTGGGTATACATTAAGTGCTAAAGAGTTTTTTCAAATTGGTGGTCAATATAACGAGTTTATTATGATGGAAGCTGGTGATAAAATTCAAGCTTCTGCCTCATCTAGTGCGACCATTTTAATTTCTGTCATTGAACACAACGCCACTGCAGTGAGAGGTGAATAATGACAATTGAATATCGAGGTGAAACTTTTGCAGGCTACAACAAGCCTAAAAAGACACCTAAACACCCCACAAAGTCTCATGCTGTTTTAGCAAAAGAAGGCGACAAAATCCAACTCATTCGATTTGGTCAGCAGGGCGTGACAGGGGACAAGTCTCCTACAGCCCGTCAACGGTCGTTCAAGGCTCGTCATGCCAAGAACATAGCTCAAGGTAAAATGTCAGCGGCTTACTGGGCCGATAAGGTGAAGTGGTAATGGCAATTCCAGCAATTTTAGCATTCATTGCTCGCATGGGCGTAGCAAAAGCAATTACAAAGTATGGTGCAAAAGCTGTTCGTGAAGCACAGAAGCATGCTAAAGACATGGTGACAAAGAAGACACCGGGACAGAAGCAGTCTGCACAAGCTACACGAGGTCAGCGTACCAATCGTGAAACGGCACGTAGATCAGCGGCTGTTGGTGTTGCCGTAGGCGTCGCAGGTACAAAAGCTACACAAAACGCAGGCGGGACATCTAATCGTCAGAAAGCACAAGGTCAGCGTGTACAGCCAAAAGACTTTCCAAAATATAAAGGCAATTCTCAATCAGCAAAGGCGTTCCGTGACATGTATCGGCAAGCGAAGCAGGCAGGATACAAGTCGTTCACGTTTGAAGGCCGTCGATATAAAGTGGAAGACAAGTGACCTACTTAGAACTCGTCAACTCCGTACTCATTCGTCTCCGGGAACGAGAAGTGAGTGCTGTTACGGAAAACAGCTATGCAAAGCTGATTGGGACGTTCGTCAACGATGCAAAGCGGCATGTTGAAGATGCGTGGAACTGGAATGCCCTGCGTAAGACGCTGACAGCAACTACGCAGTCTGGGGTGTTCAACTACGAACTTAATACAGCCGGTAGCCGCTTCCGTGTACTAGACGTTGTGAATGACACCTCCAATTGGTTTATGGAGCAACGTTCATCAAGTTGGTTTAACGATGTCTTTTTAAATCAGACAGCAGAAAATGGTGAGCCTCGTTACTACACCTTTAATGGATTGTCTGCTGATGGTGATACACAGGTGGATATCTATCCAATTCCCGGTGGTGAATACACCATTCGGTTTAACCTTGTAGATCCTCAAGACTCTTTACTCAATAACTCTGACGTTTTGTTATGCCCTTCAGAGCCTGTCGTGTTAGGTGCCTATGCCCGTGCAGTTGCAGAGCGTGGTGAAGACGGCGGCATCGGTTCTCAAGAGGCTTCACAGTTGTATATACAATCACTATCTGACCACATTGCGATTGATGCTGGTCACTTCTCTGACGAACTCATCTGGGCTTCAGTGTAATGGCAGGACAGCTTCAAGCAATTACGTTAGCCGCACCGGGCTTTTATGGGCTTAACACCCAAGAGTCTGGTATTACAATTTCTAATGGATTCGCACTAGAAGCAACGAATTGTATTATTGACAAGTTTGGTCGGATCGGTAGTCGAAAAGGCTGGACAGGTGTTAATCCATCTGCTTTCACAGGACAAGTGCGAGCCATTGCTGAATATACAAAGTCTGATGGTGCGTTGGAAATCTTGTATGCCGCTAACAATGCGTTGTGGCGTTTAGAAGAGAATGGAACGTCTACAGAGCTTACAGACGCAGACGCCACAGACATCACCATCACTGACGATGACTGGCAAATCATTTGCTTTAACAACTACGCAGTGTTTGTACAGCAAGGTCACCAGATGGTGTACTATGATGGAAGCAACGACAACTATAACGAATACAGTAGTGCGCCCTTGTCTACAACGCCTAGCTGTGGTGCCGCCTGTTTCAACCGTATGTGGGTGGCCGATGACTACAAACTATACTGGTCAAAGATTTTAGAGCCGCAGACGTTTTCAGGCACTGGCACAGGCTATTTAGACGTTCGTGAAATCTTTGGAGAAGACGACACCATTACAGCCATCACAGCCTATAACAATCGTCTTGTGATATTCGGGCGTCGTAACATTGCATTCTTTGCAGGTGCTGAAGATCCTACCGGTGCAACGTTTCAAATGGTGGACAATATTAAAGGTATTGGCTGTGTAGCTAGGGATTCAGTACAGAACGCTGGTAGTGATGTAGTGTTCTTGTCAGCAGACGGTGTACGCACACTAGGTCGAACAATTCAAGAAGTGAGTAGTCCGATTGGTGATGTATCCCGGAATGTTCGTGATGAGATTGTACAGTATGTTGCAGGTGAATCACAGTACAGAATCAAGGGTATCTTTTCACAACAAAACGCATTCTATTTGCTTACATTACCGGCTACAGGCTACACATATTGTTTTGACATGCGTGGAGTCATGGAAGGCGGTGCAAGGCGTGTGACGTTATGGAGCGATATCACTCCATCGGCCTATGCAGTTCGTAACAATGGTGATTTGTTGTTAGGGCAGAACGGGTATGTAGGCCGATACACTGGCTATACAGACAATACAGCCACATATCGTATATCCTATTACACCAACTACTTTGACTTTGGTAATGCGGCTGTTGAGAGTATTCTCAAGAAGATACGTCTTGCAGTGATTGGTGCAACTAATCAGGACGCTTCGTTGAAGTGGGCTTTTGATTATAACATAGACTATAGCTCCACGTCATTTGTCTTGTCTGAGGGTATTACATCGGAATACAGCGTCGATGAATATTTCTCAGATGACGATACAGACAACGAAGCTGAGTATTCGTCTGGTATCATCCTAGACAACATTTCATTAAACATTGGTGGCAAAGGATCTGTAATTCAAATTGGTATTGAAGCTGATATTGAAGGCGGTGGTTTGTCATTACAGAAGATTGATATTTTTGCAAAGAACGGAAAACTGGTGAGCTAAATGAGCAACTATACTAAAGCAACTAACTTTGCATCTAAAGACTCTTTGCCAGTTGGTGATGCAAACAAGAAAGTGAAAGGCGTAGAGATTGACAATGAATTTAACGCATTGTCAAACGCTATTTCGACCAAGGCAGATTTAAACAGCCCTGAGCTAACAGGTATACCATCTGTACCGACAGCAACTGCGGATACTTCCACAACACAGATTGCTTCAACGGCTTTTGTGACTTCAGCGGTAACCACTGCTGTTCAGACATTAGACGGTACAGGTCTGGAAGAGGCTAGCGGTGTATTAAGCATTTCAGATACTGGTGTGACCGCTGATACATATGGCTCTGCAACAGAGATTCCTGTTGTAGCGGTGAACGCACAAGGTCAAATTACATCAGCAACTACGGCAAGTGTTGTTGTTCCAACGCTGACTCACTTTACATCCTCTACATCTATTGGGGATGGAACTACTTTTAATTTACCAACCGATACGTTTGCATTGAGCGGCACGGCATATCACCAGATGAACGGCTCTACTGGTTCTCGTATGGATGTACAAGTTTACGCAGGAACAAGTGGTGGTGGTACATTAATTGATACCTACATCTGCACTGGTGGTAACGAGCTTGATGGTACTGACGGTGGATCAGGAATGCGTGTTCGGAGTGGATGGACTATCTTACTGCCTGCCAATGCTCGTAGTGTTAAGTTTGTCAAAGGCGATGGCGCAAGTAGTTTTGGTGGCAACATTGAAACTGGTATGAAGTTTACCGGGTATCATTCTTGATAGAACATCAACTCATCATACCAGAAGACAATAAAGAACTACGCTTACATCAGCGTGGTCTTATTGAAGAGTTAAAAGACGCAATCGAAACGACCACTGGCTCGACACATGGTGATAGAGATCAGATCAACGAAGGATTACAAGAGTTTATTGTTGGCGGGGCGTACACTCGTGTGTTACATATCCCGGCAGATACGACGATTGTGTCAGAGCTTTGGAAAAAAGACCGCCTATGGATAATTATATCCGGTGTTGTTGGAGTTAAATCTGAAGAAGGCGACATGCTGATTGAAGCTCCGTATATAGGAAAAGCTCCTTATGGATCTCGTATCGCATTGTACGCACAAACTGACGTACTATGGGCGGCTATTACAGGCTTACCAGAAACTGAGAATTTAGAAGAGGTTGAAAGCGTGTTAAAAGCAGAAGACTATAGTGAATTTACATATCCTTGGGATTTATTGGAGAATGACTCATGAGTTGGGTAGCGGCTGGAATGGTCGGGTCGGCTGTTGTCACCAGTTATGGTGCTAACAAGGCCGCAAAGACAGCTAATCAGGGCGTTCAAGCGCAGATTGAGGCACAACGTGAAGCGTTAGCGGCAGGTCAAGATGCATCAAAGTTTAGAGCAGTTGGGTTTAGATCCCCGTATCTGTCTAATACACAGTTTACAACAGACGATCAAGGCTATCTGACGGACGTCGATTACACTTTAACGCCTGAGATGCAACAAAGAGCAACTACGTTTGGTACTCTTGGTACAGGTGTCTTACAGAATCTAAGCACTGATCCAATGGCTGTTGCACGTCAGCGGACTAATCAAACCTTGTCCCTACTCGATCCGGGCCGTCAAATGCAAACAGAACGTATGATAGGTTCTTTAGCCAATAAAGGCTTAACAGGCATCGGCGCAGACATTGGTTATGGTAATTACGTCAACCCAATGATGGCAGGGTTACAATCAACTTTTGCACAGCAAGATTTAAACATTGCCAACCAGTCGTTAGACTTTGCACAGCAAGACATTCTAAATCGTCTTAATCTGGCTGGGGGATTGTTCTCCAAAGAAGCTGGTGTGTATGATATTGGTCGTTCTGAATTTGAATATGGACGGACGCTGGCGGATGATGAACGTCGTCGCCGGTTAGAAGGTGCAGGAATGCAAGCCCAAGCAGGAACAAACATAGCCGGACTAACCAGTCAGATTGCAAGCAACAATGCACAAATGCAGGCGGCGTTGTACGGACAGGCTGGTAACATTGTCGGAAAACTTCCGGGATTGTTAAATCCTCCTCAGCAACAAACGCCGTACCAAGACACTGGATTCCGTTTCTACAATCAACCGGCGCAACAGCAACAGCAAGGCTGGGCTGATCCAATGTTGAGGGCTACATAATGGCTAGTTATGATTCACAGGTATTAGGACTCTTTGCAGATCCAAATGTCGTACAAGAACGTGTAACACAAGAAATCAACCAGCAGATGCCGTCTGGATTGACGTTTCTGCCTGCACAGACTTTGTTCCAAGGTCTAAGCCCTTTGTCAGCCGCACTAGACCCACGTACACGTAACGCTCGTACTATTCAGGAAACAGCGCAGGAAACACCGGGTGAGTTTGGTACAGCGGCATACTACCAAGACCTTGCTAATCGTCTGAATGCCAAAGGCATGACACAGGCGGCAATGGCTTTGCAGGCCAAAGCTAAAGAAATGAATGACAACTTAATGGAAGCGGCCACCGCAGAGTTTGGTAAAATTTCGTTCAAGGATTACGGTAGTTATACAGTGCCATTAGCGGGCATGATTAACGAATACGCTCAGAAACGATCCCAGTTAGGTATGAACCACCCTCAAGTCGTTGCAATGCATCAGAAGATTTCAGAGGCTATGCAGAAAGGACGTGCTGAAGTTCAAACAGGCGACGTTGCGGATGCACGAGAAATTGAACGGGCAAAGACACTTGCACAAGAACAAGTTAAGAGTAGAATGAAGCTCTTAAACGACCTTGGTGATGCAAGGTTAAAATCCAATAATCAATCAATTTTGTTGTCAAACATCAAAACTCAGATTGTTGATAAAGCAAAGGCTGGTCAAATATTCACAGGCCCCGGCGCAGACTGGCGAGCCACTGGTGCGGCTTTTTTGCGTGTCCTCTTCCCGGATATGGGAGGCGACGAGCTTGGACGTAAGATTGGTAATACACAGGCGGCGGCGCAGACTATTGGCGACGCCTTGTTAGAGGCAATTGGAGCATTAGGTACCAACCCATCGAACGCTGACCGTGACTTCATTGCATCAATGCTACCAAGGATAAACCAGTCGCCAGAGGCTATTGAGACTATTTACCAGTACATGCAGGAAAAAGCCCTGTATGCGCAGGAAGAACTTAACGCCCGTGAGCGTTATCTGAATGATCCTGACAACTATGATTTGTCAGGGTATACTCCTCCGCAGGCAGAACGTCTGAATGAACTACTACGTCAGGCTGGTGTGGATACAAGTACACAGAATACAATGCCAAACCCACGTATTCAGAGAATGGGTGTGATTGACATTCCTGTTGTTAAAGAAGACATGTCAGGGCCACAGATCAATCAGTACAACACATTGATGAATGCTAAAGGTGGTCACGAATCGGTATACGAATACTTAGGCAAGCTCGATCAGCTAGGTAAGTTAACACCAGATCAGACGGCTATTCTGCTGTACATCGATAACATTTTATTCGGAGCAAGATAATGGTAGAAAGACTTTCGCCTGACAGACTAGCAAAGCTAAGAGGTGATATGGCCGCAGTGACTGGTGCGGCACCTCCCGGGCCTTCACAGCCTATTCCAAGCCAAGGCTTCTTTTCACCTAGTCCAGATTCTATCTATGCACGTGGCGGTAGCCCTATGGAAGCAGTGCAGGCGGCAGGTAAAAACGTACTAAGCAGTGCGGAGTCTGTCGGTCGGGGTTATTTGTCTGGTGTGGCTGGATTGGCTTCTCTGCCTTATGAATTTCCTGCCTTAATTGATGCGGGTTATGATTATTTTACAGGCGAAGAACAAGGTGTAACTAATCCATTTACTGGAGAGCCTCTTGAGATGGGAGGCGGGTATGAGGAAATGGGACGTTTTTTGTTTGGTGATCTGAACAAGCTACCTGAAGGAAGGCCTTGGTGGGAGCGTGGTGGCTACTACGCTGGTGAGGCTGGTGTAGGCGGTACACAGAAAGCTATCACCACCGCTGTACAGGGTGCTGGCAGTGGGATGCTAGCAGAGCAGTCCCCAGTTGCTGGTGTTATTGCTGGTGTGGTTCCGACAGGTCGTACAGGTAAAAAGATAATAAAACCCGGCCCAGAAACTGCAAAGATTGGAAAACAAGACCAAGATGCACGGGAATTAGGAAAACAACTAACCGAAGAAACGGGAATCCAAGAAACACGTGGCATGCAACAGTATCGGGCCGCTTTAGAGCTTCCAGACGGATCTCAAGAGCAGTTGAATGCAATTAAAGAGGCTAATAAGACTTTAGCTTTGGAAGAAGTTGGAAGACGTGGGGGTGAGTCGACAGCCTTAACAGGTTACAATACGGCTTCATGGGCTTGGGAAGACCGCCAACGTCAGGTGGCGTTAGAGGATGCACTTCAGCGTCTCGCAGAAGCCACAGGACAGGCTGATGCGGCTTCCGTAACCGAAAGGGTTGCAAGAGTTTTTAATGCTTGGGAGAAGTCACGTATTGATGACTTCAAAGCCCGTAACAAAGCAGACTTTGAAGCTGTACCACAAGGCATCTACTTCAATATGTCTGGTGTGGAATCTAGATTCGATGCAATTGCAGAAAAGTATCGTGCCATCCCAACAGATGCTGATGACTTTACCCGTACTCGTGCGATAGACGCTCGTGTAGCTATGGAAAAGTTTATGGCACGTTTGTACGACAAGGACGGCAACCTTAAAGACCTAACAACACAAGAATTACAAGACTTAATGTCAGAACTTGGTGACGTTGCTTGGCGAGGATCTGGGCCGGGATTTGAAGACCTCACACCGGGTGTTGCAAAGGCAATGGCTCGTGAGCTTCTATACGGCTTCAAAGGCGTACTAGACGACGTAAACCTTACAGGACAGCAGAAAGAAGCGGCAGAGGCTTTACAGACAGCAAGAGCAAACTTTAACGCTCGACTGGACGCAATGAATGTTGAATCAAATCGTTCGTTCATTAAGTTTGGCATTAGCAACTTAGATTCTGCAACGCCTGACCAGTTACTAAATCAATTAAAAGCCATCGCACAAGACACATCAACTCCAACCCGTAAAGGTCAAATTGAAATTGTTGCCTCCATGATTCGTAAAGAAGACCCAGAGCTATGGGGACAGGTGAAGCAACTCATCTTTGAAGATGCTTTTGAGGGTCTTCGTGATGAAAAAGGCCTCATCGACTTTGAAAAACTGCAAAAGGCTACACTAGAACTTCGTAAAAATAAATTACTGTTCGGGGATAAAGGTGATGTCAATGCATTTGACGGGTTTATTCGACAGCTTCAAGGTGTCTTTGCTCGATATGACAGAGACATCATGTCATTCGCCGATGTAGCAAGTTTTTATCAGGCGGGTAAGATGTCTGCTGAAGCGGCTGGTGCGATGTTAGGCCCTAAAGGACGTTACCTAGGTGAATTAGCTGTAAAGACTGGTCAGCTTTTACGTAAAGGCAAGTTCGATCCTAAGATGGCGGCATACTTTGCTAACAATCCTGATGCCCGTTTAGCTCTTGTTAAAGCACTAAAAGGTGAGGTTAAGGATCTGAAGCCAGCACATATTAAGGCTTTACAGGCGGCGGCATTGTATGGTCGTATCTACCTGACAACAACGATCCCGTCTATCTATCTCAGTCGAGAAGAAGACGTACAATAAAAAAAGCCCCGACTAGCGGGGCAACACTGGAGGAAAGCTCTACTCGAAAACGTCAAAGACATCTCCGATCATAATCTTAATAAAGGGGATGTTGATGACGAATCCGTCAAAGAAGTATACTTGAGCCTCGTCAATTTCTTCTCCATACTTCCATCCCAGCACAGGCTGTGACTGTACAGTCTCAATAGACACGCCAAACACGTGATGAAATCTTGCCGCTACCATCCCCAGTTTTCTCCTGCTAGTCCGTGTGCGTTGTAGTCTGTTACCCGCTTCTCAAAGAAATTAGAAATGCTACTGCCTCCCAGCAGTTCTTCCATCCACGGTAGAGGGTTCTCTTTAACCTTCCAGTTCGTCTTGAGGCCAAGCTGGAGTAGTCTCCGGTCTGCCAAGTAACGGATGTACTGTTTGACATCTGCCGCCGACAAACCTTCCAAGTCACCCATCTCATACGCCAAATCAATAACCTTGTCTTCAAGCTTGACTGCAGTACGAAACATCTCGTAGATATCTTTCTTAAAATCGTCATTAACAATTCGTGGATGTTCATTACAGAACTCTCTAAACAGCTTTGCCATTCCTTCAGCATGCTGTGATTCATCTCGTACAGACCATTCTACCACTGTACACATACCCGGCATTTTACCATAGCGTTGATAGTTTAACAACATTGCAAACGCACTAAATAGGCTCATACCTTCATTCAACACAGAACGTGCAATTGCAAGGGCTGTACCGCTTATAGAATTTACGTCTAATCCGGACATGAACTCCAGTTTTGCAGACATTTCTTGATATTCTAAAAACGTTGTAAACTCTTCTTCTGGAAGTCCAAGAGTATCGTTAAGGAGCGCATAGGCTCGCTGGTGGATGAATTCACGACCAGCAAAGGCTGTGAGCATCGCCCGGATTTCATTGTTCTTAAACTTGGGTATATAATACTCCAAGTAGTTTGTTCCGACTGCCACGTCAGTCTGCGTGAAGAGCCGCAGAATTTGAGTGATGTGGTTCTTTTCGGTTTGCGACAGTACGTCGGACTTCCAGTGGTTAACATCGGTTTGTAGCTCCAGTTCATCCTCGATCCAGTGAATACGCTCATGCTCTGTAGCGTAGGTGACTGCCCAAGGGTATGAAAAAGGCTTATAACTTTTGCTCTGTTCCAGCAAGCTCATAATTCATATTCTCCAGTTCATGTTGATTTTGATATATGACATTCATCAAATTATTGTTATGGTATATTAAACGATCTACTTCATCTTGTAAAGCTTTAAAGTGATCATAGCAATCATTCATTAACCGTTTGTTAAAAGGATCGGAGTCTTTGATCAACTCCAATCGCTTAATTAAATTTTCAGTTTGACTTTTCAAGAACTTTAATCTCCAGTTCCAACCCGATGATCTTCGCATGTAACTTGCGAGCCTTCTCCCATTTCTTGTTGCATTGAGCCTTCAATAATTTCAACCACATCTTCTTTAGTCGTGTGTTTAAGCTCATACCCTTCCTCCTTATCAATAGCCATCTGTAACAACCGTGTAAGCCCTACTTCTACTAGCAACCGTGTAGCTTCCCGATCTGTTTCAATCTCTAGGTTTGCAGAGCCGTCTTCATTCTCTTCCAAGCGTTTCACTTGGATAATTCCGGTTTCCATATTCTCTCCTTTGCATAGGAATACTATGCATAGATAATTACATTTTATGTAATCTATCCCTATTTCTCTACGTATAGGTCTACACGAATGATCTATAAAAGAATCATATGTGTAGACATAGGATATTATGCTATCCATTTGTAGCTTTTAAGCTACAACTTAGATACGCTGTTATCTGTTCACGTATTTATCCATAAACTGCTCTGGTGTTGTATACCAGTACCATTTATTCTTTCCTTTCACTCTCCACTTAGGATTCGCTAAGGATATAATGTACTTTTTATTAACAGTGATGAATCCGCCATTGGTGCGCTCGACGCTTGCCCCTACTTTCACAAAGTCAATAATAGTACGAAGCCTATTAATTTCTTTGTCGTGAGGGTTGCTGTATTGCATCTTGTCGTAATTACGCTCTTCACAGGCTTTAGATTTTTTCTTTTCCTGCTCAATTCGTTCTTCCAAGATTGCAAGTTGCTCCTGAGTAACAGGGCCGTTAAAGCCCTGTAGTAACTCAGCTTCATTCATGCGCTGTATTAGTTGATATCCATTTAACCCTGACAACTTACACACACCTCCTCATCTTCAAAGTCCTTCAGTGCATTACGGTCTACCTTAGTCCCAACCTTCTCCGCTGTAACGCCCGCAGTGGTGCGCAAGTAGTATAGTCCTTTAAGTCCTTCCTTCCATGCCTTGAGATGTACCTGATTGACCATAGCTTTGTCCGTGCCGGATGGAAAGAATACATTGACAGACTGGCCTTGGCAGATAAACTCTTGCCGTTTGGCGGCGTGTTCGACAACCCATGTCTGATCCAGTTCAAACGCTGTTTTAAATACATTCCTCTCGTCATCCGATAAGAACTCCAAGTGCTGAACAGAGCCTTCATTCTCAAGAATGCTTTGCCACACTTTCTTGGTGTTCTGGTTATACTCATCTAGAAGTTCCTCCAAGTACGTATTGCGAACAGTATGACTGCCGGCCCTAGTACGATGGACAAAGCAGTTGCTAATACGTGGTTCAATGCTAGCAGAGCACCCACATAAGATGCTAGAATTAGCGTTAGGAGCAATAGCCAACAGATGCATATTTCTAACACCATCACCTACTCCATCAGGACATTCACCACGCTCCACAGCGAGCGAGTAGGTGGCTTCAACAGATTGTTCTTTGATGTCTTTGAAGATTGCATAGTTCTCACTTGCCGCCTGCCAAGACTCCCAAGCTATGCCTTTGCTTTGGAGGTAGCCATGGAATCCCATTGCTCCAAGGCCGATGCTACGCTCTCTGTATGCTGAGTAGACAGCTTTTCCCAATTCTTCTGGTGCGTTGTCAACAAAGTATTGAAGCACGTTGTCCAAGAATCGGATAAGGTCTCCAACCATGCCACTTGTTCGCCATTCGTCGTATTTTTCAAGGTTGACGGAACTGAGGCAACAGACTGCTGTGCGTTCTTCATCTGTTGCGAGATGGATTTCGTTGCAGAGGTTAGAGCCATTAATTGTGAGTCCAAGCCGCTTTTGAGAGTCCGGTAAGCCTCTTCTGGCTGTGTCGATAAAGTTAAGGTATGGGCTACCAGTTCTGAAGCGAGCTTCAAGGATTCGTTGCCATAGTTTGCGAGCTTTGACTGTATCTCTGATAATTCCTGTATGCGGGTCTGTAAGGTTCCAATCTGTATCATTGATTACTTTCTCCATAAATTCATCTGTGATGTTCACAGCATTAAATAAGTTAAAACATTTCCGATTGATGTCGCCACCAGTCGGTACTTTAAAAGAAATAAATTCTTCAATATCTGGATGACTGATATCCAAGTAGGCCGCATAACTTCCTTTGCGTGTTTTGCCTTGTTTATATGCAGTCATCTGAGCGTCAACCACTTTCATGAACGGTATTGGCCCCGGAGCTTTATTAGAGATACCTCTAACATTGCCCCAATGTCCTCCAACACCTCCACCCTTAACAGACAGCCATGCTACCTCAGAATTGTGATTAATAAGGCTATCAAGATTGTCGCCCACATAAGTAAGGAAACAACTAATAGGCAGGCCGCTGTTAGTTCTGCCATGTTCAGGTGCGTTCGACAGCACAGGTGACGAAAACATAAACCAACCTTTACTAGCATAGTCGTAAATACGTTGTGCCAAGTCAAAGTCATCATAGCAATAAGCCACTGAAGCACGTGCAAAGGCTTGCTGAGGACTGTTTTCATGCTCAAGCATGTAGTAGTCATGCATGAGTTTAATTGCTTGATCGCTGAGTCGAGAGTCTCTTTCATAATCAATCTTAATCCCAAGATATTGTGTCATAGTATGTCTGTTGCTTTTTCTAAATAGTGTATTGCTTTTAGTAAATCTTCTTTACCACCTTTTTCCTGATAACGTGACACATACTTGATCACATTACCAATCAGGAAACCTTCAAACTGATCTTTTGTTAAAATAGCTTCCATATACTCCCAAGGCTGTATATCTTGCCTTGTGTAGTGGTCACCTCCTACCTGCTTTTGATTCGCTGACATATTGTACTAGCTCCATAAAATGATCAAAGTCTACCACTGCTAGAGGTTTTGATCTGTTCTGTTTAATAACCACAAGAGGCTCATAATCATTGTGTCCAGTTGCTTGGACATAATAGTTGTATACTGCAATCTTTGCTAGATTCTTACACTCTATTGTGTAAGGAAAAAGCTTCCTAGCGGCAGGAGAGAGAAGAACATCCTCTCCGCCTGCACCCATACTAGTGCTCCTTACATCGTCGCTCTCAAGCCCTGAGAATGCCTCTAAGATGGCATCTCTGACAGATTGCTGAAGTCTACGTCCTTTGGCTTTGGCACTCTGTGCCTTTATGCCGGGTGTAGCCGTTCTTGTAGTCTTTCTTTTTGTCCCGGAAGACTTTTGCTTTGTTGAACTTGCCACTATGTTTTGCTACCAAGTTCTGGCGGTTTAAAGTAATCATCATTATATCTCAACATATACAGTAAATGTCCGTTTTCTATGGCTCTTTCTTCACCAAGCTGTTCTACAATTATAGACCACATTTCTGTTTCTGTCTTGTCCGCAAGCAGTTTCTCAGCTTTTTTATCACCGATACCGTATGCCCCAATGATGTTGTCTACCTTGTCTCCGGTTAGGAATTGTTTGTAAAAGTTCAGATCACATTCAGGTTTTGTTAAGTAGTATTTGATTTTCTTAACAAAGTTATAATGCCATCCAACAACTTGATCCAGATCTTTATCTAAAGTCACAATGATGGAGCTATCACCAAGTTCAGTCTGTCGTATTGCAAGCATGTCATCTGCTTCAATACCTTCATTAATGGTGGCTTGCCATTCTTCCTTTAAATATGTTCTCAGAACATGATAATGGATAGGTTTATCTGATGTTCTGTTTCCTTTGTAGGGAACCGTCTGTGCGTAGTTATTCCTGAAGTTGTTTTTACCTGTTAAATGCAATTCCCACGTCCAAACATCAGGCAGGTCAAAGAGAAGTAAATCCTCTAAGAATCCTGCCATTGTTTTGATGGCGACACCTTCACTTTCGTTATTGGTAGCAAAGCCAATCCGATAGTTCAGAATGTCGGCATCAATTAGAGCATGCATTAGAGAATTTCGTCGTCGTCCGCTTCTTCAACAGGCTCGCCTTCATAAGAGACTAGCTCATCAATCACAAGCTTACGGAGTGACGGTGAAACACCTTCCTTGCCTTTCCAGTTCCAAGAATAGGATGAAATCATTGCAACAGCCTTAGAGCCATTCCCGATAGTGATGCCTTCTAAGACATCTCCATCTGAATCAAATGCCCGGATAGGGTTGCTTGATTTGCAGGTGATAAAGTATCCTTTATCTTCTTTCTGCCGTACTGCAATGCCCATTTCTTCAATGGCCTTTACAGCAGGATCTGACAGATTACACAGGTCAACCTGATATTTCTGCGACATGTCATTAGGCTTGTCAAGGTAAGCCCACATTACGTCAGCTTTAATTTTTACACGTTGTGTGTTTTCCATACCATTCTCCTTTTTTGGTGGTACTTAATATTATAGCACGATTTTAGTGCGTATCAAACCAATTTTTACCGATCTTACTTTCGGCATCTACTGGGCATCGAAAGCCCAAGGTAAACCCGGCTTGTGAGGCCGCATCGCACATGATCTGCGCAACTTGTTCACCATATCTCTCCTCTGTTTCAATCTGTATTTCGTCGTGCACAATCGCAACTTGCTTAACAGGGACTCTGTAGTGCTTAAAGAGTTTGTGCGCTTCAATGTTCCATTGCTTGGCAATAATAGCACCGCATCCTTGTAAGAGGCTGTTGAGTGCCGCATGCTCGCTTCTGACCAATATTCTTCTACCATCAATGCCCGGTACATAGCCTTTTGCCGCCACCTGCGCAACCTTCTCCATAAGTTGTCGTAACTTAGGTGTGTTATTATAAAAACGAAATAAGATTTCATTGCCTTCTTTCGCCCCGCCGCCAACAATACTGCCGACTTTTGATGGCCCTGCCCCATAAAGCGTTGCATATATAAGTGTTTTCGCTTGAGGTCTAGTGATACCTGCGGCATCTGCATTCTTCTGATGGATGTCACCATTCAAAAGCTCCTCTGTCCACTCCTCATCCTGCATGTAGTGTGCAAGACATCTTAATTCAATCCCTGCAAGATCCGTGCCAACTAGTACATGATCATCTTCTACAGTCCATAAGGAACGAATCTCTTGACCGTATGGTTTGTTCACTGAAGGAACCTGTCCCATATTGGGATTACGGTGAGTCATTCGCCCTGTCACTGCTCCGTTTGTAATAATACCTCCGTGTACTCTACCATCTTCTTTCACATGTTTCAACCATGAATCGATCATTGCAACACGTTTCTGTATCATTAAATATTCTGCGATCATGTTAGCTTCCGGGATGTCTACAGTTTCTAGTGTAGATTCATCGACAATTGGTTGACCTTTCTCTGTACGCTTTGTAGGTTTCCAACCAAGATCCATTAGGCGTTCACCGATCTGCTTTCTAGATGCAAGATTAAAGATTGTAACCTTATCTTTTAATCGCTTCTGTGTTTTCTCAGAATATCTTTCCTCCACAATCGGTGGAAAAACAGACTGCACCGTGTCCTCCAGTACACCCATTCGATCTGACAGCGTAGCTTTAAGAAGTGTAGCCGCAGGGATATCCAATTTAAAACCATTTTCCTCTTGCTTCTTACAAATGACAGCGATCTCATGTTCGATCTTAATGCTCTTATCAGAATCTTTCCATCCACTAAGCTCACCCATAATAAAGCGATAAACATCAACGGTAAGCGCAACATCTTGTTTACAGTATTGCACCATTTCATCTGACAATCCACTATCATAGTCCTCAAAATCTATCTTCTGATTCTTCAGAGCCAGTCCCCATGCCTTGAGGCTGTGTCCTCCTTCTCGCTGTGGATTCAGAAGTCTTGAAAGAAGTAATGTGTCTACCGCTTTCGATTTCGGAATCCCAATATTCCAAAGCTTCCTTAACACCGGTGCATCGAAACCGATTATATTGTGTCCGATTATTTGATCGTATTCCTTTACCAACGGAGCAAGTGTTGATGGCTCTGTATGACATATTTGCTCTCCTGTCTCAACATCCTGAGTCACTGCACACCAAATCGTACTGTGTGTGCTGTTTGTCTCGATGTCCACTACCATTTGTTTCATGCGTATGTCCTACAAAATAACATTTACGTGTGTCTGGATTAAAGGCTAAGACTACCACACCTAATTCTTTCTGTAAAGGTGTTAGATGACTTTTATAGTCTAATTTATCTCTACGATGATCAATCTTTAAGGTCTTCACATCAATTAAGGTGATTGTACCAGAAGGTGACATAGCAATCAAGTCTACAGCACCTGTACAGCCACAATTATGAAAGACTTCAAACCCATTATCCCATAGCCAAGTGACTGCGTAGTATTCTGCAAAGTCTCCTTTCCTATTTGGGTTGTGTTCTATGTTCATAACGCTTCCTCGTCAATCTCACGCATTCTACCGGTATCGTGATTATAAAGCAATGAGCATCCTTTCCCGGTAATCCCGGAGAATCTATTCTTTAATACACGTACCCGTGTTGTGTTACGTTCTGTTTGATCGTCTGCCTGACCATTACGTTCTAGGCCAAGCACCATATCTGATAACTGTGCAATACTACCAGATCCACGCAATTGTGCAAGCGATGTTGCCGCACCTTCTTCATGTCCTTTAGTATCAGGGCGCTTGAGATGTGATACACAAACCAAACTGATTCCTGTTTCTTGAACAAGCATTCTGAGCTTGGTCATGATCTCGTCTATGGCTTTTCTTTCATCCCCATTAGACTGAGCAGAAACAATGATACTGATATGATCAACAAACACATACCTACATCCAACGACTTTGGCAAGGTAGCGAACACGATTGATGATATTATCAACATCAGTGGAACCGAAATGATCAAAGAGATACACACGATCTGTGCCAAGTGTTTGATTAAATGCATCATCTTTTTCCTTCTGAGTTGCTACAATGTCTGGTAGATGTAATGGCTTATCTGCCGCCAGAGACATCAGAGACAATCCAGTACGTCTGGTAGACTCTTCCAAGAACATTAAACCTATGTTGGACTCAGTATTCTGTAAGATATGCCACACAATCTCCCTAACAAACTGAGACTTACCTAAACCTGAGCCTGCAGTAATGGTGACTAATTCACCCTGACGGAGGCCATAGGTCAAAGCATTGAGTCCATCAAATGGATACATCACATCTGCTTTCTCAATCGGCTTCATCACTGAGTCATAGAGACTTGAGCCTGCCACAATACCATCTGGAGTCCATCTCTCTGCTCTCCAAAAGTTATTGACAAAATCTGATGCACGATTATCTACAAGATATTCATTAGCATCTTTGAGTCCATTGACAGGAACCATACACTTTGCTTTGTGACTAAATAGTTCTGCACACTGTGCTTGAGCTTCTAATCCTACAGCATCATTATCAAAGTGGAAGATGATATTCTCAAATGTATCTAACCAATCATAATTGGCTTTGCAATCCTTCAGAGCAGATTGTGCTCCATTCCTTACAGAAACACATGCAATAGGATACTTATCATTTCCAAGCATCTGATAGGCTGACATTGCATCAAATTCACCTTCAGTAACTAAAACATATTTACCTCCGGAATTGAATCTCTCTTGACCAAATAGCTCTGGATTATCTTTCCATTCACCTTCAATAGCAAAGTTCTTTTCACCTTTAATGCGTACCTTTGCAGAGGAACCAATAGGAAATACTAGGTCTTCACCTCGATATCCTACACCGTATCTCTCACAGGTCTGCACTCCTATCTTCCTATCCCTAATATCACGATAGATTAGGCTCTGAGAGCTACGTAGAGGCTCTGTACTGGACGATCTAGTTGGTAGTGATATCACCCTACCAGAATCCTCTTCTTTAGCTCTATGCCCGCATTTAAAACAATGTCCAAAGCCGCCATCGTCGATTCCATAGCCTCGACTACTGTGACACTCTGGACATTCTAGATTGTATTTAACGAATGCCATTGATCTTGGCCTCACTTACGATCTCATAATTCCAATACTGTAGACAGCAAAGGCTTGTTAGTCGATCTTGTTCCTTTTGACATTCTTCATAAGTGCCTTCGCATAAAGTGGCAGTGGTGTCGTATCCATCGCCTCCATATTCATCTGCAAATAGTACATACTTCATCACAAGCTTCCTAAATAATATTCCAATTTTGTCTTTGCATGCTTAATCGATGTAGATATCTGATCAAGCTCTTCACTCTCTACATCACCTGTATCGTTGATATATTCGCATGCACTGTTTAGTTTTTCAAGTGCTTTCTCAAGCAATGGTGTCATTGCTCTCCCTGTTCTGACATCAATCTTCATCCATGCACTCCGTGATCAAGTCATTACCAAGTAGCTGTGCGGCTGTGTTCACACGCTTGCGGAGATAATCCATTCGATTCTCTTGAAGATGACAAAATTCTGAGATCTTCTGTACGGACTCTGTGCCTATTGTGAGCTTTGATAGATACTCTTCAAGCTGTTCGATGTTATAGATGTTTTCCATTATATTTTCTCCATACGAACAATCTGTCCGTTTTCAATTGTGGCTATGAAGTTTGGAGGTAACAACCTGCTGTACCCAAACGTAATGTAACCTTCACGATCTAAGATTAGCCGAAGCTTTACTTTCTTAGTCATCACGGCTCCTTTATAGCTCATAATCGTTTTCGGCTAATTTAACACTGATTACTTGCCCATAAACATTATCATCAGTGTCCTCATGATATGTATGTACGTTGCTTTCATCACGGTTTTCAATCTGCTCGATCGCATCTTGAAGGCTTGAGGCTTCAATGGTCATTGTACGATAGCCTTTATACTCCTGAACGACTACAAAGTCCTTCAGATCCTCATCTTTGATGTCACCATAGACATCATCAAAATATGAGTTACGCATTTATGAT
>Ga0208898_1000997_pt1 | contig 19793 bp, 23 predicted proteins | sample VirMetDEL_Mar_4_FD_184513 | JGI IMG/M metagenome (GOLD analysis project Ga0208898, IMG submission 184513) | Aqueous microbial communities from the Delaware River and Bay under freshwater to marine salinity gradient to study organic matter... | ecosystem: Environmental > Aquatic > Marine >...
TCGTGACAGAGCCTGTGCCGTTTGCATTGATGGTGACTGTGTAGTCAGTGGTCAGTGTCAGCAGCGTTGTGTTGAAGTAAACTGCAACGTCGTTTTCGTCCAGAATTTCAAAGTTAAATGCGTAAGGACCAACACCAGCAGATCCGGTGTAAGATACCTTTCTTGTAACTGCGTTGATGCTGTAATCGGCCATGCGTTTTTCCTACCTATCCTGTTGTCGTATATATCACTTTTCTGGGGGGGCTTCTAGCGCTTCGCCCATTTCAGGTGTCCTTCTGGGCGCTACCTCTCCGGGTTTCCACCAGTACCCCTGACCATAGTCTTTTTCACGCTTGCGCATGATCCGGTTAAACTTCTTTTCCGCTTTGGGATCAGCAAGTGTTTGTATCTGATCGAATAGCGCCCCTTTGATTAAATGCAGCTGCCATATATCAGGCGTATATCGCTCAACAAACTTAGCTGTCTCGCCCAATACATTAGTTTCTTCACCGCGAACCGCTTCTTGAATATTGCCGAGCGTTAGGCTAAACCCTTTGTCCACTAGCTCGCCTGTCGGGCCAAATGCTGTGGATACAAGCCCGCCACCGAATCTGTTGACATCAGAGAATAGTAAATCTCCAACAATACCAAGGCCGCCGCCTTGTACTAGCGACGCAGCAAAAAATTCAATTCCATCCATCGGTCTTGGGTCGCGCCCAGCTGCAATATCTTTGACTTGAAGAGCGACCCCGCCAAGAACTGTGGTTGTAGCCAGAAGCATTGTCAGATATTGCAGCTTCTCTCCGGTCGTTGCTTGATACGCGGCGCGGTAAAAATGTGTGCTAATGATTGTCACAGGGAATGATTTGAGCATCATCACTGAGCGCCATGCCTGACCTTCGATTGTCGCCCTTCCTAGCCCGCCGCTGATGATTGCTCGCGTTCTAGCATCTGGAGTCGGAACAGCATAATCAGTTTCCGACAAAATCATTTGATGGAACTTAACGCCATTTGGCTGCGTTACATCTGCGAACTTCGCTCCATTAAGATCCAGTGGAGTCGTTTTCCTGAACGCATCCCAATCAGCTGCGCCAATACCATACGTCTCAAATGCGCGCTTAATGTGGTCATCCAGCTGGTCTAACGACTTCCCAAAGTTATCAGCAAGCATTGAGCTGAATTCCATGCCAAATGCTTTCCGTCCAGCATCAGTCCACGGCGCAAGCAGTGATGCCCGCATTACGCCTTCAGCAACCTTTGCTGATGTGCCGACTCCGTAAACATCGGCATAACGGTTTGCTGCATGAGCGCGTCCAATCCAGTTATCAGCAATCAAACCTAGCTTTACCGCAAAGACTCGATCAGCCTCGTTCGATGGATTCATCAGGCTGATTTGGCGTTTCATGACTTTGAGCGCCGGAATCCTGTTGTATTGCGATGTGATTGCTTGGAACCCAATGTCAGAGATCGCTGATAAAAATGCTTTGCCTAATGTTGACGCTGTTAAATAGTTCCGAGTCGTCTGCAATACATCTGCTACGCCAGTCAGCTCGCCTTGGTTTACACGGCCAGTCACTGTTTTGAATAGCGCATCAGACATAAATGCCTGACGCCCGGTCATTCCATCGGTCTTCTTAACCTGCGCAACCAATGCATCAAATGTCGTCTGCGGGTTTGGTCCGAGTCGCTCCATGACTGCGATATCATTTGCCATTGAGTTCACATAGTCGGTCAGTGTTGTGAATACGTCGCCGCGACCGAATTCGTTCTGATAGTCAATCCATGACTCTGCGTTTTTGAAATACAGGAATCTGCGCTCTGAGTGTCGGCGAGACAGCTTCTTGCCCAAGCGCGGAACACTAAAATCTTTGACCTTATTTAAACCGCCGGTAGTAATCGTCTCGTAAACATGTTTGAGAGATTGCTCCAGCTGCTCATCATCAAGCTGGCGGCCTAAATCATCCAGCATTTTGGATCGATCAAGTTTAGGCAATATGCGATCACGCCAACTGTCATAGCCAACTTTCTTGATTGCTTCGGCATTGTGGTTCTGTGGGAACAAGAAGCGCTCATTCTTTGAGATTGATCCACCTTTGCGATTAAATTCAACGCGCATCTCTTCGATCATGTTGAGCCAGTCTTTGCCAAACTGGTCAATCTCTGCGTCATCAACTGCTTCACCGTAAACAGCTCTAACAAATTTGTTAAGAGATTCAGTATCTTGAGCAAATCCCAGATTCCGAGTTCTGAATCGAGATAACATATTTGCTAACTTTGAGTGGTACTTGCCTTCGTAATAACGCCCCAAGTATTCGATGTTTTTGTAGCCAGACTTTCCGGTAGGGTCTTTGGTCATCAATGCCTGAAGTCCAGCATATTGGCCTTCAGCATGGCTGCCAATATCTTCAATAGATTGCGATAACCGGACAGTCTGAATGGCTGCTTCACGACGTTTGCGTGATGCTTCTGCTAACAAGTCATCAATCGCTTGCTCTGGGTCCGGCGCAGAAAGAATCTGATCTGCCAGTCGCTTACTAATGACTTTGCGCTTGAGTGCTGCGTTTACGCAATTTTGGAAACTAGCCACCGATCGTACACCTCAATACATCATCAAGACCGGCTATTTCATCGTCGATCTCTTTCATTACTTCGTCTGCGTCAACCAGCTTACCTTCTGCTTCATCCCATAGCACGCGATTATCTGTGCGCTCAAACGCCTCCATTGCTTCGTCGTATTCGTCGGTGATCCCCATTTTATCCAAGACCATGCGCTCACGCTCGCTAACAGACTGCGCTGCAACTTTTGTTGGCTTTGGGTCAAAGTAAAACTCTTCTGCCTTGGATGGTGCGTTCATCTGCTCAAGATTGATGTGCAGCTCGCGCAATGATTCCAGATTCGCTTCAATGCGTTCTTCGCCGGCACGACGATAAATCTTCTCTAATGCGTCGTCGTCCGGAGCGTCATCCAGCTCCTGCATACGACGCTGCAAATCTTCTAGTTTTGTCCGCGCTTCAAGATTAAATGGCTTTTCCGGATCTGTGAGCGCTGCATGTAAATAATCAATTGCGCGGTTATCGTCCACTAAGCCGTCAGAAAAGACGTTCTCTTCCATTAACCGCTCGGCCAAATCTTCTGGCGTCATCCCGCCTTTTGCTCTGAACAGTGGATAGCCGGGGCGCATACCTTTTTTGATTGCACCTGCCTTTGTGAAGTAAGCAGGGTCGACGCCTTGCGACACCCATTCTTTTTGATTGAGTCCGCCCATGTCAGCAATCATGCGCAGGATCGTCGTCTGTTCTTTCTGTGCTTGCTTGATTTCCCGCTGAAGCTCTCGCTTTGTTTGGCTCTTCAACTTTGTGAGATCGGCGTATTCCTTTGAGATGTACTTGCCGTATTCGTCATCAAGGATCTTTGCTGGCATATACCGCATTGCTTCAGTCTTCTGAACATAGTCAGCAAGATCATCAAGCGATCGCAGCGCCATGTCGTCCTGAATTGGGTCAATAAATGGTTCTGTTTTTTGGCGTACTGCTTTGAAGTAACCAGCAAGGCCGCCTGTTACAAAGCCAAGTCCGTAAGACCCGATTGCTGCGATGCCGATGTTAGAAACTGCATCCTGCCATGAGTATGGAGAATCAATATTCTTTTTGTGTTCATACACAAGTGGCTGAATCGCCAGCTCTGTTGCGACAGAGAGCGCTGCTTCTCGTTTGCCGACAGCCAGCCCCCTTGCTAGCCAAGATAATGACCGGGCGCCGGTAACTGCTGTTGACACTGGAAGCGTTGCAATATTAATTGGGTCGATGACAAAAGCTGATGCGTAACCAAGAAACTGCGCTAAACCTGACCCGCGCTCCATAACTTCTTCATTCTTTTTGCGTTCTTCAGCTAGAAACGAATTACGTTCTTCTGTTAGCTGCTCATCACTTTTTATTGTGTCGAATGATTGAGATAAGACGAAATAGTCCAGCTCACCCATCTGGTCTGTGTAGTCATCAATGTCTGTAATCTGGCCTTCATCTATAAGACGCCTAACTTCGCGCTGACGCTGACGATACCCTTCCCGGTTCAGTCCACCAGAAATAGACATAAATTCGTCTGCGCCGTGTCTAAACGCAGCTGTATACACTTCGCCGAATGTTGCCTCAGGTTGCAGCTCTTCTGGCTGCGGCATCATTTGCATGATGGACCGTTGAGACTTGTCATATACGAATGTCATCGTTATTCGACCACGATGCCGGACAAGATGTTTGCTTCAGTCTGCGCATCTTTATCCCATGTGACGATAAACGGCTCGCCGTCTTTGCGCATGATAGGTACGCCACTGTTCATTACGACCCAGCGTCCATTGCCAACGCTTTTGAATTGAGACTCTTGGATGCGCTCCGCTGCCTGATCTGGGGTCAATTCGCCAGCGACTCCGCCATACTTTGTAACCATGCGAGCTGAAAACTTTTCAATAAAGTTCCCAAACACCTCTTGGTCAACGCCGCGAGGCAGCTGATATTTCATACCATTCGACTCACCAATCCCGCCTGTAACGGCTTTCAGTGATGCTTCAAAGTCATCAACGTCATATGCGGCCCGATCTGATGTCGTTGCGGCGTAGTGCGCGTTAGCAGCCTTGATGACTGCTGTCAGATCTTCGCCTTCGTAAACATTGCTCATGTAATCCTGAACAACGGCTGCTGCCTCTGCCTTTGTTGGCATTTTGACTAAGCCCTGCTCGATTAATGTTTCGCCTTGGAATACAAGACGCCCGAGAGTGGGGTCGCCAATAGCGGACACAATGGCAAAAGTTTCATTGCCTTTCTCTGCCAGCTGCTCCCAGATTTCTGGAGGCATGTTGTTCAGGTTGACTGCGAACTGCGCTTTTTCAGCTGGGGTTTGCACTTCATCGATTGCTGTTGATAACCGATCTGCTTCGTCATCTGTTAAGAAACGCGGCGTTACCCCGTAATGATTCGCTACCTTGCGCGCATCATCTATGCGCTGCTCAAGGCTTCTTGCCATGCCTTCCATTGATGTATAGTCAATCGGCGTCGCGCTAATAATCCCTGCTTTGATTCCATAAGACAGTGGATCTTTTGAAACCTCTGTCCTCATTGATGACAATAGCTTTTCAGCTGACTCGACCATGCGCGCTTCAAATGGGGTTGAGATACCCTCTGTGCGCATTTCATTGATTTCTTCCTGAAGCATGTCTGGCGGCATTTTGCGTAGCGCCATCATTTGTGAGCGGATTGCGACAGCTTCGTCGTACTCTTGTTTTAAGCCGGCATCGCCGGTCTTCATTACTTCGATCCCCAAGTTATACACAACTTCGTCACCGGGATCTCCACTGGCTTCGACAACATCAAGGATGCGTGAATCTATTCGCTTACCAAGCTCTGTGATCTGACTGTTGCGAGCAGAAATTGCAGAGCCTAGCTCTGCTTTTAGTGACCGACGTAATGTGCGGGCAGCCTCGACGCCAAGCTCTTTCGGGGGATTTTCTTGCAGGTCTGCTAGAAATGCTTGCTTATCTGCGATCGAATCAATGTTGTTGAAATCTGTAATGACTTGATCTGTAACTGCTTGCTCGCGCGCACCGATTAAAGTCTTGGAGATAAATTCTTCACTGAAATCGTAGTCACGCATGTACGCTTCAAGCGACAGCATTTCTTGTTCTAATAGCTCTGTCCTAACCTCACTATCAGAAACTGCGGCAGCACTAATATCTTTTAGTCGCTGATCGATGCCCATCAGTGCGCGACCCTGTGCGTCCTTGATCTGACGCTTCTGGAATGTCTCGCTGTAACTTGTTAATGCTGTGGCTGCAACGCCATCAATCTTGACTTTAGTAATTGCAGCGGCTTCTGGATCAAGATCTGAAAGCGCAGCAGGATAGCCAAGTTGAACATCTGCAAGCTGCGTCTCAAACTCTGAGTAAGAGATGTTGCCAAGCTCTGCGTCAGTAAGCAGTTTTTGGATAGTAACGCGCGCATCGGTTTCAATTTCGTTGGCTGCGATCCGGTTAGCGACTGCATAAGCTGTGTCGTCAATTAGATCCTGCGGACCGCCTTTTTCTGCAATTTGTTTAAGCGCACCGACTGCCCCCAGATCTTCTACCATCTGAGCGCCTTCTATCTTGGCTTCTCTTCTGTACTGCTTTTCAGCTGCGGCAAATGCAAAACGTGAAACACGATCCATTGACTGAGACAAGACCTGACCTGTACGCGCAGCTTCGCGCGCAGCAATAGGGTCAATGCTTGGCATATCCGAATATCTAATGCCTGATCTTTGGTATCTCTGAATCGCCATCGCCTATTCCTAACTTAGTACCTTACCCCATCCGCCAGCTTGCTCAACTTGGAAACCCATTTGGCCAAGTGATCCCATTGCGCCAAAGTATCCTTGGCGTCTTGCTTGTGATGCTGCTGCGCTATATTGAGCAGCCTGTTGGACGCCGCCCTCGGCAGCCAATACCGCATTTTCTTGAGCGATTGTGTATTCTTCTGATCCCATTCTTAAAGCATAACGCTCAAATGAAGCCGGCGTTCCGCTGTATGGGTCGAGTCCAGAGCCAGCTGCCCTTGCTCGCGTCGCAGAGATATTCTCTCTTAGCCGGCGCAAAGTCTCGACGCCCTGCTGGCGATACTGTATCGCTTGCTGTTTGCCTTGCAGCTCGGCTTGCTTTGCTTGCGCGTTATACGCAGCGGCTTGCGCCTTTCCTGCCTGTATTTGCCCAACCGCACCAATGACTGATGATGCGACGGCCATTGCGAGTTTGACTGACATCTTATTGGCCCACCGATAGTTTGTAGTCTAGCGCCAGCACGTTCATTTTGAGAGGCACTGTTTGGCTGATTGTAATTTTGCCTTCGTTTACAAACCCAAGCAAAGGCCCTGATCTCTTTACGCCAGTAAACGGCTGCACTTGTTGGTCGAGATTGTTTTCCCCAAATTGCCTGAACGCAACTTGTTCGCCGTTGATTGTAACTGCTTGTGATTCAAAGTGTTCGGAGTTGATTTCAAGAATACGCTTTTTAAATCCGCGAATGGGGCCGGATTGCAGCCTTGGTTCAGCTGGTAGTGTTACAACGGCTGGGGTGTAATTCAGTCCGATTTGGTAAGACTCGGTTGCTGCGTCTGCTAAAGTGATTTGCCCAGATGAAACATCTTGGTCTGCCTCAATGATGCCGTCCCTGATTATTTTAACTGACTCCCCTTCTAAGAAGCTGAGTCCTGTTACCGTCGTCGCTGACGTACCAGATGTAGCGCAGTCAAGAGTAAGGTTGCTATCAAACAGCTCGACGTAGTAAACATCGCTGCCATTGATGTTTCGCTTAACGACCACATAAGTGTCGGCAATATCAACACCCACAGAAAGAAACTCACCGTCAGTCACCCATTCTGTCGGAGCAATAATTTCTTGAGATCTTAGTAATGTATAACAAGCTAAGGAGCCATCCTCTGCATTGACGATCAGCAGTCTGTTTCCTTCGTCTGTTGACGTCGCGTTGCGGACAGACATGTCAGAGGGCGCTTTTAATAAATGAGACGACAAGAGTGAAATCTTTGTTGCGACATAGCCGTTGACTGTATCGCTAAAGATAAACTCGGCTAATGCTTTTCCTTGGCGCTGCACAAATACAGTCGCGCCATCCACGTTTACGACCCGGATACCGGGGCGGCAGCCATTAGAAGTTTGTTCCTGAACAGCGAGGTTCGATGGAGTGATCGGATCGCCGAGCGTTTGCGGGACGTAGAACTCACCGCCAGTAGTGAAGACTTGTAAATTACGTCCTGCATACAAGTCAACTATCGCGTTGAATCGCCCGGTGTCGAGTGTTGCTTCCAATGCAGCATCATCAAACGATTCGCCCGGATCGAAGTCAAAGAACTGACCTACCCGGCTACCCCATAAAGTAGAGGGACGCGATGAGGACCCGCCAAAATACAGTCGTCCTTCATAGAAAATTGCTGCCCGCGGCCAACCTCTAGTCGCAGACCATGTGTCTTCATAGCCTGTCTCCAGCTCCCAATCGCCAGAATTGATGACTGAGTTATCAAACAACGGCAGCTCTGCGTATGCCTGAACTTCTGTGCCGCTTTTGTAACTAACAATTTTCAACCTACCTTGTGGGGACACGTTGATGTACTGGTTTACATGGCTAGCGTTAAATACGCTGGCTGATGCCGTAATATTGATATTCCCTTCAGGATCATCTGGCGTCAGGTTTGCGGCTGGGTTTGTCAGTGACAGCGTGTATGGATATTTTGGAATAAAATCAAACGCCAAATCAGAGATAGTCCAAGATGAATCTGACGCACCGCGTAAGATTTTTTGTGGCTGCATATCTTCATGGACTAAGATCAGCGTATCAGCCGACTGCGCCCAACACATTTCTCCAATAATAGATGCTGTAACCTTTGTGACTGTTAAGTAATCGTCCCCAGATCCATTGATATTTGTGATTTGTACGCCGTCTTTAAACACATACATTCGCTGGTCAACAAAAATAAGCATGTAACTATCTGCGACTGAAAATTCAAAGTGGACCATACGGACGCCATTAGCAGCAGATGCCGGCAAACTTGTGACGTATCGCAAACCATCGCGCCGAGTAAATCCGCCTTGCGGTTGAATGACGATGTTTTGCGCTTGCTCTAGGCCGTTGTAGTATTGACTAAGATCAATACGAGCGCGAAGTTTCGGATCAAGCTCACCTGACGTGAAGTTTGTTTGGACCCGAATAATCCGGCTCATTGACGCACCGCTGTCAATGTAAAGTCTTGGAACGCATCAACCGAGTTGTTTGCGCCATCAATGTTTGCTGCAACCCGGAAGTAACCTCCGCGCCGATTTTCGCTAGGCGTGCCAAATGCTTTGCGCTCGTAATACTCAGCTTTAGTAAGCTGGTCAGTTACAGTCTCTGCAATATCAGCTGCCATTGCATATTTTAAGAGCTGGATAAAATATGTAGGGATAACTGACTCGCTTGGAGAGTATTGGTAGTCGACAAAGAGCTGCTCTTCGCTTGAATCAACATGATCGCCGTGAACCTCCCAGCCATACTGAATAGGGGAAACGCCTGTTGCGCTGGTGTTATAAACCGCGCGAACCCCGGCAATTGTGTCGCCCGGTAAAGCGTATTGGTATTTCCATTCGTTTGGAGGAGTTGTCGTTAAGCGCGCTAATTGCGTCTTTTTGAATGACCACGACCAAGGATGCGCCGCAATCAAAGAATCTTTAAGGTCGTCGTACAGTCGGTCGCAGATCTGAGCTGAGTCAGTCCCTTCCGAAAACGACGAAAGAGGCGATGCCCCCAACATAATAAGTGCGTCCGAACAGATGGACAGCTTAGTATCGCCTGAAGCCATGTATCACCTCATGTAGAAAAGGCTCCCCCCGGAAGGGGAGCCAATTCATTTAGTCAGCGTCTGCTACTGACAGTGCTGTACCGTCAGAAACGTCAACGACTGTTCCAGTGTTTGACAACACAACAACAAGCGATGCTGTTGGAGTGTTTGAGTCGTACACATAGATCAAGTCACCAACCTTCAAGAGGTCAGCTGCGTCATTGAAGTAACCAGAAGTATTCACTGTCGCAATCGCGTCAGCAGAAGTGTATGACCACATCTGAGGAGCGTTGCCAGCTTTCGCCTGACCACCGATGGGCTGAAGCCCTGCTACTGCATATGCCATTGTCTATGCCTCCTTATGATTCACGGCAAGTGATCTTGACGATACCTTCGTCATCGATCGCTACCGCACCAGCTGAGAACATTGACGCAACCAAGAAGGAAGTCTTCTCTGGAATGTAGTCAACGCGAGACTGCTGGCCCATACCAACACCAAGGCCAAGCGCGTCACGATGGAAGGCATACAGAGTACGATCTGATGATCCGTCGATCGGCAAGCCACCTTCGTCACGATCACCGAAAGTGATGAAGCGGAAGCCCATGAATGTATTAACTTCGCCAGTAACCAATGCTTTCACTGTGTTGAAGTCTGAAGATGTAACTTCAGTTTCGCCAAGCAATGACTGCAATGAGTTAGCGTGCAAAAGAATAGTACGACCTTCCATTGGGACGTTGTTTGTGTCCAATAGATTCTTCGCTTCACGCAACTTGGTTACGTTCAGGTTAGAGTCTGTACCACCGATGTCGTTGCTGACTGTTGCAGTTGTGCCAGATGCAGAAAGCGCATCCAAAACTACTTGGTCCATACGACGTGCGATTGCACCAGATACAACTTGCACAAGCTCTTGACGCTCGTTGAAGTTGACCTTCTGCTGGTTAAAGATGTCTGAGTATTCCGCAGCGATGTAGTCTTCCATTGTCGCAGTGACTTGTGAGTAAGACACGTTGAGCGGAGTGACGTCAGTCTGTGGAACGCGGATAGTCGCAGAACCCTTACCAATTTTAGGGAACTTGACTGTTGAACCTTCTACCCCTGTACGCTCGCGGCAAACACCGGCCAAGAGACGCTGCCCTTGGTAAGCCTGTTTTACCTCTGAGTCGAAGAGGGTAACAAAGGCATTTGAAATAGATACTGCCATTGTATATCTCCAAAAATTAAAATTTAGGGTAAAACCTGTTTCCGGTTGTCCAGTGTGGGCCGAGTGATTCAGGTCGCCGGCTCAGGAATCTGAGTTATCGGTTGCTTGAAATATAACAGTTTTTATGCTGCATCAAAGAAGGGATAGGGGGTAAAAGTACCCCCTATAAGTGTTACGCTTCGCCGAAAAATTCCATGAATTTGCGCTCGACACTTTGCGTGTAAGCCATGTCTTTCCCATAACGCGGATCTGCGACCATCTGATCAAGGTCAGCTTTAGTTGTTGCGCTGCCTTCCTGAACCGTAACATCAGGAATTGTTTGCTCGCCGTAAGATGCGCGGATCTTGTTCATCGCTTTGATAAAGTCTGCATTATTGGCGGCGCGAGTGATCGCGTCGACTTCTTCAGCAGCTAATGTGCCTGATGTGGACATCTTGCCTAGCCAAGTATTCAGGCTATTGATAACTTTGTCTGCGCGCGGGCCGAGCTTAGCTAGTTCAGTCTCTTTGTTAGTCTCAACCTCATCCATCATCGCGGACATCTGATTCATGTACATTGACGTGATCTGATCAAATTGGTCCTGACTCAAGCCGTTCTCAGCTGCAAAAGAGCTGAATTGACCAAGCAGCTCATCGTCTTCAGCAATGCCATGATCTTTAAGTGAGCCAATATCATACTTGCCGTCCTCTGGTGCCTTGTGCTTACCAGCTGACATCTTAGACCGCAGCTCGTTGTATGCTTTAGACAAGCCTTCAAGGTCTGGACCATCTTTCTCGTTCCAGAAGTTTTGCGGCATCCACTCAGGTCTTTCGCCCCAATCGATCTCTTCATCTGTTGGCGCGTCTGGATCGCCAGCAAGGTGCGGGACAGCCGACTCTTCTGGCGACTGTTCCCCTTCCGGCTCAACCTGTGGATTCAGCAAAGTGTTACTTTCCTGCTCATTTGCAGCTTCTGGAGCTTTAGATTCTTGTACGTCAATGCTTTCAGCAGCGTCGCTCATACCTGTCTTCCTTTTTCGATTCGTCTTAGTATTTCTCTCACAATGCTGTTCTGTCCCTCTCGCGCAAAGCCGTGACTTGGATCTTCGCCGGGAAACCACGACGGCTGATCCAATGTCACATGCTTGAGATATTCCAGAACCTCGCCACCGGCCTCCGTCGAGAAACATCGAACAAAGGCGGTGTTCAAGTCGTCTTGCGCAATCCTGCTTTTATGCAGGTGCGTATTATCTGATGGGCGTAAGCTGTCCCAACCTTCCATCTCTCACTCCTATTGCGCTCCCGGCGGAGCAGCCATCTGCTGTTGTTGTGCTTGTACTTCCTGCATCTGTTGAATGATCTGCTCCCTCTGTTCAGCATTATTCAACAATTTCTGAGGAACGCTCATCTTCTCCGCGATGTATTCTAGCATTTCCTCTTGGTTCACCATGACCTGACCCTGCATGCCAAACTGAGCAGCAATCTGGCCAAACTGAAGTACCTTTTCTAGGTCTTCCATGTTCTGCGTCTGGGCCAATGGCGATGTCGGAACAACCTTAACCTCAAGGCCGTCAACACTTAGCGGTAGGTCAATCAAGCCAATTTCGTCCATAACGTATAACACGCGGCGCACGATTGGCGTCATCGCCTCTGTGATCAATCTGCCATATGCCGAGCCTAGGTTTTGCGACAACTCCTTCATGCGCTGCACGATCTCTGTCGCACTACGCGCTGACATATTGTCTGGCGGCAACGAATCATCGTACAACATCTTCTTGATATTCATGACCAAATCATTGATGACCAGCTGCGACGTATTGAAGTCTGTTGCTGAACGCAATGGGCGCAATGATTCACCTTGTGGTCCGCCGTTGCGTGCCACAGGGATGATCGCGCCCGGCGTGATCTGAATCGTCTGCGGGTTGAGTACGCCATCATCAGCTGCCGTATACACGCCGGCGACTGCGAGCGATGCGTTTTTCAGCACCAGCTCTTTGACCTTGTTAAGTGTTTTGATGTCTGGCAGTGCTGTAACCAATGGACCGCGGCCATAGACTTCCCCCGGCACTTTCATAAAGCGAGCGACGATCCACGGTGAGACATTCATGGTTCTGTAAACTAGCTCAGCTTTTTGCTTTGGCCAGATTAAGTGGTAGCAATAAGTGTCTTCGTCGACATTAAAGACCGTTGCCTCGATCAGATCAATTTCTTCATCAGGCTTTTGGTCAATCTTGCGCACCAAATCTTCCGGCAGCTTTGCATCAGGCCATTGACGAGCAATCGCTTCACCGCGAATACGGAGCTTGCGGTATACGTTGTCGACTGTGCCATGCGGCCCTTCTTCTAGTGATACCAGATATTGTGGTACTGGCACAAAGCGAACTGGCGCATCTGCGTCACCCGGCTGAATCAGCATGACCGCTGTGCCGACGCAGAGATCAAGCAGGAACTCAGACATTGCTAGATCGAAATTAGTCTGGCGTATTACGTCAAACATGCGTTCAGAGTAGATTTCCAGCGCCTCTCTGATTTCACCGCGCCGATCACGCGGGATTTCGTTGCCCGGCTCTAACGTACACCATGACCTATACGGCGGGAAAAGAGCAGACTGAATACGGTTAGCGAAACGCTGCGTTGAATTAATGGCTGTGGCATCAAAGACGCGGACCATCTTGTTTTGCCCAGCTGTTCGTCCTTCATAATATCCGGAGTAAAGATTGCGTTGCGGAAGCGCGAATTCGTAGCACTCTTCGTAAATCGTGCGCCATTCTTCTTTCCGCGCATCGGCTTTCTCCTGACGCTTCAATACTTCTGCTGGGCTGATTCTTGCCATTACGCTGTACCTTTTTTCTCGACGCCGCTAATCACGCCCTTCTGCTTGGAAGCGTAGAACACTTCTTCGCCCTTTTTCTTGCCATACTTTTTCTTCATGGCAGACATGATCGTTGACCCTTTCTTTGTCATCGGCATATCACGATTCCTTGTTTCGTTTTGCAAACGCACGCGCTTGCGCCGGGGAGCTGAATCCCCACTTCTTCAAAGCAAGAGCATAGCGAGTCGGCTTCCCATCCTCATCCTTCATAGGATGACTCTGGCCAGCAAACCGAGCAGCGAAAGATACACGACGAGGGTTGTCCCCAGAAGGAACAGGACGGCGTAGGTTACCCCCTTCCTTGCGTTCATAGTGTTTTCTCCCGGCTTCTGTTAGACCGCCAGTCTCGCTCTTATGCTCTTTGCGCATTAGCCGCCGCCAAGTTTCGTTGACAAACCGCCGCCTTCTTCAGCTGTTGACCGCGATCCTGTTAACAGTGAGCGTGTATACGCCCCACCACGACGAGCTTGCATTGCGCCGGCTTGCTCTTGCGCGCCAGTTGTCGATTTCGTGATCTCGCGCTTTGGCTTTTCTGGTTCCTTTGGTGCTGGCTTGCTGCCGCCGCCTCCGAATAATCCACCCATGATTTAGCTCCCTAGTTTGCTAGATAGTCCGGTAGCAGCATTTTCGCGCTCCGGTGATAAAAGTGATCGATAGCCTCCGGAGCGGCGCGCAGCGACTTGCGCTTGCAAACGACGCTGTTCTTCAGCTTCCTGACGCTTGGTGCGAGCTTCCTGTTTTGCCTGTACCGCTTCTTGCTTAGAAGTGTCTGGCGTCTTAGGACTGCTGCCAAATATCCCGCCCATTTAATAAATCCTCGCGTACATGTAGTAGTCGCTGCCTTCCGGCCCATACCGTCTCATAAGACCTTCACGCTCAAAGCGTAAGAACTCTGCCCATTGAACGGCCTTTTCCCGATCGACACATACCACAATTTGCAGACGGCGTAAATCAAGAGTTGCGCCAATGGTATCAAAAAACCTCTTGGCTCCGCGAGTTAATCTTAATCCTCGATCGAGAGCGTATTGAGACGGGATCATCCAAGCCTCTGCCATGCCGGGCCAGTATGGGGTAATGCCAAAGCATAGCGCTGGGTTGCCTTCGTGAAATACTGTCCATGCAATCTTCGCATCAGCAACTTCCTGCGCTCGCGCCTTCATGTTGTCCAGTGACGTAAACTCCATTTCAGCTGCTCTGTCTAGTTCAAGCCGGCTCAAGTGTGACGGATGAAATGGCAGAGCGATTGCGCCTTGCACCCCAAACATGCGAGTTACATCAAATGACGTCACCATATTGAGAAATCCGTTTTTGCCCTAAACTGACCGCTGCCAATTGGACCAGCAGCACCATAACGTCCACCATAGCCGCGAGTCATGACGCGATGCTCTCCGCCGCCAAGCATGAGATAGCCAAAGGCGTCGCCGACGTGTGAGTGTTCGTTCTTGTTCGGTGCATCTCTAAATCTTTCGGTCCCGCCTCCAACAGATACGCGCTTGAAGTGATAGCCGCCTGATAAAGATTTCCTAAGACGTTGGCAGTCTTTGTGAATCAATAAGCCGGATCGTTTATCAACAAGCCTATTCATAGGCATCGCTCCCGCTTCACGGCGCACTTGGAAGTCGTTACTTGCTGTGGGTCTGGCGTTGAGTCCTAGGGTTTTAAGATGATCGAACGCAGTCACTTCAAAGATCTCATCACGCTTTGAGCCAGCGGGGTCGCCCCATACCAGCACATCCATGCCGCGGTAGTTGACGTTGATTTCATTCAAGAGAATTAATCCGAATCGCTCCAGACCCATGTCGTCGGTAACGATTTCTTTAAAGATATGCCACGCGCCGTTCGGCTTTTTCTGCCCAAAGACAGCTGCCGGAGTCAAACCAAAGTCGAGTCCGATGTGAATAGGGATAGTTGGGTCAACCTGAATGTCGTCGCAAGACATGACCGAATCGTCAAATTCAGGCCACACTGGGCGACCTTCCTGTACATACACATATTCGCCGCCGGCATAGCAGCGAATCCAGTCTAGGTTCTTACCGCCGAGCTGCTGGTCATAGTAACCGGGCGGTAAGTTATTGATGTTTTCTGCTTCTGGGTTAACCTTCCAGAACTTTCCGGCAGCAGGAATAGCTTGATGGTCATTCTGATTTGTTTCCATTACGCCGCCGGGCTGCTTAAAAAACTCCCACTTGTACTTCCCGCGTACCGGCTCTTTCTCCGATAGGCGATACCACCAGTGGTCATCATCCATCGGGTTGGTGTCCATCCAGATACCACGCCAAGGACAACCGCCGTTGCCTTTGGTTGGGTAACGCCCGACACGGTGTGTCAATCCTTGCACAACAGCTAACGGCAACTCTCTGGCCTCATTCACCCACGCGCCGGTCAATTCGAGCGAGAGCAGCTTGCGCACATCCTTTGGCTGGTCTAGCGCCATGAAGATCACTTCGCAGTCGATACCGGCTGCATCGCCCCGTGATGGCAGCTTGATGTGATGACTAATCGGAGGTGACCAGCGCATCGGACCCCAGATATTTTCTGGAAACAGCTCAAGCCACGTCTTGATAGTTGTGGTGCGCAGCTCAGGGTATGAGTTCCGCACGATCACGAACCGAGAGTAGCGGATGCCGTCTTTTGGTGATGGCGGTTGCTTGACGGCGCGCAACATGATCTCAGCAGCGCAGCCGTATGACTTACCCGATCCTACCGGACCCATCAGGCCGCGCACAAACGAATCGTCATGCAAGAACTGCCAAGTTGTCGGCGCACCAGAGAAATCTAGGTTTAGTCCGCCAAGCGCTTCCTCAGAAGAGATCTTCCTGTCCGTCGTCGACCTTCGGCGTCGGGTCGATCTCTGGCTCTGATCCGTCGCTTGCTTCGCTCTCGCCATCGTCTAATACCTCGTATGTGGTCACTTCTGGACCTTTTAAATTGATTCCCAAAATACTTGGACGCGAATCCGCATCACTGTTTGGCTCAGTTAGTCCATGATACCTAGCTAACACGCGCAGAGCTGAAAGTTTGTCGTGCATCTCGACCTCAATCGCATTGCCGTATTGGTTGGGCGTGACTTTGACTTTCTTAATCGCCTTTTGAACGTGCGGCGGTATATCTTTCGACGCGAGTAGCGCCATGCCTCCAGATTGGGTCCACTGGAGTACATCGGTCACGTTAGACGCAGCGATCGCTTGCAGCTCCTGTTTGACTGCTTCCTTCTCATCGTCTGATCCGATCGCTAGAACCTTACGCGCTTCCCGCACTGTCATCTTGGACATTGCAATGTACCTCTTTGATTTCATCCATATCGGCAAAAGTTAAGAACAGCGGTGCGCCCGGACCCATCACTAACGGCAGGATGATGTTGTCGAAAAACTTAATCGACTCATCAAACGTCAGGTCCATTTCGTATTGCAGCTTGCCGTAGATTTTTGCCGTGTCGTAAACCAGCCTGTCAGGTTCTCCGCACCCAAACGCGATTCCCGCGACGCAGTTGTCAAATCCTTCTAGGCTGATCATGCTCATAACCTTCTTGCAATCTCCAGTAGTGTTGCCTCGGCTTGCAACTCTTCTTGATATTCAATCTCTTCAATGTGGTCCACCATTTTTTGGATAAACCATTTCGCCTTGTTGAGATCATCTTTACCGCCTTTCTCTTTCCAGCGCCAGAGATACTTGATCGCCGACCCAGTGGCGTATGCCTCAACGCCTGATAGGTTTTGTACCGCAGCTTCGATCGCGTCGATACATTCCATGCCGTCCCGTTGGTAGTGGTTCGGGTTGATAACGTCTTTCATTTTGCTTCTCCCATTGGATTCCTGAAAAATTTTGAGCGGCACCCCCTATACAGGGCGACGGGGGCTGGGGGCAGGGGTGTGGCATGATCGCGCGGGCCGATCTCAGGCTGCGCTCATCATTTAACATAATGCCCGTTATGCGCATTTATCCTCCTTTCTTGTAGAGTCCGGCCCATCTTGCGACCTGCTCCAGCGTCATCGGCGGAGCGCGTCCTGTTCGCAGCCCATCCTTCACCATTGCAGTGGTCGATTCGCGCACCTGCTCGGCTGTAACTCCCAGCTGATGCAGCCTTGCAGCTGTCTGGAAGCTGGAATCAGCCAGCCGAACAGCGCCAGACGTCCGCTCGACAGCTGTCCGGAATGTGTGTGCGAGTATCTGGAAGTCTTTGTTTCCATCCCCCAGACCCCCTTTCTTATTATCTGCATCGTCCACAGTGGATACTTTGCCGTCTTTGATGCCGTAATCGATGTCCATGATCGACGCACGCGGAGCAAGGAATTGCTCCTTGGTTGGCAAAGGATCGTCAGCACCAAACATGACCTGATAGCGATTCGTCGGGCGTCTGCCTTTCTGTATGATCCCCCACGGATACTTTTTTGGTTCCAGCTTGCGGATGTAGCCCAACTTGATCAGCCGCTTGATGTGGCGCAACACAGTGACCTTCGACACGCCGAGATGGAGCGCGATTGTTATTTGAGACGGCCAGCAGATTCCGTGGCCATTCGTATGGATGCATAAAGCTGCTAGCACCTTGAACGACGTCGGATGGATAGAAGCATCCTGCACAGCTCTTGCTGGAAGGACTGAGTAGCGCCGAATCTTCGGCTTTTCTTTCGGATAGTCCTTAACTTTGACGTACCCGCCGTCAAAAAGGGATTTCGTCATCTAATTGCTCCCGATTGTGTTTGAACTCTACCGACTGCAATTCAGCACCCGGAAACGCTTGCTTAATACTGTTAGGCGCTGCCATCGACTCAGAAGACAAGACGCGCACAATTTCTTCCATCGTGTAGACCACTGGGTCTTTACCTTTCATCACCGGCAAGATCCGCTGCATATCCAATTGATCGTTCACGAAATAGAAATGCTTGCCGTCGATCTTTTGATGCAAGAAGAACACATCATCCGGCGACTGCTCTCTGCTCAACTCTTCGTCGACTGCCTTCAACCCTCTCACGAGATTCTCACAGCACTTCACAATCAGATGGTGATCTCGATCCCGAACTGCATCCAAGTACCTTTCTCGCGCTGCACGCAACTTCTGGCTCATCTCTGGGCGACAGATCTTTGCCCATACATACCAGCCCCACTTTTTATTCAGTCGAGTCTCAGCTGCATGATAAGAGTCGACAGCCGGCTGCCATGTTTCCTGCTTAATCGACACAGAAGAATAAGGTTTTTTCATGCTTCAAGCCCCGCACTGAAATCCGCACCGCACACGCACATCCTTAGAGAGATGTGCGGTGTGTGCGCTTGGTGCCAGCTGGTGTGCGGTAATGTGCGCTTATGTGCGCTTTTCTCGAAACCCGCGCCCAGCAAGGCTTTCAGCGCTTCACAAAATGTGCGGATTGTGTGCGCCCATGTGCGAATCCGCACATTCCCGATGTGCGCCCCATTCTTAAAAAAGCCCATTTTCATCCCCCGAATCCGTCTCTTTTTTGAACCGCAAAACCTTCCCAGCTTTCTCGCTGATGATGTTCCCGGAGTCGATCAAGGCATTTAGTGATCGCACCCATGCCATGCGCCGACGCTTCTTTGCCGCTTCGTCATCGCCGTCGATTCCGCCCTCATGTTCCAGCCAATAGATAAACGAATCACGCGCAACGCCTTGATTGATCACGTCACCCTCTAACGCATCCCGGCAACAATTGAACGCCTTCAGCTGCTTATCGGATAAGCTGGTCTGTTGCTCTGGCCTTTGATCTGTTGGCTGCAAGTAAACAGACGTCTCTCCGCCGATGGTCCCGGCTTCGGCGCTCATCATTTCGTAAAACAGATCTTCAGCCGGTTCAGCGTCTTTCTGTTTCTGCGTGACGACCGTCAGGATGCTGCCCGACTTCTTGACTTGTATCGATGTATCGACAGCGCCCAAGAGTGCAGACGATCCGCGCATACCCTTCGCACCGTCTTTCCCTTGGTGATGGATACCAAGAACCGCGCAGCCGATCGCCTCTCGCAGAATGTCGCATGCCTTAACGAACTTGCCGACGTCTGTTGCGCTGTTCTCATCAGCTCCCAGCAGCGCTCTGGCCACTGTATCGATAACAATCAGCGAAAACTTGCTGCCGCGCTGCTCTTCTTTCTCTTCAATCGTCGCAATCAACTTTTCTGTATCAGCTGGCGACGTCATATTCACAGCTGTCGGCAGCACATCGAATGGGATCTCTTTGGAGTTGACGCCGCTGCCGCGATACTCGACCCAGACCTTGATCCGTTTGCCCAAGCCGCCGACACCTTCGCCGGCAATATATAAAACGTCGCCCTGATCTGTTGGTCTTCCATGAAAATCGCGTCCGATCGCGACAGATAACGCAATATCAAGCGCCAAAAACGTCTTACCGCATCCCGGCTGCCCGTACATCACAGAGAAGCCGAACCGCGTAAGCAATCCATCAACCAGCCAC
>Ga0208898_1000998_pt1 | contig 19781 bp, 32 predicted proteins | sample VirMetDEL_Mar_4_FD_184513 | JGI IMG/M metagenome (GOLD analysis project Ga0208898, IMG submission 184513) | Aqueous microbial communities from the Delaware River and Bay under freshwater to marine salinity gradient to study organic matter... | ecosystem: Environmental > Aquatic > Marine >...
AACTTATTAACCATAGAATAACCAGGAACTTTACCTTGCTGTACAGCTAAATAAAATGGAATGTCATCAACTGTACTTCCACCTGTTATTGGATTGACGTTATTACATCCAGACATTAGCAACCAAACCTCATGTTAAACCATGTAAATCTTTCTACTTCTTGTTTTAAATCTTCTTGAAATGAAGTATTTAATTGATTCTCAACTGTTTCCAATGCTTGGTTAATTTGTCTAAACCCTTCAGGACTATATTCTTGAGGGGGTTCAGGTACGTATACGTTTATTTTAGCCATTATCTTCTACCATCTTGGTTTACGTCTGCTCTAAATGTACCGAATCTCCATGTTTCATCAATTGAGGTATTTGCTATTTTTAAACTAGCTAGTCTACCTCTAGCTCTTGTATCAATTTTTTGTGTACTTGAGTTTATAGTAAAAGGACCTAATTGTGAAGATGCACCAGTATCTATAGGATAATCTTTTAAAAAAATAGTAACAACTGCATTGCCTTCTAAGTTTTTAAAATCAGGTAAGAATCTAGATATTCTTAATAAATATTCACCATCTCCATCTGTTGGTAAATCAAAATCTCCAGATTGAATATATGCTGCAATAGCTGTTTCCGTTCCATCTAATGCAATTTGATTTGTACCAACTTCTTGTGCATAATAAGTAGAAGCTCCAAAGGTATTCGTTGCTCCACTTAAATTTTCTATTGTAGGAGTTCCTGTTGGATTGTATTCAGTTGCATATGGATTATCATAAGTAGAAGCATCTGCATAAGTACTTCTTGCTAAAGTCATAATAGACCAAGTATTTTCTACATAGTTATAAACTACTGCTCTGTTGTTTTGAGTTGCTGGATTGTTTAAAGGTTTTCCAGAAGGATAGAACCATATAATTTCATTAAACAATGAGTTATGAGACGCATAGATAATTTCATTAGAAGCATAGTTAATACCAACGTTATCTCCAGAAGTACTAAATACAAAGTCTTCAACTAAAGATGGTAATAGTTTAACCGTACCATCAAACTTATAAAATCCTCCACCAGTTCCCATCCAAAATACTTGACCATCTGCATACACAACACCGTGTTGTCCAATACAGCCACAGTTAGAACCAACTTGTCTAATTGAAAAAGTAAATGGTGGACCAACAAACTGCATTGTATAAGCAGCTTGGTCTGTTAAGATTAAGTTATAGTCTTTACCAGAAACAGCAGCTACAATCTTATTACCTGTGTCGAGTCTAAATGTTCCTGCAGTATTAACTGAAGTAGGTGTATAAACTGAATAGTTTTCTTGATCAGAGAATCTAATAAACATAGGGTCTTGTGTAGATGTATTACCAATTGTAGTTTCTGTTCCAAGATGCACTAGATGTCTGTCTCGATCTGATACAATTGTTAATCTAGTTGCAGTCGGTGCACCTGACATAACTACAGCTCTTTGTTCTAATGGATTAGATAAACCTGGATCCCACACAAATGTTTTACTATCTTTAACCGTAGCAATTAATTGTTCTCCAAAATTATCCAATGACCATGAACCAGGATCTAGTACCACACTTGATGATGTTGTACCACTTCCCCATGCTAGTCGACTCCAAGTTCCTGTACCCCAACCATATCCATATGTTTGTATAGTAGGACCAATTTCTATGTACGGATTAATACTAGCCGATCCTGTAGATGACATAGGTGTACCTGTTTCAGTAGTTTGTAATTGTATTGTAAAGGTATCTGTTGTTGGAACTGTTAATATTTCAAATGTATAGTCTGTAAAATCTGTAGCCACAAGAGAAGAGGTACCTGGAATTGTAACACTTGTAAAAGTTATGTATTCACCTACTTCTAAATTATGTGTTGTTTTATTTACAGTTACTGTGCTTGAACTTGATGTAGAAGTAAACGTAGCACCTGTAATTGCAGTATCTAATGGAGTAATATCATAAAACTTATCTTCGTAATAAATATATAAACACTTAGACGTTCCTATTGCAGCATACTTTCTACCTTCTAAATCATTCCATGTATGTTGTGCTCTAGCAGGACCCGATATTGTTTTTTGTCCGATCGCCGTGTACCCTCCTATTTTTTCAGGTTGACCATATCTAAACCGAATGAAATCCCCATCAATCCATTGTCCTTCTGCTCCTGATGGTGTGTCTGATTTATTAAATCCTGGTCTTATTTGTACGTTTCTAAGTGCCATGGCACTATTTTACACTATCTTATAACTTCTTCCAAGTCGCAGGAGAAGGTATGTTATGCTCAGATTTCACACCTTCTTTCATAGTAAGCATTATATCTCCTGATATAGATATACGTGGTTCTTCTTTTGGATTCTTTCCTGTTTCATGAAATATCATAGATGGAAAAACAACCAAGTTACCTGTAGCTGCAGGGTACTCCGCTTTAGCAAAATTAGTATTATCCCACTTACTAAAATAAGGATCTCTTCTTGGTACATTCAAACCTACCTTATGAGCTTCATCATCTAAAAAGAACAAGTTACCTTGTTCCTCGGCATACGGATAATAGACAAAAGAATAATGACTACTCATATGTCTATGATAAGATATAAACTGGTCTTTAACAGAATAGGTTGCCCAAGACTTTGTAATATAAGCTTCAAATAAATCCATATTATAATTCTGCATTAACAACGCACCTTTAATACCTGATTCTATTTCTTTAAATAAAGCTGCAAATCTTTTATCTAAATGTAAGTTATCATCTATAGATTGTAATTCTTTTGGTTTAACATCTGTAGTTTGAGCATATTGAGAATTAGTTGCTACAATGTCTTTTGTAATAATAGGTATTATCTGTTTATTAAGTTTTTTAAAATTTTTTATTACAGTTATGTATATAGGATAACCAAACCATTTTGTGATATTTGCCATAAAGGCACTATACTAATTTACTTTTAAAAATCTATATCTAATTTCACCATTACCACCTGCACCACCATCAGTAGACCCAGGGCCATATTGAGCACCTCCGCCACCACCTCCAGAACCTCTTGTTCCAGCAGCCCCTGCAGTTGATGTACCTACTGGAGAACCTGCTCCTCCAGAAATATTTCCTGCATAAGAAGAACCACCATTAGATCCACCAATTTGACAGTTATCACCACCACAGTTATTAGATCCTGATATACCTCCCGTTGCACCATTACCTGATTGATTAAATGTACCTACAGGTCCACCTGTTAAGGTAGTAACTGATTTTGTTGTTCCATCACTATCTCTAAAATTACCTGAAGTAACGGCTGTACCTGATATAGTTGCTGATCCTGCAGTTCCTGCAGTGTTAGTTCTTAAAGGTCCTTGAACTCCTCCGCCTGTACCTGATGAACCGCCACCAGCTCCTAAAGTAAATAGAGATCCTGTTGTTGAACCAGATAAAGTTGTATTTGTTCCTGCAGATGCAATACGAGGTTGTTTAAAGTTTGAAGTTTGATTACCTGCTGCTCCTCCAGAACCAATTGAATAAGATAGGGTTTCTCCTTCAACAACAGTAAATACCTTATCAGATATATATGCTCCAGAACCACCACCAGCTCCTGCAGATTCTCCACCTGCTTTATCGTAGTCAGCACCACCTGCAGCACCGCCACCTCCACCTACTGCATACTGAATATGAATAGCGTTTGCTTTAGCAGGTACAGTAAATGTAGAAGAACCTGAACTTAATAATGTATAAGAGGTTGCGGCAAATGAACTAAATACTAGTTGCCATGTTCCTGAGTCTTTAGCGTAGATTTCATCAACATCTTGCCAAGTTCCAGAGTCTTTAGCAAATACTTCAGTAGCTTCTTCAAACGTGCCACTTACTTTTCCATAAGTATTAGCCATTTAAACTCCTACTAATATTTAAACCAAATATCTCCATCATTACCACCTGTTGGAGAAGACGTACTTATTGTAAATTTTCTTGCAAGTTTTGCAGCTGTAACTGCATCGTTAACTATTTGTGCTGTGTTAATTGCATTATCAGCAACTTTATCGTTTGTCACTGCGTCATTAACTATTTCTGCAGTGTCAACTGCATCATTTGCTAATTTAGCATTTGTAATAGAGTCGTCATCTATTTGAGCAGTACCAATTGTACCTCCTAAAGTATTAAGAGCTACTTCTGTAACATTAGTGCCATCTGAATATGCGGCATGAATTTTATCTTGGTCTAAAGTAAAACCTGTACCTGATACAGTTTTAAAAGTTAGAGAGTATGCTCCATGTGTAGTGCTATCTTTTAAAATATAAAATTTTTCAATTGAATCTGGAATAGTAACTGTTCTATTTGCTGCTAAAGTTCCTGTAAAATTAAGAACCATATTTCTTGCATTTGATATAGAAGCGTTAGACATTACTAATGCAACATCTGCTGAAGCTACATCAATAGCTTGATAACCTGCAATCGCTTGTTGTATTAAATTTAAATTTGTATTTGTTTTAGTTCCCCATGTACCAGCGTTTTCACCAGTAGCCATTAGTTCTAATTTTATATCTGTAGAATATGTAGATGCCATAATTTATTGTATTATATATCCTCTAAGCGGCAAGATCAACTTCTACCCAAACAGCAGTATCGCTTGTATTTACCTCAGTCCAAGTGTTAGTTACTCCAGGATCTACGTTAGACCATGCTGTAATTAATGGACTATTTAGAGCTATATTTAATTGTTGTCCTGTTAAATCTACAGGAGTATTTAGATCAATTGTTACCGATCCTGTATTTGTAGATAACTGTTCTCCTGTTACATCAACAGGGGTATTTAAATCAATTGTTTCTTGGCCTAATGTTAAAGATACAGACTGTCCTGTTACTGTAACATTTGCATCTCCAATTATATTGGTAGATCCTAAATCTGATGTTATTTCATGTTCTGGAGAAACAGGAATACTTACATTACCGTCTGCTGTAATTGAGAACGTACCAATAGTCCAATCTAGTTGTTCTCCTGTAACATTTACATTAGCGTCAGCAACAATGGACTCATCACCAAGATTAATTGTTAAATTTTCGCCTGATACATTTACTGGAGTGTTTAATGCAATAGTTACATCATCGATAGTAAATGTTAATGGAATTCCTGTTAATGTTACATTAGCATCTCCTGTAACAATTTCATTACCAATATTGGTATTAAGCTGTATTCCAGATACAGCAACAGTCGCATTAGTTGAGGCTAATGACGCAAAAGGTGCTTCTGCAAATGCTGATATTCCGAATGCCATAAATTAAAAATTATTTATGGCTATTATATCAGAATCTTTTTGTAAGATTAAGTCTTACCATTCTTTAGTTTTTGACACAGTAGCAGGATTTTTTTGTGCTTCTATTTGACTAGCAAGATTAGCTTGCATATCAGCTTCTGATTGGTCATTCGCTGTTACACAACTAATTGCATGGTCTTTAGTCATAGCATCAAAATCCATACCTTCTGAACCTGCACAAGAGCCATACATAGATGCAGAATGTTCTCCATCTACTGCTGTATATCTCCAATGTATTGTCTTTACTTTATTTGAGTTATCGCACTCAAAGTTTGGGAAAGTCCAAGTATATTCAATAGCCATTATTATACCTCTTGTTCTTGACTAGCTTTGAAAGTCGCATAAGCATCTTTAACATCTTGTGTCCATACTGCATTACATACTGCTTGAACTTCTTCATGTTCATTAGTGATGTCTGCATCTGGCATTAAAGAATGTCTATGATACTTTCTGGATAGTTCTTCACCATCTTCCATAACTACAATATCTGTTCGCACTTGAACAAATTTGTGTTTTCCGACCACTTCGATTTTACCAATCTGTGTCTCTTTAGTTATTGCCATAGTTTGTCTCCTTTGTTGTTAAGCTGTTTCATAAAAAAAGTTAAAATGTATTCTTGTGTTACTATTTATAGAAGAAGTAGTAGTTGTAATTTTAACAACTCCATCTGTTGTCCAAACAGTGTATGGCTCAAAAGTTGATGAACCATTAAAACTTATTGCACACATACCGCCAAACCAACCAGATGTTTCAACAGCTGAAGTAGGTGTAAAAGGCATATTTCCAAGTATTACGGAAACACCTACAGGAGCACTAATGGTTGATATAGTAAGTCTTCCTTGAATAAAAACTGTATTACCTATTTTTATATATTTAAGTGTATCCTGATTACTAGCTATTGTTATAGTACCAGAAGTTGATGGTGTTAAAGTAGTTGTAAAAGTTCCTTCTTCGTAATCGTCTAATAAGTTTGCTGCTACTGTGCCACCAAGATAAATACCATTTGATACTTTTATAGTACCTGTTACTTCAAAACCTGTTGTGCCTTGAAATCTAGCAATCTCAACGCCATCATCTAAAAATGTTAAATTACCACCTTTGTAATCAATAAATCCATTATCTGCATCTGTTGGTGGTTGTATTCTTAATTGACGACTTGTAGAATTAGCTTGAAGAATTAACATTCCTTCTGCTGGTGGTTCTCCACCTTGATTTATATGTAATTTTGTAGATGGACTAGTTGTACCAATACCTACGTTACCAGAACTGTTTATAGTTAGATGTTTTGTATAAGTTTCTGACCCAAGACTGCCAGAATAGGTATAAAATACAAGTCCATTGCCTTCAGTTCCTACAGCTCCACCACCATTAGTTCCTCTATTATATTGTGTGTAGCTTGCACCTGAACCATCTAATGTCAACATTGAACCAGGAGCACCACCCATTGTTGAAGTACCAATACCTACCTTACCAGAACTGTCTATACGCATACGTTCATTAGCACCAAAAGTAGTACTATCAGTATGAAATGAAATATGTTTGCCAGTTGAACCTTGTATTACAGCACCATCACTATAATATCCATAAAAAGCTCTATTAGCTATTCTTAGTTCAGTATTAGAATTATCTACTCCAATATTAACTAAATGACCGCTATCTCCAGTTTGTCCAACTTGAAATTTTACTGCAGGACTAGCTGTACCAATCCCAACTCTTTGACTACTATCAATCGTAATCGCTGTACTTGTAGCATTGTCATCTATACCTGTAGATTGAAAGCCTGTGACAATACCTGAGTTTGCAAGGGTTGCACCTGAAGGTATCGTAATCGTGTCGCCCGATGCACCAATGGTAATCGTGTTAGCCACTTCGCTAATAATATTATTACCGTCTTGGTCCTGAATCGTATCTACTTTAATAATACTAGCCATTAGTTATTCTCCAATGTTTCTATTCTAGATTTGAGATTGTCGTTTTCTGCTTTTAATTCTTTGATTGCGTTGACTAATACAGGAACTAATGCTTCACCTTGATATTTTAAAGAATCAGGATTTTCATCATCAATAATAACATTATCTTCACCTTCTAATGCAAGAATATCTTGTGCTAAGAAACCATATCTTTTATTGCCATGAGGTATTTCTGTGTCTCTATCTTTTTTAAAGTTAAATGAAACAGGATTTAATTGATTAACAAAATCTAAACCATGCGGAACAGTTGAAATATTCATTTTATCTCTTGCATCTGATGTAACTGTCCAAGCAACTTTTACATAAGCATTGGTAATATTATAATGACCAAAAACTCCTCTATTATCTGCTGTAGTTATATTAATCATAGAACCTTGAGCGCCTGAATCTTTTCCAATAACTACATTACAAATTCCTGTAGTGATACTTGAGCCAGCTCCACTACCAATTGCTGTGTTACCTGCTCCTGAACTAATATTTAAAGCAGCCCAACCTACTGATGTACTGTCTGAGGCTGTCGTATTAAATACTAAAGCACCCATTCCAACTGCTGTGTTGTTAATACCTGTTGTATTATCTCTTAATGCTTGAGAACCATAAGATGTGTTGAAACTAGCTGTTGTGTTTTTTTCTAAAGCACATAATCCTGTAGCAGTATTTTGAGCACCTGTCGTATTAGCTTTTAAAGCACAAGCACCAACTGATGTGTTATTAGCACCCGTAGTATTACTGTATAAAGAATCTTTACCTACGGCAGTATTATCGTTAGCTGTTTCATTACTTGTTAAAGCATTTGAACCGACTGCAACATTACATTGTCCTGTAGTATTGAAATACAAAGCATTTCTACCTATTGCTATATTATTTGATGCTGTGGTATTACTAAGTAAACTATTTCTACCTATCGCTGTATTACATTCACCTGTGGTGTTATTACATGCGGATTGAAAACCCAATGCTGTATTTTGGCAACCTGTAGTATTAGCATAAAGTGAATAAGTACCTACTGCGGTGTTGTTGGAAGCTGTGGTGTTGTTGTATAAAGCTTGTGAACCTAATGCTGTGTTATTAGCACCTGTCGTATTTAAATAAAGTGATAAAGCTCCTAATGCTGTATTGTAATTTCCCTCAGTATTAAAAATAAGTGATGTATAACCTACGGCGGTGTTGTAGTTAGCGGTGGTATTGTTTCTTAAAGAACATCTACCCAATGCTACGTTACCTGAACCTGTTGTGTTACAAAAAAGTGTTACATAACCCAATGCGGTGTTATTAGCACCTGTCGTATTAGCATAAAGTGATTGATAACCGACTGCTGTGTTGTAAGAAGCTATCGTATTATCATAAAGTGATTGATAACCGACTGCTGTGTTGTAAGAAGCTGTGGTGTTATTTCTTAATGCCTCTCTACCTACAGCGGTGTTAGCATTTGCTGTTGTATTACCACACAAAGCTAAATGTCCAAATGCTGAATTGTTAGACCCTGTTGTATTAGAATTTAAAGAATAGTATCCTAAAGCATTGTTATTACAACCTGTCGTATTAGCTTGAAGTGATACATATCCTACAGCATTATTAAAATTTCCAGTTGTGTTTGAACAAAGACTAAGTCCACCAACTGCTGTGTTATTAGCACCTGTCGTATTAGCATAAAGTGATTGATAACCGACTGCTGTGTTGTAGGAAGCGGTCGTATTAGCAGTAAGTGAAGTTGTACCTAATGCTGTATTATTATCTCCACTTGTATTAGCATATAAACTATTAAATCCTATAGCTACATTTCTAATTCCAGTTTGATTTAAAGCTAAAGACGATCTACCAACAGATGTATTACAAAAACCTGTTGTGTTACTAGTTAAACTATTATAACCTATCGCTGTATTATAACCACCACTTAAACTACCATCATCTAAAGCACCATCTCCTAAAGCAACGTTTTGTGTTCCTACAGGATAATTACCATCTAGCTTAATAGTAGCACTAGCACCATCAACGGTTAATGCTCCAGTCAATGTTAAGTCCGCACCAGAACTTAAAGTGACCCCTGAAGGTACACTAATCGTATCCCCACTATCCCCTAATGTGACGGTGGTTCCTGATCTTGGACTTATCTTATTGACTTTTACTTCACTCATGATTTATCTTGTGTTTCCTCTTTTACTGCTTCAGGTAAATGATGTTTTAACTCATCCAGATAATGTTTTAGTAAAATTTCATTATGAGAAAATTTTACTTTTAACTGATTTTGCTCTTGGTGTAGCACTTGAATATTATGCAAAGCTACTTTACCTTCGTCATTCAGTTTGCTTTCATCATACTGTTTGTCGTCTATCGTAATCATCTACGCTCCTACGTAACTGTTACCAGCGGTGATTGCTGCATTGACTGCAGTCATATCTTCATTGGTCCAGTAATCTTTAGCCACCATGATTTCTAAATGTTCAACGTTTCTGCTTACTGTGTCTTTTTTATCTTCAGCTGACTCGTCTGCCATTTGAGAACCATCGATGATACCATTGATTAACTGTACAGAATCGCCCATCGCTTTATAATCTTGAGCGATTTCTTCTGCTGTTTTTACATTTTCTTCCATGTTTCCTCCTTATTCTGTTGCACATGCAACGGGTTTATTTGTATCTAGTTTTGCAAACTCCGCAAGTATGATTTCAGGATCCACCATTACATTACGAGGGTCTGATTCATTATACTTGGTTTCATCCCAAGTTGCACCCATGTGGAATTGCAAATTTTTATTGTGGCTGTAACCAAATTGAGTCCATCTAGTAGATCCCCATAATACCACTCCATGGGTACCTGTAGATGCTGAAAAATGGTTTAAGCAGCTGTCAATCGCAATAAAACCTTTTGCCTCTTTTAATAATTCATGGTTCTGTGTCCAATGTAAATCAGACTTAATAGCACCATGAAAAGTAGGTTCATTCGGTAAAGTACAATCAATAATCGCTGTATCAGGATAATTAGTTCTTAATAAGTCAATCAATCGTTGGCCTAAAAAGTAAGGATAGTTTCTATTTGGATTAATGTTCATGTACTGATCATTCTTATTCCAAGAAGACTGTCCCCCTGATAGTTGTACTAAGATATAATCTTTAATTTGTTTTTCTTCTAACCATTTGTCTACACTTTCTTTTAAATGTTCTGTGTACAGTTTTGGTCTAAGTTTAGGTGTGTATTTTACATCATGTAAATCACAATAACTTTCAATAATGTGTTGTTTACCAAATTGAAAATTAGACTTGTAAGGCTCACTGTAAAAAATGTTTTGGGATGCCATAATACGTGCATCGTTGAGTGGCAGTGTTTGTTCTAGTACCAATTTCACATCTGGATTATTAGCAAAGCATCCAATGTAGGGTGTGTAAATTTGTACTTCTGCTTTTTTTCTTAATTTAGGAATGAGTGCTGTAAATGCAGAACATTTACCTACTCCTCCTTCTACAACATAGGTATTCATATTATCTCTTCTCCTTTATATTTATATACCATGTTATATCTTTGTTTTATCATTTTACAAGTTTTCCTTATTTATTCCTTTGGATTATCTGCTTTGATTTGTGAAATCCTTGCTTTCCAACTTTCAATACCATTATCGTAAATTTCTTCTAGTTGCTTATCCCAAGAACCATATAAAGCTTTTCTAGTTGCTTTAATCTTTTCATTGTTCTCATAAGTCGTTGCTTGTGCATCTAGTGCATCTAATTGTGCATCAGTAGGTTTAGCAATAGATAAGTTCCATTCCTTGATGTATGCACCTTTGCCATTGCTATCATCTTGTAAAATTACATCTTTTGTAAAATCTATTTCTGCATTGACATACTGTCTAATTTTATTTGATAAACTTGCCATATTAATCTCCTATCCTGTATGCGCCGAAATTAGTTCTTGTATCAGCATTACCACCAACTAACGGTGTACCAGAAACATCATCAATATAAGCTTGAAATATTATATAATCAGTTGTTCCATTAAATTCTATAACTTTGTATATAGATGCATTAATATATTGTCCTGGATTAGATTGAAGAGAACTACTTCTTTCAGCAACAGTTGTAGCACCATTTTTTAAAAAATATAAAGCAAATACATTTAGATTTGAAGTAGCAACAGCATCTAATAGTGCATTTGCATAACAAAAATATTTTCCAGCTTTATTTGGAGTAAATCTATATGTTCCAGTATCATAGCAACCATCTGTATCAAAATGTTCTGTATTAACATTAATAGTTGTTCTTACTGCATCAGAAATTGATTGATTTGAACTTAAATACGCTTCAAAAGCTGGATAGTTTTGAATAGAAGCTCTAGGATAAATACTATCTCCATTACCCATTCTAACAGTAGTTACATTAGCATCCCCAAGTGTAATCTCATTGGTAGCTGTTGCAGATGATGCTTGTGCGTTGTAACCTATAGTCGTAAGGTTTGAACCTGTGGTAATTGATGAGCCAGAACTTCTACCTAATGCTGTGTTTAATGTACCTGTTGAATTACTATAAAGTGATAAACTACCTATTGCTGTGTTACTATCGCTAGTTGTGTTTAATCTTAATGCTCCCCAACCAACAGCAATATTATAATCACCTTCTGTATTAGCATTTAAAGTACAATAACCATAAGCTGTATTACCACCACCTATTGTATTAGATATTAAAGAATCATTACCAAAAGCAGAATTTTGACCACCTGTTGTGTTAGTTTGTAATGCTCTAAAACCAATAGCATTGTTACAAATACCTGTCGTATTAGCATTAAGTGAAAAAGCACCAACTGCTGTATTTAATGTACCTGTCGTATTAGCACAAAGTGCATGAGTACCTATTCCTACTTGGTCATTTGCTGTAGAACTTTGTAATGTTCTAAGTCCAATAGCAACATTACAATTTCCAGAAGTTGCTAACACTCTAGCAAAATATCCTAAAGAAACGTTAAAAGAACCAGATGTTTGACAACCACTAGCAACATAACCTAATGCTGTATTATAGTTTCCTGTTTCATTTTTATTTAAAGCAAGATAACCAACTGCTGTATTTTGTGTACCTGTAGTATTATCCTCAAGTGCTTGGTATCCGACTGCTGTGTTGCTGGAAGCGGTGTTAACTTTTAAAGTTTGAGCACCAACAGCTGTATTTTGTGCACCGCCATCAGCACTTTGCATAGCATAATCACCGATAGCTGTATTATTATTTGAAACTGTGTTAGCTTGAAGTGAAGCTCTACCTAAAGCTGTATTACTACTACCTGTCGTATTGTAATACATAGATTGAAAACCCACAGATGTATTTTCATTTCCTGTTGAATTTAAATTTAGTGTTTGATAACCTACAGAAGTATTAGTAGAACCTGTGGTGTTAGATTTTAAAGCATCTCTACCTATTGCTGTGTTTAATGTGCCTGTCGTATTAGCAAAAAGTGATTGATAACCCACTGCTACATTGTTGGAAGCTGTGGTATTAGATTGTAATGAAAAAGAACCTACTGCTGTATTAGTATTGCCTGTTGTATTACTACATAAAGCATTATGTCCAAAAGCATTATTAAAACAACCTGTTGTATTTGAATATAAAGATGAATGACCATAAGCTTCATTACGATTTCCTGATGTATTAGTATTTAAAGATTTATATCCAGTTGCTGTATTATAGTACCCATCTATATTTGATACTAAAGAAGCTCTACCTATTGCTGTATTTTGTTGTCCTGTTGTATTTGCTGTTAATGCTTGGGAACCAATAGCAGTATTATAATTACCTGTTAAAGAACCATCGTCTAATGCTTGATCTCCTAAAGCAAGGTTTTCAGTTCCTACAGGATAATTACCATCTAGTTTGATTGTGCCACCATCTATGCTGACGTTACCGTTAACCGTTAAGCTAGATAAAGTTCCAAGTGTATTTAATGTAACTCCACTAGGTATTGTAATCGTATCTCCACTATCACCAATGGTTAACGTGGTTCCTGATTGTGGTATGACCTTATCGACTTCTACTTGACTCATTATAATATTACCAATGTTCCTGTTATTGTTTGTGTACCTGTAATGGTTACAGGGCCTGCGAGTACTCCTGACTCTAGCGTTTGATCTTCAGAAATAGTTGTGGAATGCGTTACTACATACGGAGTTGCATCCATAACTGGACTTATTGTTTTTTTAGCTGGAATAGTACAGAATACATCTTTAATTCCTGCAGAAAAATTAACCGCTGCATCAGAATTAGATGACGATAAAATAGTGTCTCTTGATAATGTATCTGGTGTTGCATCGGTTACCGTGCCAATACCTACTTCCCATTCTCCTGGAATTACATCAGAATTTACGATTGTATAGTACGTAGTATTCCCTGTACCTACACCCGATACAAATGATTCAAAAGATTGAGAAGCACCACTTAAAGAAAAAGTTCCAGTTCCTGTAGTGGTACTTGTCTCTTTAACTCGATCGTTAATGACAAGAGCCATCTATCCTCCTTAACTAATTCTTAATATCGCTGCCGATGTTGTAAATGCAGGAAATTGAATAGTGAATGTACCAGCTGTTGCTGTTTTATCACCGCCAAAATCTAATGCACAGACTGCTTTTTTACCATCAGTACTATTGTAAATTAAAGCACCTCTTGCTGTTAATGTTACTCCTGTAAACGATAAATTTGCAAAGTTTACAATTGCTACACCCGATGCAACTGAGGTTTGTTGTGATTGTAATTGAGAACCTCCTGCTGCATACTGTCCTGAAGGGGACACTTCATTACCTGTTGTGTAAGAAGTAGTTGCTGCATTGATTGTAGCTGTTGATTTATACAATGCTAATTTAAAAGCGTCTCCGCCTGAATCAAAATCGTGTACTCCATCCAAAAGTTCTTTTTTAAATGAATTACATACTGCTTGTGTTATTGCCATAATTAATCTCCTTTAATATTACGGTGATGGAGATGCTACTTGTATTCGTGGCACACCATCATCAAATTCCGAACGTCTTCTTCTACCCATTTGTTGAAGAGCAAACGCTTCTATCTCTTCATTATACTTACCTTTATATAAATTGTACATATCCATTGGTCCTTTTAGGTAAGAAAAAGCCTCAGTAAGTACACCATGCAAAAGCATAGATTCTTGATACTGTGACAAATACGTTGTATTGGAACTAGTAAATCCTGGTGGATCAATTATGTAATTTAACTGAACTGCATAAGCTTGATCTGGAGTAGGCGCAACTACAATGTTGTTATCGTCCCAATTAGCGTAATATTTTGGCTGACCAGTTGCTCCTGAGCTATTATATTCAGATATAAAACTTGTGTCTCTTTTCTCCATAAAGTTTCTAGTTCCTGTTTGATTTGTGGTACTAAATACTTGTAAAGATCGTATAATTAAAAAATCTGCAGGCATCACAAGATATCTTTTATTAGCTGTAAAAGAAGATGTAGCGTATTTTCTTAAATCATCATAATCAACCTTACCTGCCACATCAAGTTCTGTATTTCTAATGAACTGAGAGATTAGAGTATCTGATAATACGTTAGAATCTACTTCTGTGTAGTTTCTTACTTGTGTTAAAAAATTTGAATAAGTAATTGCCATTATGTTATTGTAATTGTTACACTCCCTACTCTAGTTCCCATTTGTCTTTTATTGTTTTCTTCTAAAGGACTTGTTGAAGGTTGCATACCATTAGAAGTAAATTGGCCATCCCAATACTGAGGATCTAAATATACCGTAACAGGTGCAGATCTTTGAGGTCTTGCATTCCATAACGCTACAGGATCCGCCATATGAGGCTTTGGATCTAATTGAGGATGTTTAGCTTCAAATTCAGATATGTGTACCCAAGAACCATTCCATTCTTTTACCATTTCTCGATATGGAAAAGCTTGTCCTGATCGATCCGATATAGACTGTGAGTATTTTCCTTTTGCGTAAGCCATTAAGATCCTTGTGGGTAATAAACATTAGGAGTGATGTACACCGATGTTCTTTGTCCATCTTCATCTAATGCTCTTTTTAATTCATCTTCGTATAAAAGTTTCATTGCTTGTATTCTATCAGGTGCATGTTTTTGTGATAAATAAAAAGCTAATCCAGATACCATACATGGATAAAATCTAAATGGCATATCAGTGGTATTGGTGTAAGCTCCTGCATCTTGGATTCTTGCAAGATAATAATAGAATATATTTGTCACGGCGCTCGTATCAGGAGCCAGATATAAACTTATTGTTGGTGTAATTTGTCTATTTACATAATACTGAGAAGGAGTTCCTGTATCAGTTTTGTTTGGAATTGCAATGTATTCAGATCTAGATATTTTAGTTAAAGTTTGTTGAGTACCGCCTGTAGTAGTTACAACAGCTTCAAGCACATCATTACAATCACTTGGAGTATTATAAGTTGCTGTTCCGTTTACTAAAGTTGTTGTTTCAGATTTAACTTTCCAAAGGTTAATACCTCTGTTGCCCCATTCAGAAAATAAAAGATTTAAACTTCTTCTAGCAGATCGAATGTCTTGTCCAGAATTAGTTCTTATACCACATCTTTCGTAAGCTTCTTCAATAGCTTCGTCAATTGTAATATTAAATGTTGTAGTTCCTGATGTAGCCATATCATAGCCTTACGCTTTAATTGCTTTTTGTAACTCCATTGGTAAATCTTTTTGCTTTTCAGTTAGTTTACCTGTTTTAGCTTTCATCATTTTACCATATTTAGCTTCTACCATTTTACCTGCTTTAGCTTTCATCATAGGACTCATTTTATAGCCTTTTTTTCCGCCACCCATATTCATATTATCTTACTCCTTCAAATTTGCCTCCACGGATAGCATGACCCATGCCACCACAAGAGAAATTGTTAATATTTTCTTTACGCACTGAAAACTCTCTATCAGTTTCAGTTGGTTGTCTTACTGCTTTACCTAAGTAAGCTCCTTCATTTGCTTTTTTAACACAATTAGGAACTTTACGACCGTTTTTGGTTTTCATACCAATCATTTCATAACCTTCCCAACAAGGTCCTTTTTTTGCCATTAGATACCCTCCTCTAAAAATACTTTAGTTTTTTTACAATTACATTGTTTGATACCAAATATTTTGCAAACTATTTTTTTAATTGTCTTCATCATAATTTTTAGTGGCCACTTTGAGAGTGTTTAACTTCTCCTCATTGCGGTTATATAACTTCTTAGATTTTACCACCTTATGTCTAAAGAGTAAACTTCTAAGCTTTTTTGCTATTGGATTTGTTTTTTTTTGCATGAGCAGAATCCTTCATTAATCTGCCATTTGGCATATAATGATAACCAGCAGGTGCTTTTTTCTTTCTAGCTCCTCTTAATTTACCATCTATTTGCTGTGTCATACTTGATCTTGATATTGCCATTATATTAAATCTATTGCCTTTCCTATTACAGGTTTATATTTAGTTTTACCGTCTTCTTTAAAAGCTCGCAAGAATTGTTTTCTTCCTTTTTCAGGAATATACGATACATGGCACCATCCGCTATTAGGTTCTCCAGGAACATAGAATTCTAAAATCATTTGATCAAAATCTAAGTTTTGATAAATCCAATCACAAACCTCAGCGTTATCTTTACCTGGGCATTCAAAATCAACAGCCTCAGCTTTACAATGTTGACTTGTAATTGAGCTATTAATTTTTAAACAAAGCTCAGGGGAACGAAATCCACTAGTCACGCTTACAGGACCGAAGTGATCTCGTACAGGTTGAAGTATATTTTCACAAAGTAATTTTAATTTTTCTATTTGATTAGAATTAGGTTCGTTAGGTATACCAAATCTTACGGCTACATCTGATTTTGTTAATTCTTGAAGAGTAAAATTACGAGATAGATTCATTTTGGAAAATAATTTAAGTTAATTAAAAGTCTTCTGTTTTCATCAGTTTGACTAACCATCCTATGTTTTAATTTACAATTAAAAACAACAATTTTATTTGGCTCTGAGTATACTTTAGTTTTTTCATCGTTGTCAAACTCTGTGTATCCATTATTTTTATTTAAATAGTATATTGCAGTTAGTGCTTCATCATAAGTATAATCATTATGAAATTCACTAAAATATTGTTTATCCAACTTAATATTTAAATTAGCTCTAATATTAATTAAAGGACCTGCATTAAGTTTGTCTAATAAAGACTCCATAAGAGCAAAAGCATCAGACGTTATTCTATTATCATGAAATAAAGCATGACTAAAAAACCCTCTATCATCATTAGAGGATGAGGTAATCATTTTTGGTTGATAAAACCAAGCTGTGTTAATATCCATAAAAAAATTTTTTATATTTTCAAAATTTTGTTTATCTAAAACACCTTTAAAAATTTGAGGTTTCATTATTCTTTTGTTAAGTTTGAGTTTGGTATTCTTAAATCATAATTAAAAGAAATAATAGTCTTATTTTTACTAGAGGTATTTACAGGTGCTCTATGAATAATAAATGATGGAAAGCTTATAATATCACCTTCCTCAACATCTATGAAAAATTTATCTTTTAAGCTACAAGGATATAAAAATTGTGTTGGTGGATTTTCTTTTTTATTAAACTCTAAATAATATACTCCTGTATAATTAAAACCGTGTGAATGCCAGCCATGTTTACCTTGTGTTTGATATTGTTGAAACCACACATGCTCTAAAGCAATTTCAGTAAAACCAATAGACTTAGCCATATCTAAAAGTGTTTCATACAATGGTTGCTGTATAATCTTAAACCATTCTCTATCAGGATCATTTGCTTTAAACCAATCAACTTTGTGAATGTTATCATTAATATAATCATCTTTTTGAGACCATTCATTAAATGAATTGTTATTAATAATATTTAATATCTGTTCTTTAATTTTAGAATGTCTTTTTAACTTACTTTTTAAAATAGGTACTTCTACTTTATTCATTAATTTGTAAACTCTACCCAACCATTTATCATATATTTAACTCCTTTCAATGGTGGATTTCCTCTATGTGTATGTGTAAAATAAGCTGGACAGATAACAATCGTACCTGTTTTAGGTTTTACTCTTAAACTTTGATATAAAAATTCTGTTTCCCCACCTTCTTCAACATCATTTAAATACATCATACATAACAAAGCTCTTCTAGATGTTGCAACACTTGCATTTTCACAATGCCAGATATGATAACCTTCTCCTGGTACTGTTTTTTGTATCTTAACATCTGAATTTAATTTATGAACATCTAAATTATTCATAACATCATATTTTTTTTTGTAAATTTCATAAGTTTTATTTAAGTTATCTATAAAACCTTTTAAGATATTTTGATTAATCCTCATAAGTAATGAATCGCCCTCATTAATCATTGGATATATTTTATTATCTTTTAGAGTTGAGTTTATTTCTTCAAATTCTTTTCTCGAAACAGTAAGATTTAATTCATCAAGATTATCAAAATGTTCTATGATTTTTTGACATTCTTCTTGTGTTGCTACATTATGAAATATACCTATAAAGTCTTTAAATTCTGCTTGCATGACTGTCTCCATTCGCATTCTTCATACTCATTGTTATAATCATATTCTTGAAAAGATCCAGCATTAAGAGGTGTCATTTTTATTTAGAATGTATTATCTTTTCTATTCTTTTTATACCAAATTTATCTACATATGTCTCAGCTTCAACTTCACCACACATAACTCTTGAATTACCACCTTCTGGTGTGTTTCTTTCAATTATTCTTTTTGTTTTTAAACAATCATACATTGAGTTTTTTGGTGAATGCTCAATTAATTCCGCTCCTAAAAACATACAAAGTGCTATTATTCTTTCTATCATTAGTGCTTACCATTACCGTTACCATTTCCAAACTTAATATCTCTTGTTGAGTCTTTTAATTTTTCAACATCTTTTTTAAGTTTTTCTATTTCTTTTTCGTGTTGTTCTAACATTACATTGGTATGTAAATTTTCTTCTAAAATTTTTTGTACTTTTTCTAATTGTTTAGCCTGCCATTCCAATAACATAAACTGTTCTTGGTCAATTGGTTTTTGCACGCTTGCCTCTAGTAAATCTTTTTCAAAAAGCTTATTTCTTGTTTCAAGTTGATTAAGTCTTTCGATAACGCCGAATGCAAACCAGGCACCGACCACAATGGCTCCGATTAAACCAATTAAGTTACGTAACGGAAGACCGATAGATGTATTGTCTGAAATCTTTACTGACATGATAAGCACTCATCAGAATTTGAATCTAATTCTGCTAGTGCTTCTTCTTTACAGTCTTGGCTACAAAAAAGATCTAGTTCATCTTTAGGTTCAAAGTTTTTATTACACTGTTTACATTCTTTTTTCATTACGCAATTATAGCAATGATCAGAATAACTCCAACAGCTATCACAACTTTTTTGTGCTCAACCCAATAGTGTTTTGCTTCATCAATTATCTTTTTCATAGTCTCCTCCAATTTTATAAATAAATTATCTACAGATTTAAAAAAATTATAAAAAAATTTATCTAACATTTTACTATGGGCGAGTATATCACAAC
>Ga0208898_1001000_pt1 | contig 19765 bp, 26 predicted proteins | sample VirMetDEL_Mar_4_FD_184513 | JGI IMG/M metagenome (GOLD analysis project Ga0208898, IMG submission 184513) | Aqueous microbial communities from the Delaware River and Bay under freshwater to marine salinity gradient to study organic matter... | ecosystem: Environmental > Aquatic > Marine >...
CAGAGCAACGTCATCTCGCCTGTTCAGAACTACCTTGCCAAGCGGCTGAACCGCACGCTGTTCTCCACCATCGGCGGGATTCGTGGCTTTGCTGGAACCAAGGTCCGCTTCAAGACGTGGCACGAGGCGATGGACATGGCGGCTCTCAACACCGTGGCGCGTCAGCGCGAACAAGTGGCGGCTGCTCCCGACAGGGATCCCGACGAGGGTCTGAGGCGGTAGATGCCGCGCAAGTTTGTAGATCGTCTGGAACCGGGCCTTCGGCAGGCCACGGACCAGATAGCGGACTTGTACGTCGCGAACCTCGCTGCTGAAGCGGGCATCTACTCGACCACCCTGGCAGAGAGCTTCTTCAGGACACCTCTTCAGCCAACTCCAAAGGGCTTCTCGTTCCGAGTCGAAACGCCGTTCTTCTGGGCGAACATCATCGACCGAGGCCGAAAGGCGGTCACGATTGCACCTCCCCGCAAGCTGGCGTTCTTTGCGAACCCACTGGAGGACGACCCAAGGCTTCGCGGAGGGTATCACCGTACCTACGAAGAAGCCTCAAACTCCAGGCTGAATATGCCGCCGGAGGAGTTCAAGCGAGCGGTTAAAGAAGGCAGGCTGATCCTGACCAACTACGCCGCTCCTCTGACCCCGACCAACTTTGTGATCAAGGCCAAGGGCAGGTTCAAACGAGACGCTGCGGAGATCCTGGGCCGAACAGCCAGGACCACCGCCCGCAGCTACCTCAAAGAGATCACGAAGGACATCCGCATCAACATCACCCTCTAATGAAGCTCGAAGCAGTAGAGAGGCGAGTGCTGGAGAAGTTCTGGCGGCTTGCGGAGGTCGGCTGTTGTCTTGTGTCCGAAGACGGCAAGTTCATGGCCGTCAACCAGAAGCTGTGTGAGCTGCTGGAGTACTCGCAGGTCGAGCTTGAGGCTCTGACCTACCAAGATATCACGCACCCTTCAGACGTGATGGCGACCGTGGCCATGAAGGATCAAGTGGCGCGAGGGGAGCTGAGTCACTTCCGCATGACGAAGACCTACCTCAAGAAGAGCGGCTACCCGGTTCAGATCGACTTGGTCGTGTGGCCCATCAAAAAGGAGGACGGCAGCTTTGAGTTCTTTTTGAACCAGATCGTCCCGAAGGTGAACGTCCACTCAGGCAAGCGACGGGCTACGGACTGCCAAGACGTTCGTGTGGACAGCTCGATCGTGATCACGAGCTTCTTGCGAGACAACAAGAAGCTGCTGGGGGCGCTGACTGCCTTGCTGGGGGCCGTGGCAGCTGCTCTAAGCGCCCTGGCGCACAAGCTGATGGCTGGGGTCTAGACGCCCTGCCGAGGGCGTCCACGGGCGTGCCAAAGCGCCATGCCGACAGTGTCGATTGCGTCGTGGTACTGCCGCTTCGTGATTCGCTTGTGACCTACCAGCACGGAGTCGAAGTGCTCTTTGCTCAGGTCGGCGTCAGGCAGGTAGTACTGGATCAGCCGCTCGCGGCGGATGTCTTTCTTGGTAGTGGACCAACCACCCTGGCCTGTGGGTGCCCACTGGATTTCCCTGCCCAACGCTGCCGCGAGAGCCCCGGTGACCATAGCTAGGTCTCGGATGTCCTCCTTGCGGACGTTCCGTGCTTTGAAGTGCTGAGTCTCGACCAGCACAACCTCGAAGCGGTCGTAGGGCTCCTGGGGAAATAAGGAGGCAATGTCACAGCTGGTCAGCATCTTGACTGTGTCTGTGACTGCGTCCAGCCCCTTTCTCAGAGGCTTCTTGCGTTCTAGAAGCCCTACCTGCTCGACTCCCTGGAGCGCACCGTCGTCGGACCACGACGTGGATGTCCACACAAAGTGGTGCAGCCCTGGGTCAAACGCGACTATCCGCACGGCTCAATCGTAGCCCCTACGCGGCCTTGACTGCTTGCGGGACTGGTAGTCCGAATTGAACGCCTCGCGGCGAGAATCCATGATGTGCAGCGCCTGGACTTCCAGGTGAGCAACATAAGCCGGGTAGTTGTCACACCAGTCTTCGTCTACTGCCTCCACGCCCGTCATGAGCTTGATGGCCCTATCGACCATGTCTCGCCACGGGTCCAGCAGGTTGGCGTGCTTGAGGTCATGAAACATCTTGACCTCGTCGGGACCCCACTCAAGGAGAGTCTCTTCGTCTTCGTTACTCATTAGAGAATTGGTTTGTCGGCAGGAACCAAGCGCCCCTGCTCGTCGAATGTCTCAGGGGCGAACTTGTCCCAGCGGTACATCGCCGCCGATTCTACGGTCATCGGAATGCCTGTGAGAACCTTATTTACGCCTTCGCACATAAGGCGCTCGATCTCGTGCCGCATGGATTCCGTGCGGTCGAAGTCTTCGTGCTCGGGCAACTGGTACAGAAGTTCGTCGTGCAGGAAGTCCACGAACACCGCGCCGTAGGCGGCGCTGCCCTGCGAAACGTCCCGACTGGCCCGAACACAGTCGAAGACTGCGTGGCCAACGCCCTCAGCAGACGGGGGCTGGAGCAGCAAACCGTTCGCGGCCACGGTGTACACGCAGTTTCGTCGGACCATTCCGCCAGGAGTGATGACCATGTACCGGGTCTGGCGCTCGCCCTCCTGGTCGTAATGAGAGAACTCCTCATCCACGAGCTTCGTTTTGAAGACGTTAAAGGCTTCTGACCACTCGGGGAACTCGGCACGCCAGACTTCACGGGCTGCAGTCATCTGATCCAAGGTGATGTGCGTCAGGTTGTACGGCGGCGCGTGCGCCGTCACGAGAGCAGTCGCAGGACCCATGCCTCCCCAGTTTCCCAGTCCGGTCGGCTTGGCTAGGGTGCGCCACATCTTGAACAGCTTGGGGTCAGACTTCTTCAGGGCCTCGAAAGCGGCATAGGCTTCCATGCCCTGCGCCCCTCGCAGGTCCATCGGGACGTTCTCTCCCAGGTCCCTCAAGAGCGCGGCACCGAGGTACTGGTGCGGGCACTTGCCGTCCCGAAACAGCTTGACGAGGACGCTGTCAATCCCTTCCTGAAGGCACCGCCACGCAGCGCAGCGCAGCTCCAGGGCACCGTAGTCGGTTGAGTAGAGGATGTAGCCAGGGTCCGCGACCAGGGCCACGCGAATGCGCGGGTCAGGGTTCTGCCCATTCATCGACGGGTAAAGAGTTCCGGCGAACGAACCAGTGCGCCCCGTCGAGACCAACTCTTTGAAGTTGAACCGCATCCGGTCTGTCACTTGGATGTCCATCGCTTCCGCATTGAAGCTGTCGCTCTGCGCCTCCGTGGACTTCGACGCTTGAACCATTGCCTTTGCTTTAGGCATCCCGTTGCCTACGTCCCAGAAGAAGCGATGGACGTAGTCCGTTCGCATCTTGATGACTGCTGCCCTTCGTGCGTACTCCGCTACGGTCTCGTCAAAAGGGACCAACGGCGTGAACACCTTCTTGTTAGTCGAGACCCACTCAGGGTGCTGGTCAAACTTCTCGTCCACTGCGGGTAGAGACTTGACCCGCTCCCCGAACATAGCGTCGTGCTCTGAGACGCCTTTGTCCGTCAGTGCCAGCTTGAAATTCGGTGCCTTCCTGGCGGCGGAAAGCATCAAGTCTTGGAGCTTCTTGCGCTTGAGCACCTCACGTTTTGCTGCGGCGAGCTTAGGGGGACACTCGCACGTCTTTGGGGTCTTGCAGCCTTTGACGTGAGCCTTGGCACCGTTGGCGTAAGGCACCGGAGGCTGCGGGGGGATGATGATTTCCTGCTCGATCAAGTTCGGGAAGTTTGAAAGGTCAAGCTCAGTCTCAACCTCGTCTTCCACACAGAGGACGCGCTCCTTATCGACGCGCATCCCGTTGTAAGTCATCCAGCCAAGGGCGAGATGCTTGGCAGCTCGCTTCCCCGCCAGTCGTAGTAGGGTTTCGCGCCCAAGGGATTTGTCTGATCGGTTCAGAAGGCGCTCCAGGATGACGATCAGGTCAGCAGCGTCATCCATCGCGTACCTGACGAACTCCTCTTCCCACTCGCCTACTGGCACCCCGTCTACGAACGAGTACTCCGTGCGGACGCTGCTCTTCTTCTCTTGAGCACGGTCTTTTCCCAAGTACCACCGGGTCAATGACGCTTGGCTGTACTCTGCCTGACGGTTCGGATCATCAAACGGCGTGCTGTCAATGTCGCCCCACTCGGCCAAGGCCAGCATCTTGTGCATCGTCAAGATATCGACCACGCGGCCTTGGGCGTAGGCTTCCCAAATCAAGGGCTCCAGCAAAGGCTCCCAGAGCGAGAGAACGATCATGTCGAACTGCGCGTTGGCCAGCACGAACTTCGCCTCTGGGTCTGCCAGGACCCCTTGCAAAAACGAAAGGAGCTGGTCCCGGTCGCACTTGGCGCTGGCGACCCAGGCACGAACTCGATCAGAGTCTTGCCATGAGATCTGAGCGCAGACCATTTGCGGGTATGGGTGCGTTCCTGAAATAGGGAACGTCTCTGTGTCGATGCCGTAGAAGCGCATAGCAACCTCAAATAGAAACGGGGGAAGCCCCTACCAAAAGCTCCCCCCTAGACCTCAGTCTGCCAACTGAGTCCTACTTCGTGACAAAGTACTGAGAAGGAGATCCGAGACCTTGCGCGGCCCTACTGCCGGAGGGTCGAGCGAGGAGGTCAAGCTCAGGGTTCGTTGCGAAGTGAGCATCGACTTCCGCGTCGGAGACGATGCCGTCCCAATCGAAGATGTTGTACGGGCGGTTCGCCCTGGACATCTTCTGAGTGACTCGCGTCTTGAGCGTCACCCCAGCGTAGGTCGCCGGGTTGTTGAGCACGTCGTTGAACGAGTTGGTGCGAGTCTGGTTCGGGTCCGAGATCTCCTGGAGGCAAGCCAGGAACTTGCGGATGGTCGGATAGAAGCCGAACTCGTTGCTCTTCACCAAGACGCAAGCGCGGGTGACGCCCGGAGACTCCCCGGTGCCGTCAGCGGACAGGTTCTTGGTGATCACACCCTCAATGATGGCCAGCATCGCGCCGGACTTCTGAGGGTCTTTGGACTGGCGGTACTCGACCTTGGTCAGAGTCCACCAGTAGGTGCCCGGCTGGAAAGTCGGGCCGCTGCCTTGCATGACCTGCTTCGAATCACCTTCGGAAAAGTCGAAGCTCAGGGGCTGCGGTTGAGCAGCCATCTGTTGCGGGGCGTTCGGAGGAAGGGTGGGGGCGTTCTCGTTCATCTCTATCTCTAGTCTCGTGGTTGTTAGCTCAGGCACATCCGAACCTACGGAGGTACTCCCTTGCTACTGATGGTGCCAAAGATTCTACGTTCGGCACCTTGCTCCTAAGCATCTCGGGCGGGGGCAGTCGCGGAGGCGGATCCCATGCCGCCAAGATAGCTTTGTGATCATTACCCAAAACTTGGTGGGTAAACGTCGCCTCAACGAGGCACGCTCCGAGGGTATCGTGATCGGTTCCTTCCGTCAACACGACCTCAGCGTAAACCTCCTCGGCCTGCTGCCCCTGGCGGTGCGTGCGGCCCAGGCTTTGCTCAAAGTACGCTGCCGAGCGGACGACCTGGGCGTAGACGTTCGTGTGGAAGTTGTGCTGAAGGTTGAGCCCGTGAGCGCAGCGGCCCAGGCTCAAGACGAAGACGCAGTTGCGGTAGCTCTTGTCGTACAGCAGGTCCATGTTGCGCTTCGCGTGACGAGGACTGACGCCGTAAGTCTCCAACCCGGCCCCTTGCAGCTTCTCGATCAGGCGATCCACCACTGCGTGGTTATGTGCCCACACCAGGGTGCCCGTCTTTCGGTCCTTCACGACGCGCTTGACCCGCGAGACCACGGCGTCCAGCTTCCAGTCGCAGACCATGACGTAGCGGTGATCTCTCTCGATGCGATGCTCGAAGTCAGCTGCTTGCCGTTCATGCCACCCTTGGACGACCGCAGAGTCGATACCCTGCGTCTCTCCGTTAGCGATCTTCTGGCCGACCTGTAGGTCAGAGTCAAAACCCAGGGGGCTGGACCGCACCCACGGGAACAGCACAGAACGGTACGTCTGGTCTGCTTCAAGGTATCGCTTCGAGCGATCAAGCAGCACCTCCGCTTCTGCGACTGAGATTTCCTTGCGTCGAGATACGACCTCAGCCTCTGGCCAGAACGGGTCGTTGTAGAACCCGCAAGACAGCTCGGCTGAGATGTTGTAGATGTGCATCGGCGTAGAGACCAACTCGCCGTTCGGCTTCATGCCTAGGGTCTCCAGGTTGTGCTTCATCTGCTGAAGCTCGTCCCAGCCCTTTGCCCCAGGATCGTCCGGCACCTCGAAGTGACCGATCTTCAAGTCGGCGGCGCAGGAAGCGTCACCTCCCGTGATCACGCCAGGGGCGCTCTTCAGACGGGCCTGAAAGGCCGCTCGTGCGCCTACGGTGTCTCGCGTGAACTTCTCGTCAGGGAACTGGATCTCGGCCCAGGGAGGCAACCAGGAGCACGCAAGGGTGATGTAGTTGTTGCCGTCTGCTGCCATCGTCTCGTCCCACTCGTCGAGGTTCTGAGAGTTCAATGGCAGCGGCGCGTTCTCACCCATCGCTTGACGCATGAGCTTCCAGAAGTCCTTGAGCCGCTTCTTTGCCATCGTGCCAGACAACGCGCAGAACTCGACAGGACGACCCTGAGCTTGCTCGATCTCCTGAAGCACGCCCCAATACCTCTTTGAGCGGGCCGAGTCGTTGGCCAACGTATGGGCTTCGTCGGCAATCACCAGCGTAGGTGAAATGCCTCGCATGACTTCCAGTCCGTCGAGGTTAGACAGCGCCGTGTACGGCACGATGTAGAGCCCCGGACGGTCCTTGCTGATGATCTTGGTCCGCGCGGCCTTTGACTTGCCGACAAGGCTGTACCAGTTGTACCCCAGCGGCATTCGCTCGCGGACCCAGGGCAGGTCTCGCTGAATGAGCTGGTCGCCCAGACTGGGCGGGATTAGCAGCATGGCCTTCTTGTGCCCACGGAACTTGAAGCCGATGTGCGGCACACACAAAGAGATCAAAGTCTTGCCGCCGCCCACGGGGATAGGCGCGAAGAAGCCGCCGTACTGCTGGTAGCTCGCCAGCGCCCACGCCTGCTCCAGCTTCAACGTGAACGGTGAGCCGTCCGGGTTAAGTGGAGCAGACGCGAGCGTGACGTGCTTCGAGTACTCCACGGCCCACTCTTCGGTGGGACGAGGCATCACAGGCAGCTGCGCTATGCGTTGGTTGTCCTGCTGGAGAGTCCTCATCGAGAAGCAGTGCTTCGAACGACCTTGCCCGCGTGAGCTTCGAGCATCCCTGCCAGCTGTTTGATCTCGTAGATGTCGCTATTGACGTAGACAGCTTCCTTGTCCACAGCGGCGATCACGTCAGGGAGACAAAGCTGCTGAAAGTCTCTTCGCTTCCATGTGTCAGCCGCCCAGTAGCTCTCTCCAACGCGCTCCTGGTACAGGTCGCTGATGACCTTCAGTGCGGCTGAGAGTTGCCACACCTTCTCAATGCCTCCTGAAGGCAAGCAGTCGATGTACAGGGTGAACGCCTTGGGCGGGCGTCCCTTGCCCTTGTAGCCTTCCTTGCCGACGACCTTCAGGCGGTCTCCAAAACCTTGGTCAGGGACCTCGACGGGAGCGGCGGGCTCAGGACCCGGCGTGGGCTCGGGCTCCGGCTCGGGCTCGGGCGCGGCGGCACGAGTGTGCTCAGGGGCATCGTGCCAGACCTCAAAGTCACCTTGAGTGTTCCAGCCCCATGTGTAGTTCATGGGCAGGATGCCCGTGATGGTCTGGCAGTGAGGGCACGCACTGCCGTTGATCTGAACGCCTAGTCCCCCGCACACAGGACACGCCGGAGCAGCCCAGGGGGCTTTGCCTCGTGCTGTCTCAAGGTTCGGCTTGGCTACAGCAGGAGCTGAGTTAGCCAGGGGAGGGGGACCGGAAGCGAGTTGAGGCGAGGTAGGGGTGGGAGGGTTCATGCGTAGTTGAAAATCAGAAATGGATTCGAGGTTTGAACAGATGCCTCGATAGACACAGCCGCCGTAGGAATCGCACGACGACCAATTCGGAGTGACCTCTTCCCAATCGGGAGAGGCGTCCCTCAAGTCTAGCATCTCCTGAACGGTAGAGCGGAGGTAGCTCCGCATTTCTTCGGTCCTGTCTTTGGAGATGAACCCTTGCACCTTTTTTGTGCGGGGGTTCAGGTAGTCCTTGATGAAGATGTTGTGCGCGACGTGAACTCCGTCCTCGATCTCATACTCGTCGCACATCCAGAGCGCGTAGATCTGAAGCTGGTAGTTGTCAGCGATCGTGTCTTCGTTGACGGCCCACCTGAGGGACTTGGTGGTCTTGTGGTCTTCGAGCGTGGCCAACGGGGCGCTGTGGTAGTCAGCCAGGGAGGTGAGCCAGAGCAGGCCCTGGTTACCGTCCAAGGGGAGCCAGAACTTCTTCTCGACCTGCCCCTCGGGAAGCCGCACCACGGTGCCGTTAGAGATTCCCTCTCGCACCAGGGCTTTGACTAGCTCTTGATCGGGCTCGTCGATCTCGTTCCAGCGCCCGTCTCGGTCTTGGTACTTCCACCACTCGTGGGGAAATAGATCGACTTGGTTGCCGGGGGTCTGGTTGTACAGGACGCTGCCGGAGCCATAGTTGCCATGCTCGTCCACAGGTTGGTCAGGGAGCTGCCCCGGTGCCGGGACGGTGTCCTGAGGGCACAGCAGCCAACGCTCCACACACAGGTGCAAGATCGAACCGATCCTAAACGCGGCGTTAGCGGGCTGGGGCATCCCGGCAACGCGGGTCAAGTACCACTTGCGCTTACAGTCCTTCCACTCCTTGATCGAAGTTGTGGTTGCAACCATCGCGCCCTTGGGCGGATCAAAGCTATCGCTCTTATAGTCCAAGGTCTCGTACCTCCTGGCACTCCTCGATCAGCTCCTGCACTGTGTGGTCGATCCCCGGCGGCAGGAACTCGCAGAAATGCGAGAGCGCCTGGAAGTCGAGTGCGAACCATCGCCGCTTGCCTGACTTGGTGGGTGACTCGACCCACTGCCCCTCGACCTTCTGCATGGCAGTGCCTTGAGTAGCACTGACTCCGCACTGGTTCATGACCGAGCCAATGGCTTGCTTCATGTGGAACCGCTGCGAAGTCGTCGCTTCCTTGGCCCCAAGAGCTTCCATCAAGGCCCCGCGCACAGCCAGGACCTGTCCCGAGCGATCCATGATCGCGTAGTTGTCGTTGATCATGCTCGACCGGAGGCACTTCGACAGCTGACGGACCACGGCGGCGATCATCTGAATCTCGTCCAGAGATTGCGAAGACTCTGCGGTCCCCATCGCCAGAGTGTTCGACACGAGGCGCATGCCTCCGGGCTCCGCGAGCTTCTCATACTCCGAGAAGATGGGCTGAAGCTCCTCACGGTTCTGATTCATCCACGCGATGTGCGCGGCGACTTCCGAAACCACGTCGGCCCGGCCCCTAGCATTGTCAAACAACCACTCGCGGCAGTACGGGTTGACCTTGAGCAGAATGCTTCGACGAGCCAGGGCGTCTCGCTTGTCTCGGTCGGAGTGCGAATTGTGGGACTGCATCAGGTCGTCGAAGAACGCCGACGAGTTGTTGAGCACGACCACGCGCCAGGGGTACTGAAGCCCCCGCGCGTCCTTGTACTTCTCGTGGACCTCGACCTGCTGACCCGACAGTACGTTCAGGAACTCGCCCAAGGCCCGCTTCATCTGCCCGTGGTTGCCGTAGGAGATCGGCTGCACGTCGTCGTAGATCAGGATCAGGCCCTTGGCGTAGTGCGAGTTGTAGTTGCCCCCGGCAGTGCTCGGGCGAGCGGTCGCCGCCTGCATCTCAATGGCGTTGCCCAGGAGAGTCTTGCCCGAACGAGCGGTGCCGTAGATGTACAGCATGGGCAGCTGCGAGCTGTCGAAGTCTCGCAGGTAGGTCAGCCAGTAGATCAGCTGCCTGTAGTCCTCGGTGAGCTTTTCGGGCGACGACCCGGTCAGGACGTGCAGGTACTTTTCGACCCACTCGCTGCGTGCGGCGGCGATCTCCTGCGGCCTGAACTTGCGCTCGAAGAGGCACACTTGCTGCTGGTCCAGGCGCGTAGGCTCGAAGCGATCCTCTTCAGGGATCGAGAGCGGGTGATAGACCTGCCGCTCGACCGTCGCGAAGCGGCAGTAGTCCTTCTTGGCGCTCGACTCAGAGATCTCCTTGGTCTTGCCCGAGTCGTCGATCCACCGCACGCCGAGCAGTACCCCGACCCCATTCCGTGCAGACATCCCGATCGCCATCAGGAACGAGGGGAACGGCCCTTGGTAGCAGCCGTTGGGTGCGAGGCAGAACACGCTAGTGGCCGAGGTCTGAACGAACGCATACGTCTGAAGCTGCTCGTACCAGCTTTCGTTGGTCGCACGGTTCAGGAGCGGGTCCTTCAGCTTGTTGTAGAGAAGGTCGCACAGGCCCTCGGGCGTGGTCGAGTTCTGTGCCTTGCGGATCAGCTCGACTTGCTTGCGTGCAGCAGACTCCTCGTCTGAGCGCCAGTACTCCAGGGTCTTCTCTGCCGCCTTCTCGATCCACGGCCTGCCGTTGTCCTGCGGACCTGAGTCGATGTCTGTCGCTTGGCACGCGGGCAAGAGCAGCCCGAGCAGGTGGTCGGGAGTGATGCCCTTGGCCGAGACCGACCGGGCCTTCGAGACGAGCCAGCCCACGGTCTGTGCCACGGACGTGTCGCGCATCCCCTGCGGGAAGGGCTGACCGTCGAGGACTTGCTCGGCGGCGATGGTATGGTTCCCGGCCCGCATGAGGCTGCTCTCAACCGCCTTGCGAAGGATGCGCCCCTTCTCGGTCGGGTAGTCCAGGTCGCCGTGCGTGTAGACGAGCCCGAGCGCGTCCTCGGGGCTGTAGGCAAATGAGGGACCAGACCCGGTCGAGACGGGCATGGCCGGGCCTTTGGAAGGCGTTGCCGCTGCGACAGAGATCGACCCGACCTGGAGCGTGAGTGCGAGCCCGTCTTCGCCAGCTTGCCACCGCTCGGAGAACCAGGGCTGCTCGGCAGTGCTGATGCCGTTCTCCTTGATGATCCTGGGCAGCGCCACGAGGCGCGTCCAGTCGCGGCAGGTCTCGTCGGCCTCGACCCCGTTGAGGACCAGCCCGTCGCGCACGGACTGAGACAGACTCTCGTGCTGGTGCGGCATCACGGTCTCGTCGAGCAAGTACCACAGGTGATACCCGTGCTCGGTCGTGTGCCAGTAGAGCCACTGGTTGAGAGGGTAGGGCAGAGCCTCCAGCAGCGCGTTGTGCTCGCCCAGGAGCGCCTCGGTCCAGTCGGCCTTGCCCGGCAGGTCCACGTCCACCGCGATCCACTGGCAGCGCACCTGATCGGGCTTGATGATGTTCTGGCGAACGGCAGGCTTCGTCAGTCTTACAGCGAGGCCATCGACGAGCACGGGCTCGTAGCAGACGCCGTGGGCAGCAGAGTCAAACCGCTGTGTGAACGCGGTCGTGCCTTCGAACCAGTTTCCCCCTGCTGTGAGCGGGCGGTCGGGTCCGTAGCCGGGGACATAACGGGTAGGGAACGTGAGGAGTCCGGGCATAGGTGCGGAAAGGGGTCGATCTTCGACAATAGCAGAAGCCCCAGGGGTGCGGCCCTGGGACTTCCATACAACTCAGTCAGACAGCTGGAGGCACGTCCACTCGACTGCCTTGTACAGCAGCCAATACGGGAGCAGCGGTGCCACAGCGATAGCTACGAGCGGATTCATGCCTTGTACGGCACGTCGTGAGCCGCGTCCAGGATCTCCTCGACGCCAACGTCGAAGACGTAGGCGAGGCCCAGGAGGGTCATCAGGGACGGGCTCTGCTTACCCTGCTCGACGCGCTCAAGCACGCCGATGCCGATGCCTGCCTTGACGGCGACCTGGGCTCGCGACAGCTTGGACTTCTTCCGAAGCTCTCGGATGACCTCAGCGGTCTGGTCAGGCTCAGGCACGAAGACAGAGGCGTCGTAGGGTTCGTCGGGTTCGGGGAAGTTCTGCATCAGAAAGGAAGCTCTGCGGGGGTGGGTTCGAGAACGGAGTCCCTGACAATCAGGTACTCCTCACGGTCGATCTTCATCTCGACAATGGTCGAAACGGTGATCATGCGGTACGCCTTCTTGCGCGTGTCGTAGACGACAAGAAGGCCCTTCTTGGCCGGGTCGAACTTGAGTCCTTCCCCGGTCTTGTCCTTGGACATGGTCTCGGCCAGCCGGAAGGTGCCGAAGCGCACCTCGCCGTTCTTCTTGATCCACTTGCAGGAGAAGAGCTGCCCGTTGCGCGGGAGCTGGGAGATCATGAGGGCGGCGTGGCCCGGTGAAATACGTTTCATTGTCGAGGGCTGGACGAGGCCAGCAAGGTAGAGGAAAGGGCGATAGCGCCCAAGAACGAGAAGCCGATGCCCGACTCGAATCCGTACTCGTGGCCAACGTAGGCGCACATAGATCCGAGGGCTCCGAGGAACAGACCCACGATCAGGGTCTTCAATGCAAGGTCAACGAACATACTACACGAAGAAGGTGAGGGCCAGCGCCAGGGCGAAGAACAGGTAGGAGAGGATACACCCCGCCCTGCCGGAAAGGAACGGCTCGTCTTTGACGATGGTCACAGCTCGACCTCGACGTTGCCTTGAATGAGACAGTCCTCGGTCGGGCCGACGCCCTGGAGCTTCAGCTGCATCGCCGCGTGCTTCATCAGGATCGGCAGCAGCGGAGCCGGGTTGGTGATCACCCCCCGGTCGAGCGGGTTAGCGAAGCAGCTGCGGGGGACGAGCCCGTGGCTGTCCAGGGTCGCAATGAGCGCCGTCATCGGGTCGCGCAGCGTGGCGCAGGCCACGTCTTCGGAGCAGAGCGGGTCGAAGGCTCGCTGAGACAGGTCCTCAGCAGTGGCCAGTGCGGTCATGCTCTCTGTGGAAGGACTCAGGCCGTCCCAGAGCAGCTCCCACTGGTATTCGGACTCGATCCGATCCGAGTTCTCTCTGCGGAAGCGACGAATCTTGCGCTTCCACAGGCGTCCGTGCAGGCAGTCTTTGCGGGGTCCTTGCGAGTAGTTCTTCATCAGTTCAGGTCGGGGTCGGGGTTCTCTTCGAAGTAGCCGTCGATGACGGCCTGGATGGTCTCGGTCGCTTCGTGCAGCACAGCACTGCCTCCGCGCAGCACGACCATGTGGTCGCGGGTCAAGGGTTCGGCCTCGTCCATCGTGCCGTACATCTCGTTGAGCACGTCCACAATGATCTTCATCGGTAGCGCGATGGTCGCGAGGTACATCTCGTCGCCTTTCAGGTTTCGCAGGTCTTCGATGAGCTGCTTGATCTCTTCTTCGGTCATGTCAATTCAGGGGGTCGGGGTCGGGGTTGGCAACGTGCCACTCTCGCCAATACTTGAGTTCTTCCAGGGCCTCCTCGAACGAGGGGACCCAGTAGCACTCCCGGTCGGGCTCTTCGGCCCCGTAGGGAGAGATCTTCCAGTCGGTCTCGTCAGGCGTCTCGCCGTCACATCGGAGCATGACGGGTTGGTATCGGTGAATCACCAGCCAGCCTCCACGACACGGTCGAACAGGTCGCCCTCGCGGTCAAGCTCGGCGTCCACGGCCAGGAGCACGGACTCGTAGAAGTCCTCGCCCTGGTGGAACGATTCACCGTCCGGGCGCTTGATGTCTCCGTGGTTCGGGTCCATCGGGTCCTTGGGGAGCCCGAGCAGCTCCTGGGCTACGAGGTCGGGGTCCTCGATCTCGGTACACTCCACGCGGAGCGAGGAATTGATCAGGTCCGAGGTCCCGGTCTCGCGGCACATCGGGGTCAGGCTGTAGGAGACCTTGAAATAGGCTCCGCACAGCTCAAAGGTGAAGTCGTGGTCAGTCATCGTGGCTCCAGGGGTCCATCAGGGTAGAGTTCAACGGCCCACGCGGAATGGTACTCGATCCAGACTACCCTGTGGGCCGGGTAGCCTTTGAGGTTGTCGAAGGCCCACTGGCGGGCCTCCTCGAAGCGGTCGAAGAGCTTCATCAGACCACCTCGTCGTGCGTGTACTGGTGGACCTTGCCGTTCTCGTTGAGCATGACCCAGTTGCCCAGGTCGTCCTCGTAGATCGCGAGCGCGGGGATGTCGCGCCCGTCCTTGAGCCAGACCCCGATGACGGAGTTGGCGCGGCGGGTGATGGGCTTGTGCCCCATGGCGCGGGCCGTCTTGCAGAACACGGCGGTCGCTTCTCGGTGAAGGGGCTCTCGGTAGGGGTATCGCATGTCAGTCCTCCAAGTGGTCGACGATCACGGTGCATCCGTTGCCTTCCTCGACCAGCGCCTTCAGCAAGGTCTCGAAAGAGAGGAGCGCGTGAAGCGAGGTCTTGGAGTTCACCTCCAGGCTGAGGTCTAGGCCGCACGCGGTGCTCACCGCGCGGAGCTTGAAAGGCCCGGAGTTACGGTAGGCGCTGCCCGCACCGTTGCAGACCTCGTCGGCCCAGGCGGGCACGTCGGGGCTGCCGGGCTCCAGGTAGAGGAGCATCAGGTCCTTGAGCCCTCTCGGGCTCAGGATGTTCGGGTCGGGCTGCACGCCCTCGGCGTTCTTCAGCGCGTCGAAGATAGGCTCCTCCACGGAGCCTCGGTGCAGGGTCACGAAAGGGGTGCGCTTCATCGGGCGAACCTCTCGGTGTAGGTGTCGTAGTCGTAGCCGCCGTCCCCAGACAGGGACGGGGGGTTGAGGTGGGCCGCGCGGCCCAGGTAGGTCTCGGTGCCGTCCGGGTGGGCGGCGTGCCAGCGGGAGCAGCCGTCCATGTAGACGACGGTGCCGTCCGCCAGGAGCAGGTCGAGCTGCCCGGTGTAGGCGTCTGCGGGGATGGTGATCATCGGATCGGGGCGGTAGGGGTTGGTAGGGTGCGCGTCCGTGCGCCTGGGGCCTCCATCAGACAGGAGGCGACGCCCGCCGGGTGAGCGGCGGGTGCGGGGGCCAGCCCGGCCCCCTCGGGGATCTAGAACGAGTAGTCGTAGTACTCCTCGCGGTAGCCGAGGCCGAGCCGGAGGCCCTGGCCCATACGCCTGCCCTTCTCGACCCAGCGCCCGTTCTTGCGAAGGGTGAAGACCTCCACGAGGGCGTCCGGGTCGCGCTCGTACTCGTAGACCTGTCCCTCCGACATGCCGTTGTCGTCGATCCGCGTGGAGCGGTCGCGCTGGATCGCGACCTCGCGCCCGGAGGGCGAGACGCGGATGACCGTGGCGGGCTTCCGATCGGACCAGTAGAGCAGGGTCGCGGGCATGCCCACCTCGGGCTTGACGGCCCCACTGCAATCGGCCATGTAGCGGTTCGTGAGGCTCACGACTTCACCTCCCCGTTCTCCAGGAGGTTCGACTCCAGGTCGCTCATGGGATGGTCCACGAGGTCCCCCACGCGCTTCGTGGCTTCCTCCAGGTAGTCCTGAGCCGACGTGGGGAAGTCCTTCGTGGCCAGCACGTCGTCCTCCAGGAGCTTGGCCAGGACCTCCTGCACGTCCGTCATCCGATCGTAGAGGGCGTCGGCCAACTCACCGAAGGTGAGCCGCTCGTCGCGGATGCTCTGGGTCGAGTTCACGGACCCGTTCCAGTCAACCGTGGCCCGGCCCTCGGTGGAGACCAGGGCGATCTTGTCGAGGGATACGCCTCGGGCCATGAGGCGGATGACCGCCTCTGTCTTGGTCGTGGCGGCGTTCCATGCGTTGGAGCCGCGAGCGATGTAGGTTCGCATGATAGGTAGGAGTTGGGCCGAAGCGGAATGCTTCAGCGACTCGGTCAGTCTAGCAAACGGTCCAGAGGTGTACAGAGTCAGGAGCTAATTCCGGGGCGCTTTATGTCTGTAGTCTGGTTCGGGTAAACCCGCAGTCCGGGGTCGGGTCGAGTCTGCCGTTCCGGGGTCGGGTCGAGTCTGCCGTTCCGGGGTCGGGTCGAGTCAAGGGGTCGTGGGGGTCGTGGGGGTCGGGTTCCAGCTCCAGGGCGACGGGTTCCAGCTCCAGGGCGACGGGTTCCAGCTCCCGCCGGACGGAAACGAAAAAAGGGGACCCCGTAGGGTCCCCCTGTTATTTAGTGGGTAGCCTAAAAGGCTACCCTATCGGCTTCCACAACCCATCCGGAGCGGATAGCTTGTTTCAGACCCTTATCAATGGCCTTCGCCTTTTTGAAGCGTAGACCGACGATAAGTCCTCGGCCGTCTGCGTCTTTCGGATCCAGGAACCTAGCGTCGGAAATATCGCCGTCGATAACGCCTACGGGCTCGTGCCCGAGAACGATAGCGTCCGGCAATTCTTGGCCGACAGCGGTATCAAATACCATAGCGACGTTCGCTCCGTGGTCCCTAGCGACTAGTGCTCGGTCCACGTTACCCGAAAAGGAAAACGTCAAAGGGTATCGAGTACCTACCGAAGCCATAGCACGAGCTAGCGACTTAGTATAGCCGTAGCCATTAACGCCCAGGCGCTCGCAAGTGGAGCGGATAACGTCGGGAACTTCAATATCGGTAGAGCCGTTGAAACGGAACGCCGTAACGTGTCCGCGTTTCTTAGCCGATAGTGCCAGCGATTCCAGGTCCATGATAAGCAAGCGAATAAACGCTTCCCTATCGCCTAGCCATAGTGCAGTTCGCCAGAGCCTAGCAAGCTTGCTAGGTGTCATGATCATTCGCCCAGCACTATGGCCTAGGCAAAGTGCACGACAAGCGGGAACGCTATCCTCGCACAATGTGCTAGTAACAGCTTCTCCCGCTGGCGATAGATAAAGGATCAAGGTATCGATACCGATCTTTCTTCCCTTATCCACCTTGGCACTCGAGTTTGGGCGTGACAGGTTAAACGTGTCGCCTTTAGGTAGTGCATCGATCGCGCTATCCCGTAGCGTTTTCCGAAGACCGTTGTCGATAGCGTTATCGACAATAGAAGACCAACGGGTACGAATATCCAGGCACGCCGAGCGGCGCGTAATTTTTTGATTCATGTTATTAGAGAGCAAATACTAGGCGAAATTGCCTAGCCTTTAAAGTGTACCATAATCCAGGGGAACGGGGCGGACCGAGTCTAGAATCTGTCGATGGGCTTTCACCTAGGGGAATACCCTCGTCGCCTGGAACACCGGAACGACCGTCTAGCCGATCGGATCTGGGCTATATGCTATAGGTTAGTTGTATATATATATTTATTCTTTCTCTTAGAGAAAAGGGGGAGCGGGGTGTTCCGTTCCTAGTATGATCTGCGGTGGCTAAATCGTTACTGGCATGGTCTCCAGGGCGGTTTTCATTAATAATTATATTTATTCTAGACCGTTCCGCATGGCATATACAAACATTAGACTAGTAACAAATAACTAGTAACTAGTAGCTATGTTTAATGAATAACAATAGCTATTTATCAAAATGAGGCACTCCGGAACACTTCCGGCCCGTTCCGGCCCGTTCCAGGGTAAGCCCTCTTGCCCCTAGGGGATTACCCATAGCCAGGCGCTCGAAACATAGGGAATACCCATAGAAATCGACGTTCGTCTCGTCTGAGGGTCCTAGCCCACGTTCGGGCCAGCGTCCAACACAGGCCAACACAGAGCGTTTCAGACGTAAGGGTTGACCCCTAAGGGTTGTCCCTATTTTGGTAGGTGGTCTCCCTTATGTGGCTATGGGTAAACCCGTAGTGTCAATAGGTAATTACCCATAGCCCAATAGGTAATTTCCCCTAGGGGAAAGTCGGGTCTGTTAACAGTATAAACCCCTAGGGGTTTTCCCTGTAGCGGGTACGGAGTTACCCATAGCCCCATAGGGGATTTCCCCAGGGTGGGGAAAGTCTGGTCGGCCTATGGGTAAACCCCTAGGGGAAAACCCTAGCGAAGCTAGGTCGGACCCCCTAAGGGAAAACCCCTAGGGGAAATCGCTTTGCGATAGGTCGGACCCCTTAGGGGAAAACCCCTAAGGGAAATCGCTTTGCGATAGGTCGGGGAACCCTTAGGTCGGTTCCCCTAAGGGAAAACCTCTAGGGGAAATCGCTTTGCGATTCGGGGAAAACCCCAGTCGATGCACCTACGGGACTTCCCCTAGGGGAAGTCGCTCTGCGACTTCAGGGAGAACCAGGGTCGGTCTAGGTCATACCCTTGAACTAGGGAAAGCCCTCTTGACACTACGGGTAAACCCGGACCACGCCAAACGGAAAACCCTCCCTTAGTGACCTACGGGTAACCCCCTAAAAATAGATGCCATTTTTTTATGCCTCCTAGCCTTGATTTCGCCGTACAATTTGATCTTCGAGATCGCCACTCCGGCGACTCCCCACCACTTCAAACTATGCGATTCGCAAATTTCTCGCCTGCTTATGGGCGTGTCTACAATTCGAAGAAGGCGCTCCTGACGGACATGATCGAGCCGAAAGACTTCGTCATTAATACGCCGTGGGGATCGACCTATACAACGGTCCCCGAACTTCTCCATATGGAGAAGGGGCTTGTCAGTATTCAAGTCCGTTACGGGAAGCGAGAGGAGAAGGTGACTAACTTCACTCGCCAAGAACTTGAGAAGGCCCTGAAGCTCCAGCAAAAAACAAGCTAGGGCTTTCCCCTACCCCACTCAGGTATTTCCCTGGGTGGGGTATTTCTTGGTCGTCTATGGGAAAACCCCTAGGGGAAAACCCCATCGCGAAGCGATTTTCCCTAATAGGGAAAGTCTCGGTCGGCTGAGGAGAAACCCCTAGGGGAAAACCCCATCGCGAAGCGATTTTCCCTGCCTGGGGAAATCCCCAGTCGGACTAGGTCGAAACCCCTAGGGGAAAACCCCTAGGGGAAATCGCGTAGCGATTCGGGGAAATCCCCAGTCGGACTAGGTCGGAACCCCTAGGGGAAAACCCCTAGGGGAAATCGCGTAGCGATAGGTCGGAGGATCCCTAGGTCGGTTCCCCTAAGGGAAAACCCCTAGGGGAAATCGCGCAGCGATTTCGGCGGCAACCCTAGGGAAAACCCCTAGGGGAATCCTAGGGGGTATTTTTTGCTCCCGAACCCTTGCAACCCCTCGCAGGGACGCTAGAATAGGGGCAACGGCGAGCCAATCGGGCCCGCCCCTACCACTATTCAGACATGAGAATGAAATTCAAGGAATGGGTTACTCGCCTGGACGGCATGATCGCCGCGGAGTTCGGAATGGGGCTCCACGACTTCCCGGACCTCTTCTTCTATCGCGATTTCTTCGATGAGGGATGGGACGTGGCTTCAGCTTTCGAAGAGTTCGTCGCTGTCCAGGCTGCCGACAGTTCGATGTTCGCTGAAGTCGCGAAAGCGAGGGGGCTTCTCTGATGGAATTCACTTCGAAAGATTTCGACTTCTCCGCTCCTTTCTGGGCTGGCCTGGACGACGCCGAACAGACGTTCGACCTTCTCATTGATGGCGGATCGAAGAAGTTCGATTGGCCGACGTGGAACCTGCTTTGCAGCGTGCGCGACTTGAGGATGTTCTGCAGTCACGGCATGAAGCCCCATCGCCATTGGCGATTGAAGGACGTGAAGGCTTACTTCGGGATCAAGGGCAGCAAGGAGAAGATCCTGGAGACGCTGGAGTTCCTGCGAGCATGCGCGCTCCAGGAGCAAGAGACCGCCTAGTGGTAGGTCGGGGATCGGTCTAGGTCTGTAAAGGTCTAGGTCGGTCCCCATTACCACGCACCCGAGCCCGAGCCCGAGCCCGAGCCCGAGCCCGAGCCCGAGCACCAGGAGCCCGAGCACCAGGAGCGCGCCGAAGTGGGAAGCCACTAACGTATTAGCTAGCCGCTAAGAGTTGCCGCTTGCTAGCCGCTA
>Ga0208898_1001001_pt1 | contig 19761 bp, 25 predicted proteins | sample VirMetDEL_Mar_4_FD_184513 | JGI IMG/M metagenome (GOLD analysis project Ga0208898, IMG submission 184513) | Aqueous microbial communities from the Delaware River and Bay under freshwater to marine salinity gradient to study organic matter... | ecosystem: Environmental > Aquatic > Marine >...
TGTCAAGCGCACATCGCGACCACAAAAAACCAAAACGGACATGACAATAGAACAATCAAAGAAGTACAACGAGCTTCTCAACCTCTACGAGGCCCGTACAGACCTGACGCCTGGTCAACTACAACTCCTCTTCACTTTGGCCTGCGTCATTCTCGAAGAGCGCGACCTTCAGTCTTACTGTGATCAGCATGGCACGTGCTACCAGGTAACAGGTAAGAGTGGTGACGTCTACTCACGGATGCGCCCAGAGTGGCAACAACTCAAGGAGGCGCGACACCGCAAGCAGATTATTATCACACGCCTTGAGAATTGGATTGGAGAAGGTAAGCCAGTGACTGACGAGAATGCCGAATACTTCGACTGATGAGTGATTACACAAACGTGCAAGTTCCACTGACTCAAAAGCAATTCCGGATACTCTCACGAGTAGCATCGCGTGAAAGGATTAGCGTAGAATGGCTATTGCATTGCTACGTGAAAGAATTGGCTATTATGTGTCTCGATGATGAATAAGTATCACTTTGACCAAGCAGCCGCAGATCGCGCTGTCACCTTCATTGAAAGGTTCTGCACCCACGTCAAAGGCGACTTGGGCGGCAAGCCTTTCCTGCTGGAGGACTGGCAGAAGGACGACATCATACGACCGTTGTTTGGATGGAAGAAGCAGGACGGCACCCGCAAGTACCGCACCTGCTACGTCGAGATTCCGCGCAAGAATGGAAAGAGCAACCTGAGCGCGGCCATTGCCTTGTACATGCTTTTTGCTGATGGCGAGAAGGGCGCCGAGGTTATCAGCGCGGCAGGCGACCGAGGACAGGCCAACATCGTCTTTAACATCGCTCAGGAGATGATCACCAACAACGAGCATCTTCGAAGTAGGGCCAAGGTGCTCCGCAACGTTGTCCATTACAGGAGCAGTTGGTACAAGAGCATCAGCGCGGAGGCGTACACGAAGCACGGACTCAACTGTCATGCCGTCATCTTTGATGAGCTTCACACGCAACCCAACAGAGACCTCTGGGACGTTCTGACGACCTCGACAGGCGCAAGGCGTCAGCCGCTCATTATGGCGCTCACTACGGCAGGCCACGACCGCGCATCTATCTGCTACGAGGTCCACGAGTACGCCACTGCCGTCAAGGATGGACGCATCCAAGACCCGACGTTTCTACCTGTCCTGTACGCGGCAGATCAGGACGACGACTGGACGAAGGAGGATACGTGGAAGAAGGCCAACCCGGGCTACGGCACTATCTGCCACAAAGGATACTTCGAGCAAGCTGTACAAAACGCAAAGGCAAATCCATCTATGGTTAACAGCTTCCTGCGCCTTCATCTCAATATTTGGACCAGCGCAGAGACGGCTTGGATTCCTGATGACGTTTGGATGAAAGGCTCCACACCAATACCATATGACCGACTTCCACACCTGCCATGTTATGGCGGCCTTGACTTGGCAAGCACTCAAGACCTTACCGCCTTCGCTCTACTTTTTGACGACGTGGATAACGATTGTTTCTATCTTCTCGTTCATCAGTTTGTCAACTCGGAGAAGGCGCACACGAAGAAGCTAAGCGCAGGAATCGACTACGTGGCCTTTCAACGCGAGGGCGACATCACAATCACACCAGGCAACGTCACGGACTACCGCATCGTCAAAGAGTACATCGTAGAGCAGTGCGCCAAGTACGACGTCAGAAGCATCGGCTATGACCCGCGCTTCTCTACCTACATCGTCAGTGAGTTAGAGGCTGACGGAATCGTCATGTCCGCCATGGCGCAGAACATCACAACGATGAACGGACCGACGAAGGAGTTTGAGATGGCTGTCATGAAGGGCAAGGTAATTCACGGAGGCAACCGTTGCCTGCGCTGGCAGATTGGATGCGCTGTAGTCTATACCGACAACAACGAGAACAAGCGCGTTGTGAAAGAGAAGCAGGAGAACAAGAAGGTTGACGGCATCATAGCCTCAATCATAGCCATGAATGAATACTGCCACACATTAGGCTCCGAGGATATAATGTTGGAGATATTGGATTTGTAAAATACCTTTCGTATCTTATAAGGATACAAGGGTTAAATGGCTACACTCGCAGACCGCCTACGTTCCATCTTTCGCTATCGAGTCGGCAAGTACGACTCGCAGACACTCAAGCAAGACCTGGGCATCACAGGCTTCGTGAGTTCTGGCGTCCACATCACAGAGCAAGGCGCCCTGGGCGTTTCCACCGTCTACGCTTGCGTCAACAAGATTGCCAGCACGATCGGCGCCCTGAGCCTTGACATCTACATGCGCGATGGCCGCAACGTGGAGATGGCCAACATGCACCCAGCTTCTCAGGTGCTAGACAACCCTAACGACGAAAACACACCGTTTGAATTTTGGGAGACCCTCGTAGCTAGCGCCCTGATCTACGGGTGCGGCTTTGCCATCATTGAGCGCAACAACCGAGGCTACGCTGAGCGCCTTATCCCTGTCCACTACTACGACGTTGACATTCGCGAGGTATCAGATGAGCGTATCTACACCGTCCGTGACTACGGAATGGTACGCCCTGAGAACATGCTGGAGATTTGCAACATGCACCGCATGAGTCCTATTAGGCTTCACCGCGAGAACATCGGACTAGCCAAAGCCGCGCAGGATTTTGGTAGCGAGTACTTCGGTCAGAAAGGTCAGATGACAGGCGTCTTGGCTAGTGACCAACCACTGCGCAAGGAGCAGATGGACGTAATCCAAAGTTCTTGGAACAGCTCCAGCATGAACGCAGGAACGAAGCTCCTGCCGTTTGGCTTCAAGTACCAGCGCATCACAATCACACCCGACGAGGCGCAGTTTATCGAGACGCGCAAGTTCCAAGCGGAAGAGATTTGCCGCATCTACAGCGTGCCACCTTCGCTTGTCCAACTGCCATCACAGACGACGTTCAACAACGTGGAGCAGCAGAACTTGCAGTTTGCTCGTCACACGATTGTGCCCTGGACAAAGCGCATTGAGCAGGAGATTAACCGCAAGCTCATCCAATCGTTTGAGCGCCCTGAGATTTACGCGAGGTTTGACCTCAATGACCTGTACCGAGGCGACATGAGTGCACGCGCCAATTTCTACCAGCAGATGCTGCAGAGTGGCGTTATGAGTATCAACGAGGTGCGAGGTAAGGAGAGTTTGAACCCAGTAGACGGTGGCGACGTCCACACCGTGCAGATTAACCAAATCGCCTTGGATCGCCTGGGCGAGTATTCAGATAAAGTATCCAGCGATGGAAATCAAGCAACAGTATAAAGACGCTGAGAAGCGTACGATGGGCACCGTCGAGGTGCGCGAGGCAGAAGGCGAGGAGATGGTTTTGGAAGGCTATGCCGCTGTCTTTAACAGCGAGACTGACCTTGGCCATTTCCGCGAAGTCATCAAGCCAGGCGCTTTTGATGACGTCATGACCAATGACGTGCGAGCGCTCATCAACCACGATCCGAACCTTGTGCTCGGACGTACCACAAACGGCACGCTGACCCTTGAGCAGGACGAGCGCGGACTGAAGTACCGCGTGAAGCTAGGAGGCCAGCAGTATGCCAAAGATTTCTATGAAAGCGTGAAGCGAGGCGACATCAGTCAGTCCTCGTTTGCCTTTACCATCGACAAGCAGTCATGGAATGAGGAGCGCACTGTGCGTAGCGTTGACAAGGTGCGGCAGTTGTTGGACGTGTCACCTGTGACCTATCCAGCATACGCAGCCGCCACGGTGCAGGCGCGTGACCTACAGCCTGAAATCGAACAGGTCGCAGCTCCTGCGCCCGAAGCAGATACAGATTCTCACAAAAACCCTCAACCCTCAACCATGAATCTCAACGAGATGAAGGCGACACGTGCCAAGCACGCTGATCGCTTTGAAGCGTTGGTCAACCTCGCAGAACAAGAGAACCGCGACTGGACCAACAACGAACAAGAAGAGGCCGACCTTTGCAAGCGCGAAGTGGAGCGTCTCGACGGAAAGATTGCACGACGTGCAGCTCACGAAGACATGATTGCTCGCCAAGCTCAGATGGGCGGCAGCTCTATCTCTGAGTACAAGGAAATCAACAAGATTAACCGCTCTTTCAGCCTCGCCCGTGCTGTACAAGCTGCATCCTTTGGCAAGTCGCTGGAAGGCGCAGAAGCTGAATGGGCGCAAGAAGCCTCACGCGAATTCCAGTCGCGCGGCTTGCAGATGAGCGGCCAGATTGGTATTCCTGGCTCGGCTTTGTTCCGTGCTGGTGCAGCCGATGACTTCCAAGCTGTTTCAGGTGATGGCTCTGGATTCGTTCCTACCAACGTGCCAGGCGTCATCGATGCCCTCCGCGCTCCAACTTTGGCCGAGCGTATTGGCACCACTGTCATCAACAACGCTACTGGCAACCTCAAGTTTCCACGGGTTTCTGTGAAAGCAGCAGGTACTGGTGAAGGCGAAGTTGACGCGAACGCAAACTCAGGCTTGGAACTCGACGAGGTGACGTTGACGCCCGAACGCGTATCTGCCAAGACGTTGTACTCTAAGCAGCTCATCCTTCAGGGTGGTGCGCAAGTCGACGCCATGATTAGCCGCGAGTTGGCTGCAGCTATGAACGCCTACGTTGACACCGACTTCTTCGACGCGGCAGCAGCAGGCGCAGGTTACAAGATTGACACAGGTTCTGACGCTGGAGTGACCGACACTACTTTGGCTCCTGCAAACATCTTCGCGATGGAGCAGAACGTTTTGGCCGCTGGTGGTGACTTTGGTAAGTGCGTGTGGGTCATGTCGCCTAAGGGCTGGGAAATTTCTCGCGACTTGGCAACAGTGGCTGCTGTCTCTGCCATGTGGGAGAACAACCAGTTTGACGGATTTCCTGCCTACGCCACTCCTTACTTGACTAACGCGGCATCTACAAGCGAAGGCCGCTTGTTGTTTGGTGACTTCAGCGCTGGTATGATCCTCGCCTTCTTTGGTGGTATCGACCTGCTTGTTGACCCATACAGCAACGCAGGCACTGCACAGATTGCTTTGCACGTGAACAAGTTCTACGACAAGGCCGTGCGCCAGTCAGGAGCTTTGGCTTCAATCATTGACGCAGCCTAACAACTAAACGATGGAAGCCTGGCAATAGGGCTGGGCTTCCTTTTTTCTCTCACTCATGAACGTTATACGTCCAGCATATCCGACTAGCACTTCCATCGTGTCGCTTGCAGACATGAAGGAGTTTTTGCGCGTAGATCACGACGACGAGGACACGACCATCACAGCTCTCCTCGATACGGCTGTAGCGCACGTGAGTGATTACACGAACAGGCACATAGGTACGGCAACAAACGCCACCTTCTACCTGTCGCATTGGCGCCCAGCGGCATTGGCATTTGGCCCTGTCGTTAGCGTCAGCCAAGTCGTCTATGACGACACCTCAGGCACACAGCAAACCCTCGACACCTCGAAGTGGTATATTGGAAGAATGGCGCAAGACAGCACCATGATCTACTTCCGCGACGTGCCTGACCTCGAAGAATACAACGCCCTGCCTATACGCATCACAGCGTCTTGTGGTGGTCGCGCTGAAGCCAACATTGAGCACGCCATCCGCATGCTCGTAGCTCACTGGTACGAAAACCGCAGGGCAGTAGTCACGGGCACCATTACGGCTCAAATACCTATGGCCGTAGAGTCCTTGCTAAATCCTATGCGAGTCATTGACATGCGGCCATGAACATCGGATTCCTCGATAGACGCATCTCTTTCTACGCGCCTTCCAACTCCATCAACAGCTATGGAGAGAAGACGGGTGGCGATAACTTGTACGCCACAGTGTGGGCGGCAATGGATCACAAGAGCGCGTCGAGCAGTATGGTGATGGAGCAAGAAAGCAGTGTCAACCACCTTGTGTGGCGCGTCCGTAGCTCCTCCACTACGCGAGCCATTACACCCAAGTACACCATCAGGTACGGCTCTGACAGCTACGAGATTTTGGCTATTCAAGAGGTAGGGCGCAACAGTGAGCTTCACTTTGTTTCACGTAGAGTCGTTTCAGAATGACACAGGTAACGGTGGAGGGCTTACCTAAGATTGTGGCCAAGTTGGAGAAGCTGGCCAAGTGGAACGAGAATGACCACAACGCATTGGTGGAAATCAACCAGCGCGTAGGTAACGTCTTTGCTATGTCCGCCAAGGCTAATGTTAAAGACTTTACTGGCGACATCAAGGTCTACGAAAAAACAGGGCGCGGATCAGGACGCAACCCAGGCAACCAAGCTGGTAAGGTGCGCATGGTCGTCAAGAAAGGTCAACTGCGCAGAAGCATTGGAGTATGGCAACCACGCAAGAACGAGACCCGCGTTTTGGCTGGGCCAATGACGAATACGATGGGCCGTCGTAAGACGCGCAAGAACGCAGACGGATGGTTTTCGCACATTGTAGAGACAGGACACTTCTTTGGCAAGCAAACAACGACCAGCAACGTTGGTGCATTTGGACGGAGTAAGAAGGCCACAGAGTCGCGTATGCGCAACCTTCATTTGAGATTGTTACAGAACCGCTTTGGAAAGTACATGAAATGAAAGTAGGTCTCGCCATACGCTCCTTGCTAGTCAATGACTCTGACGTCAATGCGATTGTTAGTGGACGCATATATCCAGAGATGGCCATTGAAGGCTCACAGACGCCTTATATCGTTTACAGCGTCATGTCTAACACGCCATCAAATACTAAAGATGGCACACCAGTAGACGAGGCAAACGTTGAAATCCTCAGCGTGGCCCGTTCATATTCAGAAGCCAATGACCTTGCCGACAAGGTGCGCGATGCGCTTGATCGTGTTGGCACCACAGTAAGCGTGGCAGAAGGTTCAATTGTCGTAAATTCCATACAGTACACAAACGAGATAACGCAGGTCACAGAAGACCGCAGCTTGTTTGCCTCAGTTCAAGATTATACCATCCGCATAAACCGCAACTCATGACAGAATTTTTGATTGAAAACTGGGGCGAATTGACGCTGGCCGTTCTCGCCCTCGTAAAGGTTATCGTGAATCTCACGCCAACCGAAAATGACAACAAGGTGTTTGGCTATGTCGACACCCTGATCAACCTCATTATTGCAGACCGCATCAAACCCTCCAACAAATAACCATGGCAGAAACTACTGGAGTCATCAATGGCTCTGACCTCCGCATCTTCCTGTCCTCTACTGACGACAGCGAAGTCTTGATTGATAACCTCACGGATTGTTCAATCAGCGTCACCACCGACTTGCGTGACACCACCACGAAGAACAACAACGGCTACCGCGCGATGTTGCCAGGCTTGAAAAGCGCCACCATCAACTTCACCGCGCTCTACGCTTCTGATGCCACCAACGGATACAACGAGCTTATCGGCTATCAGTTGGCTGACACGAAGATTTTCCTGCTGTTCACTCACGCTCCTGACGGAACGGAGAACGCAGGCGACGAGCGCTTCGACGTCTCTGGATACATCACCAGCTTGGAGTTGAGCGGAGGCACCGAGGACAACGGTACCTACACTTGCACCGTTGAAGTTCACGATACTATCGTTCGCGAGGCAATTCCAGCATAACTAAATTAGCTGCATGACAATTACTTTAGAAGGCAAGACCTTTCCAGTGCGCGCTTCCATGCGGGCTTGGAAAAACTTTGAGAAAGCCACAGGGTGTAAGGTGACTGGCATCGATGCCGATGACGTCACGAAGATGCCCGAACTCCTGTTCTACTTCGTGCAAGAGGGCTGTCTAAAGCAAGGCATGCAGTTCAAGATGGATGTTGACGAATTCTTGGGCATGATTGAAATCACAGATCTACCTGGTCTTGTTGCTGTCGTGGAGGAAGCCATGGGCGGCCAGCAAGAAAAAAAAACACAGGTGGAGACGGAGAGTCACGCGCTCTTGAATGGTACGAAATAGAACGGCTGGGACTAGGCCTTCTTGGTCTAGATCCCGACCGTCTCTATGACCTTACCTTCTCCGAATTTGGCAATGCCGTCCGCGGACGTTATGAGTTTCAGGAACACGTAGACCGTGGCGCCTGGGAGCGCACACGTTGGCAGACGGCATTGTTATTAAACGTTCACACCAAGAAAGGCAGTAAGATTCAACCAATGGATTTGGCCGTCTTTCCATGGGAAAAAACCGAACAGTCAAAGAAGCCGAAGGGCGATGGATTGGCTATCTTAAGAGCACTAGCACGCAATGGCAAAACTCGGTGACCTCATAGTCCGCATAGGCGCGGACACTAAAGACCTCAACAAACAGCTTGGCAGGGTCCAGCGCGAGATGCGCTCGATGACTGGCAACCTGACTCAGCTAGGTCAGAACCTGACGCGCGCCATCACTGTGCCCTTGGCTGGCCTTGGAGCGCTAGCCGTCAAGAGCGCGGCAGACCTTGAGAAGCTAGAGGCGTCATTTGTAAGCCTCACAGGAGGCGTAGATCAGGCGGCCGCTATGATGAAGCAGTTGAATGAATTTACTGCATCTACGCCCTTCCAAATTGAAAACGTAGCCAACGCGGCTCGCCAGCTCATCGCATCAGGCACAGAAATTGGAGAGGTCAACAACCAGCTTCGTTTCCTTGGTGACATCGCGGCCACCTCAGGCGTAACGATTGAAGAGATAGCCGCCATCTTTGCCAAGGTCAACGCCAAGGGTAAAGTGGAGTTGGAGAACCTAAACCAGCTAGCAGAGCGAGGCATTCCAATTTTTAAGGCGTTGGCTGACGCCACAGGGCTACCAGCGGACAGCCTAGGCGCAGGCGCTGTCAGCGTTAAGCAGTTCAATGACGTACTCAAGTCGTTTGCTGAGGAGGGCGGCTTTGCCGCAGGTGCCATGGAGCGCTTGAGCCAAACAGCGGCAGGTAAGTTTAGCACCGCATTAGACAACTTGAAACTTGCAGGCGCGGAAATTGGAAAGGAATTTTTGCCAAAAATCAATGAGCTACTTGATCGCGTCGTTTCATTGAGTCAAGCCTTTTCTAGGCTTTCTCCTGAAATGAAAAGTTTGATAGTAAACTTTAGTTTGTTATCTGGTTCCATAGGCCCTGTCCTAGTCGGCCTACCAAGCATTGTGCAACACATGAAGTCGCTTGGTAAAATCATTCAATTTGGCGGAATAGGAGTAGCAGCAGCAGCTTTCGCAGCCATTGCTGTTACCATTGTGAGCTTGCGCAAGGAGACGGTTACGATTAGCGACCGATTAGACAAAGCCCAAAAGAAAGCAAATACTGAAGCTGCGAAAGCAATTACCAACGTTAGGGTTTTAGTTGACGAATACAAGAAAGAACGGACTAGTCTAGAGAGAAAAGAGGAAATTTTAAGTACTTTAAAAACAATCAACAAGGACTACTTCGGAGATTTAAAAGCTGCCATAACAACAGTCGACGATTTAACTAAGGCCACGAATGACTATGTAGCTAGTATCAAAGAACAATCACGGCAGAAGGCTCTAATGGATGCTCAACAAGAGCAGTTGAATGCCGTTGCGAAGGAGCAGAAGAGATTGTTGGATTTAGAGCGCGAGCGTATTACAGTGCTTGATAGGCTTGGTTTGACGATGGAAAACATGGGTAGCCCTCACGCCCAGGTTGAAGCGATAGAAAGACTTGGTGGATTTTTTGGACCTGGTGCTCGATTAGTTGCAGACCTGAATCTCCTAAATACCAAAATCAAAGTCAGCGGAGAAAGGATTGACACAATGGTCAATGATTTGCATGACTTTGCTTTGGCGTATGATTTGACGGTACAACCAGTTGAAAGGACAACCAAGGCGATTGATGATTCAAATACAGTTATTGAGGACACAAGAAATAATGTTTTCTGGCTTTTGGTTCAATTGAATCAAATGGATTCCATTAAGGTGGACTCTTTGCTTCGCATGTTAGAAGGCGTCAAGGTCAAATTACAGGAAGTAGGAGACGTTGCTAAAGAAACAGGCAACGAAATTGAATCGGCTATCCAAAATGCTGTAAGCGATTCACTCGTCGCCCTTGGTGAGGGCATCGGCAAATTGCTGTCAGGAGGTTTACAAGGCGTCAACTTGATGGCTGGCGCTCTCATGCAACTGGGCAATTTGATGAAGTCCATTGGTAAGGCGATGGTCGCCCAGGCAACTGCCATGATCACCTTTCAAAAGACGTTGTTTAAGAATCCATATCTAGCAGCAGCGGCAGGTGTTGCCTTCATTGCGGCAGGAGCTTTATTGTCCAATTACGCCACTAACTTGCAGGAGATGCCAGCTCTCGCAGAAGGTGGCCTCGCCTACGGAGCTACCACCGCCATCGTCGGTGACAACCCTAACGCACGCATCGACCCTGAAGTCATTGCGCCACTGTCGAAGCTCCAAGATATGATGGGCGGACAGCGCGTCGAGGTGTTTGGTCGCATCAGTGGCGACGACATCTACTTGTCCAACGCTCGCACGAGCCGCAATCGCAACCGCTACTCATGAGTTACATTTACGCGCAAGGCACGTGCAAGGGTCAGAATGGAACGTCGTACATCATCAGCATCATTCACGACGTCGCAGGCACAAATCTAGACACCACTTTCAGCCTAGATGCGTCAGGCTTCGTGCTGGAGTATGGAGGCGAAAATGACATGTACCTCGTGCCAGGCATTATACACTCGACCTGCACGATTAACATGCTGTTTCAAAGCGACGAGTTCACCGCTCTTAACACCTTTATCTCTGACATCACAGACGCAGATGATGGTGAGTTTCTTTTGCGCGTTGACTCAGGTTTGGCGAATTGGGTTGGTGTCATCTTGCCTGAGCATTTGCGCATCACCGAGGAAAGCCACATTCGTGAGCTTCGCATCAAAGCTACGGACGGATTGAGCTTGCTGAAGACTGTCGACTACAACAACGCAGGAACGGCATACACCAGTTACCAAACTGTCCACGACATCTTGCTGGAGATTCAGGAGAAAACAGTTACCTACTCTTACAGCGACGACAAGCTCGCGACATACATCCGCCTTGCTTGGGCAGAAGATGTCGTATCCACTGATGACTACACATATACCACCCATCCTGCTGACACCGACTTTGACGGCATCAAAAGAGCACGTATCAATCCTGCGAACTGGATCAAGTATGAAGATAGCGGAGCAACTTACGTCAGCGCATACGACGTACTTGTCAGCCTGTGCAACACCTTCCAGTGGCAGCTTTTTGCTCATGCTGGTGGTTGGTGGCTCTTGCCCATCGCATTCAAGGACACGGATATAGATGGCAATATTTTGCTTTACAACGGTAGCACGGCTCAAACAACAATCGCGAATCAATACGACTACCAAACTGCGACGAAGCAGAAGTTGCCTGACTGGACGATTGGATACAGCCCTAGCGTGCGTCTTTGCAAAATTGAACGAAGGACCAAGGATAGCCCTTACATCTTCAAGGCAATCAACTTTGAAGACGGCACATTGCTGTCCAATTTCTACTCTGATTTTGAAGGTCAGGACACGGCAAGCGATACAGAATTTATTCGCGTTGGTGGCAAAGCCTACATTCAATACACAGGAACATCAGGACTCAACAACAACGAACGCGTAGGTCGAGTCGTCCTGCGATGCGAAATCAAATGGGACGACGGCGCTGACGCGGAGTGGTACGGCAACCAAATCCTTGTGGACTCTAGTGGCGCTGTCGTCACGTGGCTGATGCAGACGCTAGGCGTCAATGTCCAAAACGACTTGGCCGTTGTGACTGTGCTGGATGGAGAAGCAAGCTCCAGTTCCACGTATTTCTATTATCACATCGAGGAAGAACAATACTTGTACGATGCAGGTGTGACAGGAAGCAAGTGGTCGTCTTGGGTTTTTGACATTCCACTACCTACGACAGCTAAGACCGGGCTAAGCATAACGCCTGAGATTCTGATTTACGACAGAAACTTTCAATACGATGCAACTCTGACGGCAGCCACCACCGTCACCTGGCAAAACTTTGCGGCCTTCTCATGTGCGAGCGACGACGAGCTTCGTTTCCTGACAGACTTTGACATCGTAGCAGAGACGACGACAGGCAAGGCGGAGATTGACCTCGGATATACACACATAGGAAGTCTAGCACCAGAGACAGGGCGCATCGACGTGAAGGTGTCTGCTAGTGCTTATGGCTCATCGGATGCCTGGGTCAACAACTCCTCATCGTCAGAGCGACAAATCAACAAGCTACTTGTGGAGGAGGTACTGGCCCTTAACAAGAAGTCGGCATACGTCGAGCGCGGCACCGTGTACATCCAAGACGGAACGTTGCCAGTTCCTTACCTCAGGTATTACGACGACGACACAGGGCGCTACTACACCGCGCTGACGTGGAGCTGGAATGCAGGCGAGTCACTTCTAGATCTGACGCTCCGCAACATAGGGCGCAACTTCGAGTTTATCACCAGCGACGAGCAAGGAGGCACGCGCAATCCGTTCCTTGACGACGTAGTGCAGAATCAGGCCACGAAGCCTGGCAACGTCATGCAGGGCTACAACGCGGAGGCGGAGGAAATCTTTAATGCTTGGACGTCAGGCACCGTCATCGGAGCGGGCAAGACGCTGGAGGCCTATTACACTGTCACACTGAATGGCAATGGTAAGTACGTCGACTTTCAAGGCAACCAACCAGCAGATTCAAACGACGTCATAGAGCGCGTCATCTACGTTAAGAGCGACGGACTCGCTGACCATACAAGCACGAGCGGCTGGACATCGCCATCAGGTCTGCAACCAACAGCATCATCAAGCGCAGGGCCAACCATTGCGGAGTGCTGGCAAGCCATCAACGAATACCTGACCAAGTTCAGCGGCTCTCGAAACAACTTCACGTTTTTGATTAGCTACGACGAAGTTTTTTTCAGAGGTCTGTTGGACGACAATTCAGGCGCGGCGGCGGCGTATTCATTGCGCAGGCTTGACAAGGATTATTCAGGCGATGCCATCAGGGTGCGCAGAGCAAGTGACAACACAGAACAGGACATTGGGTTTGATTCCGCGGGCGACCTCGACACCAAAGCACTAACCACCTTCTGTTTTGGTACGGACTGCTTCGTAAAGACGTGGTACGACCAAAGCGGAAACAGCAACGACGCGACGCAGACGACGACGGCAAACCAGCCGAAGATTTATGACAGCGCGACGGGTGTTGTGACGGAAAACGGCAGGCCCGCGATGGAATTTGATGGAAGCGACGACAATTTATCGCACCCTACATTAACAAACAACCTTGACAATTCGGACTTTTTGGTGAGCGCAGTTTACGTGGATGAGTTGGCATTAGGCATCGTTGGTTCAGTACCTCGCTTATATCTGAGGCATGTTTCAATGTCATATAACACACTCGGCACCATTGGCATCGGAAATCAAACAGGTCATCAATTACTTTCTTTTCAGGTTGTCGGCGCGACTCAAGAAGTTTTTGGCAAAGGAATAAGCCTTGGCACAGCAACAGAGGCACAGCAAAATTTTACACCAAATGCCTTCAATCTAAACGTCGCTGGTAGTGCATACGGAAGTGGCAAATTGCAAGAAGTCATCGTTTACGACAGCGACCAAAGCACCAACCGCGCAGGCATTGAAGACAACATCAACGACTATTACGATATTTACTGATGCACGGTTACATCATCATATTGCCATTGCCGCACATGACCAGCGAGGCGCGCGCCTACGGCATCAGTCGTGAGCTGTACAACATCACCGTGCCTCTCGCTATCCAAGAGGATTACCACAAGGACGGCATCGTGTTTGGCGTGGTGAAGCATCAGGACGGCATCCAATGCGCGCTCCACGTAGACACCGAGTACGTCATTCCTGTTCACCCATTGGCGACGCTGGAGAAGCTCGTCACTCTTTTTCCTGAAATACCTGAGACAGAGCGCACCGCCTTGCAGTCGTTCGTGCTACACAACCAAGCGTTTCCATTTGGCTACATCATTCCTTCCACCTCGACCCTCCGCGACCATCAGTATATGATTGACAACGGATGGTTTCCACCTGACGATTTCGATGTCTGACATTAAATGCCATATCCTCAACGCGCTCAACGTGACATACGTGGGTAGCGTGGCAGTAAACCTCGTAGGTGATGGCCTCGCCATCATAGCAGGCTGCACCCTCGTATGGTTCAACGTAGAGCGTGCTCTGACCGCTCGCAAAAAGCGCAAGGAATGAAGTGGTTCAACTACAGCGAGTTTGACTCACCTGACGATCCAGGGTCAGGCAACTACATGGACGAGGAGTTCCTCGACATGCTCGATGAAGCTCGTAGCGTGGCAGGCATTCCTTTCGTCATCACCAGCGGGCTACGCACAGAGGCATGGAACCACCGCGTAGGAGGTACGCCTAACAGCAGCCACATGAAAGGTTGCGCGGCAGACATCGCATGCTCCACATCACGCGACAGGTTCCTGATCGTGACCGCGCTCCTCGAAGTAGGCTTCGACCGCATCGGCATCTATGACACCTACATCCACGTTGACAATGACTGGGAGAAAAACAGCGCCCTCATTTTCCTCCATTGACAGCGTGCTCAAAATCTTGGAACGCTTCGACGTGACTGAGGTCTTCAAGACAAAGGGCGACCTGAAGCGCTGGAGCGCCAAGCGCACCATCGGTGGCGTCATAGCTATGACTGCATGCAACGACATTATAACAAACGGAATGAGCTGGCAGGCCGTTGTGCTTTGTGGCATCAGTGTCGTACCTTTATGCTTGAGCTTTTGGGACAAAAGTTTGTAGCACACTCAGGTTTCATTTCAGTGTTTTGGTGAAGAGGCCCTAACGAGGGTCTCTTTTCACATCTGCATGTTTATAATTTTGTTCGACGTTGTTCGACATTGTTCGACGAGATGTCGTAAGATTGCCATGTCCAACCAAAACAAACGACATGTTAAAACCTAACGGCATCAGCCACACCGTCTATCCTGAGAAGCCTGCCAAGGACTTCAACGATTGGATGGAGCACAACACGACCCGCAACGTGCAGGCAACCCTCGACAACTACGAGGAGAAGTTTGCCAAGCTGTGGGCAGACTTCAAGCGTGACGTAATCCGTAACACCTCGCGCCATGCTTGACACCTACGACTGGACGCACCCACACGAAGGGCGCGAAGTGCCTGCAGGCATCGAGTTTCCACACCCTGTCATGCCTGACAACGGTTGTCACTACAAGCGTCACAAGATGCGCGACGATGGTTACGAGTTGTTTCAAGACTTCCAGCATCCTGATCGCGACTACGTGACACGGTGGTGGTTCCGCAACCTGAAGGTTTGGCACAAGTACGTGCCGGGCATAGAAGAGCAAGGTTTCACTGCCATCCATCATTTGAAAATCACATGAACTACATGGAGCAATACCCAGTTCGCATCGGAGTCCGCTTGGACGAAGAGACGCGAGACAAGTTACAAGAGAGAATTTCAGGCCTAGGCATCAGCGCCAGCGCCTACATCAGAATGTTGTTAAACGAAACCCTAAACCAAAAACGATGAGCTTTATCTCAGAGTCATTTATGGAGACGGCATCGAGCGAGAGCCGCTACTTCAAGCCCGCCAAAGGCAAGCCAAACAAGGTGCGCATCCTTAGCCAGGCACCTATCCAAGGCTACGTGCAATGGACTGCGGAGGGCCGCCCTGTACGCTGGCCTCACGACGCCAAGAAGCCGCAAGCGAACTATCAAGACGACAGCAAGCCGCGCAAGTTCATTGCCTGCGCAGTGTGGAATTACGAGGCGCAGACGGTGCAGGTGTGGGACGTGACTCAGCGCAGTGTCATTGACGCCATTTTCAGCATCGCCAGTGACAAAGACTTTGGTCATCCGAATAACTACGACCTCAAGATCATGAGGACAGGTGAAGGCCTCGACACGCAGTACTCTGTCATACCTATAAGCGCAGACCTCACCGAGGAGGTGCAACAGTACATGCAGGAGCCTGGCGTCAACCTCGAAGCGTTGTTCGAAGGAGAAGACCCATTCGCATGAGCATCGCCCGCCTGATCTACATGAACAAGACGCTTATGTACTTGCCTATGAAGGAGGTGTTGGAATGCCCAGAGATAAAGCGCATGAACCTTCCTGAGAGCTTTACCGAAACGCTCCTTGAATCGTGCTATCTGTACGAGGACATGTTCAAGCGTTCCTTCAATGCAGCAGAGAAGTACTATATGGAGCGATTAAAGCGTCATATAAGCGCTATCGCGACCGAGGTGGACCGACAGTACTACAAAATGAAACGAGGCCATTTAAGCGACGTTAAAATTCGTCAGAGCATGTTTGAAGAACCAAAACCCGAAACAAACTAAAACCCAACACAATGAACATTGTTGAAACTACGAACTACGAACAGTTCAAATTCTTGCAAGCCAACCGTATGCTTGACGAGAGCAAAATCAAGAAGTTGCAAAGAGAGATTTCCTTGCATGGCTTGAAGGTGCCGATCATGGTAAATGAAAAGCATCAAATCATTGATGGCCAACACCGCTTAATGGCGTGCAAGAAGTTGAAGACGCCATTGAAATACTTTGTTGCTCCAGGCACAACAGTGAAAGATGCAGCTCACGCAAATCAAGCTGGCTCGAATTGGAAAACGCTCGATTGGATTCATTACTATGCAGCTCAGGGTTACAAGGATTATCAAGAGTTGGAATCTTGGATCAAACTTTGTCAGAATCATGGCGTGAGCGTTGTTAATGCCGTTCACCTAGCTCAAAATAATGCAGCTAACAATTCGGTCTATCTCTCAACAGATGGTAAAGTCCTTCACAAAAATGAAAGGAAACAAGGAGAAATTAGGCTTGGAGCTAAAATCAACACTGGCTATTGGAAGTTTGGAAACATAGAATTGGCTTACAAATTGCTTAATCAACATGTAGAGCTATTGACAACAGCCAAATTTTGCTCCAAGTCATCGTTTGTTACTTGTATCATTCGGTTAAATAGAATAAAAGCGTTCGATTTTGCTTGGTTGATGCATCAAATTAAAAAACACCCGTCGAGGTGGTACAATTGTGCTAGCTCTGCCGATTTCCTTGGCATGATTGAAGACATATACAACTACAACAGGCGAGCGGACAAGCGTCTGCCAATTCGTTACAATCCAGAGTTGACAGCACGATGATGAACATGTCAAGCAAATGAAACAAAATACTTGACAGGACTTAACCCGACGCACTTACAACAAATGAAAGGGCAAACCCTGACAACAAACGACGAAGATGAGTGAACGCCAGTTTAGAGGCATCTGGATACCTGCGCACATCTACCTCGCTGATCTGCTCGCTCATGAGAAGATTTTGTGGGCAGAGATTGACAGCTACACGAATGCCAACAGCGCGTACTACAAAACCAACGAGCAAGCAGCGGAGGACCTCGGAGTGTCTGAAAGGACTATTTCGAGGGCCTTCGCCAAGCTCGAAAACCTCGGAGCGATAACTATCGAGGTGACGCCACGACGTAGGGTCGCCAGGTCGACAAATTGGCAACCCAGGGTAGACAATGTGGCGAGGGAGGGTAGACAAATTGGCGAGGCAGGGTCGCCAAATTGGCGAGGCCATATAAAGAATAAAGAAAAGAATAATATATACCATAGTAAAAATCAAAGTGATTTGGTGTTTCCATTTGAGGAGAAAGAGTTTCTCGATGCGTGGAACGCATGGATCGAGGAGCGCAAAAACATCGTCAAAGGAAAGTACAGCTCACGCGCCCAGCAGATGGGCCTCAACAAGCTCGCCACGCTAAGCAAGGGCGACGCATCACAAGCAATCAAAATCATTAATCAGAGCATTGAATATGGATGGAAAGGATTCTTTGCAGTCCGCGAAGCAAAAAACGCCAAGCGGGCTGACCTCGACGCAGACGCAGCACTTAGATGGGCTGCTCAGTAACCACCGCAAGATTATGGAAGGCATCACGCCCAACGCAGCATTCAACGAGGGCTTCGTCCTGCACACAGCGCTGAAGGCTAGGAAGGCGGAGGTCAAGGTGTTGCTGCTAGCAGAGCTGGAGCGCCTGACGCGCCACCTCAACGCCACGCGTACCTTCCAGACGCAGACAGACCTACAAGACGCAGTAGACGACATCTGCGAGGTGTTTCCTACGCTGAAGCTCGAGGAGATACTGACCTGCTTTAAGTACATCAGGCAGGGACGCTACCAACTCTTTGGAAACTTCACCACCAACGTCCTGATGGACTGCCTGCGTCAGTACGAGGATGAGCACACCACCACGATCCGCGAGAAGAAGCACCGCGAGAGAAAGCAGGAGGTGCTGACAGCGCAGATGGACTTGACGCGCCTGATTGAAGACCTCAACAAAAGTGGTAAATTGAAACCAGCGCGTCGCGTACTCGACAAGACGTTCATACCATATCCTAATGCGAAAGAAGACTACTACGAAGCCCAGGCACGCGATAAGGAAGAAACCAAAGAAGCGCACAGGCCCAAAGCTGACGAGGAAGGGTCTGAAGGATCGCTATGACAGAGCACTGTCGTGGTATATGCGTCTCGTTAACAGCGATGAGCAAGGACTCGTCAAGTGCTACACCTGCGAAGCTGTCAAGCACTGGACGGAGATGGACAACGGTCACTTCGTCTCACGACGCCATCCAAGCACGAGGTGGAGGACGGACAACTGTCGCCCGCAATGCACCTCATGCAATCGTCACCATTCAGGACGTCAGTGGCTATTTGGTCAGCGCCTCGATGAGGAGCTAGGAGCAGGCCACGCGGCACGCATCCACGAACTATCAAAACAACCATGGAAATACGATGAAGAAGAAATCAAAGCCCGAATCGACTACTACGAAGCCCACGTCGCAAGCATACTCGCCAGACGAATTGAAAGAGATAGCTCAGAACATTCAAGAATACCTACGATGCTCAGTCAGAGAATACACATACCAAGATCATGACGGTAAAGTGAAGGTGTCCTATGCGAGGATGAGCAATATGACGAAGGAGCGCTTACACCACACTATCAGAGACGTATACAAGCATGGCATATATTACAAAGAAGAACCGAACAGCGTTACACTTCACGTCCTTGGCGAAACCATTTGCAAAGCGTAAGCAAGATGAGAGGTACTGGAGTAGCGACTGGCGTAAGCTGAGAAAGGTATGGATACGAGAGAACCCGATCTGCGTCAAGTGCGAGTGGCCTGCCAATGTGGTGGACCACATAAGGCCTGTCACAGACGGAGGTGGCTTCTACGACATCAACAACCTGCAGTCACTGTGCACGTCGTGCCACAACAGGAAGAGTGCGAAGGAGAAGGCTGGTACGACTGGGCGTCATGGACGTGGGCCGATTACATAGACGAAATCAATTACATCACATATGAGACCTGAATACACACAAGAGCGTGACCTCACGTTCAGCCGCTGGGTACGTGAGAACTGCCCAACACCAAAGGAAGGATGGACAGCCATCGACATCGACTTCGTGATGCGTGACTACAAGCACAAGCGCCTGGCATTGATGGAGGTCAAGACACACAGCGCGTCTATGACGTTCGCACAGGAGCAGACCTACAGACTGCTACACAACTGCATCACCATCGGCATGTCGCAGATCTATCCAGAGTGGAGCTTCGAGGGTCATTGGTTGCTCGTCTTCGAGGGCACAGGCCCAGAGGACGGTGCTATCACGCTCAATGGCATCGACATCAATGAGACTCAACTCATCTACTATTTGAGCCACGTCATTGACCCGCGTGACGGGGATAGGGGCGCTGAAAAATGATATATGAGGCGCGTATCATA
>Ga0208898_1001003_pt1 | contig 19712 bp, 12 predicted proteins | sample VirMetDEL_Mar_4_FD_184513 | JGI IMG/M metagenome (GOLD analysis project Ga0208898, IMG submission 184513) | Aqueous microbial communities from the Delaware River and Bay under freshwater to marine salinity gradient to study organic matter... | ecosystem: Environmental > Aquatic > Marine >...
TTCACCCTTTTGACCCTTGTCACCTTGAGGTCCAGTAACACCCTTTTGACCCTTATCACCTTGAGGTCCTAGTTCACCCTTTTGACCCTTGTCTCCTTGAGCACCTTGGGGACCAGTTGGACCAGTAGCTCCTTGAGTGCCCTTTTGACCCTTGTCTCCTTGAGGTCCAGTAACACCCTTTTGACCCTTATCACCTTGAGGTCCTAGTTCACCCTTTTGTCCCTTATCACCTTGAGGACCTTGTAAGGCAGCATCAGCAGTAGATTCCCATTTAATACCAGATCCAGTGGAAACCAGAACTGAAGTTCCAGCACCAGTGTTTCCAAATACGTCAATCAGTGCAGCATCAAGTTCTACATTTCCCTGGAATGTAGAAACCCCAGTTACATTAAGATTTGGCGTATTGATTGTCTTTTCATTGATCTGGATTTCACCAGCAGCGAAATAAGTGCCAGTTGGGACTAATGTAGATCCAACACCAACTGCATAGTTAGTCAACCAGGCATCAGCAGTTCCAGCTCCATAAGTTCCACCCTTGACCCACATGAACTGTTTGTAGGTGTCGGGGAGGGTATTAATACCTGCGACTTGGAATGGTACTAATGGAGTTCCCTCTGTTGAAGCAATTGCAATACCACCATGGTTTGCAGTCGTGTCGGTGGGATCTGGGTCTCCAGTTGTGCCAATACCAAGAATAAGATCTTTATCTTGGATATTTAAGTTTGTAACGTTAATGATCGTTTCAGTACCATTAACTGTCAAGTCACCTTCAATTACTACGTTGTTATGGAAGGTGGCTGAGCTATCATATACATCAAAGTTTGTTTGAACATCTAGTGATGCAATAGTAGCAATACCAGATACATTTAAATTATCTAATTCCGTATGTCCAGTTACATCTAACCCACTAGTGGAATTTACAGATTGGGAAAATGTGGTGACACCAGTTACATTGAGTTCTGTAAATGTAACACTAGTGTTTAATCTAACAGTTGCAGCAGATCCTACTTCACCAGGAGCCGTTGTTACAACTAGATTATTATTTGCGTCTCTAAAGTCAACCGAACTGATACTTCCAGCAACACCAGCAACAACTCCGTTTTCTTTTACAGTGAAACCATCAGTTGCAACAACCGATGTTCCACCAGTTTCTGCTCTCCAGACACGGTTACCATTAACATCACTTGAAAGAATATAATTATCTGTGCCTGGAACGCCAAGATTAGGTTCTGCATCAGCTGGATCAAGAAACTGATACCTATCTGTAGCTACACCTGTTGGTGGGTTTGTTTTAACGCGGCCGGAAATGTACTTAGGCATTACTGTTTCGCTGTTTCAAGTACGCTGAAAAGAACTTCAAGTTCGTTAGATCCAGTACCCTGAATCTTTAAAATATCATCAGTTTCTAAAACAAGTTTTTTGTCAATTAAAATACCAGTATCTTTTGTTGGAATTGGATAATTCTTAACAATTTCAATGTCACTACCACCACGACTATGGAAGGCAGTGATCGAAGATACACCAGTGTGTACGTTTGCAGCCTGAAGATTAAGAACAACAGCTGCAACGTTCACAGGAGCTGTGTAGATGCCAACATTCGATGTCGTCACCGTATGACGAATTGTCTTAAATGTGTTTAGTTGTGTTGCAGCCATTTTTTAGTCTTCCAGTGCGATGATGAGAGGAGTTACTGTATTTAATAGACTTTGACTAAAGGCACGACCAGAGATTGTTCCAGTTGCCTGGTTAATGTTCACGTCAGGACCAATAGCAAAGTTACCGGCCTGATCGGTACTGGTATAAACAACCAGACCACCATCTCTCATAACAACTTCTTGAGTTTGAATACCAACACCACCACGTCTAGGTCTTGCACCAGCTTTATCAGTACCAGCACCAACATACTCAAAGGAGTGAGATGATGCGATTAACAAACTTTGTTGGAAAAGAGGAGCGGTGTTACCAACACTAACAGCATTATTAAGAGTTTGATTTAATACAACTGTCGAAATACCACTAGAAACTGGAGTGGCACTCTCAACACCATAATAAATTGGTTGAATACCAGTCGTTACAGCTGCACCAGTTCCACCACCACCAGACAAAGTGATAGTGGGGTTTTGTGTATATTGAGATCCAGATGCAAGAACATCAATACTAATGATTTTACCATTAGCAATGTTTGCAGCTGCAAATGCAGTTGCACCATTGGGTCCACTTGGAGCCTCAATCAAAACTGTTGGTGGTGATGTGTAACCAGAACCACCATTGGTTACATCAATCTTCTCCAGTTCATAATACAGAGTGTCGAAATACAACACCTGACCGTCATAAGGACGGGAAACCAAGTCTGCAAGAACAACTCTATCACTACCAAGACCAGAAGCAACGGTAACAATACCAACTTGTGCCATGGTCCCAAGACCAGAGGCGACTAAACCATAGTCACCAAAACTAGAGTTGGAGTTTGTAATATCACCTTGACCACCAGAAGTGGCAGAAATAGCAGTGCCGCTGTTAATTGTAAAGATGGAAACTAACTGTGCATATGCCTCATTTGAGATTGAGACACCAATTCCACCAGGATTGTATTGAGTGTAACTATCAACAACCATGGAGCCAGAAACTCCATTGTCATCTTGTGCAAGAAGTCCATCAACCTTCATTCCAATTGAGCCTGGAATAAAGTTTGTACAGTTTCTTACATAAGGCGACTGGGTGATAATACCAACACCTTCAGGTCTAAATGCAACACATGCAGAACATCCAGCACCAGTAAAACTCAAGTCAATCAAGTGGTTACCATTACCAACTTGGAAAATATCTTGAGTGATATTTTGTGGTGCAACAATAGTAGTCCTCAAGTCTCTACCTTGAATAGAGACATAAGGAGGAAGAACAATTGGATTGTTCTCAAGATAAGTACCAGGATAAACCTGAATACTATCACCAGAAGTGCAAATAGCTACCGCACCTTTAATGGTAGCCTTTGCAGTTCCCAGTCTTAAACCGTCATTGGTATCATCGCCATCTTGAGTTACAAAGATGACATTACTGACAGAAGAACCAGCACCAGCTATAGGTACAACCGAACCATCATCCTTCTGTGTATAAACAATACCATCAGCGGTATTGATCGCTAATTCGCCAACTGGCAATTGTCCTTGTGTTGGAACTTTACCAGCTACAGAAGATCTCTTGAACTTAATGTTCGATGCCATGTGGCTCTCTCAATGCGGTATGTACCTATAACCGATATATATCGGTTTGATCTTACTTATTTAGGATCTTTTGTTCCAGGATGGACAGAGTTTCTAGTCCACCCTGAAGTTTTAGATAATGTTCTTTTTTCTTATTCAATTCATTTTCCATACTAATGATTTCCTCTTTGGATTTTTCAATTTGTGACTGAAAATCAGTCTTGAGTTCCATCAAATAATCGTCCATTGCGCTCCACTATCAACTGTAATTGTATTACCACTACCAACAGTAATTGGACCATACGACAATGAATTAAAAGTAACTCCTCTGTGTTGTGCAGGGATTGTTACAGTTTCACTAATCGTATTTCTAGACTGTTTGATAACACCATATGTATCAACCCACTGAGGGTCACCATTGACTGACATGGTGCCAGCAACATCAATGGTCGATCTAGGAATTGTGGAACCAATACCAACACTTGCGGTTGTTCCTGCACCAACAAAGAATACAGAAGAACCAGCACCAACTTGGAATGAAGCCCTTCCAGTTCCGTTACCAATAAATCCTGCATCTCCAACAGCAACACCAAGTCCTGCGGCAGTTGTAAGACCAACGGTTTTACCTTCGGTGATTGGTTCTAAGTAACCAGAAGTGAGAACAGAACCACCAACTCTAAAGAATGATCCAGAAGCAATGTTGACATCACCATTTACATCCAGAGTGTATGCTGCAGTAGCTTGATTAATTGCAACTCTGTTAGTGGCACTAAATGCATTTAATGCATTGCCACCAATTTCTGCATCACCAGAAACAATCAAAGAACCAAGACTACCAACACTTGTCAAACTAGAGTTAATAACACCAGATCCAAGAGTATCACCACTCAGGACACTGGTTCCATTGACCTTGTAATCGTCTCCGCTTCCAACATTAACTCCATCAGTGTTAATCGTTGTTTCTGCAACAGTCACACTGTCAAAGAAACCATTGGCAAATCTAACACCAGTAGATCCAAGATCATAAGTGCTGTCAGTTTCTGGAAGAATGTTTCTGGTTGTAGTTACACCCAGAACTCTCAATCCATTAGCTCTCAAATCATTAATCGTACCAATTCCAGTGATATTCAGGTTTCTACCACTTACTTCATCGTAAGAAATATCACCAGTTACAGTAAGATTTCCTGCGACAGTAACATCACTAGAGAACGTTGCATCGCCAGTAACGGTCAGTGCAGAACCAACTCTTGCATCATTTGTGACATCCCAATCAGCAGCTGTACCAGCAACAGCAACGTTTACAGTATCAAAAGATACCTCTTGGAATGTTGTTGTCCCAGTGAATGTGGAGATACCAGCAATGAGCAGATTATCCGCAACAATTTGACCACGAACGTCAAGACCGTTTTGATTACCAATACGCGAAGCACTTGTAGAACCAACACCAACCTTACCAAGACTTACTTTAGTCTCAGTAACTTCTGTTGAAATAAGACCAAATCTCTTCCAACCAACATTCGTATAAACCCAACCAAGGAAACCACCCGAAGTTGGACTTGCATTATAAACAATATCACCCTCAACACCAGCTAAAGTTGGTTGAGCAGCAGAGAACGTAATTGTTCTTGCCTGAGACAATCCAGCGGAAATGTCAAGAGAAACAACTTCAACACCATCAGTAGCTGTTGATGTCAGTTTTTCTGTGACTTGAACTGGTGCGTTCAGTTTTACAGTGGTATTGTTGTTACCATCAACGACCAAACCTTCACGAACAGTGACACTATCGAAGATAACATCCAATCTACCACTTGTTCCACTGTTAGCAGAATCAGCTCCAGTTACAGTTGGAATTGGAATATTGAATGTGGATTCTGTACCGTCCAGTGAACTTACTCTTCTGTTTCCAATATAGAAGTCACCAGAATCATTCATACCCGTATAAACTACGGATCCACCATCTTCAAGTTTAGATTGTGCAAGGAAGTTTTCTTCTCTGGTGAGATTTCTAGATTGTTTCTGTGGAAGTGCAGTTGAGTAGTTACCAGGACCGTAACCAAGATATTCAAAGGTATGTCCCGAAGCACGGAGAATAGAGTATCTTCTATTCTCGTTAGCAATTACACGGATCTTCTTAACAACTGAAGCACCGTCATGATTTGTGGATCTAGAACCAAGTTGTCCTCTAAGAACTGTAGCCTGGTTAGAAGAGAAATCACTTGAGACCCTAATAATCTCACCATCAATTTGTAAATAGTCACCTTTATTGAAACCAGAACTATCTGTCAGGACTAAGGTTGTTGATGTGGTTGTAATACCAGAGGCTCCAAGAGTTGTTCCAATACCAACAACAAGAGGAAGGTGTCTTTGGGAAATTCTTTCATTTCCAACCTCTGTTAATCCACCTCTAGATCCATAAGAGATAGGAAGAATTTGTCCACCAGTCGTATATGTGTCGGTGTTGTATCCCTCTGTGATCTTAAAGCTGAAGTTCTTGATGTCAATTCTTTCATTGACTTGGAACTCACCATTGTAGACAGTTTGTGCAACACCAACAATCTTAAATCTGTTGTTGACGTTTAATCCATGAGGTACTGAGGTAGTAACAGTGACAATACCAGTTACCTTATCAGAGTAGCTGATTGCAGTGACATTCGAAGTGTCACCAGACAACATGAAGAAACCAGTGTGAATACCAACCGTGGTTGGAACATAAACTCCTGCATTAGTTCCAGTGTTGTAACTTACAGACTTCGAAGTTAAAGCCGTGATCGTATGAACACCACAGTAGGACGAAGTATATCTGTCACCAGAAGTACCAATACCAACAACTTGAATTGCATCACCGATGTTGTTATTGATCTTACTTACACTTACTGTAGCATCAGCATTACCCGCATTGATAGTCAAACTATCACCAACAGCATATGCAGTTCCACCATCAACAATGGTCAAGGAACTTACAGTTTGTGCAGCACTGACAACTACGTTTGCGGTTGCACCTTCACCACTTCCACCAGTCAAGCTGACGTTATACAGAGTGGTTACGATACCAGGACCATAACCAGTACCAGCAGTTGGTGTTCCAAGTGCAATGACTGTATTAAAGTTATGTTGGATATTTGTGAATACTGTGGAAATACCAGAAGAAGAACTTACAGCTCCAGTGATCGCATAACCAACTCTGTTACCGACTAAGAAGCTATTTGCAAATTCTTTGGTAACACTCTTCTTCAGATCATTTGTTACAACCTTACCAATCGGAGTATTTACAGCGAAACTTGCTGATTGGTCTGGATCCATGGAGAAGTTATCCGCATCCAGTTGTGGATACAGATTTTCAATGTTCTGATAGAACTTAGCATCGGTAAACTCATTAACTGTTGGTGAGATACTACTATCAACACATGTTAAGTGATAAACACCATCCTGTTTGTTGAATTCATGATCTTTAATTGTTTCAATACGATAGATCGTAAATGTATCTTTATAACTCTTCCTTGAAACAGTAGGAAGATTTTCATCTCGCGTAGAGATATTATCAATGAATGTTCCAGGATTATTACCACTCACAGGGAAGCTGACTTCAAATCCCTTAGAACTTGTGATACCAGAAATAACTCTGGCAGTGTTGTATCCAGTGTTTGCCGCACCAACAGTATTATTAGAACTCTTGATGTTCAAGAAATTAACTCTGTCACCAACTAAGAAATTGTGTGGCTTTTCAGTTACAACTGTAGTAACTCCAGTGTTAGTATCTCTGTCAACACTCTTCAAAATATGAAGATTTCTCTGGATGGTTGCATCAGGAATATTATTTGTAAAATCTGTTGAATCACTTACACCGACTGTACTAGATTCACAAATGATGTATCCAGTTGCAGGTGGTTTTGCATCAGAACTCTCTTTAGGAATTACATATCTCAACTTGTAGATCTTATCAGTCAGAGATCTAGTATCTTCTTTTCTTTCAAAGAGTGTTTTAACCGTTCTTGGGCCGATTGCATTTTGATTGTTTACAATCTGTTGCCATAAAGTATTGTTTGCAGGATCAATGTCACCACGAACATACCAGTTACTATTGGCAACATCATACTGAATTGGGTGTCCAAAATCTCCAGGAAGTTTATCACTCACTCTAGAAACAACTTTAAGAGAACCCCCTTGATTATTATTAATGGTCAGGAAGTTACCAGATCCACCAAGAATAGCTTCGTTCTCTGATCTAGCCAGTTTGATTTGATCAGCATCTAGAGTTTCATTCTGGGAGTTATTTGTTACGGCATAATAAATTGCATTTGAATCAATTCCATCGGGCAAATGACCATCATCTGAGAAAACACGAACACTTTCACCAGCAAATAACTTATGATCAGACTGAAGAGTAAAGATACTGTTGGTAATGCTGTTAGCGACACCAGCTCTTCCAACAAGATATTCTTTAATTCCAATATTTCCTTCAGTTGAATCAAAGTTCTCCATCTTAATTGGAGTTCTGAAGGTTCCAACTCCAGCAATTGTTAGGCGCAGGTGATCAACATCACCATTTTCATATCTTGCACCAATTCTATAACCATCAACAATGTGTGGAGGTGCAACATCAGGATCGGTAAATCCATCCAGGAACAGTTTAGCAGTAGTTCCTACACCAACTGGAGCCGTTGTAAGTCCAACATTAAGTGCAAGCCACTCAACAGACTTGTTATTTTTAACAAGACTTTGTGGAGGAACAATATGTGTAATGTATCCTCTGTTATCTCTATTAAAAGCAGTGTTTCTAAATCCTTTTGAAATAAGTGACTTTGCACCAAAGTTGGAGTTGGAGTTGGTGATTGACATATCACCACCACTTTCTCCTAGGAAGTGATTTGCATAACCAATTGCAAAGATGGAAACGTTCTGCAAGAAAGCTTCATTTGAAGCTTTGATGTGGAAGTTTTCGTATGAAGGTCTATAAATGGCGTCACCATTCAAATACAATGGTTGTTCACTGTCAGCTACAGTAGCATTGGTGTCATATTGACCAGTTGTTGAGTTGTAGTAAAGGAAGGCATTGTTATCCTTCTGCAAACTGACACCAGTAAACTGAGCAACAACCATTGACTTAAAGCCAGTGGCCTTGGATCCATCGGCGTGCAATCCACACATACCGAAAGCAGATCTCAACGAAATGTTGAAGACGTATGGGGAAGCACCAGTTACACTATCAGTATCTGCAATGACAACTTCGTCACCAGCAAGAGTTGGAAGACCATCAAGAGGAGCACTTGATGATTTGTATGTGAAGATACGATCACTGGTGATACCAGTTACGGTAAAGTTACCATTGTATATTTCTGGATATGTAGAGACACCAGAAACACGAACTGGGCTATCAACCACCAATCCGTGAGCAGTTGCACAATCAACTGTAATTGTAGTGGAAGTATTTGTCTTAGATCCAGCACCAGCACGAATACTACTGATACCTACGTTATCAGCAACTACGGGACCAACAATCTGATACTCAGGCAACTTAGGTTGCATATCAGTTGTTGATGGCCAATCACCAATCGCACGACCAGAACTATCACCATAGGCTCTCTGAACCTTATGGAAATACATATCAAGGTCTGTATTGGTCGATGATGTACCAATACCAACACCATTTACACCATCAGCATATTCAAATGCTGTAAGTTTGTGGTGAGAGAAGTTTGGACTAAATCTGTTTGTAGTGTAGTTCTTATAAACAGAACCCTTAGGATCTCCATCAAAGATAGAGAACTGCCAAAGGTATGAACCACCAGTAAGTCTAAAGATTGCAGATCTGGATACTGAGTTATCAGTCGGATCAGGTACAAACTTTGGTCTTACTTTAGTTTTACGAAGATCTAAACCAACGATAGAGGTGCCGCGAGGTACAACTACACCACCTTCTGTGGAATTGTACTTGTAAAGAACGTTAGCAGAATCATCAATATTATAGTTACTTGTATCAGTAAGTTGACTCAGGGTTTGACTATTACCATTTCTATCCCTGAATACAGCACTACCACCGATGTTGGTTACATTATAACCAGGTCTGTTGTCAATTTCATGAACGCCTGGATAAAGAAGAATCGTAGTACGGTCAAACTTATCGTTGTTCTGTCCAATCTGGTACGAAAATCTAGCTGCCTCAAGCAGAGCTCTCTGGATAGTCTTGAAGGGTTTTGTTAATGAGTTACCCTGGTTCTCAATACTATCGGTTGCGTCTAGATCAGTTGGATTAACATAGAGGATGTTACCTTCAACATTCTTCAGGAAATTCTCTAGTCTACTTAAAGGCATTTCGCTATCCTGCGGCGTACAAGATTTCTTCTCCTTATATTTAGACGATTATAATATCGGGGCGACAGGATTCGAACCTACGACTTCTGCTTCCCAAAAGCAGCGCTCTACCAAACTGAGCTACGCCCCGTGGAGCCCCCGATCTGATTTGAACAGACGACCTGCTGTTTACAAGACAGCTGCTCTACCACTGAGCTACAAGGGCAAATTGCCATATACTTCGCAGTATATGGCGGGGGAGGGGATCCCGACCAGGGCGCTTTTAAAGTCATCCCGAGACTATAGGACGAGAGGGACTTGAACCCTCACGATCTTAACGATCAACAGATTTTAAGTCTGGTGTGTCTACCACTTCCACCACCGTCCCAAAAAAACTTAGAACAAATTAAGTTGATCTTCGTTATTTAAGACATATGTGGGAGGATGAAATGCACAATACTCATTGAATGTGATCTTCATCTCCTTCCAGGACAAACCACAGTTGGCTGCGGCTTGAGGAACGTTCCACTTTGCGGAGAACAACATCTCCATTGACTTACGGGTTTCTTGTCTCATCCTTGTTAAGTTTGAAATAAAGTTTATAGTACCGATCTTTAAGTTCGGCAAGGGTTTCCATGTCCTCTTTGAAACCCATGTACTTGAGAAGAGTACAAGACCCTTCTAGTTCACTAATGAGACGTAATACGTTAATTGAATTAACTTCATGACCACCAAAACGATATTTGTTATTGGTGGTCATAAGCGGGTGACGAGGTTCGAACTCGTGACAGGAGCTTGGAAGGCTCGCATGTTACCACTACACCACACCCGCATTTTGTGAAACGAGAGGAGATGCATAAGAGACATCAACACCGAATTCATACGCGGCATCAATAACGGTTTGAACTTGATAGAACTCTTCGATTGTGTCGCAAAGAACTTCGCGTTCATCACCAAGATTACTGGTGATATAAAAACCGCGGCGAGAAAGGTCAATAACAACTTTAGTTACGAACTCTTCTTCGATCATTGGGTGTCCCCCTCGATTACCTATGTATAATACCAGAGCCAGGGGTCACTGGCAAGGGGGCTTGTGTCACTTCAGGAAGAGGTTGGTGTACTTGCTGTCAGTGAAGGCGGTCAGTACCCCAACGAGGACCTCATTATCAGTTCTCGACTCCTCTATAGCTCTAAAGCAACCCCATCTTTCCAATTCTGATTTGGATCTCTGTGTTCTAATTTTATTCACTACACCAATATAATCCGTTAATTGAGATCTAAGGGTGGCAATTTCCCCATCCTTTCTATCAATCTCAGTTTGCGTGACAACACAAGTTGCAGAAGATCCTAAACTTACACGAACACCAGCAGAATAAGAACTATCGTTTTGAGTATGTGTCAAGAATGTACCGACACCAACTCCAAAACTATTACTTGCACTAGAGAGATAGACGATACTTGTTGCACTAAAAGGATTAGTTGAGGTACTGGAGAACCCCCAACCAGAAGCTGCAACACTATCATAATACTCAATCGTATATCCAACCAAACATGTTGAGATACCACCAGGCCAAGATGTACAAATACCAACATCTAAAGTTGCACAAGTATTTGTAGTCGTAAGACCAACTGCAGCTTCTACTAGATCAACAATCTCATCCTTCAATTGATTGATAGACTGACCAATTGATACAATCTTTGCATCAATACCCTTAATGGCAGGATTATATGCATCAACCAAAGAATTTGTATAATCAACTCTTTGTTGTAAGGCTGATACTGTTCCAATTCCAATTATTTCATTATTTCTTGCAATCCGTTCATTGATGTCCTTTTGAGCAAATTCTGTTTTTGCATTATTAGATTGTGGCATTATTCTTTCCTCCCATAATCATGACCAGAGATTGAGTATTGTGTTGGATCTCCAGGGTAGTCAGCAGGTGTTTCACCGTCATATTCAACGATCAATGGTTCACCATCAATTCTAGCAGCTTCAATCTTGTAGTAACAATGAATTGAGGATCCTTGATTATTCTTGACAATAACCTTCTTACCCCATTCAATCTTATCAACGTATAATTCTTGATAAAATCCAACAGGAGTTAGGTGAACAGTAATGGATTCAATATCAATCAAACCATCCCAATACTCTGGAAGTTCAATGACATTAGATCCCTTGAGAGTCCCTCTAACGTAGATTGCAGCTTCAGGACCTTCTACACAAATGTGACGAATACGTCTATTTGGTTTCTTAGGATGTTTGATGTCAAAACCTTTCCAGGCCTGAGGGTTGATTGTACCATTAATAGTGCCAGAAACCGTTAGATTACCAGCAATGGTCATGTTACCAGCACTGGTTCTATTTGGTGCAGCTTCTGTTATATTTGGTTCTGCTTTGGTGGTTCCTCCAACCTCTACACCTTTTCCAACCTTATTAAACAAACCAAGAGTTTGTTTAAGACCAAAAGAGAAATCACTACCAAAGGCTTGTTGGAATGCATATGTATTGAATGTTCCATACATGTTTGCTGCAACAGGTGCAATCACATTCATTCCAATAGTGGGATGAACAACGTGAACCGAAGCTAACGATAGTGGTCCCGAAGTTGGTGGATTAGGTCCAATATGCAGTGTGCCCAGAGGAACAGGTGATAAAGGTGCAACACCCATCTGCACTGGACCATTAAGAATACTCAGTCCACCATTAAGAGAAAGGCTATAAGGTAATATTTGTGCCTTTGTAATTCCAGCAGCTAATTGAGACCCTACAGTAAATCTTGGTCCATTAAGAGAAGAAAAACTAGACATTATATTCCAAGGAAAGAAGTTGCAATGTTACTAATTTTATTAATCAAAGTTGAAGTTCCAAAATCAGATGCCTGTACAATGTTTAGAACACCACCAATAACTTCACCGTAAGCTTTACCAACCAAAGAGAAGTCTTTTGAAGCAAGAAGTTTCAGTTGTGTTGCTTCAACTCTAAGATCTGGCGCCGTAAGAGTCATCTGTTTATTGGCTTGAATCAAAACATCACCGTCATTATTATCACGGGTTCCGTTCGCCTCAATGATGATGTTGTCTCCCTTTAAGATAATATCACCATCAAGAGCATCGATGACAATATCACCATGTTTAGCTTGAATTAGCTTTGCACAGTTAAGTGGATCTTGAACATCGGTTTTAACCTTCTTGAGATTCTCACCAAGAGCCTCAACTGATCTACCAGTTGCAACCATCTGGTGATCTTCACTTGTACCATTTTGATACCAACCATGACCAGAACCAAGGTTAGTTAAGACGCGATAACTAACTTTACCATAGGGAGAATCTTGTCCTCCCTCAACACGATAATGTCTCTTATCGTCAATATCAAAATCACCAATATTTGAGCTTGGCATTATTTACTTACGCAATTAATTACTTGAACAACCTTGGCAGGATCCAGAGGTTGAGACAGTTCATTCACATTAGTGAACTTAAGAACTGCACTCAAGTCTGCACCAATACCAGTCTCACTATTTATTGTGATCTCTGGAATTGAAGTGTATCCAGTTCCAGGATTGAGAACCTCAACATCCAGAATTTTACCACCGATAATAATTGGTCTCAGTTCTGCACCATCAACGGTAATTGTATCTCCAGGGTTATATCCAAAGCCAGGATTGAGAACTTCAACATCATCAATTTGACCGACGAGTTCATCAACCTCATCACCAGTGGCTGGGGTTCCAGGAATAGTTCCTTCAGTGGTAATTACATCACCGAAGTTATCAAGATAACCATATCCACCATAATCCAATACAATTCTTGAAATAGTACCATCGTCTCCAATGATTGCACGACCTCTTGCACCAGCACCGTTGTTACATGAATCGCGGAAGGTTACATAAGGTGGTTTTTCTGGAGAGTATCCAAAACCAACGTCAGTTACATTGACACCGATAATTTCACCAAGGTTATTGACAACTGCATCTGCAGCTCCACCAATACCATCACCACCAAAGATCTCAACAGTTGGTGGACCACATCTCAAGACTTTAGTGGGGCATCCACCAACAATAGACGCAACATATTGTGCATTGGCTTGGTCCTCTGGTGTCAATCCAAACATACTATCAACATTACCAGAAGCTTCATCTAAGAAACCACCAAGAGTTTGTTTTGTTTGACCATTCTCATCAACAGCCGTGGTGATGTTTAGAAGGGAAATACTGGCAAAGATTTTATTTGCATTATCCCTTTCCGATTGAGTTGGACCATATGCATTACTAAAAGAAGATGGAAGTGGGCACTTCTTCTCATCACAACCGATGAACTTATAGATGATACCAACATACTTCAGTGCTTCATCAATAATTTTGTTGGTTTCACCAAGAGCACCACCAAGAGTTTCTGTAAGAGTATCAAGAATTGGACCAATCGCACTTGTCATATCATTGAGAAGTTTATTCATGATAGCACCCATGAACTGTTCTGCAGCACAAAGAGGTGCGTTGACAAAGTTACCAACAAGAGCGATGAGGAAGTCTGTGATTGTCTTCAATAATGCCTTGATAAGATTTTCAAAGATACAATAGATTGTATCCATAATCTTCTTATTAGCCTCACCGAAAATTGGCACAAGTTCATCAGCAAGTGACTTACCAATAAAGTCACTTATACCTTTACCAATCTTAGAAAACAGATAATCACGAACTTTATTGAACACTCCCGTCATGATCTTTGCGATCTTACCTGCAATCAGGGTGATTTCACCTTGAAGATTAGAAAGAGCACCAGTAACTCCATTCACATAGAAGTTTGCATATCCTTGTACTGTAAGGAGAAACTCAGTGAAATCAGCAAGAGCTTCAGTGATTTCTGCAATTGCACCATCTTTTCTACAAGTTGGTCTAGTTGCTTTTCTATTCAATAATTGATGATGAGCTGCCGCAGCGGGCGTCATTCCATCAGATTGTGGTTGATTTGTGCCAGTTGGGAATTTAGTCTCTTCCTTAATGACATCGCCAGTAGTGGGATCTATGTAAGGTAACTCTACACCCTCATAAAGGAGTTCTGGTTGGGTATCACCTGTTGCAATACTTGCTATTACATTTCCAGTGTTGATTGGTGTTGCATCTGCATTCAAACCAGCCAATACACCAACAGAAACTGGTTTACCAGCAGATCCTTTTAAAGCTTGAACAGAAACATCATCCGCTTTTTTGTGTCTGTAGAAAACTCCAACGATGCATGGTTTTTGTTCATCTTCACCATCCATCCAGAAGCCAAACACACTCTCCCCACCTTCAAGATAGTGTGTATGATCTTTTCCACCATAACCAGAGGACAACATTGGAGTTGCCAAAATATTCGCCCATGGCAAATCATATGGATCTTTAATTTGGTCGTGATATCCTACTACTCTTACCTTTACACGATTGTAGTATACATCTACTTCTGGTTCAAGTTGTTTAATACCAACTTCTTTATCATTGATAAGAAGTCCACCATTAGCCCATGCAGATCGGGGCGCAACAACCCCGATCCACCAGTTTATATTTTTACCAAAACTCTCAGAGCCTTCAAGTAGATCTACCATCTATAATCTAGACTTTTGAGTATTTATCAGTCATCATAGACAAGACACTCAGGAGCTTCTGGATTTGCATCACAGTACAGTTCCAGAGGTGTAGGATCATGTTGATCTTCTGGATGATTTTCCTTATATGCCTTCAGTGCTTCCAGTTCCTCCTCAGTGTGTCTACGTGCCTGTGGAGAGATAGTAGGATCACTCAAAAGATCCTCATCTTGTTGAATGTGTTTATCGATGTTTTCCATATCCGTATGTAATGTATTGAACTATTTAACTAAGAAAAAATATTTGTTGTAACTTTGTTATCTTTCCCATATGTATCACTCAACAATCTAAGATGTGTAAATCCTTTGATACCATCTTCAGTTGTCTCAATACTATGTCTCAAGTCTTTAATGATATAAACACCTGAGAGGTGTTGCGAAGTTCCACGATTACTGTCAATGAGATTGATTTCAATTGGTAATCCAGCTTCAAGTTCAAAATTAAGAGGAACTGTTACTCTTACACTTCTAGCCATCATAGAAGCATATCTCATTCTGGATTGAGATTTGATCTTATTGACCTTATCTTCTTTATTTGTACCTCCAGGAATGATAACACTACCATCTCTCCTCATGTGAAAATTAGAGTTAATAATCACAGTATCGAAAGTTGGTGTATCTAGTAGTCCAAAGTTATAATTTGGTAACTTTGCATCACCACCAAAATGAGACTGACTTGGGAAAACCTTGTCATTGTAGTTTACAACTTGACCAATCGATGTAACGGCTTGTCCGTTTGAATGTGGGTTAAAGTATTTGGCTTCATCAGTATACATTCCACTTGCGATTTGGTCAAGTATATCCTGATCTCTCTCAAAACTTACGTTAAAGAGGTTGAAATTATTTCCATTTGTTTCATCAACAATCTCACTCTGGTCAAATCTTTGAATGACATTTTCTTTTGATGATGAAGCAATCGTGTCAATACTTTTGAAGTGATATCCACTCTTTGTTTCCCAAAAAAGAAATCCAACTCTTTCTGTACCTGATCCATCATCACTACCAGTGACAGACATGGATCTCTTAGCTAACCAATATAATGATTTAAATGGTGTCCAGTGATTACCATAAAAACCATATGAATTGGCAGTATCCTCAATATCATACTCTCTTTGAGTTCCAAGAGTTCTCAGGATACTTTCAACATGAGTACTAATCTTTGTTTCTTGATCATATCTTTGAGTTAGTTTATTTTTATAGTTTGCAATGTTATCAGGATTACTGAATAGAGCACTATAAACACTGGTTGTAGATTTTGTATCATTCTCTATCATCGTTTGAACGAAGAGATCATCAAAACTCAAAGTTCCACTTGGATGTTGGATCTCAAACGATAATGTTTCAGTTCCTCTCATTTGGAACTTAGAAAACAATTGTTCTAAACCAACAAGAGTTGCAGATACAGTTACCGTTGGAGAAAAAATACTCTCAAAGTAATCAAAGTTGGTGAGAGTGGTAATCTCTCCACCAAGATCCGCTGGCTGACCTTCCAGGTTTGTGATCCTAAAGTTTTTGAAAACGATATCCTTGATGTATGACATTAGGTTGTAGTACCTGTAAGAACGATTACAACGTCGGTGTTATCTATTTGACTATTTAATGAAGCAATATCCATAGAAAGTGGTGTACCTCTAAAGGACTGTTCACCAACTGGTTGTTGTTCTTGATTGACTTCAAATTCAAGTTGTTGTCCAGTTTCTGTTATGTTAAATTTCTTTTTGATCTTAACTCTCTCAACAGTGTCCAACCTAAGTAGCCCTCTACTGTTGAAATCATCATATACATCATTAATTTTATCACCCAGATTTCTACTTTGCATATAATCAAAGATAAATCTGGTTGTCGTTGCATCAATCGCATCTACTCCAGTAGTTTCAAGACCAACGGCTTTAAGTATGCCGTTGATAAAGTTGACGTTTATGTCCTTTCCATTCGGTGCATTTGCCCCCAAAAGGTAATCAATAAATTTTGATCTGGATTCTGGTTTATCCAGACCCATGATAAATCCAACACTTCCAGATCTCAGGGGAACATTAAATTCAGGATCCAAAAATGCCTGCATCTTTGTACGGAGTTCCGCAGCAGCAACATCATATTCTGAACTATCCACATTGATTTTTCTGCCAAAATATTTTTCAATAGCAAACTCACGTTCAGCTCTTTCAGCATCAGCTTTGGCAACTTGTTCCATGACCTCTGGAGATTGCTCCATTCTGGCCACTTCTTCGTCAACCTTTGATTGACGTTCTAATTCTTCCTGTCTTTGACGTTCCAGTTCTCTTTGTCTGGCTCTTTCTTTTCTGGCTTCTTCTTGTTGTCTACGTCTTTCTATTTTTGCATTACTACGTTTTAATCTTTCTGCCCGTGTTGCAGCAGCGTCTGCTTCTCTTTTAGCCCGTGCAGCAGCTTCTCTTCTTATTCTATCTCGTCTAAGATTAATAATTCTATTCTCAACCCGATTAACTCTTGTTCTTCCTGGTGTTGTTCCACTACCAGGACTTTGAGTAAATGGAGATCTTCTATCTCTCATTGGAACTCTACCCACACTAGGAGGCAGGGCATCCATAAGTGCCTGGCTAAGAATTAAAAACTGCGCTCCAGGATCATTTTTAATCGCTTCTCTTTGTTCCTTAAGTTGTTTTGGACTAATTACTTTTGGAACGCCATTTTTATCAACAATAACCAAAAATCCATCTGGTGTTTGATAAACCTGACCTTTCTTTTCTCTTTTTGCCTCTTCCTGCAATGCAGTGATGACATCTTGCAAGATTACTGGCGTTTTTCCAGGATCGGGATATGGGTAAAGAGGTTCGCCTGGTTGAACTGTGATTGGTAGCCCAGTTCTTGGATCTTGAATAATGGCAGGAGATAAAACGCGCTCCTCTGCTGGCACTCCATAAATTTCTTCTAAAGCTTCAGAAATTTCTTCTGGAGTTAGAACTTTGGATTCAACTTTACTCTCTTCCTCTTGGCGTCTACGTTCTTCCTCCTCTTTACCTATTGGTTGTTCAACTGGCGTTTCAGTTGGAGTTGGTCTTGGCCCTCTTGGTCCTGTCCCAATAGGGCCAGTTGGAAACAGAGGGATACCAGGCATCGATGGGCCCTGTCCATCAGGACCACGACCTCCTCTACCAAATCTTGCACCAGCAACTCCAGTCATACCAGGAATAATTGGTATAACTCTCTTAATTCTCCTATCTAATGTTTTGATCTGTTCAAGATCAGTTTTAAATAATGCATTCTTTCTTCGAATTACTTCAAGTAATTGTGATGTAAGTCTTGTAGTGGTTTTTAATCTATTAGCAATAACAGTTATCTCATCCTGAGTTGCACCACCAAGTTGTTTGATGGATTGATCTCTATCTACTTTTGATAAGTCTCTAATTGGATTAAAAGCCATGTTCTTATCCTACATTCTTTCCTAACATGTAACTTTCATATAAACCACCGCCACCAGGATCTTTCTCAGGAACAGAAACACCTTTGTTTACTGTATTTGATTCTGGTAGATTTACTTTTTTTCTTAAGTCAATTGTTGTGATATTAGGCGCCTTTTGAAGACTACCAAGAGGAGCCATTGCAATTCGTTCACTTGCAGGTCTAACATTTAATGAGGCTCTCTCTTGTGGACCTCTTGGATCTTCAGGTTTTAGGGCTGGAGGTGGAGGTGGTGCAGATGCTTTTTCTTTTGCTTTTCGCAAAAGTTCTAACATTCTTGCGGGTTGAAGTCTTGCACTTGCAGCATTTCCAGCATCTTTGTACGACTTATACAAACTCTCACCTTTTTTAATATCTACCGCAGGTATTCCTGGTGCATAGGATCCAGCTTTCATGTCATATGGAACACCAACTGATGCATATTCTGCAGCGAGTTCCAACAAGGCTTCATTTTCACTAACACCACCCTCTCCTCTTAGATATTGACCGACTTTTGGCCTCTTACGTTTAACGGTATATTGTGGGTATTTGTTTTGAATTGATGCATCAAATTTTGCCTTTGATGTATCAATTCCTTCTTCATCCTGCAAGTAACGAACAAATCCTGGCATAGCGGTGGCTGTGACTTGATACTTACCAAGGGCGAAAATCTTACCTTCTTCCATTGCAGCAAGAACTTCATCAACAGTCAGTTCAGCAGAACGTTTTCCTAGAATAGATTGAACTCCACCAGGAGTGTCACCGGCCTTACCTCTATTAACAGAATCAAGACCACCTTCCCCACTCGAAATAGCACCAAATAAATCTTCAGTTCCTCTTACGTCTGGTGTTGGTTCACCACCACCCATAAATTTTTTAAAAGCATTTAAAACAAATGCACCAATTTCAAGTCCAGCACCAAGAAGAAATGCTTCTCCTGTTTGTTTGAGTGCTCCTCCAACTCTTCTCCTAGCACTTCTCACTGGAGAAAAGATGTTTCTCATCAATCTAGCTCTTCTACCAGTTCTTCTTCTAGATCTCGCCTTTCCTCTCTGCGCAAGAAGTTCTCTTCTATCTTTTATCATCTCATCACGATATCTCTTTTCTAACAATGCACTCTCAGACATTGCTCTAGTGATCGCAGAAATATTCGTATTAATTCTCTCAATTTCCAAAACAATATTACCC
>Ga0208898_1001006_pt1 | contig 19684 bp, 21 predicted proteins | sample VirMetDEL_Mar_4_FD_184513 | JGI IMG/M metagenome (GOLD analysis project Ga0208898, IMG submission 184513) | Aqueous microbial communities from the Delaware River and Bay under freshwater to marine salinity gradient to study organic matter... | ecosystem: Environmental > Aquatic > Marine >...
ATTAAATGATTTAGAAGATCAGATGGTACAGTGGGAACCTTTAGGGTCGATAGGCTCACCAGACCGTCTTGATGCTTTAGTTTGGGCTTTAACCGACCTCTCACTTAACGGATACGCAAAACCACAATTAAAATTAGCGTACTCCAGTGCCAAGGGTTTAATGTAATAAGATGGCAAAGAAACTTTCAGAGACAGAAGCAACCCAGATACTAGGGATTGCTGGAGATAATACACAAAACGGTCAAATCCGTGCTGACGAGTTTCTGCCTGAACTGCGTGGCAAACGTGCTATCCGTAAGTATCGTGAGATGCGTGACAACGACAGTACTATTGGTGCTGTTATGTATGCGACAGAGCAAGTACTACGTGACGTAGACATTAAGGTTATGCCAGCCAATGATACACCTGCAGCTAAACGTGAAGCTGAATTTGTGGAAAGTATCTTTGATGACATGGATCATACCTTAGATGACCATATCTCTGAGGCTTTGTCGTCCCTGACATTTGGCTTTGCTTGGTTTGAGGTTGTATATAAAAGACGTAATGGCCCAAACAACCGTTCTGACAAGTCACGGTCTAAGTTTACTGATGGACGCATTGGTGTCCGTAAGATTGCATCTCGTGCGCCTTGGACTATTTCTAAGTTTGACGTAGACCAGAAGACAGGTGATGTCTTAGGTGTACACCAAGAAGGTGCAGGGTTTAACAATACTAGCTTCATTCCTACTCGTAAGTCTTTATATTATCGCACTACAGCTATTAACAACGATCCTTCTGGTCGTTCTATACTTCGTAATGCGTACACTTCTTACGAATACCTTAACAATCTACAGAGCATCGAAGCTATCGCAGTTGAACGTGAACTTGCAGGTATTCCTGTGGCTCGTATTCCTGCTGAGTACCTCAGTACTGATGCTACTTCCGCACAAGCTGGGTTTGTCGGAAACCTGCAGCAAATACTCAGAGATGTTAAGTTTAACGAGCAGGGATATATTATCCTGCCCTCAGACACCTACCCCGATAAAGACGGAAGTCCTACCTCCAATCGGCTCGTAGATGTTGAGCTTATGGCCTCTAATGGTAAACGTAACATTGAGATTGACCCTATTGTAAAGCGGTATCAGCATGACATTGCTCGTTCCGTACTTTCAGAGTTTCTTATGCTTGGTGGTGGCAACACTGGTTCGTATGCACTATCCAAGTCTAAGACAGACCTGTTCCTCCGTGCCTTAGAAAGTTACATCCAAGCTATCGTCGATGTCTTAAATAAACAGCTTGTCGAGAGACTTTGGGAGTTGAACGGTCTGAACTATGATCTAATGCCAACAGTAGTTGCTGGTGATGTTGCTCCACACGACTTACGTGAGATCGCAGCATTCCTACGCAACCTAAATGGTGCTAATATTGATGTGTCGTCCCACCCAGAGGTTATCCAAGACCTTATGGATATTGCTGAACTACGGTATGATCAAGAGGTAAAGGAAGAAGAAGATGGCAACCTTAGCTAATGCCGTATTTGATGACGGACTAAACACACTAACAACTAATGGTACACGTATTGACATCTGCTCTACAGAGCCTACGACTTATACCGAAGCTACATCCACCTATACACTAGGCAATGCAACATCTAGTGTTGGTTCACCTGCTGACCGTGTAGAAGGTGGTCGTGAAGTTACTGTCGCTTCAGTGTCAGGTGCTAGTGTAACTGGTACAGGAACAGCAGCTTTCTATGCAATCACTAATGGGAGTGATACTTTGTATGTAACTGGTGACTTGCAGACATCACAATCTGTAACATCAGGTAACACGTTTTCTTTGGGGTCATTTACTATCGGTATTCCTGATCCAGTGTAAGGTGTCATAATAATGTTTTAAGAGGTTGGTATGACAGCTTTACAACCAGTAAGTATTGTTACTGACCCTATATTAGTTAGTTCTTACGAAGACTACCCCCTAGTTGATAATAGTAATGTTTATGATTGGTATGATTACTTTGAAGAAGAGTTAATCATAAACAACCCAAGATACCCGCAACACAGAACAGATACTATTGTTGACTGGTATACTTACTTTGAAGAACCCTTTGAAGACTTCATACCACCCGATACTTCACTAACACAAGCTCACATACTTACCTTTACAGGTGTTCAGTCTAGTGATGCAGATGTTGATAGTGCAAGTCTACTACAAGATTACACATTCACCTGTTATAGTATAACAACTGGTGAGATACTCTTTAGCACTACAGCACTAACACAACAACACAGTGTTTCTGCAACTGGTATAACTACCCAAGCTCCTGCTGTACAAGACAGTACATTAGGTCAAGACCACAGTCTTTCCACTACAGGGTTTGCAACAGGACAACCAGATGTACCTGTAGCTCCTGTAACAGAAAACGAAGGGTTCACTACTGCTAATGTAGTTACAGGTACACCAGAGGTTAATCCTGCAGCCCTTACTGAACAGGGTATCTTACAGCCTAATAGTATACTAACGCCATTCCCCGACATAGGCGAACCTGATGACCCTAACAAGGTTGTACAACAAGAAATTAAGGAAATAGAACAGATGTTCGGTGGATGGCCTAGAAGAGCATACGAAGTCCCTGACGGACGACTGGTACAAGGCGAAAGGGAAATCGAAGCAACCTTCGGGGATAGAGTTTCGGTTGACCGTAAAGCTAAGTCTCTAATCAAGTTTGGTAAGTCTGCTGATCTAGTAGCTGATACACTAGAGACCGTATGGACTGTCGGTGGTCACGAGACATACGTTACCGATAACACTATTGAGTATGTCTCTAGTTCCTCTGCAGCCGACACACAAACTATCAAAATAGAGTGTCATACAGTCTCAGGTACAGGTGCTGATACTAAGTTTACCTTCCTCGTACAAGAGGTAACACTAGATGGTCAGAACCCAGTAGCTCTAGACACTCCTGTAGCTCGTGTATCTCATGCATATAACACAAGTGGAACAGAACTTGTTGGTCGTGTAACAGTATACGAAAATACAACAGTGGTTGGTGGTGTACCATCAGACGAAACTAAGATACATATTGACATTCCACAAGGTCTTCAAGGCTCACTCAAGGGTGCTACAACATTCTCAGATAGTGATTACTATATTCTCACTGGGGGCTTTGGCTCTGTAAGTAAGAAGCAAGAGGCTGCAGTAGACTTTTATTTAGAAGTTCGTACAGCAGGTGGTGTGTTTATTCAACGGGCTGCAATTAGTGCAACTACTGGTGGCCCTTGGGACATCGACTTAGACCCTGCAGTTATCATCCCGAAAAATGCAGATGTTCGTATCACAGCAGAATCAGGTACAAATAATGCACATGTATTCGGAGTATTCAAAGGTTATCTCGCAAAGGTTCTTAACTAATGCCTAAAACAGCCCTCAAAAATAAGATGGAAGCCCACAACAAGAAGTCTAAGCATAAGGTAACTATGCGTATGCTAGAGGCTGTCTATGATCGTGGTGTTGGCGCATACCGTACAAACCCTGCAAGTGTGCGTCCTAACGTGAAGTCACCTGAACAGTGGGCTATGGCTCGTGTCAACAGTTTCCTGCGTATCGTAAGTGGCTCTAAGTCAGCTAACCATGATAAAGACCTGCTACCTTCGTCGCACCCATCGTCATCCAAGAAGAAGATGCTAAAGGCACAATATGCTAACGATGTCTTCACGACAGAGATGGAAGCACGTAGCCGTTCTATGGACATGGGTTGTGGTGGAGCTATCCACGTACACGAGGTCGAAGGACAGGCCGTTTATATGCCCTGTGGAAGCCACCAAGAGTACCTAGACTACTACCGTACCGAAGATGAGCAAGAAGACGCCTCAGTGGATCGCTTAGAGGCTCTCAGGGTAATCGTACAGGAAGTAATGAAAGAAGAATTTGCCAAGGCTGAATACCAAGGCGAAAAAGTAACTTTAAACAAGCCACGCAGATTGTCAGGTGGCAACAAAAAGTTTGAAGTCTTTGTGCAAGATGGCGACAAAGTAAAACGAGTTACCTTTGGTGATCCTAATATGGAAATCCGTAGGGATGACCCTAAAGCAAGAGCTAACTTCCGTAGTCGTCATTCGTGTGATACCAAGAAAGACAAGACGACAGCAGGTTACTGGTCTTGTCGTATGTGGGAAGGAGGCACTAGCGTGTCTGAACTAACAAAATCAGTCGAGGGTCAAATCCTCAAAGCTGACGAAGAACAACGCATGGTCTATGGCTGGGCATCAGTAGTAACCGAAAAGGGTGAACCTGTAGTTGACCGCCAAGGAGATGTGATAGAACCTGAAACACTTGTTAAAGCTGTAAATGGCTTTATGGAACATGTGCGTGTAGGTAAAGAAATGCATAAAGGGGATCAGATTGGAGCAGTAATCCATTCTATGCCAGTCACTAAAGAGATTGGTGAGTCCCTTGGCATACAGAGTGACCGTGAAGGTTGGATCGTAGCGTTTAAAGTATATAACGATGACGTTTGGGCCAAGGTCAAATCTGGTGAATTAGCGGCCTTCTCTATTGGGGGTCGTGCAATCAAGGAGGACTATAGTGCCTAATTTATTGAAACAGCTTGAACTGGATGAATTGTCCCTTGTGGATCGTCCTGCCAATGCACAGGCAATGGTCTCCTTGTTCAAGCGTGATGATTCCAATGGAGATAACATGGAACAAGAAGTAGACAAAATGTCAGATGACCTAAAAGCAAAACTAAAGCCATACATGGATAAAGGTATGTCGGAAGAAGATGCTATGAAGGCTTATGAAATGGACATGAAGAAATCTGAAGCAGCAGAGATTGACGAACTTGATATTGTCAAAGCTGAGAATGATGCTCTTAAAATTCAGAACGAAGACCTTCGTAAAGCTCTTATCGACAATGGCTTTGTAATCAAAGCTGACACAATCGAAAAGAAAGTTGAACCAGAATACATTGAGTATGAAGGTGAGCAAATCAACAAAGCTGATGTACCTGCTGTAATTCTAAAAGCCTTAGAAGAAGCAGAGTTTGCAAAAGCTGATGCTGAACTAACAAAACGTGCAACAGAAGCACTACCACACTTTGCAACAGACGTTGCTAAATCTCTAGTCGCAGAGTTTGGTGAAGTAGAATCTGTCATGGAATCACTGAAAGCTGCAGACGCAACTTTTGCTGAGACTATGGAAGAAGTTGGTAAATCAGACGCAGATGGCGAGTTTGCTACTGCTACTGATAAACTAGAGACCCTTGTTAAGTCTTACATGGACGACAACAAAATGAAGAAGAGTGACTACGCAAAAGCATACGCTGCCGTAGCTAAAACCGACGAAGGTAAAGCTCTTATTAACAAAAGCTATAAAGGGGAATAATTATGGCTGTAATGCAAAGCCGTGACACACGGACATTCATTGCTGGCGAAGACCTATCGTCGGCGCAATTCAAATTCGTAACACTAGAATCAGATGGTCAAGTTGACCTAGCTGACGCTGCAGGTGAGAACTGCATCGGTGTTTTGATTAACGACCCAGCGGCTGCAGAAGCAGCGACTGTTGTTATGTCTGGTAAAGTAATGGTAACTGCTGGCGGTACAATCGCTGCAGGTGCTGCTGTTGCTACAGACGCATCAGGTGACGCTGTAACTGCCGCTTCCACTAATATTATTATGGGTTACGCAACTGAGGCAGGTGTTGATGGTCAAATCATCGCTATCGAACTCATCCAAGGCGGCAACGCTGCGGCGTAATCAGCAATAGGAAGGATATAGAAAATGCCATTGCTAACACCAAATTCGGTACATATTGATCAGCCGTTGACAAACCTGACCATTGCTTATGTACAAGACCAAACAAACTTCATCGCTGACAAGGTTTTCCCTGTTATCGGTGTAGACAAACAGTCAGACAAATACTACATCTATGACCGTGACAACATGAACCGTACAGGTGATGTTAAGGCTCTTGCTCCACGCACAGAAGTCAACCGCATCGGTATGTCATTGTCAACAGATAGCTTCTATGCAGACGTATACGGTCTAGGTATGGACTTCGATCAGCAAACACTTGCTAACGAAGATGCTGCTCTAGACATCCGTGCTGCTGGCGCACAAACTCTGACAAACCGCCTATTGATCCACCGTGAAGAGCAGTTTGCAACAAACTTCTTCGCAGCTTCAATCTGGGGTTCAGAATCAACACCATCAAACTTGTGGTCAGACTACACAAATGGTACACCAATCGCAGACGTAACAACTGCTCGTCGTACTATGCAGCTTAAGTCTGGTGGCTTCAAGCCAAACACAATGGTTGTCGGTAAAGAGGTGCGTGACATCTTGATTAACCACCCAGACATCCTAGCACGTTTGAACGGTGGTGCAACTGTATCAAACACTGCATTGATCACCAACGCTAAGTTGGCTGAAATCTTTGAAGTAGAAAACTTCTACGTCATGGAAGCAGTGAAAAACACATCTGTAGAAGGTGTTGCAGAAAGCAATGCGTTCATCGGTGGTAAACATGCTCTATTGGTACACGGCCCAGCGGCAGGTGGACTAATGACACCAATGGCTGGTGCAACATTTGCATGGAACAACCTATCAGGTGTCAACAACTTGGGCGTAACTGTAGAGTCATTCTCTGACGATGCACTTAAGCGTCAACAAGTTGCAGAACACATCCAAGTTAAAATGTCATACGACATGAAAGTCACTGGCGCAGACTTGGGTTACTTCTTTGACACAGTTGTTGCGTAAGATAAAACTCTGGTGGGGGCGTAAGTCCCCATCAAACCCGACTATAAATAACGAGGAAGATGATATGGCCCGAAGACCAATGCCCTTCCAGTTTGACCGTCCTGTATTTGTCCGTATTCCCTTTGATGGGCATAAGAGACACTTTGAAGCAGGTGACGAGTTCAAGTGGAAAGAGTTAGGTGTAGACGAAATTCGTGTAGAGATACTCTATAACAAAGGTTGGTTGCACCACAACTCTGAGATGGAAGTAAAGACAAAAGTCGGTGATGGACTAGAAGAGCTAGATGTTGCAGGACTACATGATGTTGTAGACGCAATCAATGCCAAAGTTAAAGCTAAGTCCCAATCACAAGCAGACTTTGATAAGAAAAAATGTAAGAAGTCCAAGATTGCTGATAAACAACGTGGGCTTATTCGTAGTTGGCGTAGAACTTACGGACACTTGGAGAACTAATCATGGCTTGGAGCTACGACGAAACTGATCTTGGAACTACGACTGCATCTGGTCGTTTAAATTCTGTACGTCTGCTTCTTGGAGACACAGATACAAATGATCAACAAGTGCAGAACGAAGAGATTACTTTCGGTCTAGCCCAAACTAATAATAACGTATACTTTGCCGCTGCATGGTGTGCAAGAGTTGTCGCTGCTAAGTATTCACGACAAGTAAATACAAGCCTAGATGGTGCATTAAGTGCAGACTACACAGACTTAGCCAAGCAGTATGCAAACCTAGCAGAGACCCTAGAGTATCAAGGTAAGAAAGCTGGTGCTGTAGTAGGTATCAAAGCGGGTGGCATCAGTAAAGCTAGGATTGATACGGTACGTGCAAACACAGATCGTGTTACACCTTCATTCCGTCGAGACCGTTTCCGTAACCCACCTAGCTACAGTGGTGATGAGTACGGCTCAGATTACGATTAAGGAGAATTACAATGGCTACTTTCAGAGCTTACGATCTCCTTAAGTTGGTTCAGGATCATGGACAAGAGCTAACACTACGAAAAAAGACAACTGCAGGAACTTATGATCCTGCTACAGGTTCAGTCTCAGGTTCAGCGACAACAGATTATGTAGTGGAAGGTTACTTCTTTAATTTTTCCACTGGACTACCTATCGGTGATGAAATCAGACGAGGTTCACGCCGTTGCGTAATTCCTGCGCTGGGCTTGGCAGTAGAACCAGATGATGAAGACCAAATCATAGGCCAAGGTGATACAGTTTCTGTCGTTAGGGTAAATACAATCTTCTCTAATGGTGTTAAGATTTGTTATATCTGTGAGGTCTCAGAATAATGTCCGTTCAAGCCACAATGAGTAGGCTTAAAGGTCGTCTGAATGACTTAGCTGAAGAAAAAATAGAAGAACGCCTAGAAGACCTAGCAGATTATGCTACACGTATATCTCCTGTAGACACTGGTGCATATGTAACTTCCTTCTCTATCAAACGTGCAGGTGCAGGTGGTGGTCGTTCTCGTAGTTCTGAGAATAAACCAAGAAACCAAAACCCTGAGACAAAGAAACAAGAGGCTTACGGTCAACTGTTGACTGACATTCAAGCCTTAAACATCTCAGATATGATAGAGAATGGGAACGTAAGAATAACTTTAAGAAACCGTTCACCACATGCAAGAGATGTAGAGGATGGTGCTAACTGGCGTTCAAGTGGTTATCACGTATTCGCAAGAATTAGGAGAAAGTTTGGATGAGCATTTACAATAATATTCGTGCTGCTCTAGAAAGCCATCTTTCCACTACAGCCGACCTACCCGACATTGCCTATGAGAATGTCTCTTTTGATCCTACAACAGGGTCTAGCTTTCTTAAGGTAGCCTTTGTGCCAGTCTCCCGAAGACCTGCTGTACGAGGCTCAAATCCACAGCAACGGTACGATGGTGTTTTTCGTGTATTCTGTTATACACCAGAAGGTAACGGCCCTGCTGCTGCTGATGACCTAGCTAACAAGGTAATGGATGCCTTTGATGCTACAACAGACATCTCTTTTACACCAGCAGGTGGAGATGAAATCATAGTTTCTGTAGACTATGCAGAACGAGATAGTGGGTTTGTAGATACACCGTGGTATTACGCAACAGTGAATATCGGTTGGTATATCTTCGCCCAATAAAGGAATTGCTTATGTATACAGCAAAACAAAACTTTGCCTGTCAAGGTAAATCATACAAAGAGGGAGATAAAATCCCTGCTAAAATCGCCAAAGGACTACCTGAACACTTGGTAGAATCTCCAAAGGCTAAATCAACAACTATTCAAGAAATCTCTGAAGGAGAATAACTATGGCTTTTGCACAGGGTAGCCGTTCCAGTCTCGCTTATATTGCTGAGACAGCATTTGGAACAACACCAGCCTCACCAACATTCGCTTACTTGCCATTCAATACACACTCTATTGACCTATCAAAAGACCGTGTTGAAGGTAACGAAATTCAATCAGACCGTATGACTCGTGTTGACCGTCATGGTAACAAACAAGCTGGCGGTTCAGTAGAAGTAGACCTTCGTAAGGCAGACTTTGACGAGTTTATCGAAAGTGCTTTCTTTAGCTCTTTCTCAACAGACGTTATTAAAGTTGGTACAACACCAAAGTACTTCACAATCGAAGACGCTGCTGAAGACATCTCACAGTTCCGTAAATTCACTGGTATGGCTGTATCTGGTATGTCAGTTTCCATCGCACCTAACCAAATGGTTTCAACAACCTTTGATATGGTCGGTAAAGACATGACACAAGCTGCAACAACAGCTTCTACAGGTGGAACACCAACTGCTGCTTCATCTAACCAACCATTCGACAGCTACTCAGGTACTATTTCTGATGGTGGGTCGGCTGTTTCTATCGTGACTTCGATTGACTTCTCAATCCAGAACTCTTTAGCACCTACATTCGTTGTTGGTTCTGATGCGGCTCAGTCACTAGAGTATGGTCGTGCGGTTGTTGAAGGTACAATGACTGTCTATTACGAAGACGCAACATTGATCAACAAATTCTTGAACGAGACTGAAAGCACAATCGAAGTATCTGTGGACGATCCTACAGCTGCTAACAGCTACACATTCTTGTTCCCACGAGTTAAGTACAACGGTGCATCTGTTCCAGTACAGAACCCACAGTCACGCTTGATCACAATGCCTTTCGTTGGTCTATATGACGCAACAGAAGGTACAAACATCAAACTGACACGTACATCGTAATCCTCTAGCTAGAGGTGGGGGAGCATCGGTGTCGGGTCTGGTGTTCCCCCAACAATAACCATCCCGACAAACCCGAATCATCACAAAGGAGACCCGATTATGGACTTGATGAACATTGGTACTACCAAAGAAACCACAGACGTTACTTTGTATAACCCAGTAAACTCTGAACTATTGACTAACGAAGATGGCTCAGAGATGACAATTACAATTTGTGGCCCATACTCAAAGAAATATAAGGCCATTTCTCACGCACAACAGAACCGTCGATTGATGAAAGCTCAACGTACTGGTGGTAAGCTAAACCTTACTGCAGAAGAGATTGAAGCATCAGCATTAGACCTCTTGGTTAAGTGTGTAGAGTCTTGGAACATCACAGTAGGTGGTGAACAGCCTGAATGCAAAGAAGCTAAAGTGCGTGAACTATTTGAACAATTACCTTGGGTACGTGAACAAATAGATGCTGCTTTAGGTGATGCACAGGCTTTTTTGGACAAGTAAGGGCAGAACTAGAAGAGTTTGCTGAACACTCTTTTAGGATGGGTCGGAAAGTTAAGGGTAAGTCAACCGAAGCTGACCACCTAGCCCAAGCAGCAAAACAAATGGGGAAGAGTTTAGACGAGGTAGAACAGTTTAACTCTGATGCACTCTTCCCTGATGTTGCTGCACATATCTGGTCGTCATTCCTAGAACTACATGAAGGTAGAACGTATGGAATGTCAGGGCCAAATCCTATATCCTACGACATAATTAAGGCTTGGTGTGACCTTACGAGTATCACACTTTCACCGTGGGAAATAGAAACTATAAAGTCCCTTGATAACTTGTGGATCAAAACTATAGGCGAAGAGAATGGCTGACCTTATGCAAATTGGTATTGATGTAAGAACTAACATCAAACAAGCTACTGCCGATCTTGATAAGATGGGTGGTTCTGTTGTTAATAACATCAACACCATCAATCGCCTTGAATCTGAGGTTAAACAGCTTAATAGGGAACTAACTCGTGGTCGTGTATCTGAGGCAGCTTATGCCAAAGGTATGCAACAGATTAACAACGAGCTTGGTATATTTCAGCAACGTGCAGCAAAGGCTGCAGACGTAGAACGTAAGTTTGGTCAGGCCGCTGCTGGTGGTGGTAAATCCCTTAACCGCTTTAACATGACCTTGCAACAAGGTGGTTATCAGTTACAAGACTTTATAGTTCAAATACAGTCAGGCACAAGTTTCTTTACTGCGTTCTCACAACAGGGTTCACAGTTTGCTAGTATCTTTGGCCCTAAAGGTGCAGTTATTGGTGCTGTTATAGCTATTGGTTCTGCTATAGCTGCTATTGCTGTGGGTTCTTTAACAGCTAAAGACGCACTAAAAGAACTACAAGACCAAGTTGACTCAATAAAAGACTCATTCAAGAATTATGCAGATGCTGCTAGTATGGCAGCTATGTCTAATGATGAGATTGCAGAAAAGTTTGGTGTAGCCAACGACCGCATAAGATCAACTCTACAGCTACTTGAAGACTTAGAAAGAAAAGTCGCACAACAAAACCTATCTGAACTTATGTCAGAAATGGCAGATATGTTCTCTGTCGGTGGTGCTGGATATAAAGGTGCTGCAGTAGGTAAATTTTTTGATATTAACGCCTTTTTCTCTATTAAAGCAGAAACACGCAAGAATAACCGTGCAGCAATTTCTGAGTTTCAACAAGCACAAAGAGAAATAGCAGAAGCTCAAACAGATACAGAACGAGCCGAAGGTTTAAGCAGACTACTAAATGCTACTCAAAAATTAGCAGAGTTATCAGACGGTATTAACGAAAAAGAAAAAGAGTTTATACAAAACATTGCACAAGCCCTTTTAGTGCAAGAACAACTAGTAAACGCAAAAACTTCTCAAGCTCAAATTGATGAAAAGAATAGCAAGGAACAACAGGAACGTATAGCAAGGTCATACCAAACTGCTGGTAAACTTATGCAAGAGGCAGCAGATGCGGAAAGAGAAGGTATAAAGAGAAACTATCAATTTGCTGGTAAACTTATGCAAGAAGCTGCTAATGAGCAAGCGAAGATTGATGGTGATGCACAAAGTCGAATTGAAGCAAACTATAGGTATGCTGGACAGCTAATGAGTCAAGCTGCTCAAGAAGAGCAAGATGCGCAAAATCAGCTTTACACAAACGCTTTGGTTGCAATAGGCAACAGAGGTGCGCAAGAACATGACCTAAATGAGCAACGTCAAAAGTTAGCTGATGAAACTCATGCGCATATGATGGCCCTACAAAATGCTTTCTATGATGATGCTAAGAGACAAGCTACTGAGGTAGCTAGTGCCACTTACTTAGCTAACTATAATGCAGTCCTTGCTTATCAGCAATATGCTGAAACACGTATGGCTGGTGATAAACCAAATGAACCCAAACGTGAGAAAGTCCTTAAGAACATCCAAGACACAGTTGATGCTCTTCGTGAACAAACAAAACACGAGACTAAGCTCTTAGGTCTTACAGGTGAACGCCTTAAAGAAGAAGAGATTTACTACGATCTAGTCCTAAAGAACAAAGATGCAGACATCAAACTGTCTGACAAAAAGCTACGTGCTATAGCTAAAGAAATAGCTGCACAACAAGAAGCTAATGAAATGTACGAAGAGGCTATCCAGTTTGTCGATGGTATCTCTGATGCGTTCTCTGATTTCGTCGCTACTGGCCTAAGAGACTTTAAGTCCTTTGTAAGCTCTATCAAGGATATGTTCGTAAGGCTATTAGCTGATATGGCTGCTGCTGCAGTACGTAACCGTATCCTAATACCTATTACCACTGGGTTTATGGCTAGTGCTGGAAATGCTGCTGCAGGTACAGCTATGGGTAGTTTTGGATCAGGTACACTCGCCTCTACCCTAGCAACTGGAGCAAAGGCTTTTGGTACTGGCTTTGGTTCAGTCTTTGGTGCAAATGGTATTGGTCTTGGTGGTTCGTTCCAAGCGCTAGGTAGCTTAGGTTCTAGCATTGGTTCAGGGACATTTATGCAAACTTTAGGTGCCGCCGCCCCAGCTTTACTTGCTGTAGCTGCTGTCGTCGGACTGTTGACCAAGAAAACTAAGCTACTCGACAGTGGACTAAGAGCTACTGTTGAGGGCTTTGACGTAGCTATTGAGACTTTCCAGCTTACACAAAGTAGTCGCTTGTTTGGTCTATTGAAGGGTAAGAAGAAACTTGGCTTTGCTGATGCCCCTGCAGAATTAGCTGACCCATTGATAGAAGCTATCGGTGATATGCAACAGAGCATTGTTGATGCTGCTGGTACTCTAGGTATTGGTGCAGATGCATTTGATGACTTTAGCTATCAGTTTAAGCTATCACTAAAAGGTCTAACAGAAGAAGAGCAGCTACAGAAGATCAACGAAGAAATCACTAAGATGGGTGATAGCTTTGCTTCTTTGTCAGGTCACTTTGAGACTATGAACGAGCTTCTAGCTGCTGCTACTCAACGGTATGACCTAGAGACAAGGGTTCTACAGTTACTTGGTAATGAGACTGAACTGTTGATCCGTCAACGTGAAAGAGAACGTGCAGCTACACATGAGCTAAACCGTGGTATGCTTGATCAAGTGTATGCACTAGAGGATGCTTACTCTGCTGTAAACTCTGCCTTTGCTACAGTACAACGGTCTATAGAAGCACGTAAGAATGCTATCACTAATTCCTTCAACGAGATTATGGAAACTATCCAAGGTCGTGTTGAGGCTGCTCAAGCTGCTGTAGGTGTAAGTGGTGGTATCTTAAGTTCCCTTGAGGGTGCTTCTGGTACATCTGGTATGACCAGAGGTGCAGGACTAGCCTACCTACGTAGCCTACGTGGTGCTTCTCGTATCTCTGACCAGAAGAAACTAGATGATGCTCTACAAGCTATTGCTGAACCATCAGAAGGTCTATACACTAACTTTGTCGATTACCAAAGAGACTTTGCAGACCAAAGAAATCTTATTCGTGAGCTAGAAGAGAAAGCTGGTCATCAGTTAAGCACTGACGAACAAACTCTACTAGAAATACAGAATGAGGCAGACGCTGCACAAGCTCGTTATCAGGGTCAGATTGATAAGCTAGATGAACAACTAGCACAAGCACAAGAGCAACTTAATGCTCTATACGGTATCAATACCTCTGTTAAAGATGTAGACCAAGCTATAAGAGACTTAAGCTCTGCTGTTTTGGCTGCATTAGATGCTCAAGCTGCTGCTAAAGCTGCTCTAGCTGGTAGGGGTGCAGGAGCAGGTGTACAACAGGCTAATGCTGCAGGACAACAAATCCTAAATCAACTAGGTCAGTCAGGTATTGCTGAACGTAAGAGTGACGGTGCTAAGTTCCAGAAAGTAAACATTCGTGGTTCTGCACAGCTACTACAAGTTGCAGCAGACTTAGGTGTTAAAACATCAGGTAGAACAGGCGCAGAAATCCAGCAAGCTATCTCTAATGCAGGTAACTTGGGTGTTAATATGGATAACGCCACAAGAGCCTTACAGTTTGCTATGGGTGGTAACTTTGGTGGTGGTCTACGTATGGTTGGTGAACGAGGCCCAGAACTTGAAGCTACAGGCCCATCACGTATCTTTAGCACTAAACAGACTGCAGAGTTGTTCCGTAACCCAGAGCTTGTTGCAGAGGTTCGTAGCTTACGTGAAGAGGTTGCAGGTCTACGGTCTGAAAGCAGACAACTACAAGCAAGTAATTCTAAGTATGTCAAGCGGAACTACGATATTAACCGCAAGTGGGATACTGAAGGTCTTCCAGCTACAAGGACTTAATAGATGCAGATTATTAAACCTGTAACAGTTACCAACAGTATTCTCACTAGCTCTAATGTTACCGAAGATGACTACGCTGAATGGGCCTCTGGTACTACCTATGCTGATGGTGATAACGTCATTGTTATTGGTACGACACACAAAGTCTATGAAAGCCTTGTCGGTGGTAACGTAGGTAATGATCCTACGACTGATGATGGCACTAACTGGTTGGAGATTAGTGCTACCAATCGTTGGAAAGCATTTGACCAGAAGATTAGTGAACCTGTAACAAACTTAAACAGTATCCAATACGTCTTAAGTGACCCTAGTTCTAACATCACCTCTGTCGCCTTATTTGGTTTAAAGGGTGTTACAGCTAACGTAACTGTGGCTGATGGTGCTACAGAGGTCTACAACCAAGACATATCCCTGACTGACAACAGAAACATTGTTGACTGGTACACATATTTCTTCGAGGAACAAGTACAGAAAGAACAAGCTCAGTGGTTAGACATACCACCATACTTAGGTTCTAGTGTTACGGTTACAGTGACAGCGGCTTCAGGTGAAACTGCAGAACTAGGTCAACTTGTCTTAGGGTTCTTAAGTGATCTTGGTACTACAACTTACGGTACATCAATCAGTATCGAAGACTTCTCACGTAAAGAGACTGATGACTTCGGTAACTTTATTGTTGTCGAAAGAGCATTTGCTCAGTTGGCTGACTTTGATGTACAGTTTGAAACTCAAAACGCAAGAAAAATACAACGGACGTTGGCTGGATTTAGGGCCACACCAATCGTCTATATCGGCTCAGAAGATACATCCTATGGTACAACCATTTATGGTTTCTATCGTAGGTTTGACTTAACGCTAGAAGGCCCATCGTTATCATTCGGAGCTATAGAAGTAGAAGGATTGACATAATATGGCATACCCACCCATTACCACACTACCATCCCCACCCAGTAGACAAGACCCCACGAACTTTGCTGATGAAGCTGATGCATTCTTGGGTGCATTACCTGACTTTGGTGATGAAGCTAATGCCCTTGGTAGTTATCTAGATGGTGTAGCTTCAGATGTAGACACAGACGCTACTGCTGCTGCCACATCAGCTACAAACGCTGCTACAAGCGCAACTAATGCAGCTAACAGTGCTACTGCTGCTGCTAACTCTGCTGCCTCTGCTGGGGCTGTTCTGTGGGTCTCAGGTACATCCTACTCTACAGGTTATGTCGTCTACTCACCGATTAACTTCCAGAACTACCGTGCTATTCAATCTACATCAGGGACAACAGACCCTTCACTAGATGAAACTAACTGGGTACAACTGGGTGGATCAGGTGGTGGTCTTACTGAACAGACTGCTACTACAACAGCTACTACACAAACTGCTATTGCTACTTATGTCGCTGCTGATTACACAGCTATGGAACTTACCATTGTAGCTGATGATAGCACAGACCGTACAATCACTAAACTTCTTGTCGTTCACAATGGTACTACAGCTTCTGCTACACAGTATGGTGAAGTAAACACTAATGCAGCACTAGCGACATATGATGTGGACATCTCTGGTGGTAATGTTCGTCTGTTGGCTACTCCAGCTTCAGCTACAAGCACAGACTTTACGACTAAAGAGAACCTGTTTGAACCTCTAGCTTAATGATAACGACATAGGGAAAGTGAACTATGGCAAACAATAAAGACTTTAAAGTAAAGAACGGTATCCAGCCAACGGTATATCACGAGGGCTTGGGTACTGTTGTGTCTGGGAGTGTAGGGTATAGCCTTTCTGCTGCTAGTTATGATAGTGTTAGTTTTAGTGTAACTAGTCAGGAGACAAGCCCTACTGGATTGTTCTTTAAATCGGATGGCCTTAAAGTTTATATAGTGGGGTTAGACTTTGCCACAGTGTTTCAATACAGTTTAAGTACTGCTTGGGATACTTCTACAGCTAGTTACGACAGTGTTAGTTTCTCCGTATCATCTCAAGATACTATACCAACTGGCCTCTCTTTTAAATCCGATGGCACTAAAATGTATGTTGTCGGAAACTTAGGCGTTGACATAAATGAGTATAACTTAAGCACTGCATGGGATATTTCTACAGCATCTTACTCGCAAAACTTTAGTGTGTCTTCTCAGGAAACAGCTCCATATGATGTTACCTTTAAGACAGATGGCACTAAAATGTACATTTGTGGTCTTGCTGGGGATGAAATCAATGAGTATAACTTAAGTACTGCATGGGATATTTCTACTGCTTCAGCTAGTCAGGTGTTTAGTGTATCTGCACAAGAGGGAAACCCTCGAAGTTTATTTTTTAAGTCTGACGGAACTAAGCTATTTTTATCTGGGACTGATAACGATAGTGTTTATCTCTACAATCTATCTACCGCTTGGGATATTTCTACAGCTAGTTACGATACGAGTTTTAGTGTAACAAGTCAGGATACTTTGCCAACTGGTATATACATAAAACCTGATGGTACTAAAATGTATGTTACTGGTTATGCTTCTGATGCAATCTACCAATACTCCACAGTCCTCAACACAGCATCCCTGAACCTATCCACTGGTTCAGTCTTTGACCTAACCCCAACGTCTGACGTACAGGTAACCCTAAGCAACCCTGCTGATAGTGGTACTGTTAGTCAGGCTACGTTGTTGTTGACTGGCGGTGCGGTAAATACTTATGATGTAGCGGGTGCAACATATGACAGTAAATCTTTTGACTTTAGTGATTACGAACCAACTCTCTTATATGGTGGATTCTTTAAACCAGACGGAACTAAGTTCTTTATTATAGGTACTGGTACGGATAAAGTACAAGCATTTAATCTATCCACAGCTTGGGACATATCTACCGTTTCTGCAGCATCAGAAGAATTTAGTCCCACACAAGCTGGCACTGAACCTATCTCACTTAGCTTCAAGTCAGACGGTACTAAAATGTATGTTTCTAGTTATGGTGGGCTAACTGTTTATCAATACTCACTGTCAACTGCATGGGACGTAAGTACTGCGACATATGACTCTAAATCATTTAGTTATTCATCACAAACGAATGCAGCTTATCATTTTGAGTTAAGTTTAGATGGAACAAAATTATACGTAAACACTTTTGGTAGCTCTTCACCTGGGCCTGGTTTTATTTTTCAATACACACTATCTACAGCTTGGGATATTTCTACTGCATCCTATGGTAGTGTTTCTTTAGACCTTGATGCGTCCCCTGCACCTGCTCTTGCAGCACAATGTTTTTCTTTTACATTTAGTGATGATGGAACTAAGTTGTTTAACATGGCAGAAAGTTCTGGTGATGCTAAAGTATTTCAATATGATTTAACTTCAGCTTGGGACATTTCTACAGCTACTTATGCAGGTGATGCTTATTCTTATGATATTACAGATGGTGATCAAAACGATCCTACTGTATTTAGACTTGGAGATAGTGGTGAAAAAATGTACTATGGTGGCACAAGTGATCAAACAATCTATCAGTTTACTATAGCATCGGCTGGAACAATCACCTACGATTCCACCCTAGAGTGGCCTTCTGGAACAGCACCTACGTCCCCTGCTTATGGTGAAACAGATGTACTAACATTCACTACATCAGACGGTGGTACAACCTACCAAGCAGTACAAGCAATAGATGGAGCATCATAATGGCTAACGATAAAGACTTCATCCTAAAGAACGCAGTAGAAGTAGGTGGCCCTACGAATGTAACACTAGGGACAATCACTAGCAGTGACATTGATCTTAGCACAGGCAATTACTTCAGTGACACACTAGCAGCTAACACAACGTACACCATCAGTAATGCAGGTGATGTGCAAACGTTTCAGCTAGAGGTGACTGGTGCAAATGCTGCTGATTTTTCAACTACTACATATGATAGTGTTAGCTTTAGTGCATCAAGCCAAGACGCAACCTGTACGGGATTGTTCTTTAAGCCAGATGGAACGACTATGTATGTTGTTGGCGGTGTTAATAACTCTATCTTTCAGTACACATTAAGTACAGCTTGGGACTTATCTACGGCTAGTTACGCTTCAAAAAGTTTTAATGTCACAAGTCAAGATGCAGAACCTAACCAAGTTTGGTTTAAGTCAGATGGTTCTAAGATGTATATGATAGGATATGATAGTGATAATGTATGGCAATATAGTTTATCTACGGCTTGGGATGTTTCTACTGCTTCTTACGACAGTGTTAGCTTTAGCGTAGGTTCTCAAGAAACATTACCAAAAGGGTTGTGTTTTAACTCTAGTGGAACCAAGTTGTATATTACAGGTACTGCAACTGATAAGATATACCAGTATACACTAAGCACTGCTTGGGATTTATCTACAGCTTCGTATGACAGTAAAAATCTTTCTGTTGCTTTAAATCCATCAGGGGTGTTTATTAATAGTGACGGAACAAAAATATATTCTGTAGATCAAACTAATGACGATGTAAATGAGTACACTTTATCTACTCCTTTTGATATTTCTACAGGGGGGTCTTCTACGGCAACCATTAGTGTGAATGGACAAGATACTTCTGCTCAAGACTTATTCTTTTCTTCTGATTTTACCAAGATGTATATGATTGGAAACAGCACGGATAGTGTGTATCAATACTCTGTAGGTCAGACTACATACACTATCACATGGCCTAGCTCAATAGAATGGGGTGGTGGTGTATCTCCCTCTGCCCCTGCTGATGGGGAGACTGATGTGTTTACTATTACCACAGACGATGGTGGTACGACTTATACAGGTGTAAAAACCGCTGATAACTTAAGCTAATCTGGAAGGTGAAGGAATGGCTAACGATAAAAGTTTTAAAGTAAAGAATGGATTACTGGCTGGTAGGTACTTGCAGAGTGCGGGTACTGGGACTTCTGGGAGTGAAGGGTATAACATAGCTGGTGCTAGTTATGACAGCAAGA
>Ga0208898_1001007_pt1 | contig 19672 bp, 29 predicted proteins | sample VirMetDEL_Mar_4_FD_184513 | JGI IMG/M metagenome (GOLD analysis project Ga0208898, IMG submission 184513) | Aqueous microbial communities from the Delaware River and Bay under freshwater to marine salinity gradient to study organic matter... | ecosystem: Environmental > Aquatic > Marine >...
TCCCAACGGAGAGGTTTGTGACGTCAAAGAAAAAATAGTAATATCAAACATTGCTACCAATGGATTACACTTTTGGAGCAAAGGATTAGATTTCGTTCATTCTGCGGAGGAGATGATTTTACTGAACGATCGCTACAACAACGAATTCTATGTTGCCCCTACATATAATTATCTTATAAAAAAGGGAAAGAAAATACTTCCGTTCTTCTATAACCTTCACTTTCCGATCGGTACACCCGAGGATTTAAAAAGATATTTAAGAATTGTAAATTGATGGAAGTATTTAAGATTGATAATATGCAAGGAGGTTGGTACGCAGGTAATTTCTCTCCTGTTGCTTTTTCTACAAGTGATTTTGAGGTTTGCTACAAGAAGCATATCCAAGGTGAAGATTGGCCTAAGCATTATCACAAGGAGGCGGATGAAATAAATTTCCTGAGAAGTGGTAAAATGATTATACAAGGAACTGAATTGGTAGCAGGCGACATATTCATACTTAGGAAAGGTGAAGTTGCAGACCCAGTTTTTCTTGAAGATTGCGAGGTCTTTATAGTAAAAACTCCATCAGTACCAAAAGATAAATTTATTGTAAAATGATAAGTATATTCACAAAAGAAGAATCGTTGGATGTTCAAAAGTACTTTGTAGTAAGATATTTTCTAGAGGCTAAAACATCATTAAGGGATGCTTCCTGGAATCTTGCAATAGGTCAAAGTATTGGCAATCCTAATAATAGGAGCATTTGGGAAACCGATCAGATGTTTTTGGATCACAGCTGCTTCGTTTTGGATGACGAGAAGAAGTTATCCCAAAAAAAATCTGGGGAAGTTTCCATTGCATTCCCTCTTGACAATATTAACCTTGAGGAGGATGGAATATCCCAAATTCTTTGTCATATAGCTGGTGGACAGGTGGACATCGAAGAAATTGTAAAATGTCATATTTTAGATATTAGACTTCCTGATAAGGTAGAATCTGATTTTTCCCTTGCCCCTGCTTATGGTATAGATGGGTTTAGAAGATTCAATAATGTTATAGATAAGCCATTCTTTGGGGGTATTATTAAGCCTAAAGTTGGTATGAGTCCGGGGGTTCTTCTAGAGGCAGTAAAGGAGATGGTCTACGGAGGAGTTAATTTCATAAAAGAAGACGAGCTCTTAGGGAATCCTAGTCATTGTCCTTTTGAGGAAAGGGTGCCACTTATTTCTTCCTGGTTGAAAGAGAATGCACCTGATGTTATCTATTGTTTTTGTATAAATGGTGACAGTCCATACGCTTTGGAGAGAGCAAAGTTTGTTGCAGATAATGGTGGGAATGGAATCCACATAAATGTCTGGAGTGGTCTTGGTGTATACCGTGCTATTAGGAAGCAAAATCCGAATCTTTGGATACATTTCCAAAAAAGTGGTGATAAATTCTTTACTGACAAAAGGTCACCATTCCACATCTACTGGCCTGTGATTTGTAAAATTGCTGGATGGTCTGGTGTGGATTCTATACATGCTGGAATGATTGGAGGTTATATGAACCAGGATGATGATGAGATACGGGATACTCTAAAAGTCCTCTGGCATTACAATATAGTTCCAGCTCTCAGTTGTGGAATGCATCCTGGTCTGGTTGATTATATCAATGAATCTATAAATAGTGTGGATTGGATGGCTAATGTTGGAGGAGCTATGCATGGACATCCAATGGGAACTAGAGCTGGTGGCTTGGCAATGAAGCAAGCCATCAATAATGATTTCCAAGAAGAGGAATATGTTTGCGCCATAAAGAAATGGGGAAAAAGAACATTTTCTAAAGACCTAGATTACAGGATATTTTAGGATGAGACTAATATCACACCGGGGAAATATAAAGGGGCCAATACCATCAAGAGAGAACAACCTTGACTACATACAAGAAGCTCTTGATCTTGGTTATGATGTGGAGATAGATGTTTGGATATCTGGATCTTCACTTTATTTAGGACACGATTCCCCAAATTCTAAGGTCTCCTTAGATTGGCTTATGGAGAGATCAGACAACCTTTGGATCCACTGCAAAAACATCTCTGCCCTTGTGTATCTAAAGGAGTATGTTGAATTCAATGTATTTTGGCATGAACAAGACAGAATAACTCTTACTTCTAAGTCTTTCATTTGGGCTTTCCCTGGAAATCAGCCCATAAATAAAAGTATCGCAGTTCTTCCTGAGATCTATGATGATCCTGTTAACGGATGTTGTGGAATTTGCTCAGATTATATAGAGAAGTACAAATTTTTAAGTACAAATGAAAGTAGCTCTTTTACTTCCTGGCCAGATTAGGGAGGCAAAAGAAACCTTTCCCTACTTAAAAGGCAGAATTTTGGATAGGTTTAAGCCAGATGTTTTTATATCTACCTGGAGCCCATCTGAAACTATAAAAAATTCCCTTCATGCAGAAACACACCACCTTACTGACACCCTAAGCACCGACACTTTAGCAAGTCTTTATTCTCCGGTAACCATAAAGATGGACAAGTTTGAATCCCCGGGTATATCAAGGATAATAGATAAAGCGTGGTCGTTTGAAAGCTATGGCCCACAAACTGGTGAGATAAATCCAGTTTCGGTTTTCTTGATGTGGTATAAGATAAGACAGTCCTTTCTCCTTTTAGAGGAGTATGAAAACCTAACTGGTGAGAGATATGATTATATTATAAAAGGAAGAATGGACATAAAAATCCACAACGACATCCCTTTGGATCCAAATCTAAAAACTATATGTATTCCTCCCGGTTTTGATTGGAAGGGCGGGGTTAATGATATTTTTGCATGGGGAGGTAGGGAAGCAATGGAACACTACTCAAAACTCTACGAGATGATGGAAGAATACATTTTCTCTGGTGTTTACTTTCACCCCGAGACACTTTTAAAGCATCATATACTTAATTCTGAATTTAACCTTTCCCGCCCTATGGTAAAGGTATCCTTAAGAGGTAAGAGAGTGTGGGAAATTGAATCCGCAGGTGAACGAATGGATAAAAAAAATTATGGATATATACAATCTAAGGGAAACTTTTGGGACACTTAGAGATTAAATAAAGGATTTAAAAAATAATTAAGAGAATCATGAGTAATTTAGACATTTTCAACCTGGACGCAGAAGCGTTCGTAACGAAAACAAAAAAGGAGAATTCAGAGGGAACAGAATTTTACAAACCATATCCGGAGAACGGAAAGGATGGAGTTTACAAGTCTCTGATCCGCTTTCTTCCTAATCACGTTGACCCTACAAAGTCAAAAATCCACAAGTATTACGTTTACCTAAACGATCCAAGCACTGGAGATGGATTTCCAGTAGACTGTCCTTCGACAGTTGGTAAGAAATCTGTTTTGAAAGACATGTTCTGGAAGCTAAAGAATTCTCATTCTGCTGCAGATCAGGAATTGTCTAGAAGCTTCTCCAGAAAGGAAGACTATTATTCTCTGATTCAAATTGTGCAGGATAAGCACAATCCAGAATTAGAAGGTAAGATTATGGTTTTTAAGTTTGGTAGAAAACTAAATGATATGCTTGAAGCACAGCTAAAACCAGAATATGGTGATGCTTGCAACCCGTACGATCTATTTGAAGGAAAGCTTTTCTCAGTTCATACAAGAAAAGTTGGAGAATGGAACAACTACGATCTTTGTTCTTTTGTTGGTGACAGAACACCAGTCGAGATCAACGGTAAAAAGATGGAGAAAAACCAGGATGATATGAACACCATCATGGAATACCTCAAAACTGGGCCAGACAATCTTACACAGTTTGAGTACAAAGATTGGGACGAAAAAACTACCGATCGTGTTATGAATATTATCCAAAACACGGTACCTGATGGCAGGTTGGTAAATGAAGTTTTGGGAGGAGCTAATAAAACAACATCTCCTTCACCTTCATCTTCTTCCTCTAATGAAATTTACAAAGAGGCTTCTTCAACGAAAGTTGGATCTGATTCTACTCCAGCACCGAGTGCAGGTATTCAACAACCATCAGCACCAGAAACATCTTCGTCTTTAGACGACCTATACGCAGATCTCTAAATCTACCTTGAATTGGGGCTGGCAATTAGAATTGCTGCCCCTTTTCTTTTTTTATCTGGTTGGTAATAAATTATAATTGTGTTTTATGGATCTTGGGAGAATTAAGGAACTTATAGGGGATATTTTAAGAAAGGAATTTGCTGGTAACGTAGGAAAGCAAAAAATGTATGAAGCTGTAAATAGGCTTAACATTTCTTGTCCTTATTGTGGTGATAGCTCTAATCCTAGAAAAAAGAGGGGCAATTTCTATCTTGACACACTTACATATAAATGTTACAATGGGGGTTGTGGTATTTATAAGGATGCTTATAGTTTGTTCAGAGACTTCAGTGTCGCTACTAAGCTTGATGTCGAAGAGAAGAGGGACATCATTGAGCTTATAAAAAAAGGAAAGGAGAAGAGACAAACAACTTACGGTGACGTTGATATTTCTTTGTTTTTTGATGCTGATTTCAAATCCCTTGTAATTCCAAGATCTGACTTTATGAGTGTTATGAACCTTCAGGAGGTCAAAGGGTCAAAGATAGAAAAATATCTTATCAGAAGGAATCAATCCACTGATGAAAAGTTTGCTTGGGATCCAGAAACTGGTAAATTGTACCTTTTAAATCTAACCAAAGACAATGAGATATTAGGTCTTCAATTTAGGAATATGAATTCTTCATATGGTTCCAAGTACTACACATATAAGCTTAGCGGTATTTGGGAGAAGCTTCTAAAAACCCAAGATCAAAACATTGTGGAGGAGGCTAAAAAGATAGATCCTGTCTCTTTTGTTTTCAATGTAGGGAGGATTTCGTTCGAACAAACCATTACAATTTTTGAAGGACCGATGGATTCTTGGCTTTGGAAAAACTCAGTAGCACTTTGCTCTATAGAGAATAAGTTTCCATTTGATGTAGAGAATGTACAATATTGGTACGATTGGGATAATGCTGGACGACAAAAGCACTCGGAATTGCTATCGCAGGGCAAAAAGGTGTTTAATTGGAAAAAGTTTTTGCTTGACCACGATCTACCGATAAATAAGAAATGGGATTTAAACGATCTCGTAAATTACCTTCGGGCGAAGAGGATAAAAATAAGGAGATTAGATAACTACTTTACTGAAGAAATATTGGACTTATCCGATTTCATATATGCTTGAGATGTCAACTGTAGATCAAACCCAAGAGTGGGAGGAAAGCTTAAAAAATGACGATGGAGATTTGAAATTCCCTGTCGCATTTTTGGATAGACTGGAAACTGAGTCTCTGGAGATCAAGGAAGTTAATATAGATATTGGAAAACCTAGACTTGTAGAGTTATCGGTAAAAGAAATAAAACTTGGAAAAAAGCCTAATAAAAAGGGCAATGAACTATTCTAATATGTCAGAACAACAAGAACAACAGAAAACAGATTACAGTAAACTGTTCGAGAGAGAAAGAGCGGAATGGAAGGAAAAAATTCAGGTCATTTCTCTTAGTCTGAAAAACATAAAGACGGTTGCTGAGGCCCAGGTGGAGCTTTTTTCTACTAGACAAATACTCCTAGAGTATAGTTATAAACTTGCACAAATTGTAAGTAAGCTTGCAACAAAGGAGAGAAAAATGAGGGCTGCAAAATTAAAGGATTATACGGTTAATAGCGATGTAAGATATGGGTCTAATGAAACTAAGCTCCTAATAGAGGGAGATGTATCAGACATCGTTGAAAAAATACAACTTGTAGAGGGACATAGAAAATTCATCGACCAAACTATACAAACTGTAGATCATATGCTTTATGGGATAAAGTCTCGTATTGCTCTAGAAGAATACCTCAGAGCGAGTACAATAAAATAGTGAAATAATGCTGAGGTTTAACGTATCAGAAGATCAACAATGGCTTATACTTGCACAGGCAAATGACGAGATAGAAAAAAGACAAATTGAGATCTCGCTAACCAAAAAAATACACAATTGGTATTTCCATCCGCTTGTGAAAAAGAAAATATGGGACGGCAACATTTGTTTCATAGAAAAGAGGGGACCTTTTTGGAAAGTTCCAATCGGTCTTTGGAGAGAAGTTCTTGAGATCGGTGAGGAGTTTGGCATCGAGATAAACATTGATGGACTGGATTCCTTAATTCTCAGCGATCTTACATTGGAAGAATTCCAGGAATGGGTTGATGATTTTTTTGAGGGTAAAGAAATAACGCCAAGGGGTTATCAGGTTGAGGCAGCTTGGAAAATCGTTAAGTATAGATATTCTGTTTCTGAGATAGCTACTTCATCCGGAAAAACACTTATATCCTTCATGATATTTGCTTTTCTAAAGCAGAGGGGCCTTATTAGAAAGTTCCTAATGATTGTGCCTAACACTAACCTAGTCTTCCAGGGAAACGACGATTTTATTGACTATGGGGTAGGAGAACTTGGAGTTCGTATTCAACAAATAGGTGGTGGAAGCAAACTTAGAGAAGGGTGCGATCTAATAATCGGAACCTTCCAATCTCTTGTAAAAAAGGACGAGGATTTCTTTGAGGAGATAGATGCTGTTTTCGTTGATGAAGCACACCACACAAACTCAATGTCGATCAAGAAGATTGTTGCTAAGTGTATGCATAGCAAGTGGAGGTTTGGTCTTACTGGTACTCTCACCAAGAGAGGTTCTGCAGACCACCTTACTATCCAGCAATTTCTGGGACCGGTTGTGGTAGAGATTTCCCCAGATTTCTTGTTTAAGAATAAGCACGCTACACCAGTGCACATTAAGGTAGTAAGACTTGATTGGTTAGACCAAGAGATAAAGCAAAAGCTTGCTGACCTCAAAGCTAATTCTCAAAATTTAGAGGGAAATGAACTTTACAACCTTGAGAGAAAGCTTGTAATTGAAAGTGATAAAAGACTGAACTACGTAGTTGACTTCATTTCCAAGACTTCTAAGAATTCGCTTGTCCTCTTCCAGTCGGTAAAAGACGAGTATGGTAAGCAGATATGGAATAGGTTAAGAGAAATAACAAATGACAAGGAAGTATTCTATGTAGATGGTGATACCGATGAATCACTTAGAGAGGAGTATAAATCTAGGATGGCTAATGGGGAGAATAAGATTCTTGTTGCCACCTATGGTACATTTTCTACTGGTATCTCGATTAACAACTTACACAACATTTTCCTAGTAGAATCTTACAAGAGCGAGGTATTAATTAAACAAAGCCTCGGAAGGGGGATGAGGAAAATGGAAGGCAAGGATAAGGTGAATGTAATTGACTTTGTTGACGATTTTTCATCTCCAAAATACAAGAACTATCTGCTAAAACATAGTGAGGCTAGGATAGAGATCTACAAGAACGAAAAATTCAAGTACAAGATTTTTAACGTAAAGCTTTGATCCTCGAGTCCGATATATAGGATAAATGAGGAAAAATATGCAGAACCTTAAAAATTTCGGACAATTTCTTTCTGAAAGCAGGGGAGATAAGATTTATCCCGGAGCCAGCGACAGAATCAAAGAAATCAGAAGGAGGATAGAAGCTGAAACCGGAGAGGAAAAGCTATACCAAATGACTTATGATGAAGGTGGAGCTTTGCAGAGACTTGTGAAAGGAGCTGTTGAGGGAATACAGAAAGTCGGAAAGGGTATAGCAGACTTATTTGATTCTGGGAAAGCAGCAAGTATGGATGCTGATGGTCTGGAAAAAAACAAAGATCAGGTTCTTTCAAGGTGGGGTGATTCTATTAAGGCTTCTGGTAAAAACAAGGAAAAAGACTACGAGGAATTCTACAGAAATGCCATTTTAAAAGGCAGATCTACCTTTGGTAAGAAGTTTGATATTAGAAACCCAGAAGGCAGAGAGCAGAAGCTTTACCAAGACTATGTTTACTCTGCTTCAAATTATTTCGATGTAGATGGCAAATAACTTATTAAAATTTGGAGACTTTGTATCTCTTTTTGAAGGTGGTGCTGCAATTAAGGAGTCAAGAAGGATAAAAGAATCCGAGGTACCAAAAACTCTAGAATCTATTAAAGAAATTCTTTTCCCGCTTCTTGGTGGTGGCGAAGTTGATGAGGAATATCTCATAATCGGTAGCATAGGAAAGAAGAAAAGCCAAAATGATACCTCAGGTGACATAGATCTTGGAATTGACAAAGCATTTCTTGCTAAAAGCTTGGGAGTTTCTGAGGACGATGTATTAGGTGCACTTTATAAAAACCTTTCTGAGACTCTTCATAATAAACTTGGTTTTGTACCAGATCTAAAACTGATGAAGGGTATAAACGTACTTTCAATTGGTTGGCCTATAGAGGGTGATATAGATAATGGGATAGTTCAACTGGATCTTATTCCAATTTCAGATATGGATTGGGCTAAGTTTATATTCTATTCTCCGGATTATAGAAAGGGTGAAAGTAAGTATAAGTCAGCCCACAGAAACTGGTTGTTCCAAGCAATACTTTCCTCTTTGAAGGAGGTAATATCTAAGGATGAGAATGATGAGATAGAGGACTTCTATTCATACGCCTTAAGATTAAGCGATGGTATTTATAAGAATAAGAAATCATTTAAAGGTGCTACAAAGAGGCTAAAAAGTCCAAAGACAGTTAAGGGAGAAACATCCTTTATTACTAGGGATCCGGACGAATTTGTTGAGATGATGTTCGGGAGTGGTGTAAACAAGGATGATTTAAAATCATTCGAGGACGCTTGGAAAATAGTTTCATCCCCTTCTTTTGTACACGCTGATAAGAAGCAAGAAATTAGGGATGATTTAGAAAGATACCTTGTTAATGGTGGATTCGAGATTCCCACAGAGATTAAATAGATGGAATTTACAAAAAAACATAACGACCTAGTTTATGGAGCATTAGAGGTTTTCCTGGATAAGGATTCTCCTTCTGTTGTTGCTAGGGAGGATGATGGGAATATCTCATTTATTACGGTTCTTGGTATAAATGGTGCTATATCTCAAGAAGAAAATGGTAGTGCTACAGTTTTTCTGGAAGGTGAACCATATTACACAATAGAAAAAGAGGTTTATGAACTTATAGATTACCAGGATGATGTTCCGGAGGTCGAATCTCTTTTGGAAAATTTGGCTACAATACATCAGATGGAATTACAAGATAAATCGAAAATTCTTATAGAAACTATCATAAGAGGATTAGCAAAACTTATTGTTGATCAGAAGGTTTCAGTTGGTGTTGATGTACAATTGGGTCCTGTTTTGATTAAGAAGACAGATGATATTGGGAACGTAAAAATTCTATTGAATTAAGGATGGCAGGAATCAATCATTTATACGACATTTATAACAAGAAAGGGTCTGACTTTGTTAGTCAGCTTTTCAATCAGTTCGTAACAATAAACGAGAAGATGGACGGGTCTGCTTTCTCTTTTGAGAGAGACAAGGAAACCGGAAACTTTAAGTTTTATAGAAGAGATCAAAGGAACCCAATTACATTGGTTGATAGGACTTTGATGAAGTACTATGAAAAACCAATTCAATATGTAGAGTCTTTGCCACCCCACATACTTGAAAAGGTTCCAAGAGGGTGGAGATTTGGATTAGAGTATTTTGCTAACAACAAGCCTGTTGAGATTGTTTATGATAGGCTTCCTAAGAATAATCTTATTCTTTCTTATATCCACAAAATGGGTGATGACGGTAAGATTATTAGTACTATCCAAGATAAGGATGAGCTAGATAACTGGGCAGATCTTCTGGGTGTTGAAAAACCACCTATTGTATTTCAAGGGGTATTAAGTGAGGACCAAAAATCCGAGCTTTTGGATTTTCTGAATACTCCATTTAAAGAGCTTGTTGAAAGATTTAAAACCCAATCCTTTGTTAGGTTTATCATAAAGACTCTTAACCCAGACCTAAAGAAAACTGCTCTGAATGATGATCTTGATAAAGATGTAGAGGGTATAGTTTTCAGATTTGGTGATCTTGAGGGTGATAGCGATACTGTCCTTGCAAAAATGGTCGACCCTATCTTTACTGAGATTGCAAAACAAAAGTTTGCTGATAGGAAGAGTAAAAAGCCTTCAGACTTTCTTGGTATAACTGTGATGGACGTGATGAACTTCATTTTAGAAAAAGGATTATCTGAGTTTGAAGTTAACGGAGATTCAGAGGATGAGAGATATATTTCGTTTATGAGTGATGTATTTGTGAAATTCCTTGATGAATATGCAGAGAAATATAGAGGAACTGATTTTGACGAACCCGAATATCTAAAGAGAGACGAGTTCAGACTAAATCGTGATAGGATTAAGGACAGGAGGGTTCTTAAATACATTGAGAAAGACGATTCGTTTGAATCTTTATTCAAGTTGATACTTAACTCTTTTAGAAAAATCAAGACAAGAGCTGGCGGTATTATAACTTCTGGCATGAAGGATCAAATTAATTTGCTGATCAAGGACATTAAGGATTACATTAAGCGTCCTGCTAAAAATGTGAACGAATCAAAGTTCATAAGCTTTGGTGACTTTAGAAGGGAAATGTCTCCATCTGTAGATTATATTCAGGAGGAGGATGAAGAATTTGAAACTTCTGACGATCCACTAGTTTCTTACCAAGAATTTATCTCCAAATTAGAGACAATTGATAATGAGGAAATTCCAGAGGAAGTAGATATACTGCAAGAAGATGTCTCTGACGAAAGAAAGCCGGTTAATGTTATTATGGGTAGATTCCAGCCTTTCCATCATGGGCATCTGAAAATGGCTAAAGCCCTTAAGGAAAAGAACAATCTACCTTCCTATGTAGTTGTGGTTTATCCAGGCCACAATAAGTCAGGAAAATCCCCATTTGACAATGATTCCATAAAAATGTATATGGATTCCATCGTATCAAACAACGAGGAGATAGAGGGATATATGATGGTAAACAGGGGTCTTTTAGGATCTGCTATATCAAAGCTAATCGATATGGGATATGACCCAAGGCTAATTGGTGCTGGTCCAGACAGAAAAGATGACTATACCAAGCAGATTGACTATATCAAGATGTCTGATATAAAAGACAAGATTAGCGACGAGCTAGAAATTGTGGAAACACCAAGGGTAACAAGTGGTACTGATGTAAGACAAGCCATTAAAGACCAAGACTTTTCAAAGTTTAAAAAGATGGTTCCACAAGAGGTATCAAATCTCTACAACGACCTTATTACGAAGGTACGGGACTGATATATAAAAAAATACAATTTGTAAGGTGGAAAAAAGAATACAGAATTTCTCAGAATTTTTAAAATCCAATCCGGTTAATGAGGGTGACGGGTTTGGTACTTTCCCATTTCTCCTGATAAAAGAGGGTGATATCTACAATTACCTATTTCAGCTTGAATTGGAAAATGGAGCTCAAAAAGGATTTATGTTGGTAGTTGGTAAGTATTCCAAATATGAATCTATGGAGGGTCCAAAAAACTCTTATGCAGTCCTAAACATAAACGAGATTGCTCCTGAGATCATAGAAGATATAGCTATAAAAAAGTCGGAGGTCCCAGATTTAAATGACCAAAAGTTTACCCTGAGGGATAATGATCTCAGTAGATTTTTGGAGCAAATATCTAAGGCCCTTTTAAATTATCTTGAGAAGAATTCTAAAGTAATTCGTATATTTGACGAAATGCAAGATAATATCGAGATTGAAAACTATGAGGAAATGCTAAAATCCGTTTTACTTTCATTCCTCGGACCTGAATGGTCAATGCAGGAAGGATCTCATAAAGGGACTTTCATCATCAGTAGATAATGTAGATCGAAACATTTATTTTAATCCGAGTATAAATAAGGAAAATTTAAATAATTATGAAAAATTTTGATCAGATCAAAGAAGTTATGGAAGCCGCAGAGGCTGACGTAGCTAAGTTTGTTGAGAAAGGAAATAAGGCTGCAGGAACTAGAGTTCGTCAGGCTATGCAAGAAGTTAAGAAACTTGCTCAACAGGTAAGATTGGACGTCCAAGAGATCAAGAACAACTCTTAAGAACCAAACTTCTAACAATTATAAGGCAGCCCTCTCGGCTGCCTTTTCTGTTTCTTATGGGATGGAATAATTTCCAAAAGGTGATATATAAACAGTAAAATTATACATAATGGGATACTACGTAGCAAAAGTAAGTTTTGAGTCAACGGAAACAAAGAGAAACGGTGACCCAGTAATTCACAAGTCTGAATTTCTAGTAGCAGCAGAATCTGTTTTGGAAGTTGAGACTAAAGTAGCAGAGTTCCTCGACGGAACCACAGGATTCTTTGAAACCACTCAGATTTCAAAATCCAAAATAGAAGCAGTTATAGATTAATGGCACAAACAGGCAGTTACATTCCACCACAATCACCTATAGCCATCCAACCGGGTGACAAGGGTTTTGAGATAGTTGGTAAAGGTTATAATAGATGGCTTTGGACTTATCCAGACTGGAAAAAGAAAAAGAAGAAAATCATTAACCCCGCTGCTAACTGGGAATTAAATGCCAAGCCAATGTCTCCCGAGGAGATCAAGAAGAAAATGAAAGGTCTTTATTTGCAGGAGGATTCCGAGAAAATAGAGGGTGGGGTTTCTTCAGGTAAAAATCTTCGGGACATTGCAATCATGCACACTTACGACGATTCAATGGATCATGTTGATAGAGATGCTATTGAAAAAATGCTTTCGCATTTGAAAGATCAGCTATCCATGGGAATTAGGATTGAAATGGAACACACCGACGATGAGGCTTTAGCTACTGAGATAGCTAAAGACCATCTCGTCGAGGATCCTGATTATTATACCAAGCTTAAGAAGATTGAGGAAGGTATGAAGATCATTATCCCCTTTGAAAAATATAAGTTGTAATCATGCCTTCAGTAAGTAAAGCACAGCAAGCAATAATGGGTCAAGCTTGGGCTCTCAGACAAAACGAGCTAAAAGCTTCTGACATTGATCCCAAGTATCGTGAGGAGATCGAAAAGATAGCTTTTGGATATAAGGATAAGGACGGAAAATTTGTTCCGCCAATGACTGATAAGGAGCTTAAGAAATTCGCAAAAACCAAGTCAAAGGATTTGCCAGAGAATGTCAAAGACGGCAAACCCGTTAGTGAGGAAAAGTTCACCCCAGGAATAACTAGTTCCAAAGGGGTTCCTTCATTTACACCAAGCATCACCTTTGGCGGAGAAATTAAACCTATTATTCCTTATCTAGATACAGATGCTAAAAAATCCAAGCCTGGCAAAAGGAACCTTGAAAATCTAAAAGATTACAGGGACTGGATAAAGGAACAGAAGAAATGATAAATCTTTTTGAGTTTGATAAGTACGATCCTAGATCCGAATATCTCGAAGACGAGAGAAGGAGTATCGATCTAGATAGCATTAGAAAGTCTGATGCCTATAGAGATATCATTGAGCTGGGATTTGCTGAAGAAACATCGGACCAACAGGAACTTAACAATACTCTCAAGTTTAGAAGAAAGAAACAGCCGGAAGTTAAGGGATATGCAGACGTCTTTTACACCATTCACCCAACCGGTGTGGTAAGAAGATATAATCCTGTAGAGTCATCTGAAACTCCAGAGGGTCAAGGCAATACGATCAGAACTTATCCAAGCCCCTTTAGAAACAGCAAGGAATACAAAAAAGCCCTAAGATACCTTTTCAACTATCTAAGAAGAAAGGAATTAAAAGAGGACTACAGATAAATAGAATAAGAACAACAAAACAGCAAACAAATGGGATGCGGATGTAATAAAAAAGCAGGAGTAGCACAAACAACTGCGCAAACGAAAAAGCAATATGAAGATCTAACTGGAAAGTTTATTCTTGACACTAGTGGTAATAAGCTTTTGGTTACCTCACCAATTTATGATGCATATAAGGACGTTGTTGGCTACACGGTTAAGAACGAAGATGGCAACTCCTTACGCATATTTGCTAAGAATGTTCAAAAAATATTAGAATAATAATGGATTCAATGTATTATCCAACTGGAAATTCAACAAAAGGTAGAACATTGGTTTGTATGTGTTGCGAAACTGATGTACCTATCATGGAGGATCAAGAAACCCCTGATGCTATTGAGGTAAAAATCAAGGAGTGGTTGGACGAAAATGACTACTGTGTTGAGAAATGGCAGATGGACGAAAAAATGAAAAGCTGCGGCTGTGAAGGATATGATCTCCAAGAGATGGATGGCGGTGCCCCTGCAGGAGATATGGGAGGAGGAGCATTTGCAACTCTAGGAACTACTCAAGGTATGGGTAACGTTACCGCACCTGCAGCAGGCGGTACTAATGCCGACTTCTACGATGGTGCAGTTGGATCTGGCGACAAATTCCCGTCTTTAACTGTTGGAACCCCAGCAGCTAGAAAGGGTGATAAGAAGAAAAAGAAAAAGGAAAGACTTGTAAAAACCTTTGATGATTTCAAAGCAATGATGAAGTCTTTGCAGAAATAAGACAAAACGACATATATTAATGCTGAAAGGTGCCGAAAAGGCACCTTTTTCTTTGTTTTTTAGTATTGGAATGGGATTTGAACTGTATGCTGAAAAAACAAAATCATGAGAAGAACAACTTTTTACAGCCCACTAGAAATGATGGAAAGAATTTTTCAAAACACAAATCCCATTGTACAAAGCAGAAATTATTTTGTAGATGAAAAAGACGGTAACCTATTCTTAGAGATCCCAGTACCCGGATTTACCCTAAATGATATTTCTGTTGAGGTAGAGGGAAATCACCTTGTCATTAAAGGGGAAGATAACGAGTCTTATTGGACTGATGACTTTACTAAGAAGTTTAACCTCCCAGCATACATCGATAGCAATTCCATTAAGGCCAAAATTAAGGAGGGAGTATTATCGATTACCCTCCAAAAGAAGAAAGAATCTCTCCCTAAGAAAATTAAGATCTCTTAATTCCGAAATTTTCCTTAGGTTTAACAGTAATAAAGCTCGATCACAAAAAGATTGAGCTTTATTATTTACGCTATGTCCAGAGAAAAAGAAATGTTTGACCGATTTGCAAAAGAGATTGCTTCTGAGATTCTGAAAAAAGAAAAGGATCCGGAATATCAAATGATTCTCGATAGAAGATCTGTTGTTGCAAAACTCTCCTCGATAATGGGAGAGGGCTATGGTGAAACAGCAACCAAATTTGATAAGAAGATTAACAGCTACCTTGCTACCTTAAGAAGAAGCTAATGGAGAGGCTTATACAGGAAGATTATCTAGACAGCCCTTGGAAAATGTCTGTTTCCTGTATTCTATTAAACCAGACTACTAATCAGCAAGTAAGAGCAATCCTACCTAATCTGTTTTCCAAAATAAAATCCCCGGAGTTTTGCTCATCAATGGATCCTTCAGAGATCTATCCGATCATTAGATCCACCGGGTTTGGTAACATAAAGTCCAAAAGAATAATAGCTATGAGTCAAAAGTGGGTAGAGGGGTTTGAAAAAGTCGAAGATCTTCCGGGGATTGGAAAATATGGAAAGGAATCCTGGGACATATTTGTGGATGGAAAAACTAACTTCACCCCATCGGATAAAAAATTAAGAATGTATTTAGAAGGATTGGATAATTCTAACTAAATCTGGATGTGGAAAACTACCGGATTTATCCACTCTGACATTAGTGTGAGACCAAACTCCTTGTCCACCTTTTAATGCATCATCTGAAAGCTCAAACCCACCATAAACACCAAATTTAGTAATCTCTTTTTGTAAGCCTCTTTTAAGGTTAATCTCATAATCCTTTTTAAGTTTAAGAAGCAGATTCTTAAGTGAATCTATTTGTGCTGGTGTATATGCGTGATAGTACTGATTCCCTCTAAATGGTGACTCCAATTCTACAACCTGGTCCTTAGCAACCTTTATATTGGTGTGTGTATAAAAATCACCGCTATCAGTTTTTATTAAAGAACCATAGTTGCAAATTTCTATGCCAATGCTTTTTTGATTCATAAAGGTGTTGCTCTTGGACTTGACAAAAAGATGGTGTGACCACATATCGTCTTCAAAGGCTTTATAAACAACACCATCATATTGTTTGTCGCCCCTTCCACTTGGATCCAAACCTCCTATTACATATGCGGAGGCTGCTCTTATCTTGTTAGTTGAATTTTTTCTATCTCTTCCCCAAGATTCTATAAGCCAATCAGGTCTAAAGTGTCCGCCTGAGTCATGAAGGAAGATAGAATCCTTAGGATGTTGCTGTTGGTAATAAGCCCCTTCTAAGAGTTGATGTTTTACTATATCCAAAATAGTCCACAGATATTTTTCTATTCGGAGGTTTTAGCGTTAGCTGAAAGCTCCTCGTGAATTCTTTTTTTAACATACTTAATCACCTCTTTTGGAGCTTCCCCTCTTTTAACCATTTCGTTGAATTCATCCTCTTCCGCCAGGGTGTCTAGGTAGTTGTAAAGATCTGTACTTTGGAACATAGCATCCACTACTTGTGGTGTTTGTGTATATGCTGGTCTGTAGTTTCTAGAATTAACATTATCCTTGTACCATTCGCCAGGTACAACCACACTTCCAGGGGCTGCGGAAATGTAATATTCATTAAGGAAATTCTCGAAACTTTTGACTCTGCCTTCCATAAGTATGTTGTATATATCTTCCTGGTATCCACCACACTGATATCTCTCAAATTTTATTCCATGATAGTAGACATAGAAAATAAAGGAACTTACTTAAAGGTATCATCATATTCTGAAGACGGTGATTTGATTTTTGTCGATGTTCCGGTACCCGAAAGTGAAAGATTTATATGGGAAAAATGCTCTCCAAATGACCGAAGGAGGGAGCAAGGCTGGGAATCGTGGGATGGAATGTCAGTGAGAAAGGTAAAGACCCAGAAATATGACAAATATCGTATGGTACAAATTCTGGAAGAAGCAGACCCAGAATTAACCAAGTCTCTTTGGGATTTCCAAATCCCTAAAAAGTACTTCGTGGATATTGAGGTTGAGATGACCGACGAAATGGGAGATTCTCTCGATACTGCAAATGCAAAGAATAAAGTACTATCAATTGGTATTGCTACAGATAAGTGTAAGTCTATAATTCTTGGTCTTGATCCATTAAGTGCTGAAGAACAAGCGGACATTCATAAGAAAACCAATGAATACCTAGAACCAATGGGTGATGAGTGGTCTTTCAAATACCACCAATTCGAGTCTGAATATGACATGCTTTACACATTCTTTAAGAAGTTGGCCCCTAAAATGCCATTGATTACCGGATGGAACTGGTTTGGATATGACTGGCCTTATCTTGTCAACCGTGCTAAGAGACTAGGTATTGACCCTAAGATTATATCTCCTGCAAATTGGCTTATTGGAAAAAATAATTTACCAATGCACCTATTAATGGTCGATTACCTGGAGATTTATAAAAAATGGGACCGCGTAATTAAGATCAAGGAGAGCAATAGATTGGACTATGTAGCAGAGAAGGCTACAGGATTAAAGAAGATTGTATATGATGGTTCTTTAAGGGACCTTTACCAGTCTGACTTTCCAAAATTCATACTCTACAACGTTATTGACTGTGCTCTAGTCCATTATATAGATGTCAAGCTTAAAACTCTTCTAACCTATTTTAAAATCGCAAATTTAAATAGGGTTGAGATCAGCAGGGCACTTTCCCCCGTTTGGGCTACTGAAGTTATGATGCTGAAGAAGTTTCTTGAAAGAAACCAAGTGTTTGTAAATGAGAGGAAGGAAGAAAGTCATGTTAAGTTCATTGGTGGATATGTTAAAGAACCTATTAAGGGACTTCACGAATGGGTTGCTTGTTATGACTTTGCCTCGCTATATCCTAACACAATTGTACAATGGGGAATTTCCCCTGAGGTTTACAAAGGGAAACTAGGTAAGGATGTTGGAGAAGCTAAGGAAGGCTGGGTCAAAACATCTTCCACTGCTCTCTTCGGAGGCGATGAAGAAAGTCCAATCCTCAAGACAATAATTAAGGATTTATACTCAAAACGAAAAGCAACCAAAAAGAGAATGCTTGAATTACAGATAGAAATTGATGGGTTGGAGAAACAATTGAAAAAATTAACATAGAATTTTCCTAAAATTACCGCACTCTAGGGACCCACTTGATATATAAAAAACCTAGAATCGGGAAGGGACTTTTAAAAAACTATTCTAACAAAGAAATATGGCAAATATCGACAATCAATGTTCGGACCTACAGATTGAAAATCTTTATCCTGAATCTAAAGATACTCTAGGCGACATCTTAAATCTCCAGGCAGAAACGCAAGAAAATGTGTATGGGTACAACTTCAAAGAAATGTCTTTGAGAGAACTCATGGAATTCTGGCACATGAACAATCACGCTCTCATTGATGAGATCCACGAAGCTACTGATGCTTTAGGTGGAATTAAAGATGGTAGTGGAAATGCAATATGGAAAAAATGGAAGAGTGCGTACTCAACATATTCCGATTTGAAATTTTCTGACCTTTCGGAATCTGATAAGGTAGAATGCAAATTTGAGATTATAGATATGCTACATTTTTTCATGAACTACGCCGCCTCAATAGGGATGACAGCCGAGGAAATGTACAATATGTACATGAGTAAGAACGAGGAAAACCGCCGAAGACAGGCAAACAATTACTAAACTAAAAAAAAGAAAGTATTAAATTATGAAGGAAAACTATTCGCTACCGGAACCGATTTTGCAAGAGAATCCAAACAGGTTTGTTATTTTCCCGATTGAACAGCAGGAGATTTGGGAGATGTACAAAAAGCAACAAGCGTGTATCTGGACAGCAGAAGAAATTGATTTGTCTGCAGATATTGACGACTGGAGGAACAAACTTAATGATAACGAAAGACATTTTGTTAAGCATGTTCTTGCTTTCTTTGCTGCATCTGATGGTATCGTAAATGAGAACCTGGCTGAGAATTTTGTAAGAGAGGTACAATATTCTGAGGCAAAATTTTTCTACGGGTTTCAGATTATGATGGAAAACATCCATTCTGAAACATATTCACTTCTGATTGACACCTATATCACAGATCCGCAGGAAAAGAAAAAGCTTTTCAATGCAATCGAGACCATCCCTGCCGTTAAGAAGAAAGCAGATTGGGCTTTGAAATGGGTAGAGTCTGAACATTTTCAGGAAAGATTAGTTGCTTTTGCTGCTGTTGAGGGTATCTTCTTTTCCGGATCATTCTGTTCTATATTCTGGCTAAAGAAGAGAGGTCTTATGCCCGGATTAAGCTTCTCAAACGAATTGATTTCTAGGGATGAGGGAATGCACTGTGATTTTGCAGTTCTTTTGCATAACAATTACCTTGCTAACAAGGTTTCAGAGGAAAGGATTAAGGAAATTATCCTTAGTGCTCTTGAGATTGAAAAGGAATTCATTACAGAGTCACTTCCAGTTAAGCTGATTGGAATGAATGCTGATCTAATGAAGCAGTACCTTGAATTTGTAGCAGACAGATTGCTTGTCGATCTAGGATGTTCTAAAGTTTTCAACGTAGAAAATCCATTCGATTTCATGGCAAACATTTCATTACAGGGAAAGACAAACTTCTTTGAGAAGAGGGTTGGTGAATACCAAAAAGCTGGAGTGATGAATTCCTCCGAAAACACGTTCGATATGGACGTAGACTTCTAAAAAAAACAACACTAAGACAT
>Ga0208898_1001008_pt1 | contig 19664 bp, 20 predicted proteins | sample VirMetDEL_Mar_4_FD_184513 | JGI IMG/M metagenome (GOLD analysis project Ga0208898, IMG submission 184513) | Aqueous microbial communities from the Delaware River and Bay under freshwater to marine salinity gradient to study organic matter... | ecosystem: Environmental > Aquatic > Marine >...
AACTTTTTCTGGACCTGCTTCACCAACTGTTGAATATCTACCTACTGGAATTATGCCGCCACTGTACCTACCAAAATATTCATCTGGGTCTCCAAACATATTAACTATACCTTGTGAACGACCAGTTTCTGTTAAAGGTGCTGTTGAGTATTCCCTCACTCTTCCAAAATATTCATCTGGGTCTCCAAACATATTAACTATACCTTGTGAACGACCAGTCGAAGTAAGTCTATTTATAGCGTTGTCAACTTGTGATGTATCTGCAGTAAATACAATAGGTTTAGTAGCAATTTCTGCTATAAAAGCTTCATAATCGCTATTCATAATAGATAATTCACTTTCATATGCTGCTCTACTTTTTTCCATTTCTACTAAAACAGCTTGAGTAATCTCTGCTGGGATACCAATTGAGTCTGCTAGTTCTTTTATCATTCCCTGCATATTTGGATACATAATCATTAACTCGTGAAGTTTTGCTTTGTTCTTATCTGCTTCTATTCGAGCTGCAGCATAAGCTTCAGCAACATTATTTTGTGCTGAAGCTACTTCGTTTGCAAAGTTAGCTAAGTCTTTTTCTTTATCTACAACATTTTGCATTGCCGATAATACTTCTGGAGATACGGCTTCCATTCTTGCTTCATATGCAACCTTTTGTGCTTCGGCTATTTCTTTTTGTAATTCTAAAATTTGTCTATCTGTATCAGATAATGGCTTCTTTAATTCATCTAATTCTTCTTTTGCAGCATCTAAATCAAGTTGTTCTGCGACACCTTGCTCTACAGCAAGTTCTAAGAACTGAACTTCTTTTTCTTTATCCCTAATTCTCTTTCTTTCACGAGCAGTCATTTGCTGTGATAACTTATCGCGCATTCTGTCTATATTTAAAGTCATTTGTAAAAGTTTCAATTGCTCATTAGATGTAATAACACCTTCTGCACCATATTCAGCAATAGCTTCTTCAAATGCTAATTGTGCTTCTTTAGCTTCCATTCTTCTTATATCAATTTGACTTATTGTTATGCCTTGATAGGATAAATCTTCAGTGAGAGCTACTAATTCTGATTGAGCTTGTAAAATACCTTCCGCTACTTTTCTAGAAGATTCTTGCATTCTTACTATTTCATTTAGTATCTGTAGCTCTTCTCCTCTTTTAGATACAGCAAATTCAGTAAAAGTATTTTTTAAAGCTTCTTGTGCTGCAGACTCTTCTATTCCACCTGTTAATCCATCTATTATCATCTGTAAACCTTCATCTGTAGTATTTACAAATTCTTCAAAACCTGCTACATTACTTACAAGATGTCCCTCCATGTCTTGTAATTCATGATTTGCTGTACCAAGAAGTGCTGTAACATGTCCTATTCTTTCATCTAATGGTAAATCTTGAGCTTGCTTTGCTAGTGCTGGAAAACCTTTAGAAACTAATTGTGCTACTAAAAAGTTTGCAGATATTAACCTATCTTGCATTTTATCAAACCCTGCAACAAGGCCATCACCGGATACAACATCTAATGAGTTTAGTTTGTCTAATTCTTGTATAAAATCTGAAGCTGATTTTTCTGCATTTAAAAATTGTTGTGCCAAATCTTGCATAGCTACTGAATTGTTTTTAGTGTTATTCTCTAATCCCTCTAATGAATCAATTGATTGTTGAATAACTTTATTTAGTAATTCCTCACTGTTTTTAACATCTTGTAAAGTAAACGCAAATTCACCAGTAAGGTCATTAGCTTCGTTATATCTATCAAGCAATCTTTGCAGTACTTCGTCTTGTTGCTCTTGAGACATATTGCTTTGTAAAAATCCTTTTGTTAAAAGAATAAGAACATCATTATATTCTCTAAGAATATCTATTTGGTTTTTAAATTCTTTGTTAAATTTTGTATCAAATGGATTTAATGTATCAGCAGTTAATATTCCTCGTATTTTCTGGAATGTGTTAAATACTTTATCCATTGAATCTAACCCAGCAGCTTCTCCAGCAGCTACAGCATCAAGAAATGCGCCAATGCCTTGACTATATAATGCTTGAGCTTCAGATTCGCTCAGTCCTATTGCTTCTGCAATTTGTGCATTAAAGTCAAAGTCAGATACTCCTTCTATTGCATCAAACTGTGAAAGTGCATTAAACAAATCTTCATAGCTTTCAACAATTCGTTTAGATTGTTCATCTGACAACTCTATACGACTTGCATCAAAGAATGATTGAATATTAGTTTGTTCAATTAATCCAAGTAGCTCTTCTAATTTTTCTATTTCTATTTCTTTTGCTTTTATGTAATCTTCTGAAACATTAGAACCTTCTGCAGTTAGTTCATTAAGTGTATTTTGTTTTTCAGCCAAATCTTCTTGTAATGTGGATAGTACTTGACCTGTTTCTAAGAATCTTTGAGTTGCTTGTAAGTTTTGCTCCTGTCTTTTCTTGAATATAGCATACCCTATAGATATGACTGCTAATGCTGCAGTAATTCCTAGCAGCCCCATTCTAAATCTTTTCATTGCTTTTTGTCCAGCTATTAACTGGTCTTTAGTAACTGATAGCTGATTTTTATATGTATCAAAATTTGCAATTAGTTCTCCAGTTGCAACACCCGTTGCTTTGGTATTGAATCTTAAAAGCATCATAGGTTTTATGATGCTACTAAAAGCTAGACCTAATCCGACAATTACTGCTGTTAGTCCTGCTACAGTCGTTGTAAAGCCTTTTGTAGAATTATTATTTGAATCAAATATCTTAAACATCATTGTTAATGTTTCAACCATTGCTTTTGCTGCCGGTAAAAAGAATGTTCCTATTTCAATTCTTAATTCTTGAAATGCGTTATTTAAAAGTTTTGTTTGAGATTTAAATGTCTCGAATCGTTTAGTAGCCTCATCATTTAAAGCAATGTTAGCAATATATGCAGAGTTAGCAACTGCTAATGATTCACCTACTAAGTCTCCTGCCTCTGCAAGAGAAAGCAAAGCTCTAATGGTTCTTTGTTGTTTTAATCCTAAATCTTCTAATACAGCTATAACATTTCCACCACCGTCAGATATTCTCTGTAATCCTAAGAGGAAGACATTGAATGCTTGAGCTGCGTCTTGATTTGCAAGTTCTTTGAATTGTTCATTAGTTAGGCCTGTTACATTTGCAAAAGTTGCAAGTGCAGCACCACCTGTAGTAGAAGCTATTCTAATTTGCTGGAATACACGAGATATAGCAGTACCACCAGCTTGTGATTGAACACCAACTGCTTGAAGTGCTGTTGCTAAAGCTAATACATCTTGCGCGGTAGCACCTGCAATTTTACCACCTGCTGCAAGTCTTAGTGCAGTATTTAGAATTTCATCTTCAATCGCTGCGAAGTTGTTACCTAAATCAACTAATGTAGAAGCTAAGTTATCAAAGTCATTTTCAGATAATTGAAATATTTCTCTAAGTCTTGCTAAACCTAATGCTGCTGATTCTGTAGACAATCTAGTTGCTACACCTAACTTAGCAATTGTATCTATAAATTTAGTAAGACCGGCTGCCGAAATACCTAACTGTCCACCAATTTCACCAATTGCATTTAATTGACTTGTAGCAATAGGAATGTCCACGGCCATTCTTCTAATGTTTCCGGCTAATTTTTCAAACTCTACATCTGTAGCATTAACTGTCTTTTTAATACCGGCAAATGAATCTTCAAATTTAGAAGCAGCACCAACAGTTGCTATCATAGCAGCTGCTGTTCCAGCTACACCTGCTAATACAACACCTATACCTGCAGTTGCAGCAGTTGACATAGAAGCAACTTTTGCTCCTAATCCTGCAACCATTGCTTCTGTCTGTGTTACTGCTTGTTTTTGTGCTTCATCAACAGTAACCTTAAGGCCAACGCGAATATCGTCCATAGAAGCCATTATTTAATACCTCTAGTATCTTTCATGAATTCATCAAGAGTTACTCTTTGTCTAGGTTTTGTATCTCTACCGTGTTTATTTCTCAACATGTGTTTTAATCTTTGGGTATCCTTAATATTTTTAGGTATTATTTTTCCTTCTTCGTCAACATCTAATTGTTCATTAGACATTATCTTCATGAAGGTAGATTCCTCCATTGGCATATTCACCAATAAGCGAAGAAATCTTTTGTACTCCTCTTTCTGAGGATGACTGATATTATAGAATCTTTGAAAATCTGCTTCTATGGCCCCCCAGTGGATTAAAACATCCATAAAGGACCATTTTATTTTGGGGAGTCTTCGTCCCCTTCAGTACCTTCTGCAGATTCTTGTGGAAGTGTTAGCCCGTAAGCTTCCATCAACCAATTCAACAAATCATTCATCTGTTCCCAAGACATTCCGTTTTCTAGCATTTCTTCTAGTTTGTCTTGTCCTACTAATGATGCAATCCATTGAGGAACAGCTTCAAAAGGAACTTCTGCTCCATCTTCAGCAATTCTCATTTGTTGAAGTACTGCTCGTGCAGGTAAAGTAGCTGGCAATTTATATGTCTTTCCAGCTACTTTAATCTGCAACTCTTCTTTTTTGTCGGCTTCGAGAGCCTCGTCAAAGTCTTTAAACTTTACCACTTTATATTCTCCAATCTAATTAATTTAGTTAATATCTAACTCGTCAGTATCGTTAGTGTTATCTACAACTCTAAACAAGTAGTATGAACCACCAGAGCTACCAACATTTAAAGTTGTGTCTGGAACAAGAATCTTAAATTCTGTTGCCAAGCTAACTTTAGCTGGTGCTTTTTGGTGTGCCATTGCAAATGAACCAACATTAACTGCTCTAGGCACATGGAATTGCCTATCTGCACCTGCTGGACCATCAGTATGCAATACTAATGCATACTCTGTGAAAGCATCTGACAATGGAGGTAGGTACACATCGTAACCAGAAGCGAAATTACTATCGTCTTCTGTGACTGCACCGCCACCCATAGCCAATTGTAACTTACCAAGAGAAGCTTGTGAAAGCTCTCCAGTAAGTCTTACTTCTTGTGCTGACTTAAGAGTTTTAATAGGGTCAACTTCTTCTGCGACCATGACATCTTCAAAAGTTTTATCAACTTCTAATGTCCAGCCATCTTCAGAATATCCTACTTCTTCCCATGCTACAGACAGGGTAGTTGGGTTTTCCCAAGCGCCTGTTGAATCATTAGGGAAGACTAAAGATGAAGTTGTTCTATCTTTGTAATAGAGAACACCTGTACCAATTAATACCTCGGATATAGTACCGCTTGTATTAAAGCTCATTTGTTATCTCCTAACATATTTTATACTTATACTTATCAGCTGAGCTCAGCCGACTTAATAAAAAGTCGATTTCAGCTTTGTCTTTATTCTTCTTCAGCAATAAAGAAGTCTTCCACTATCTCCTCAACAGATTCCTTGTCGTCCTCTGCTGGAGAGTCGTCTAGTTCTTCCTCGTCAGCTATTAACACAGAGATTTTTTGTTTTCCCTGTTTATAAGTAGCTTCTGAAAGGCGCTCCCAGACAACCTTATCTATTTCCACCCAACTATTGTGGTTGAAGACTATTCCTGTAACAGTATCTCGTACAGTAGTTTTCTCCAACAACAAAGGGTTGACCTTAGCTTTTATCTTCTTACTCATAATTAATCTAGTCCTCGATAATTCATTATTAATGATAGCTGATAATGTCCTAAACCGGTTTCAGTCTCTTCCACTCGGATTGGTAATTCAACTACTTCAAAACTGTATATAACAGCAGCTGTTGCACTAGTTGGAGTAACAACACGAGTTGTTCCAGTCTTTAATGCAGCTTCTGCTACTCCATTTGCTAACTGTAAAGCTGTAGCATAATCTGGTTGAGATGATGAACCACCACCCCATTTACCAGCAAATGCATTTACTTGCAATGCTACAGAAGATATCATGGCTTCACTTCTAGGAGTTAACATAGCTCCGCCATTAGAAAAAAAAGTTAAAAAAGGTAATGTAGCATTACGAGGTAATCTTGTTGCTATTCTAGTGCTGCAAACATCAGTAATATCTGTGTTATTTACTGCCCATTCACGAAATATTATTTCCGCGTCTGGCGGAAACTTCTGCGACTGGTCTGGTTGTGCACCTACTGCTTTTATACCCATGATGATTTATTATACATCTAAAAGTTAAGACAAGAGGTCATCTATCTCATTGACATCTATTCCAGAAACTAATTCCTGTGCTAACTTGTACATATTTCTATTAGCTTTATTACCGCCACTTGAATAAGATTTTCTCGGTGCTCTTGATTTACCAGCATCACTTCGTTTTTTAGTAAGACTTACTACAGTATTGTCACCAGCTTTTCTTGTTCTTATAGTGTATACATTTTCTAGTATTTGATTAAATCTTTTTCTATCTGAAATATTAGTTGAAAATTTAGAAGCAGAACTAAATGCATGATATGTTTGTGAAGAAACAGATAAATTACCACCATCAAACCTGTCATCTCCACCAGTTGTATAGTTTGCTATAGTTCTACCCATAGGACCCTCATTGGTTCCGCTTGTTAATATTTCATCAAACTTAGGTTGTACAGCAGACCTATCTCCACCTCCTTTAATATATTCACTAGAAAGTTCTTTTAATTGCTTCCTGCTGTAATTCGCACTATTAGGAACAGTAATCGTAAAGTTAATTTCTTCTGGTACTAATTTAACTCCTATGGCTTTGGCTAATTCTGGAGAGTAAAAGTTGCCGTGTGCATTATTAACAACAACTCCAGGTATTTTAGACTCCATTCTTGATAGCATTACAGAACCTCTAGCAGCTTTATCAAGTCTGTATTGTTGAGTTATAGCACTTGCTTTTTTAGAAGCTGGCATAAAGGATTGTTCACTTTTAGCAATTTTATCAACACCACCTCGTTTTTTTGCTAATGCTTTCCATTTGCTGTATCTTCTAGTTGAAGCAGTAGCATCTTTTTTAACTGACATACTTGCTGCATCTTTAAATATTTTAATTGATGTTTCCACAGCTCTGTTGATAAAAAATGAAGGTTGAATATATTTTTCATTTAATTTATCTTTACCTTGTTGATAATCTCTTCTGCCTTTCTTAGCATTCCAATTAGACCTTGTATAATAAGGCAATTTACCACCATATTCTACAGCATGTATCCAAGGAAAATGTGGAGAACCACCGACAGCTATAGCTCCATAAAGCAAAGCGTCTCTCGTTTTTGAAGGATGAATTGGAGTTTGTTCAATAGATTTTAATAAGAAAGCTCTTGCTTGTCCTGGTTTACTAAATCCAAAAATATCTCTTCTCGGAGAATTTTTCATTCTATAGCCACCACCATCAACAAACCAGTTTTCACCAGTTGTTCTCATCATTACATCTTCTTTTAATTCTTCTGCTCTGTATTTGGCATTTGTAGCTTCATTAAAGCCAATAAGATACTGGCCAGAGGAAACATCTGGCGCATAAGCTCTCATTGTATTTTCCATCATACTAAGCAAATATTGTGATTTTTGACCGATAGTCATTCGCTGTAATCTACTATTTACTTGGGGTCCATTAGTAGATATAATTGAAGATATAACAGTTCTTGTTTTGTTATGCAGTCCTCTTATAAATTTTGTATTGTTTAATGCACCAGCAACTTCTTTACGAGCAAAACGGCCTACTACAGGTCCTAAAAATTGTGGAACAACTGACTGTACTGCTTTACCAGTTATATAACCAGTTGCAAGAGAAGCACCTCTAGCAGATAATCCAGCTGCACCTTTAAATCTTCCCGTAAAACCTGCTTTAGCTGTATTAGTAGCACGAGCAATAGGATAACCTACTTTACGCATTTTATTTATTCTTTGACTTTGCGCTACTGCATTAATATCACCAAGAACACTGAGGCCTTTATATATTTTAGTTTGCCATCTACCAATTCTCTTATTAACTTTAGTTTTAGAAGCAGCGCCTGCTCCTTTTACTTGAACCTTATTTTCGGCCATGGCTAACTATATACTAAAGTAGTGAGAGCTTTATATGATTCGTTACCGTATCTATCTAATACTGGTCTTACAATTGCAATTTCGTGATATGTAGAACCCCTAACTAATCTATCTCCCGGGAAAACATCAACTCCACTTTCAATATATACAATAAATGTTTCGACAGTAGTATTTCTTCCATCTCTGTCTTCTTCTGCACCTTGTGATTCAAATTTAGCTTTTACACCAGTAGAAGAGTTTGCCCAATTATCACTAGGCAATCCTCTCTCATCTACAGTAGTATCTGATACTCTTTGAATTGAACAGGTTTCTGAATATAATCTATCTCTAACAGGCATGCTTGTATTTTACAATACAAAATTAAACAAATTGGTTTAACATATCACCCATAAGAACTTCTTTAAATATATTGCTATAAAGCAAGCTATTTTTACCAAGTAGATGTGGGTTATTACCAATTTGTGCATTGAAATCTTTTATTATAGTTATAAGGTCTGGAAGTATTACATCGCATAGTGCTAGTATCTTGGAGAATTCTTTTGACCAGATTGCTTGACCGTCAGAGTTGAATATCACAAAGTTTCTAAGACTAGCAAGTAAGATACAGATAACTGACTCATGAAGTCTATAGTCAGCTTTCTTATTTATCATTGGAAACTCATAACCTTTTTGTTTGTACATATAGGTTATACCTAAGCTACCAATACTACCCTGTTTAGATGGCCATAGTTCTTGTGAGTAATATTGTACATAGTCTTGTAAATAAAGTATGTCTTTGATAATACTTTTGTACTTCTTAAATGAATTTGGGTCTTCTTTATATATTTCAAATACTCTTTCTTTGTTGGAGTATGATATTGTTGGTTGATTACTTACATCGGCATCATAAAAATTTCTAAAAAGATTTATGTAAGAAAGAACAGTAAGTATATCTAAATCTTCATACCCAGTATCTTTTAGTTCTTCTGTTATCCATTGCATTTCAGAAGTATCTATTTCTTCTGTTGTGTTTTTATGTAAAGTCTTTGATAAGCCATGAACTATTTCTTCTGATATACCCTTATTAGAATTTACAAATACAGTAACTCTTACATAAGATTTTTTAGGAATATCTTCTATGCGAAGGTTTTTGATTACATTGTATAGGTTAGCACCGTCAACAATTCCTTCAGTATTAATATCGTTTATCTGCAAGATAATTTTATTTTCATCTATCTGTGCATTTTCAGTAAATATAGTTATACCTTGTGTTTTGAGGTGTAAGGTCCCTTCTTCACCTCGCTGTTCTTTTGCAGCTTCTTCTAATTCTTTTACAGCGGATTCATCTAAGTCAACTATCTTACAATCTGGATGAATTGGTATGTCTTGTTTCATACCAGGTTTATTAAAAATTAATTCCTTAACAGGGACTATTAAATAAACGACTTGTGACTTGTGATTAACAGGGTCTCTGTTTACTGAGTAACTATCAAAGAATAGAAAATATCTACCAGTCCCAGACTGTACATCTTCCATTCCATCATCTTTTACCATCTAAATTTTTGCTTTTTTGCTTTTTCAAATTGCCTATAAGATTTTTTTGATAAATTGCTAGGGTCTTTCTCCCATTCTACATCTACAGGTGTCTCAAACATAACATTCTTAGATATCTGTCTTTTACAAACGACATTATCTTTAGGACACAGTATTTCTGGGTCTTCACTAATTTTGTGTGTTATCTCATAATTTGTTTTACAAGATAAACATTTATAATCATATCTTGGCATTTCTTCTTCTAATCTTTCTTTTTTGTTTTTTATGACACTCTTTACAAAACAATTTTAAACCGTCAGCTGAATTTGGATTTGTTGAAAATTCTTTAACTGATTTTTCTGATTTACAAGATATACAATTCTTTAATCTTTCACCTTCTTCTGGTGCGTTCTCTTTTAAATGCTTTAAACATTCTTTACAAAATTTTGTATAACCGTCTTGATATTTTTGTGTTTTTTTAAATTCTTCTACAGGTTTCCATTCACGACAATATCTACATTCTTTCTCTACAGGGTCAGTTAACATTTTAGAGGCATCTTTTTGTGCTTGAGCTACTTTATCTGCTAAACCTTCTTCTTCATCTATCCATGTTGAAAATCTTTCATAACCAATTGGTTGGTCTTCGTAAGTTCTTGGTGTTGTAAGACCACCACGGCCAGTTCTAATAATATCTAAAATAGCTTCGGCAACTTCTTCATTATATGCACCGCGTTGAGGAACTCCAGATTGTATTCTTAATTGACGAACTCTTTCATGAGTAACACCCCATTCATCTGCCCACTCTTGCAGCATTTTATCTGGGTCTTGCAAAAATAATTCAGTTGCTTCCTCCAAAGATGGAGCTTTTCTGTGTACCATATCTTCCCTTTTATTTAATTATACAAAGAATCTGCTTCTAAAAGGTTGAAGCATCATCATCTCTGCATTAGTAAGAACAGGTGTTAAGTTTTGTACAATTACATCTCCAAATGCAACATCATAATCACCTATTCTTTCAGTTAAAGCAACATCAAAATTTGTGACAGAGGTGTTATCTGCTAAGTGAGATGAGACTTCACCTGTGTCTGATTTTGCTGATATCTGCAATGATGTCATTAACAATCTTGCAGATGCTCTAGCTGAACTAAATTTTATTTGTTCTGGAATGTCAGCAGATTGGTATCCACCAACATAAGTTACAGATATATTTTTGAATTTAATACCGGACCAACGAATACCGATTCTTCTAAGTCTTCCGTTGTCATAGTAAACATAATCGTTTTCATTACCTTGTGTAAGTGTATTACCATCTTCAGTAACAGATGTAATAGAAGCAATTGGAACATGTCTTAAAAATATATCTTGTTGTTCATTGCCGTCAAATGTTTCTGTATAAGTTGCTTGTTCAACATCATGACCTAGATAACGCTTAATAGCAGCATCAACATAGGGTATGAAAGTATTTGTGACGGAAGCTTCTACAGTAGAGTTTAAATCTATCTGCAGGAATTGCTCTACATCACTAACGCTACAAAGAGCCATTTAGGACTCCTTTATTTATCTTCGGATGGTTTGACAGCTTTGGTTTCGACTTTTTTAGCAGCTTTTTTCTTAGGAGCATCTTTTTTAGCTGGAGCTTTCTTTTCAGAAGCATCTTTCCAACCTTGCTCTTTTAACCATTTCTTAGATACTTCTTTTCCTGCTTGCGCAATTTTAGAAGCACCAGATTTAGGTAGTTCTGCTAGTGAGCCTTCGAAGAACGAACCGTCCTTCATTTTCCAAATTGTCTTCTCTGGTTTAAATATATCTGACATAATAAAATCATTTTACTCTATAAAAAGAAGAAAGCCGGTTTTACCCGGCTCTCTTCAAATCGTTTACTAACGAATATTACATATTTGTTAGTTTATGGAAAGCTGCTTCTCTGTAAACAGGGAAACCGACTCTCATTGTAGCTCTGATGGCCAATTGATTCTTAATAAAGAAATCAGAATGGCTGTCAGTTACAGCAAGTTCGATACCTTGTCTCATTACAACATTAGCTGCTTCACCACCACCGAATTTACCAACAAGAACTGTTCCTGCGGCAATTGCGGTTGTAGGAACGACTTTTAGTCCCCAGATTTGAGCTGAAGGACCAGCGCCCATTCCACCTGCTGCTACGAAAAGTGGTGACTTTTCTGTATATCCAGCGGATGAAGTTCCAGCGAAATCAGCACCAACTGATGTGACAATGTCATTCCAGTCATTTGGGTGCATGATGATTGCGTCTGGCTCAGTGAAAGCGTTTACTCTGATGTCGGTAATAGCACCATAAATAGCACCAATTTTTCCGAGTGTACCAGCGTAAGAGCTAAAGTCAGTAGAACCGACTGAAGCTTTACCAGCATCTAAGATACCTTCAAGGTTTGGAGCAGTACCATCACCACTAAGGAGTTGGCTGTCCAATCTTAAACGAATCATTGTTTGAAGTCTGCTGTTCAAGTAACCTTGAATACCAGATTCATCTGCTAATAATTCATCTGTAACTGGGATGAAAATACCCATTTTACGGATTGCTTCTGTTTGCTCTGTGAAAGCCAAAGCTGCTTCACCAACTGCAGAACCTTCTGCTGCTTCAGCTGCGTTATTTGTGAAGGTTGTTTCTTCCAAATAGCTGAATGCATTTTGGTCTGTGTTGATTACATCAAATAATGATATAACAGCGTTTGGGTCCCTAAGAGCGGTTTCCAAAATTCCAGGTTGTCTTAAGACCTCTGGTGGATAACCTGTGGTAGTTAAAGTTGTTTTTGTCTCAATTTTTGAGTCAATACCTTTAACTCCACCGCTTACATAATTTTTGTAAGCATCGGACTCTGTAAAGAGCTGCCCAACAGTTTTAACTTCTGCTTCGTTTGAAGCTAGTGGCATTTCTGCAACTGGCTTTGAATCTTCATCAAGAGCTTTCTCATTTTGAAGTTTTTTCTTCTCAATGGAAAGGTCTTCTACTAATTCAGCAAGTTCGTCATTTCTTGACTTGATTTCCTCTTTTTGTTCAGCGGAGTACTTGCCGTCTTCAGCGGATTCAAAAACAGATTTTAATTCTGCTCTTTTAGCAGCAATTTTGTCCATGAGTTCGTTTTGATTACTCATTCTTAGATTTCTCCAATCTATAATTGCTTATACTTCTTCTATTTCTTCTATTAAGGACTCAGCAATTAATTCCTGTGCCCTTACCCACTCAGCATCAAATTCTTCGTCAGAGGAATCAGTGTTATCTTCTGGAGTTTCTTCTTCAGCAGCTTCATCTTCCGGTTCTTCAACAGCAGGTTCCTCTGCTGGTGCTTCTTCCTCAGTAACTTCTTCGACTTCAGTTTCAACATCAATAGTATCAGTTGAAGCCTCAGCTACCTCTTCTGTTTCAGCTAGTTCATCTTCCACAAGTTCTTCTTCTACTTCTAACTCTAAAGCACCCTCGGTTCCGACATTTCCGATGAACTCATCAATCTCGGTCCAAGCATCGTTCAAGTCGTCTGCGACTGCACGAAGTGCTTCAGTGGCTTTAACGCCTAATTTCCTACCATCTTCACCACGGAGCATAGAAATAGCTTTTGCTCGGGCTACTAAGTCATCCAATGCGGCAAGCACATCTTTGACTTCTTCAGAGAAAGACTTGCTGTCTTCCTGTGAAACTTCTAAATCTTCTTCACTCTTCATTTCTTTTTTATCATCCTCCATCTTCATGCAAGGACCACCGTCGTGATACTTACAAGATTTCATTTCTTCTTCATCATCTCCGTAACTTTTTTGATTGCAACCACAATTGTCTCCACATCCAGATGATTCTTTTTCATCACCTTTAACATCAGTTATTTCTTTCAACAACTCTGTGTTTGATTTAATAGCTAATGTGTATGTGTCTTGATTAGCTCCAACTAGTACTGGAGAAACTTCATAAACAGTAAGGTCTTTTAGATATCTAGCATTAGTATCTTCGCCTTCTTTGTCTTTGGCTTTTGCATACTCAGAATCATTTACTTTATAGCCGAATGACCATTGTTGCATATCGCCCATGTTTTTAACTAGGTTATAAGCTTCTTTACCAGATTCAGTGTCCATAAAAAACTCACCCTTAAAAACTGCTTTGTCGTCATCTTGGTCAATTGTACCTTTTCCGATAGGCATATCCCATTTATGAGACCAAACCATAGGTACTTGATTATTTTTAAAACCGGATTTTACAGCTCCAGGCATTACTACATCTCCATCAGAATCTATAGAGTTGAATAAGCTGAATACTGCTTCTACTTTACCGCCCTCATCTTTGAGTTCGATATCTATATTTTTAGATTCGTTATTCATTTATAAATGTTCCTCGTATTTGATTGTACAATAAATATTCAAGATGCGCGCTTTTATACTATGTATTTTATACTATCTTTTTAGATTTGAGTGTTTATTCACATTACATATAATTTGACAAATAAAACAACATGTGTAATAATGATTATGTTATTACCTAGAGGAGTAAAATTGAACGACCAAGAACTTACTAAATATAAATTTGAAGAAACTTTTCAAGTAGAATTTGTTGTAGAGGCAACTACTTACGAAAAAGCAAAAGATATTTATAGTAAATTATTTGATAAAAATATACAGTTAGGATATGACACTTGGAAAGATAGAACTGGTAGAACTATAGAAGACAAAAGTTTTATAGGTGGAAAGTTTCATGTATCTGTAAAAGGACAAGAGTCAGACACAACTTTAATTGAAGAAATATGGGGAGAAGAAGAATAATGTACACACGGCCAATGGTTTTTAACTTTGATTGCAACCATTGTCAAGCCACAATGCAAGTAACTCACATAATGTGGACTACGGTTGAGTGTTTATATTGTAAAGAGGAAGTATTTAAACAAGATATAAAGTTCTACAAAAAGAAATATTAACCGGTAAAGATTACGATTATTTTTGTGAAAATGGTGACTGGTTTATAGACGAGTCTTAATCTCTAAAATCTGAAATTATTCTCAATTTACTAATAGGCATTGTAACTCTCCTATCAGTTTTCTTATGGTCTCCATTATCTAAACGAGCCCATACTTGCATTGTTGCTTCGTCATCATTGACAGAAGTTACAATACCATGAACAATTGAAGGAGCGTCTGGTTCTTTATTGATAGACCAACTTACAGCTTGACCTACTCTAACTGACTCTGCTTTATTACCAGATTTCTTTGATGATAAAGGATGTGAGCTAGGAAGTAAATCTTGGTCATAAGGTTTTCTTCTAAACTTACCAGTTCTTAATGCTCTTAAAAATCCGTTGACTCTGGCCATTGCCCATTGCTCTGCAGATGTTACATTACCTCTAACTGAGCCAGGGTTAGTACGATAAGCACCTATACCTCTGTTATAAACTGCAATAAGCATACGAAGCGTTGCTCTATGGTTTGGATTCTTAGAGTTATGGTCTTCTACCTTTTTAACAAGTCCTGCTCTTGCTTGTTCTGAAATAGCTTTTAAAAGAATTTGTTCAGCATGGTCTATAGCTTTTTTTCTTCTTTCTCTAATAACTTTTTTATAGTCATTAACAATAGACTTCATTTGAGAAACACCTCCGGCAGTTACACCACCCCATTTCATAACAGCAATAGTACCGTTAAGTCTATTATTTTTCTTATGACGATTCATAAAGCGCTCTCTTCTCTTAACCCAGTTAAGAACTGATTCGCTTCTATCTCCACCTTTGTAGGCTGTCCATTTATTGAAAGCGTCATTACCAGTAAATGATGTAGGAGGATTACCACCAGTACCAGCTCTTCTCCAAATCTCTGGCCAGTTTTCTTTTAAGTCTTTTACATAACCATAAGGAAACTGTGGATGTTGTGAATTACTTAAACTTATTTTTTGATTATCTCCACTTTTAGGAAAGTTTGTTATTTTCTTTGGAGCTTTTTCTTCTGGGCTATGTAACTTATCACCTTTTTCATACATAACTTCTGCTTCCTCTAATGAAACTTTAAGCTCTTCTATCTCTCCGTCTTTTTTAGGTTTGTAGACTGCATCTAAATAATCTTGATGTGTAGCGCAGGCCATATAAAACTTTTCTCCATCTACATCAATGTAGTGTGTACCTTCGCAACCTAATTCTTTAGCTCTCTCTTGTGCTTCTTCAATAGTTGTGTAAGTATCTTTCATCAAAGCAGCTGGTTCTTTTTTATTATTTAAAAAGTTTTCTGCTTCTGCTCTTGTATCAAAGCATTTTATTATTTCTCCATCTTCATGGCTTATAACACAGAAAGCACCATTAGGCATTTCTGCAATATACTTTTCTTCACTTAAGTATGTTGGTGTTCTAAGGACTTCATCTTCTCTTTCAACTTCGGGTGGTAAATCAATAGTTGTCAATTTATTCTCATCATCATTGTTTGCCGGTACAGATTCGTTAGGATTGTCATTAAGAAGTGGAGAACCATCTTCTGTAACTTGAATCATGTTAAGTGGTCTTAGATAAACATCGTGTCTATCATCAGCTTCAAGTCCTACTACTTTCCTAGCTTCGCCAATTGTTACCCAACCTCCTTGTACTGCAGTATTCATGCGTTTATAGAGATTGTCTTTGTCAACGGCTAAAGCTCTAACATTGTCGATATCATATTCAACATATTGATTATCGCCTCCGCCAAACTCTGGTCGTAACAATTGATGAGTCAAATCTTGCGCAACCATTGTCCACATTGGAACCATTTTTGACTCTGTAAAGAACTCTCTAAGTTCTTTTGTATTTGAGTATGTCGCCGAATCCAATCCAGCTCCGAGGCCGGCGAGGACTGCTGGAACGCCAAGAACTGCTGACACTCTTTCTTCTGGAATTCTTCTCAATTCAGCTAACTTCATTTGGTCTGGAGAGAACGATACTATTTCAACATTCATAGAACCAGATAAAACCATAGGCGCACCTCTGTTCTTACCACCAAACTTCTGCTTATACATTTCTGCAATAGCTTCAGCTTCTTCTCTCGTTGGACCACCCATTGCATCATCCCTTGGAGATAAAATAACTCCAGGAACTGCCATGTTGTGTAATAAAGCTGCTGTATATTGTCCAGCTGCTTCATCACCTGCTATCTCTCTTAGAACGCCTCTAAGTGGAGCTAGACCACGCCTCATATCGTTAGGGTCGACATTTTGGCGTAAATGAACCATATCTTTCTTTTCTATTTTTACTGCATCTTCTCCATGAACACCGCCCTGTGGTTGATACATAAAATGAGTAATTAATTCGTTTTCGTTACCTTTAGCTTCAACTAAGTGAGGCATTAAAGGAACAAGCTCTACAACTTGTCCTCTAGCGTTTCTATTTTTATAAATAAAGGCATCGCCTGCTGCATTAAGAGATGTAACAATGTAATTAGCAAGCAACTGTTGAGTCATGTAAGGATTAGGTCTTCTTATTAATCTAGCAAGTTGATGGTTCATATCTCTTTGATAATCACCTTCTGAATTTCTAGAACTAACGAAAATTCCAGGTTCCGCAAAAGCTGTTGCTAAAACATTGAGACATGCGATTACAGCTGAATTACCAGTTCCGTCACCAACCTCAGCTAATTTTTTATGGTCAAAGTATCCAGATGATGTGTTATATCCAAATACTGCTTGATTTAAATATGAATATTCTGTTTGGTTTACAATTAAACCTTTTTGTTCGGTTTCTCTTCTAACTCTTGCATCAGTTGGTGCATTTAACCAATCTAATGCTTTTGAAAACCTTGACTTATCTTCAGCCATTAATATGCGCTCCAGCTTCTTTTTTCTTGCAACATTTGAACGCCATAAGAAAGAGTATCGATGATGTCATCATGCGCTCCAGCTGGAAAGGTCATTATTTCTCTCTCCATCTCTGGTAGCCAGTGTGTATCCCTAAGCAAGAAAACATCTCCAGACTCCATTCTGGCTGACAAAGGGAGTGCGCGGGTAACTTTGTCTTTATCCGTTTTAAGGTTCTTAACTCTAATACCAGACCGTTGCGCCATCTGGATAATAGCAGTTTGAAAACCTTGGCGTTCTATACCTACATATTGTAGCTTATTTTTATCCATAGCGCGTTTTATTGCTGGAATGATGTCTGGTCCTTCTAATTTTTGTCTAACCATGTCAATAACAAGTAATCTATTGTCTGGTGTAATTGCAAAACTTGTTATAACTGTATAATCTGAATCTTTGTTTGTCGTAGTTGCTAAATCTACAATTCCAAACTTTTGTAATGTATCTAAATAATATTCTGAACCAGCAACATGACATTTAAGTTGACCAGCAGTATCTGGAATTATATTGAAGTAATTAATCCATTCTGGTTTAAGCAAACCTTGACCAGCATCAACAAACTCTGCTAAATACTCTTGGGCAAAAACAATAGAGCCAACTTCTTTTCTAGCAGCTTCAACTTCTTCTGGGTCAATCATTGGATTATCAATAGTAGAATATCTAAATCTCTCCCAATTGTCTGCTTCTTCAGCTGTCTCCCATAAATCATAAAACCAATTGTTTCTTCCAATAGGAGTGCTAATAAATAATGCCGAACCTTTTCTTTCTGTAAGAGTAGGTCTTAATACTTCTTGCCAAACTTCTGGCTTAACGAATGCAGCCTCGTCCATAACTAGGAAGTCCAAACCTTCACCTCTAAGTCTTTGTGGATTATCTGCAGACCTTACAGCAATAGAGCCCCCGGAGTGTAAATCAATTTGCATATTAGCTAAAGATACATTAGGTTCTATCTCTCTAGGAAATGATTTTGCCGAAGCGGCGATATCTCTCCAACCAACTCTAGCAATTGAGAATGTGGGTGCTACCCACCAAGCCCTACCTCCTCGTAAGGCAACATCCATACACATTTGCACACCAAGTCGTGTTTTACCAAATCGTCGTCCTGCACAAAGTATTTTCCAACGAGCATCTGAGTTTGCAACTTCTCGTTGTGCCTCGTGTAAACTTGGTAATTCTACTATATATTCAGACATTTTTCCTATTCCATATTAACAGTAGATATCCACGAAGTAGTTCAGTGTATGCAAGTTTTAATCCAACTCTTTGTCTTCCATCAAATACATCGTGATGATGTTTGCATAAGATACTGACATTATTCATATCAGCTGCAATATCATTATTCTTACCACCCATTCCTATAGCTGTTAAGTGTGCCAGTTCTAACCACTTTTTAGAATTACATTCTGGCCATTCACAAGAATAGTTAGCTCGTTTGAGTGCGCGTTCACGAACTTCGGAAAGGTTTTCCCTTTTGTTTAATTTCTTTTGCCCCATCCCGGCTGACTTAGCAGATTTTCGTTTTTTATACTCTGCCCAAGTTTCTTTTTCGGCATCCCAACCTTCTGAATTTTTTCGTTCTATATACCCTGCCATCTAACTCCTTTTACATATGGCTAACCCCGAAGAGTTAGCCGGTGATGGGAGGATATCGGTTAGTGGAGCCGACTCTACCATCATACACTATGTTTTATAATGATAAGGTTTATTATAGCTTGACTAAAATATTTTGATAGAGTTGAAAGTTATTTAACATTCTTGTCATAATTATTTCTGGTATCTGGTCAATGTTAATTTCTTTTTCATTCCAAACATCTACAACTTCTTTTTTTTCTATTCTAAGGATTTGATTATCTTGTATCTTGAAGTGCATTCCATAAATTATGTAATCTAAAACCATAGTTTTTTTATATTAGCACCCAACCTCTGAAATTATTTTTTTGTTGCCCCCAACCAACCTATTTGTTTTTATAGGTACAGCTAACCCTGTGCGGCCCCGCCCAACCAAAATTTAATATATGCCGAGGAATGTCCCTTTGACGGACGATTATGGTCACGCTATTCCACATTGGTATTTGTTTAATCTACAGAGTCGTTCTAAAAGCGTGCTCCTCTGTATGTATGTGGAAATAAATTTAATACAAAGAAAAAGTTATGTATTTTAAAATTGCAAAAGTTTTCGCGATGATATAATTATTGAAGCGAATCCTAATTCTGATATTAGGAAGCTCCTCATGTAATGTGCAAAGGAGTCGGAGAATAAACCCTCCGGCTTTTTTGTTTTACTGCTATAACTACAGATGTCCAGCATATGGTCAAAAAGCAATAACTTGCTGTGAAGGCGAACTCTGCTAACCATACAAGAACAAAAACCTTCGCTTTAAATATCTCTTACTAGCCTTATAG
>Ga0208898_1001011_pt1 | contig 19615 bp, 11 predicted proteins | sample VirMetDEL_Mar_4_FD_184513 | JGI IMG/M metagenome (GOLD analysis project Ga0208898, IMG submission 184513) | Aqueous microbial communities from the Delaware River and Bay under freshwater to marine salinity gradient to study organic matter... | ecosystem: Environmental > Aquatic > Marine >...
AAATGTTTCTTTGTGCTCTTAGATTTACCCATTTTCGTTCAGTATATTCATCAATCTCATCTTGAGTGAAATCTGTCAATGTATAAGTCACTCTTACATTTCTTTCATCAATATCTTCCCACAAATCAGGAGAGTTTCTTGTTTTATGATTTAAATCATCTGGATTTACTGTGGGTCCACCATCATCATTGACAACTTTCCAACCTTCATTTTGGAACAGATACTCATCATCAACATATGCAATATTTTCTGCATATGTCCAACCTGGATGTCTTCTTTCCACTCCCAGATTAGTCAGGTATCTTTTTTCTGACTGTGCAAGTTTATATTCTTCTGTTGGTTCTGGAAGAACTTCTGGCAACCAGTAAGTTTTTTCTCCCTCAGTAATTTGGGGCATTGGGATTCTCCTTTAAAATTTTTTATATTTTTTAATCAATAAATGTAATATATGTCACCACTAGAACCACCAGAAGCAGAACCACCAGACTGAATGGTTCTATTTCCAGTGCTGTTAGTACCAATAGTTCCAGCAGTTGTTGATACAGTACCGCTGAACGTGCCCCCTACGGCATTAGTAATATTCCTACTATTATCTATGACTGTTGTTCCAGAAATTTGAATAGCCATTTTCGTGTCTCCACTAGACTTTTACCTACTACTATTTATCTATTTATTTTCTAATTTAGAAACTCTTGTAGAAAGTTCTTTCACCGCTTCAATAAGCACACCAACAAGACCATTATAATTTACTGATTTAGTTCCAGTATCATCTCTCTCTGACACCAGTTCAGGGAGGACTTTTTCAACGTCTTGTGCAATGACACCAACAGAAGGAGTACCTAAATCCTTCCATACAAATCTCACACCATTGATATCTTTGAGAATATCAATTGAACCAACAATGGTCTCAATGTTTTCCTTGAGGTTTGCATCAGATGTTGAGTTAACATTGGTTGCTGCCAATGTTCCAGTAGATGCATTATAAGTCAGAGCACTGGAGTCAGTCTTAGGTGCTTGGTTTCCTGTTGCTCCTGTTGCAAACACAGGGAAGCAAGTTGTATCACTTGATTCGTCAGCCAGAGTAATGTTAGTTGCATTTGTGGCTGTGGTAGCAGTATCAGCATTGCCACTCAGAGTAGCAGTGATTGTTCCAGCACTGAAGTTACCAGAACCATCTCTAGCGACAACCTTAGATACAGTATTTGTAGAAGTTGCATCAACTGCAAAGGTTCTAGCGTTCGCACCATTATAGACACTACCTGTAATGAAATTTCCAGGAGTCAGATTTTCAAGGTTAGAACCCAGAGAAATACCAGAGATGGTAGAGTTAGTTAATGCACCATTAGGAATACTGGTCAGAGAAGCACCAGAACCACTAAAGGTTGTGGCAGTGAGAGTTCCGTCGGCAGAATTGAATGTCAGGTTTGTACCTGTTTTAGGAGCAAGGTTACCCGTTGCACCAGTAGTGAATACAACATTACATGAGGTATCAGTGGACTCATCCGCAACGTTAATGTTGTTGGCATTGGTTGCAGTGGTAGCAGTATCAGCATTACCACTCAGAGTAGCAGTGATTGTTCCAGCACTGAAGTTACCTGAACCATCTCTAGCAACAATGGTGGATGCTGTGTTTGAATTGGTTGCGTTGGAGGTAACAGTGAAGGTGGTATTTGCTGAACCATCATAGGTGTCAGAACCAGATAATCCAGTTCCACTGACATTCATAGTCAGAGTTCCAAGGTTAGATCCAAGTGAGACACCAGAAATAGTGGAGTTATCTAATGCGCTATTAGGAATACTGGTCAGTGAAGCACCAGAACCACTAAAGGTTGTGGCAGTGAGAGTTCCGTCGGCAGAATTGAAATTAAGATTGGATCCTGTTTTTGGATTTATATCCCCAGTAGCCTCCGTAGAGAATATTGGGAAACAAGTAGTATCAGCACTCTCATCAGTGACAGTGATAGTTGAGGCAACTCCTCCACCACCAGCAGCAGAATCAATGCTGATATCTACTGTTGTTCCAGTGATTTTGAAAGTATTACCTGCTCCAATAAAGTTGAGTGTGGTAACAGCAGTTCCAATAATAGTTCCTGCTGACTGAATGCCAATAGAACCTACTGGTAAACCAGTCAGTGCAGATCCATTTCCACTGAATGTTGTTGCAGTTACAACACCAGCAACATTTAAATTATTGCTGATATCAACGGATGCATTAACGTCAAGATCTGATGCAAAGGTAGCAATACCTGCGACATTAAGTTCATCTAAATCTGACAATCCATCCACAGTAAGATTGGATGAAACATCAACGGATGCATTAACGTCAAGATCTGATGCAAAGGTAGCAATACCTGCGACATTAAGTTCATCAAGATCACTTAACCCATCAACTGTTAGATTACTAGAAATGTCAACGGATGCATTAACGTCAACATTGGAAGCAAATGTAGAAAGACCTGTTACAAAAACATCAGATGAAATTTGAACAGTTCCTAGTGTAGAAACACCAGAAGCAGTCAAGTTAGTTACATCTGCCGTTGCAATAGTGCCAACACCAGAAATGTTAGCACCCGTAATGTTAATGGTGTCATCTAAATTGACAGTTACAATTCCTGTAACACCATCTACATTAATGTTAGTGCCACCAAGAACTGATGTGGTGATTCCAGTTACATTAGATGCATCACCATAAAGGTTTTCTGCATATACATTGGTTACACCAATTGAAACAGTATCAGTAATAATACCGATAGTTGCAATTCCTGTAACAACAACATTAGTCAGATCCAAGTTTGGATCTGCATTGATGGTTACATTCGCAGATGTCCCAGACTTTTCTACAGTGACTGAAACATCATCACCACCAATAAAGTTGATGATCGTGACGCCAGAACCAACAAAAGAACTATCGGAAGAAACACCGATAGACTCGACAACTCCTGTTAAGTTAGAACCATCACCATAATAGGTGATAATACCAGAAGATGCCGTGGCAACACCGCTTGAAACTTGAAGTGTTCCAAGCGTACTGACACCACTTACACTTAAATCTGTGAGATTAGACTGCCCCGATGCTGTTACAATACCAGTGAACAGAGCGTCTTGGGATTTAATACCCTGACCTCGAACTTCCAGAGTTGTTGATGGAATTGTCGTACCAACACCAACATTGCCCAGATCTACACTTGTGAAAATTAAATTTCCTGCAACCTGAAGTCCGTTCTTTACTACAAAACTTTTATTGATGGTCATTGGGTTTCACTCTCCACCCACTATTTTTTATTATTTATTACTCTTCTGCCTCAGTACTAACTTCTCTGATAAGAACTCTAGCAGCACCCTCACTACCACCTAACTGAGTTGATACAACAGTGACTGAACCATCAGTGTATCCACTACCACCGCCGCCTCCAGCACCAGAAGTTCCACCCTGTCCACCAGTGGCACCATAACCACCAGTTCCACCATTGGTGATACCTTGACCTGCAGTTTCAATAATACTATAACCTGCTTTGTAACCTCTTGCAATAGTTGCAGTTGCTGTAACTATTGTTCCATCAGCAAGTCTAAACTGTGTATTACCTACAGTAGCGCAAGGTGCAACACCTTGATCTCTCCAAAAGTCTCCTCTTGGGCAAGGAAGTGCTTGACCACCATCAGGTGCTTCTGCCGCTGTATCTGGTGAAATCAGAGTAGGTGAATCTACAATAGAACCAAAGACTCCACTATTTGGTAGGTTACCAGCAGTAAATGATGCACCACCTTGACCAGCATTTGCTCCACCACCATTTTGACCTGCAACACCAATACCACCACCAAAACCACCTCTACCATTGGGTCCAGCATTACCACCTCTACCAACAGTAGCAATCAATGTGCCCTGTCTGTATACAAATGGTGTATTGATAGTTGCATCAAGACCAGTGATTACATACTCTACATTTTGGTCTAAGGTAAATCTTATTCTGGAGAATCCACCTTCACCACCATTGAAGTTTCCAGAGTTTGTGCCTCTACCACCAAAAAGGTCCATCTCGACATCAATATCTCTATCAGGAGAGAACATAGAAATAAAGTTAACGATTGTTCCTGCAGGAGCATTTTGTTGGAAATCTGAAATCTCAAAGTCGCCATTATTCAAATTAACTTGAGCAACATTACCACTACCTGCTGTATCACCAATGGATTCAAAAGTAACATTTGCCTCATCTTGAGAGGGAATTGTTGTAAAGAAGACAGTATCACTATCAAGAGGACTATTAGTTGCTGCACCAGAACTCAATCTAACACTCAGTTCTTGTGTTCCAGGAGTATCAGTTTCAATAGTTAAAGTTGCAGTATTACTTCCAGAAACAACTGTTGTTCTTGTAACTTCAATAGTTGAGCCTGGTATATCTTCATTAGTAGTAAAAGAAACTTGGGCAGAACCACCACCATCATTTTCCCACGAACTTGTGTTGGTTAGGAGTCCAGAGTTGTAGCCTGAGCCACCTCCACCGCCTCCGCCACCGCCAGAGCCGTTATCGGAACCACCGCCTCCGCCAGAACCACCAGAGGTGCCACCACCTCCGCCGCCTCCGCCGCCACCATCTTGTCCAGGTGATGAACCACCATTTCCGCCACCTTGACCAGGTGTGCCACCACCACCAAAACCACCAGCATTGCTACCATTGCCACCAGATCTATTCCAGGAGCCGCCACCGCCGCCTCCGCCTCCGCCTGCTTGGATGACTCTAGTGCCATTTCTGTATACGGCAGTACTACCACCGCCTCCGCCACCAGATCCAGAACAACCGCCGCCTTTGCCGCCGCCTCCTCCTCCAGCGTCTCCACCGCCACCACCGCCGCCACTACCAAAGCAGCTGCCACCACCATTACCAGTGCTACCAGTACTTGCTCTTAGAGTTTGTGCACCATCGGGGAATGTAAATCTACCACCTCTTCCTCTTCCACCTGAACCACCAGGTCCATTATTATCACTTCCACCATTTCCACCTTTTGCTCCATTAGCAGTCACTACAACATCACTGGCATCTGCTGGCAAAGTGAAAGAACCAAGATTTCTTGTAACTCTGGTTGCTGGTGTTGTATCTGTAATTGTTCCATCAGTAAGAGCTTCACCATCTAAGAACCATTGGAAACTTACAGCACCAAAACTGGTATCCGTAAGACCGCCAACAACAGTGAATTCATTTTCTACACCTGCTGTTGAAGTAATGCTTGGAGGTTGTGCAACAATTTCAATCAGTGGATTGACTGTCAAAGTTGCTGTAGTGGTATCGACAGGTGCATTTAATGGACTGCCTGTCTCTTGAGAGGGAGTATATCCTGCTCTCATAAAGAATGATCTGCCATTATCTGTAGGAGAATGTAAATCTGAAATTGTCAGAGTTGTAGTTGCAGTTCCAGTAATTCCATCACCATCACTCAAAGGACCTACGTTAACTTCGTGCCATCTAAATGTAAGTGTGCCACTATTAGCAGGATCAGTAACACCAGGGAATGATACCTCAGCATTACCAGTAAATGTTACTGATCCATCAACATTACCTGTGGCATCTGTTGGGTTTTCAGTAATTGATAAAATTGGTCCATTAAGGTCAATAGAAGTAGGAATACGTCTAAAGACCTGATTGTTTGAAATAGGACTCATGAGAAGTTTTGACCTCCAACGATACCATAAATGGTAGAACCACCATCAAATGTCATAAAGGAATAGATATCAATTGCATTTGCATTTGTTGTTACAATAGGAACAACACCACCTGCCCATCTAACTGGAATAGTTGATCCACCAGGTGTCTTAAATGTATCTATACCAACTTGACGACCTGTTGATCCCTGTTGAATCTTAACTGTAAATGCAGTAGAAGAACTGGTAGGAACATTTCTCAGAGTGAACTGAGTTACATTAGCAGATGGTGATGTCAATGTAAATGTCTGACCCTTTGAGAGATCAATATTAACATTTCCAGAAGAAACTGTGATACCAACAGGCATCTCATAGTATTGCTTCAGTCTTGCAGCACCTTCAACGTCCAACTGCGCCCTTGGAGTCAGGGTTCCGATGCCAACACCAGTGCTGGTTGCAGACATAATAGTTGAACCAGAACCAACTCTCAAGGTTGTAGTGGTAACAACTCCTGCAGTAATCTTTCCGCTAGAACTCTGTAAGTCAAATCCAGATGCTGTGATGATACCAGAAACATTTGCTGTATCAATCTTAACTGTTCCATTAAACAGTGACTGGTTTGCAACAAACAAATCTGTTCCACCAGTTCCTACAGTTCCAAGATCAAGGAAGAAGTCATCATTTGGAATCGTTGTTCCAATACCAACATTCAGATTCTGAAGTGGATAGATACCAGTTCCAAGTCCTGCTGGAACACCAGTCCACAAACTGTCATTGAACAGATTAGTCAGACCAGAACCATCACCAGTGAAGGCAGTAGCAACAACTGCACCTTGAACATCAAGTGTTGCGCCTGCATCAATTGTTGTCTTGCCAATGCTGACCGAGTTAGCAGCAATGACATGTCCATCACCAGCAACAGAGAACTCACTAGATCCAGAACCTACCTTCAGGGTTTTAGTGCCTGGGGTTGTGGTTCCAATTCCAATCTGATCAAAGATAAAGACATTAGATGTAGCATCAAGGCTAATTCCACCAAATGGATACCAGGCATTATCAGTTGTATATGTCCAACCAATGATATCTCCTGCATCTGGATTTGCATTGTATACTACATCTCCAGGATTGCCTGCTGTAGTTGGAATTGAAAGACCAACAGTATAGTTTCTAGAAACTGTAGCATCACCCTGCAGGAAGATTGAGTTAGCCTCAATACCTCTATCAGATGTAGATGTAAGTTTCTCAGAGAAAACTACAGGTCCATTGAACTCTGAAAGGATATCATTGTTTTGTCCACCATCAACTGTAATGGATCTTGTTACATTGACTTCTAGTGGTGTAATAACATCAACACCATTATTTCCAAGAGTTCCTGGGTTGTAGATATCATCACCAGTGTATGACTGAACTGGTGTATCATAAACTTCTTCTCTACCAGTTACAGAGGTAATCTTCTTGTTGCCAATGAAGAAGTCGCCAGTGTCATTCATGCCAGTGTAATTACTTACACCAGAGTTACTTGTCAGCGATTGTGCCTTCAGTTGCTCAGCAAGAGAGAGTTGATTCTCTTGCTTATCTGGGAATGCAGTTGAATAGTTACCAGGACCAAAACCAATATACTCAAATGTATGACCAGAAGCACGAATGATTGAGTTTCTTCTAAACTCAACTGGTCTTACACTGATCTTCTTGACTACACTACCATTAGCATGGGTAGCAGCATTAGTTCCAAGAATACCTCTAAAGACTCTGATTGGATTGCCTGTAACAGTAGTCTTGATTCTAACAATTTCGTCATCAATTCTCAAATAATCACCAATGCTAAAGTTGAATGCAGTTACGTTAGTGATTGAGATCTCATCAGTTGTTGCATTAGTTACTGCAGAAGACAGTGTAGTTGTGATACCTGCATAGATATCACTTGTTCTTCCACCAAAGTTCTCATCAACAACTCTGAGTCCACCATCTTGTGCACTGTTACTAGTGTAATAACCTCTAAGAGTTCCACTTGCTGTTGGTGAAAGTGTGCTAACACCAATGTTAACTTGGAATGTAGTCAGACCAACGTTTTGAGAAACAATGAACTCCTTATTGAAGAAGTCATCACTTGCACCACCAATTTGAATTGCATTATTTGCTCTCAGACCATGTGCCTGAACAGTGCTTACAGTTGCAATGCCAGTTGTATTGTTATAAACAATAGACGAAATGTCCAATTTGGGACCAGTCAATCTTGCTGAAGCACGTGCAGTTACTGTTACACCAGTGCCAATTGTGCTCTTCTGAGCAACTGCAGCAACAGATTCTGCCTGAATGTTAAAGGTGCTGGAGATTCCAGTGATTCTATAAAGTTGATTATATGCTTGATATGATGTTGATGTGACACCAGAAACAGATAGAGTATCACCAATGTTATTGATGATCTGAGAAACTGTTACCTGACCCTGTGAGAAACCAGTGGTGGTTGCAGTTCCAGTAACATCCAGAATATCTCCAACTGTATAGTTGGAACCACCACTCATAATCTTAGCAGCAGTGATTTCTCCAGAAGCATTAACAGTGATTCTTGCAGTTGCATAATCACCACCAGTTCCGCCAGCACCAGTCTTAACCAGAGCAGCATTATAAAGTTGCTCAGTGCCACCACTTCCATTACCATAACCAGCACCAGCAGTGCTTACGGTCAGAGTGCTTGCAGCATTCAGTCCATGATCTCTGTCAAATGTGATTGTGTGTGCAGTTCCAGTAGAACCTGATACAATATTGACAATGCCAACACCGACACCAGTGTCCAACAATGCTTTATCAATACTCTCTCTAGTAACACTATTCTTTGGTTCACTAACAGTAACCTGTCCTAACTTATCAGGCAATGCATAAGTGATTGCTGATTTGGGGTTAGCATCAGGGTTATCTCTATCAAATTGAGGATAAAGATTTTGAATTGGTTGTGAGAAGTTGTATGCGTCACTATTGAATGGTGAAACGGATGGACTGTTAGATGAATCTAGAATTGTCAGATAGTAAATACCATCCTGTTCACCAGCAACATACTCTCTTACTTGTTCACTATCAAAGATATAATAATTATTATTCAGTTTTTGGCGACTGAAGGTGGGCAGAGAAGTTGTTCTCTGTGAAACATCATTACTGAATGATCCAGGATTCTCAGAGAGACCATTAACTGTAAACTGTCTTGCACTAGAGATGCCAGTGACTCTAAAGGTCCCATTGTAACCAGAGTTTGCTGCTCCAACAGGGAAGTTAGAACTGGTTACATTTGAAATAGTAACAGTAGAACCAATGGAGAGTTGGTGTGGAAGTTCAGTTGTGTAGGATGCGCTTGCACTGCCATTCCATACCGCCTTAGAAATGAAACTAAAGTTTCTCATTTCTGAGACATTGTTCATTGTAACTGTGGTTGGGCTGAATTGCAGTGCAACCTCAGTGTTATTTGCTCCTGTTACATCACTTGATTCTTGAAAAACATAATTGTCCAGAGGAACTCTTGCAGATGTAATGCCACTTCCTGCAGGAATTACATATCTGTATTTGTAAATTCTATCTCCAGACGATCTTGTATCGGGTTGTCTTGAAATGTAAGTTCTTGATGTTGCATCACCAAGTGCTGTAGTTCCAAGAGAAACAATGGTAGGATAGATTGAGTTTGCTGTTGCAGCAGTTCCAACAGTTACATACCACTGATTGACTGAGGAGTCAAACTGAATTGGGTGACCAATATCACCTGCAATCTTATCACTTACTCTACTTTCAACACTCAGAATACCACCAAGGTTGTTGATGGTGATTGCAGATGCATTTTCGGCATCATTTGGTGTCTGTGCAACCTTAATTTGGTCTGCATTAACACCAGTTGTGATAGCATAATAGATTCTATTCGTGTCCAGACCATCAGGCAGTCTTGAGTTGTCACTGAAGAATCTGATTGTTTCACCATTGATAAACTGGTGATCATCTGTAAAGGTAATTGTTGAACCACTGATACTATTACCAGTAGAAACATTTCTACCAACTGTTGAAACTTTTACTGATGTTGTTTCAGTAGAAGTGAATTCCGTGTTGGGCATAACAACCCTAGCACGATATCCTGTTGGTGTTCCATTTCTAGAAATAAGAACATTGAGGTCTTCATCACCCTTTGCACCGATTCTATAACCCTGCAGTGTTGAGTTGGGTTTTGAATCTTCATTGGTCTCATTATAAAGATACAGTCTGCTTGTGTTTGCTACACCAACAGTTCTAGAAACATCAATAGCAGTGTATTCTAGATTGACTGTAGATGGCAAGAATGCCCTTGGAGGAATAACCTGGGTAATATAACCTACGTCATCTCTAGTAAATGCTTCATTTCTGAAACCATCAGACCTCAGTGCATTCTGACCAAAGTTTGAGTTAGAGTTGGTAACAGAGAAGTCGCCACCAGACTCAGTTACAAAGTGATTAGAGAAACCAATAGCAAAGATAGAAACTAACTGGACAAATCCATTGTTAGATGCTTTGATATGGAAGTTTTCATAAGATGGTTTGTATTTTGCTTTGCCATCACTATGAAGGTTAGAAACTGTAGTGGAATCATCATAGGTTCCACTAGTTGAATTATATTTTACAAATGCATTATCATCAATCTGCAAACTGACACCAGTAAACTGGGCGACAACCATCGACTTGAATCCAAGAACCTTAGATCCGTCAGCGTGCATACCACACATACCATATACAGATCTCAGTGAAATACTGAAGATATATGGTGATGCACCAGTTACCGTATCATTAGAGAGGACTACATTACCAGCAGTTGTTGATGGTAAAGCATTTCCTGGAATAGTTGGAACTTCATAGGTAAATGATGTGGTGTTGCCATCAGCGTCTTGAGAAAGAACTGATGATACAACATATGTTCCATTATAACCATTTGCTGCGATACCATCAACCTGGAATCTAGTATCAACATTCAGACCAAAGAGACCAGAACTAAGTGTTGTGGTAATAATTTTGGTTGCTGTTATGCCATCACCTGCCTTGATGCTGGTAATACCCACTTCACCAGAGGTAGGTCCAACAATTCTATATTCATCAATCTTTGCTTGAAGATCTACATTTGCACTTGGGAAGTCTGGTGCAATTTCTCTACCAGAAGCGGGACCATATGCAATACCAACCTTCTCATAATACATGTCCAGATCAGTTCTGGTCGAGTAGAATGTCATGAAGATGTCTTTAATGTCGGTAGGATTACTACCATCGACATATTCAAATGCTGTTAACTTATGGTGCGAAAAGTTTGGTGCAAATGTATTTGTAGTATAGTCTTTGTAGATGTTATCTGTTGGTTTCGCATCCAGAACTGTGAATGACTGGAAGTAAGTTGCACCAGTGATTCTGAAAATCGCAGATCTCTCAATATTTCCACTTTCTGGATTAGGAACATACTTAGGACGAATCTTAACTTTACGAAGATCCTGACCTACAATAGAAACACCTCTAGGAACAATTACACCACCGTAGATACTATTGAACTTGTAGAGGTCATTGTTTGCATCATTAAGGTTATAATTGGTAATTGCACTGAACTGAGCAAAATTAGCAGAATTTGTGCCATTTCTCAGTTTGTAGTTACCTGATCCAACAGGGATCCAACCAGGTCTGTTATCAATAAAGTGTTCGCCAGGTGCCAGATAGATAGATGTCTTCTCAAATCTATCGTTATCAAGTCCCCTTTGATATGAGAATCTTGATGCCTCAATCAGCGCTCTCTGAATTGTCAGGAAAGGACGTGCCTGTGAGTTGCCCTGATTTGTAATACTATCAGTAGCATCAAGACTATTGGGGTCAACATAAATGATATTTCCTCTAATATTCTTCAGGAAATTGTCAAGTCTGCTAAGAGGCATCTTTCTTACGCACTATATCCGTATGAGTTATTTATTAAGAAAAAAACCCGCTCAGAGAGCGGGTTCATCAACCACAGAGTGGCAATTCCTTCACACGGATTTTATATTATATCATACAATCAACTTAGTGTCAATTAAGTATTCTACAGTATTGGCAACATCATTCATGGCATCTCTTAAATCAGGTCTTTGACCCGATTCCATCTTTACAATGGGTCTTTGATCATCACAGAGAGTCCATCTCCACTGATTCATATGTTGACAATACCATAGGTTGATTTTCATATTAGTCCTGGGGTAACATTTCTGGATTGACCAAATCCAAATTAAACATCATTGGATGACATTCTTCGTCAATTAGATAAAAAGATGTTCTGTATAGGTCTTCTGGTTCATATCTCTTTTCTTTATCTGCTGCTTCTAGCACTTCTTTATCATACCAGAGACTTTCTGGAACATCATCAAATGTAAATGGCACATGGTTGATATAATACATCAACACAAGTTGCTCCCCGTTATTATACCAACAATAAGATGTTTGGATTTCGTACTTCACAGATGTGAATTGCCCACTTTGACCTATTTAGAGGATACCCGTGGTCGGATTCGAACCGACCCTGGAAGGATTTTAAGTCCTCTGTCTCTTCCGCTGGACTACACGGGCATGTATCAGAACAACATTAATTGATCTTCATTACTTGGTTTGTAGGTAGGTTCATGGAAACGGCAATATTCATTAAAAGTGATTTTCATCTCTTTCCAGGTCAAGTTGCAATTTTCTGCTGCTTGTGGAACATTCCATTTTGCGGAAAACAGCATTTCCATGGACTTTCGTGTTTCTACTCGCATAGTTCAAAAAGGTAATAGGGGGAAAATTTTCCAGGGATTTTTTTCCCCCGATTTTTGGATTTAAAGGTCGATTTTGCTCAGGGGTTAACGTAGGCGATAATCTTTTCAGGCAGCAGTGCCCGCACCAACTCCAACACATTCATGAACTGCTCTACATTATCGCAGTCCACCACCTTTTCATCCCCTTCACTAGAGAGCAACCTAAAGGTGCGTGCTACGGGGTCAATTACACACCGCGTAATCCATTCTTCATCCTCTTCGTGAGTGATGTAGTCTTCTCGGTTGAATTCAATCATAATCTTAGGTGGTTACGGGACAAGTATAGGGCATTAGGACGCCCGTGTCAACCCTTGTATGGCCATTCGTCACCTTCATTCATTTCCACAGGCAATGGTGCTACATCCTTTCTCGTTGCGGTTACAGTATAGTAACAGTGAACATTAGCAGCCACACCAGACTTGATAATGATTCTCTTACCCCATTCAATTTTTTCTACAATCAGATCTTGAGAGGTTCCAATCTGTGTCAATTGAACAGAAATGCTGTCAACATCAATCAGACCAGACCAGTAGTCAGGCAACTCAATAACATTCTTGTCCTTCAACTTACCCCTAAAATAGACACCATTCTCAGGTCCCTCAAGACAAGCATGAACAAGTCTCATGCCCTCTTTAGTTGGGTGGGGAATGTTGAATGGTTTTACAGTGAAGGCTCCTGTGTTAGCAGTTACAGTTCCACTAAGTGTAATAGAGGCACCAGTATAAGCAGTAACACCTGCCTCACCACAAGCAGGAATTGGTGTGATGGCAGTGTTTACTTGAAGGGTATTGATTTGTGCATTGCCATACACATATGGTGTGCAAGGTTCAAATCCGCCAATATCATTTACATCAACAGAATCATTATTAGATACTTTCTGAATAAAATCAAATCTTGTGGACTGTGTTCCTGTTACTACAGGATCTGTACAATCTTTGGTCCCTACTGTTCTTGGTACAAATGTCATTTTCTATTTCTCCTTAATATCATAGTGGTATCCTGAGATGGAATATTCTTCATTATTGCCTGGATAATCTGCTGGTGTATAACCTTCATACTCAGGGATTAGTTTCTCACCATCTTTTCTCTCTGCAAATACATGGTAGTAACAATGAATAGGAATACCAGTTTTTGCTTGAAGGTAAATTTTGTCATTGTCAATTCTTTGGACAATGATATCCTGATGTGCACCGATGGGTGTCAGACTTACAGTTATAGAATCTTTATACACAAAGTCCTTCCAATACTCTGGAAGTTGAATATGCTTTTTGTTCTTGACTTTTCCTCTGATATAAACATCATTGCTAGGTGCTTCAGGACAAGTGTGTCTCAGTCTCCAGTTTTTCTTAGAGGGATGTGGGATATCAAAGTTCTTCTTTGCAGATAGAACATGAAGTCCACATCTGGATGCCACTTCTCCTTGAGCAATCAGGTTAGTTCCAACATTGATTCCTAAGTTGGTGTCAATCTGACCAAGAAATGCAGATGAACCCTGAACAGCAAGAGAGTATGGGTTATTGATACCAGTACAGAGTGTTCCTGGAATCAAAGGTGGTCCCAAAAGGTCAGTGTTTGTGACAGGGGCAATCATTGTAGTTGCCCAGACATTTGGGAATGCTGTAGCGTTTCCCATGACAACTGGACCTTCCATATAGGTGGATCCACGAATCTCTGCAGGACCTATACCAAGTGCGATAGGTCTGCCTTCACCTACGAATAATCTTTTGCCAATATATGCATCAGGTAATTTAGCCATTACAGACTCCTGTTTCTATCTTCATTTGCTGAACCTCCTTTAGATCCTTTTCTTGTTGTTGCTCCATCAGCAATATCTACGAAACCACCGTAGATATCACAGAAAGCATTACCAATAAGTTGAACTGTGTTTTCTGAGAAAATCTTTGTTGAAACTTTTGAACTTGCATTAATGATAGGTGAATTGATCAATACCTTTTCATTAGATTCAATAGTTATAACACCATTGGTATTATCTGCTCCTGTTGCAATCAGATCAATATTAATGCCTTCTATTCTAACACGACCGTTCGGAGCACGCAATACCAGGTCACCATTTTCAGCATCAATATAGACACCAGGGTTGCCATCTTTTACATCGTCTCCTGCCTTGATCTGAAACGCACCTGTAGATCTGCAGACAGTTCCATTTTTTCTGGTATCATTACCAGTGGAATCCATACTAATGTAATGAAGTGTTTCTGAACCACTTCTGAGTGTGACTGCTGATAGTGTATTGTCTTGATTGATGTGACCAAACTTCAGTTCGCCATCTTTCGTTCCGTATCTAACGGTATTATAATTTTTAGTCTGAGCCATTAGAACTTACCTACACAATCAACAACAGATACCAGACCACCTGTAACTGGTTTCTCTACATCTTCTCCAATCCTATCTATACACAATCTAGGCAAGAGGATTGCATTGATACCAGTTTCAGTTTCAATATAAACATCTGGAAGTTCAAGGAAACCTTCGCCACCCTTTGTAACTTTAATGCCTGTAACTTTACCAAGATTATCAAATGTTACAGATGCTTCTGCACCATTGCTTGGTTCAATTACAACCTTATCTGTCGGACTGTAGTTAATACCAGAGTTCTGAATATCAATGTGACACAGATAAAGAATAGCAGGGTATGCACCTGTTGCATCTGTTGGATAAAGAGCAGCAAGTTTTTCGTAGTTAACTTCTGGTGATGTAAAGCACCCAGCATTCTTCATTGTATATGGTTTTCCACCAAAGATTGTTTCGCCACCACCAACGTCACTGTTGGATTCAGTGATAGCAGTAGAACCTACAGGCAGAGTTACAATATCGCCTGCAACTACACAGACAACATTACCTGGTGGAATAGGTGTTTCATAGTCACCATTACTATGCTGAACGATCGTCTCATTATTATCTGCCCATGTTCTACCGTCGCCACCAACACTACCATCTGGTGAAGGCAAATAACCTGTTCCACCTTCAATGATTTGAATATCAACGATTCCAGTTGTGATAGAACCATCTTCAAGTGTTATATCACCAGCGATTACTTCAACAACAGCACCATTACCCTTACCACAATCATCATAAACCTTTCCAGTTACAGCATCTGCAAGATAACCAATACCAGCATTAACAATATCAGCACCAATAACTGAACCACCTTGACTAATGATCAAGTTGACTGCTGCACCAGTTCCACCACCAAAGATCTGTAGAGTTGGTGGTCCACATGATCTAGGTCCAGTGAAGCAATTGTTCAAATCAAACAACCCATCAATATCAATATCAAAGTTGAGATTGTCTAAGTTGACTGCACCTTCAATAGTGTCTGTAACTTTACCAGAGAAACTTGTGATTCTCTGAATCAAATTCTCAACGTCCTCAGGGATATCAGTTATACCAGCCTCGCCATCCCAGATACTCCAAGAGTCAATAGCAGGGCAAGTTGGTTCTTCATCACAAGTGATAAGAGAAACTGCTCTGATGATAATTTCTAAAGCAGCACCAGCAATACCAAGTGCCTCTCCTGCCAGTGAAGCAGCACCACCAATGATAGCATTGAATGTTCCAAATGCCTGCTTAATGATACTGTCAAGGATGGAAGAAATCTGACCCAGAATACCACCAACCAGATTATCTACAACACAACTTGCTACATTGATAATCTTGTCTGTTGCACCTTGAAGGAAATCAAAGATAAACTGACCAAGATTAGCAAATATCTTTTTGAAAAGACAGGCAATCAAATCATTAGCAGTCTCAACTGACTTCTTGAGTTTCTCTCTGTCACTTGGAAAAAGTAGATCATGGAACTGTTTCTGCGTCCTGTTAAGAAATGCAGCAGTATCTCTCTGAGCATTGTTCAAGATATCCTTGAACCACTTCATGATCTTTTTAGTAAACTTGGCAATCTTCTTCTGAATTTCTTCCTCTTTCTTTGCCGCCTTTTCTGCTAGACCATACTGCCACTTATAAACAGACTTTTTTGTCCTCTCAATATCTTGAATAGCATTTCTCAGAGTCAACTGCAGTTCACCACCAGTTGTTCTACATCTCTGTGGCGATGCAAGAGGTTCAGGAACCTTACCATCTTCTGCTGCTTCTGTAGATGCTTGGTCTACAACTGAGTTACTTCCTGTAGTAGATTCTGATACAGTTCCAGAAGTGTCTACTTTTCCCCCCTTTGATGTTAAACCTGTTTTTTTAACATCATTTGAAGAACCTGAACCAGAAACGGTTTCATCAGGAGTTGACCTAACAGAGTATACTGAAATTGGAGCAGTTCTTTTATACCCACTGAAGGGAACAAAGATTGCATCAGGAACACCACTCATTACCTGATTATATTCATTATAACCAAGGGCACCCATGATTACTGGTTGCTGAGCATTCTCTCCATCAATAAAGAAACCAAAGACAAAGGAACCTTGAGTCAAGTTTGTGGATTGAAAAGAACCTCCAGGACCGCCACCTGCAGTCACGGGATACATCACTGTTGCCCAGGGAAGTTGTTCGTCGGGAAGATCATTACGGCTGGTAGTATGGTAACCCATAATACGAACCTTATATCTCTCGGCAAAACCAGGAATTTGACTGTTATTATCAACAGGTCTGCCTGGCTTGTTTCCCTGCCAAGAATCGCTATTAACAATCTGACCGATCCACCAGATGAATCCGTCTCTGCCTACAAAGTGACTTTGAAATAAACCTTGCTGCTCTATCATTGGTTCGACTCCTGCGTCCTTACACTTCTTGGATTAAGATACTCTCTAACCAAATCCAAACTACTTAAAGTTTCTGTCGGACTAATTCTGTGACAAACATTTGCCACCATATATTCGCCAGATATATCAAGATCTTTATCCTCCCCTCCTGTAGGATTTAGAGGTCTAAACGTGCAATTCACAATATCACCTGGAATAATATCAAAATCTCCAGGAATAATGACATTTGTTTCTACAGAAAATAAAACATTATATCTTGCAATTGATTCCGCGATGATATTTGGGATTGCAGTGCTTTCTTCTTCAATATTTTTTTTGAATTCTGCCAGTTGAGAATCAGTATTAACTCCAGAAGGTAATGTTCCAACATCTAAAACTTGATTAAGAAGTCTACTTTGCCCCTCTCTTATTTCTTTTCTAGGAACTCTCAATACACCCCTTCCCTGAGGAGAAATAGGAATGCCAGATTGATTATTTCCCGCATATGCTTCTACAATATCAAAATTATCCACCCGATAATTCATTGAAAGAAAATCAAAGAATAAAGTTCTACTACCATAAGAACCTAAAGAAAGATCTTTTTGAGCATCAACTGTTTTCTTTACATTGTAACTCAAAATATTTTGATTGAACTTTTCTTCATTAATTTTTCCAGTAGAATTATAAACAAATGACTTTACCTTTCTTCCTTGTTTCAATTTAAGATTAGTTTCACTTGATGATGCTCTCAGTGCTCTATCACCTCTCACCAAACTATCAATGGATATGAAGTGAAATCTATCTCTAGACTGGTAAAAGAAGAACCCAGTTTTATCATCTTTGTTCTGAGAGACAGACTTAGATGCTAGCCAAGAAAGAACATAGAGTGGTTTTTTAGAGTTCCCAATAAAATTATAATTACCCTCTGTTTTTTGAATTTCTGGAACTGGAATCCTCCCCTCAGGAAATTTTTCGGAAGTAATTTGTAATTGATCTACTGTTTCAACTCCTTGAAGATCTGCTTCAGTTGGAGATCCTTTAGTCAATAGTTTCATAATTTTAAGTGCACTCTCTGAGATTGGTCCATCATATCTCTCTGTCACTCTGACCTTTTCATTATTGATAAACTCTCTGCTGACGAGATCAATAGCAAAAACATCTTTAAGTGCATTTGTGCTCAGGTCTCTAATCCTGTTAATATACATGGTCAGTTTTATGGTAGACTCTTTATTAGTATTGACCATGTTATTATCAGAGACTGTGAAATCTACTCTTTCTCCACCAACCAGACTAAGATAATTTCTTATACCGTCACTTTTGCGTCTACCCTTGCCATTGTCACCACCTTGAAAACCTGTGTCTACCAAGATAGCAGTTGCAGTCACAGTATTAGAAAATACACTCTCATAAAAGGAGAACTGTGATAAAGCACCAGTGACATCCAGAGAATCATTTGGTGTTGTGATTAAAAACTCTCTGACATTCCCTGGTTGCAGGGCAGAGTTAGTTACAAAAGGAGTATCTTCTGGCATTATTGTCTATACAGAGAAGAGAGAACAACATTGGTATAATATCTATTTAACTCCATTTTTGAATTAACCGCAGAACCAGAAACTGTAGATTGTCTGCGACTTGCCCCAGCGCCAGGAGCATTTTGAGATTGTTGAACGATTGGCATTACAACAACAGAGTCTTGATCATAAGATGCCTGTCTAGAAATAGCAGAAGCAGAAGTATTAGTTTGAGTAGTCATCATATCACCAGAGAATGGTGAATACATTGAGAAGTTATAGTCATCAATTGGATCATAAAGTTTTGTTCTGCCATAACCAACTTCACCAATGTTAGGAGAAACTTCCCAGTGCAAGTGGGGTCCAGAACTTCTTCCAGTAGAACCAACTTTTCCAATTACTGTTCCAGCGGGGACTTGATCACCTTTACTATAAGAAGAGGGTTCCATCATGTGACCATACATATGTTCTAGTCCATTTGCATCCTTGAATACAACATAATTACCATAAGCATTTTCAAAACCCTTGTCAGTAATTGTAGAATCTGTAATTACTTTTAATGGAGTTCCTGATGGGGCAGCAATGTCTCTACCTCTGTGATCTCTACCTCTTGATTGACTATAACCTGCTCTCTCACCAAGAGTCACACCCTCAATCATTCGTGTTGTTGGCGAAACCATAGATTGAATTTGTTCAGGCGTTTGTCCAGCAGGAGTTTGACCAGCAGGAGTTTGACCAACACCAGTAAAACGATCCGCAACTTTACCGCCAAAAAAAGCACCCCCAACACCAGCGCCACCAACGAGAACTGCATAACCAAGCCAACCTAAAAGAGGACTTCCTACTTTTGCCGCCAGTGCCGCTGCTGCCGTCCCACCTGCAAGTTCACCACCAGCCCCTGCTCCAGCTTGGACGTTTGTTTGACCAGATTCTTTTCTTTCTTTGACCGACAAACCAAAG
>Ga0208898_1001013_pt1 | contig 19600 bp, 23 predicted proteins | sample VirMetDEL_Mar_4_FD_184513 | JGI IMG/M metagenome (GOLD analysis project Ga0208898, IMG submission 184513) | Aqueous microbial communities from the Delaware River and Bay under freshwater to marine salinity gradient to study organic matter... | ecosystem: Environmental > Aquatic > Marine >...
ATGTCTTGCCCCCTGAAATGGCATCCTCTTTGAAACCAGCTTTTTCGGACGGTACAAGCGGTCCTGCGTGATAAAAAGCGTGCCCCTTACTTTCGCCACAAGTCATTATTGTTTTCGGAAAAACAACTAACGGCACAAAAGCAATCAACAGTGTGAGTAGTAGTCTGGTCATCTCTTTATCTAAATTGTTTTAATTTTGATAAACATAAGACGATACTCAGCAAGAGTCTAGCGAATGAGGTTCTAATGCAAATTGAAGTCGGCAATGAGTACAAAAGAAGCCAGCTACACGATGCTTTTGGTGGCAATAGACAGGGTGGAATCGCCAGTTGTGCCAAAGCAGACATCGTTTTCTTATTCACGGGTGAGACAGGTGAACAATACGGCTACTCAGATGGCTGGGACGGCGACTACTTCATTTATACAGGTGAGGGTCAAACTGGAGACATGGTGTTTGCCAGAGGCAACGCAGCAGTTCGCGACCATGAACAAAATGGCAAAAGATTAATATTGATGCAGACGACTCAACGGACTTTTGTAAAGGTGGTCGGTGAGTTTGCTTGTGTAGACTACGAGTACTTTGAAGCTCCAGACAAAGACAATATGAGCCGCAGAGCCATCAGGTTTGTTCTAGAGACAACTGACAAGAGTGACGTAAGGACACCTGAGACAACGAGGCCAAGCCGCAAGAGACGCTACAAGCTACCGACCAAGACTGAACGCAAAGGTCTTGTGACCTCTAGAGTTGGCCAAGGTGAATACCGGCATGCGCTTTTGGATAAGTTTGAGGGAAAGTGTGCAGTAACCCAGCTTGGTATTGAAGAGGTTTTGATTGCCTCCCATATTGTTCCTTGGAGGGACTCTAACGACCACGAAAGACTAGACCCAGACAACGGTATTTTACTGTCGCCAAACTACGACGCACTATTTGATAAGCACTTAATCAGCTTTGAAGATTCTGGAGAAATCATTGTTTCTCCCATGATTAAACCTAATCAACTGAGCCTATTGGGTATATCAACAGAAGCTAAAATTTCAGTTACTGAGTTGATGAAACCTTACTTGGCTAGACACAGGGCGAAGTTACGCTGACTCTAGCGCCCATGCCGCGGAGGTTATCACCGTTAGCTACCGCTGCTAACAAACTGGAAAAAGTGTCAGAGCTTTTGCTGCGCATAGTGTCCCTTGAATAAAATTGTTACATTGGGAGAAACAGCCAGAGTAACGGAGCCGTAATGCGAAGTTTTTCTCAATGTGTCCTGCTTTTATATGTAGTCCTTTTAACCGGCTGTGCGTCAACTGGTGGTGGGGACAGCAGAAGTGCCATAAGTCGTTCGCAAGATATTCAAAGTGGAATGAGTTACGAAGCTGTTCTCGCTGTATTTAAAGGTTTAGAGACTAGAAGAACCTTTCAAGGTGATGCAATGGCACTACAAGCGTGTTCAGGTGGGTTTCCAAAAATGAGGGATGAGTATGTAACAGTTTGGTTTTTGGGGAACAGAGTCTCTGGCTTAACTTCACGATCTAGGCCAGCAGACTGGAGTTGTGTAGGAGGGATGCGCGAAGTTGACTGGGGACAGGCTCCAGCCGACATTAGAATCAAAATTGACTGATGCGCAACTAGAGCTCATATATTGCAGTTCTTTGACAGGCCGCATCACCTTTGAATGATTAGTTTGGTACAACTGATAAGAGTAAAAAGAGGAAAGCATGCGACGTATTTACCTTAGCAACTTAATTTTTTGTCTGTGCATTTTAGTCAGTTGTACTTCGAGCGAACCTTACAACTATAGAGACTATAAATCTGGAGCAGGAAGCTCATCGGGAGGATATTTTGATCGACGAATCAAAGAAAACCTTTACGAGGTCTCGTTCAAAGGAAGCAAAAAAACACCAAAGCTTAGAGCATACGAGTACTCCCTGTTACGAGGTCTAGAGATAGGCAAGCAATTGGGCTTCGCATACATGCTAGTCGAGTCTGAGAAAGACTCAAGCCGAACGAAGACCAGCACAGGGACCGTTGCAGATAATAAAGTAAGTGTGTACGGAACCGTCTATGGAAGTAGGGAGAAAACGTATAAAAAGACAATTGCTGGCTCAACACTGAGGGTTCGCTTTTTCGATAAAAAACCTCAGGGACGTTACCTTGAAGATAAAATGTTCCCAATATTCTCTAGTATTATTGAGCTTCGTCATAAGTACGGCTTGGACAACTAGTGAGACTCGTCACCTTTTAGCTCTATTAATCTCTTAGAAGCCCATTCTAAGGCCTATCCACCTTCACTCTGGCCCTTGCAGCACTACCACTAGCTACCACACGACTCCAAGCCTCCAACACACAGACAGCATTGGCGTAGGTTGTTTCCCTTTATGAGGGAACAGTGGTAGCTCCGCCAGAGGCCAACCACTGCTCCCAAGAGGTCAAGTATTTGGTTGTAAACCCTTGTTGGAAAACTACTGCTAACTTCAAAAGCTTGACTATTGCATCAACAAATGCTAGTCTCAGCAAACCTTAGGTTTCCTAGGGTTAGATCTGAGGCGACTTTAGCCGGAGCCTTTGGGTTGGTATTCAGAATCTCATAAAACGTCTCAGAAGGCTTCTAAGAGCCTCTGAGGACATATTTCACGCTAACTTCGACCCTGCTGCTTCACCAAGCGGTCAAAATTACTCCCAAAGACCCTTGGCAGGACACAAAACCTGCTCCGGTAAACCTAAGAAGCACCTTAATCCTACTTAAGTTACATCTAAGGCATCATAAGACACCTAAGTTGAACTACTACAGTCTGCTTCTAAAATTAGTCTTAAGTTAACTACGACTGTTTACTTCTAAAGTAAGTATCTTGGTAGTAGACGGAAGTAGTTAACTTTGGAAGCAACTAAAGTTCTACTTAAGTTGTCTTATGTACTACTTAAGTAGATAGAGAAGGAAGACTTTAGAAACATAGCTAAAGTTACCTTATTTCAGCCCATTCTCTAGTCAAAGCAGTGAGTTGTTCATCAAGAGATGTGCTTGTGTTGGTCATAGGCTAAAAGCCATGTAATTACTGGTGTTGTGGGACGTGTCGTATCCATATACCCGTGGCCCACTCTGGCAGCAACACTAGGGTCACTGATGTGCAGAGCTAAAGGGAAGCAGAAGCAGTACTACTACTGTTCACTACCACTCTTTCCTGCTTCAGAACACAGAGGAGTTCACTTTTGCAGGGCAATTGAGTCAGACCAATGTGGTACTACTCCTGCTACCTCGATCGTATTCTTTTGCAGCCAACAGACGCTTATCCCAGCTTAACCACGTTATCGATCTTGCTTATATCTTGTGTGAATCTGCTAAAAATTTCTTTTTGGTCATCGTACAACTGCTTTAGAAGCTCTGGGTCGTCGGTGTAGCCCTGAGCGTCATATACACGCTCCATTACAGTATTATTTCTGTCTCCATGCTCCCACCCAGCTATGGCGTGCTTGTTATCCTCAGAGATACGCGCACGTCTACTAAGACGTAACCAAGTGTGTCTAAAGGCGTGAGTTTTGATTGCTGGCTCATTCCCTAGCAGCGACCTGAGACGCTTATTAAGCGCGGCATTGGGCGACTTGAGGTTGACGCTGTTCATCCACTTGATCGTCTTAGGTAGCCACTCTTTAATAACCTCAAGCCCAATTACTATTGGCACCACACGTGGCCTAGCTTCTGTTTTAGCTACACGTTCATCGCCACCACGGAAGATAATGTGTGGATACTTAGCGTCCAAATATAAGTCTCTGTCTGGCCTTAGTCGGCTAATTTCGATACCGCTGATGCCAGCGTGAGCAGCCACAAGCAGGGCAGTCCACTTGGCATCAGCCTTTGTGATACAAGTGTGGAAGAAGAGTCTCAATTCATCATCGCTTAAGTTTTTACCACGGACTGGTCGCGTTTCTTTAGGTATCTGGAAGTTGTTGCTTCTGCCCTCAAGGCTCAGACGATTGCCCCAGTCAATGCGAGGGACGTAGCGTATGGCAGCAATAAACTCACCTAATTCACGCTTTAGGGACTGAGCTTTGATATTAGGATTATCGTGCCGTTTACCCGTGATGAAGTTCTGGATACGCATCTGAACATCATCTTTTGTTTCATTGCTGATGATGAAGTCGCCAGTGTGCTTGATGACCCTGTTAAACCGCTGCTGCTTGTCCTTACCAGCGCCTTGAGTAATGTCGATATTATTGTCTTTGACATAACGCTCCCATGCTTCACGCATCGTTTGTCTGCTGGTAATTTGTGGCAGTTCTTGAACAGCAGCCCAAGCAGCACCAAGTGCTTCTTCTCTAAAGGTGAGCTTACGTCTCTTTGAGTCGTCGATGATGTTGTCTATCTCTGGAATCGCATCTTCGGCTAACTCAGGTCTGCTTAACTCCACCTCGCCACGCTCTGCGGCAGCATAGAACTGCTCACTCGTATCGTATTGAGGCTCCGTGGGCACATGCGCGAACTGACCAGCTTTAAGCTTTCGCTGCCGTAGTATCTCATCGACAGCAAGCCGTAGCTCAGACTCTGTAAAAGCTTCAGGGTCGCTATTGCTGGCTGTCTTTACTCTGAGGTCGTAAGCGCGAGTAGCTTCCTCCATTGCCCTATGAAGCTCTGGGTCGGTGCACTGGTTGTTTAACCCAAGCTCACGGCTGAACTGCTTAGGATGATTAGGGAAGGTCTTAAGCAGCTTAGTAGGGTAGTCTCTGACATAGCGATAATCACCATTAGCACGTTCACTTAGGTATCTCATTTTACGCTTCATAACCGCAGTTCCTGACAACATTCCTGACAATTGCAGCCAATCTTACATAAAATATCAATATAAAGCAATCAGTTACAGTAATAGTTCGATTCCGGCCCCGGGCACCAACCTCTTTTTTTACTAGCGTTTTAGCCCTATATAGACAGAGTTTATAGCGCCATAAACCTAAATTCCTGACAAGATTCCTGACAAATTTAGTGGCCCGGGTAAAGAACATAGGCGGGGCCCCCTAGACCTCTGTTGCAATATCAGTGGTTACAGCCCAGACACAAAAAAGGTATTGTTTAGGAAATGCCATGGCCTTTGCTAAGCATCTAGCAAAACAAGTATTTCCTAAGTTAGCCTGAAACAGGCATGTTAGGCTTGCAACGAATTGAAGGGCTAGGCTCATGACTGATCTTGGATATGTTTTCCTTATCATTTTCGCTTATCTTACTCTTGCTCTAGCCCATTATTGGGGGGCAAAAAAAATGAAAAAGGAAATGATGAGGGAGCATCACGTTCAACTTAATCTAGTTAGGAACCTTTGTAGCTCTATCTTGAGGGAAAAAGGCGGTGCAGGATGGGAAACGTTTGAACCATCCTTGAAGCACAGCCTAAATATAACCGAAGAGGCATGTCATCATAATTGCGACTTAAACAGAAACCATCATTTTCAATTGGGAACATTCATCAAACAACAACTGCATCTAATCTACCTATTGTCCCAGTCGGAAGACAAAACGGAACAAAAAATTTTTGACCAACTTTACTTTGACGATCAAGAAATAAAGATAAAAGATAATGGCTAAAAGACCCGTTGAATTTTTAGGTCTAATGAGTGCCGGAGCAGCCTCCATTGCAGGAATACTAGGCGTCGGACTTATCGTCCTTGAAATCATTTATCGTGTTGTTTCAGCGGACTGGGATGACTTCACTATAGGCGAGTTATTTAAAACCCTAATTCCAGCAGCAATCCTTTTAGCTTTAGGCCTTTTTTTCGTGTCGATTCAAGCATTTTTGGATGTTGCAGAGGATGAAAGAGATAACCCGTTTAACTAGTGAATGTCTTCAATGATAAAACTTAGACGCTCTAGTTAGCGCAGCGAATTGAATACTAGTTGCCAACATGTCTGTGGCAACAGCTGAAAACAAGTTGAGTCCGGGCACAGCTTTAAGCACTTCAGCAGTCGATAGGAGTGGTCTGGCTGACTTCAACAGGGTTTCATAGGTATCAGCATCACCAACGTAAGCCGCCGTCTTCATAGCAAGACCTGAGGCAGCAACACCTAGACCACCAATTATGGGACCAGAATCTGGAGTCATTCTTCCCTTGAAGCTCTTTAGGTACTCCCTAAAGCCTGTGAACCCTACTACTTTCGATAGCATATGATGCTTAAAAAGTCCCCATTGTTCCTTTGCTAAAGCAGGGGCAAAGGAATTGCTGTAGTGCACTAAGTAGGCTGTAGAACAACCTCTAGGTTGCTTGCTGTATCTTTTGCAGTTCATTACCTCTGTTTGGAACAACCCAGTCACGTGTCTACAGCTGTCTTCCATATACCTGCGCCAAAGTTCAGCTGGCTCAGTATGTAAATTTTCACCAGAGACTTTATCGTAGAGCCAAAGCGAGTTGATTATCGCTGCTTGGTCTGCGCACCAGCGCATTTTGACATTGGGAATTAGTCTGGCGTGAGCATTTTGTTCTTCTAAACTTATTTCAACTAGGTGCTTGGACACAGCTCGATGTAATTGAGCATGTTCTGCGCCACCAGCTAAGGCATAGCAACCTAGCACTGTGTTTAGGTGTTCCAAGTAATAGCCGTGATAACTCAGAGATTTAACTCTATCCAACTCCTTCCTATACGGGTTAACCTTTGGATGAACTGCAAGCTCAACAATTTTTGTGAGGTGAAGCAGGGCCTTCTCCGCTGCGCCTTCTTGATGAGATAGATTTAAGAAGCCTTCTGCCATATTTGAAAGAGCCGCTATATCTTGCCCCCAAGGCTTACCTATGAACCTTTTTATAAACAGGTCATTTTTAGTAAAACCATCGAAGTTGGGGCGTAGAAGAAATGTAGACAACCTACCTTCTAACTTTTGTATTACTCTATCGCTCAAGTTTCATGCTCTGCATTTAAGTCTACACACACAAAAAAGACTAATTGTAAAAAAGGAACCACTACTAACGGGTTAACGACCGTAACCAGTAGTTTCGTAGGTTTTTTATTAGGAAAAATTCAGGTTATTGGATGGTGTCTCAAGCCTCTGAGGCTCCAATGTAGGCACTCACTCTTTGCGGTGGCCCTTGGCATGCTCAAAACCTACAACAAAACCAAATATTCCTAAGATGAAAAACAAAGCGAACGCAATGAAACCCAGCGGACAAAGCGCCATGAGGATCAGGGTTTGGGCCGCATTAGACAACGCATCCCATCTGAGTCTGAGCCGCCAAGATAAATCACCAAAGCGTTTGCCGGTGTAGCCCCACTGAGTAACAGCAGCCCATGCAAGGCCATAGCCAGCAAAGTTAGCAACTAGACTCAAACCTAAGTTAGTTAATCCATCCATTGAGCGTTTACCTGAAAGAAATCAGATGGTGATTAGGGGCTTTCAATCAAACATCTCGCATCTACCCCTTACTATGGCTGCGGCTTGCCTTGAGGGAATGTTTGTCGCACTTATCCTCTGAAAAAGACCTTTGTTAAAGTTGAGGTATTCAAGCGTATCCCAACGAGCATTCACAGCTGCGAACACATCCTCATCTTCAAAAACAATGGGCAATACCATAGCTCCATCTTCGCCTTTGATGACCACCTTCTCTTTCTCCCACTTGATGGTCCACTTGCTTGGGACCAAAGTACTGAGGCGTTCTTTAAATGCGGGGTCATCAATATTAAGGTCACTGGTCTCTTCCGCACAGTAATAAACATCACCAACTCCAGCATGAGTCAGAGGCACAAAAGAAATTAGCAGTGTGAGTAGTAGTCGGGTCATAGTGTTCCTACTTGTTTTTCTCACGCAGTGCGTTCAGTCTTTTTATCAGATCAGGATCAGTAACAAGACCCTGTGTCACACGCTCCTCACAGGGCCACTTAACCTTCAGTGCATTGGCAGTCCAGACACCTACATCTAGTTGTGATATAGGTTGCTTTAAAGTCGCCTCCGATATGCCTGCAGCCAAGAACTCTGTCACTTCACCCCAAGTGACATCTTCAGGAACACACCACTCTTCAAGCTGATTCAGGTGCGAGTAAATAACGGCATCGCAATAACCCTCTGCGTATTTGGTGTCTGACCTTTGCTGACATGCATATTGGAACTCGTTAATACTCATTGGCTTATTAAAGGGTGAAAACGGACTGGCATGAGTCGCCAGAGACACAAAAGCTAGCAGAATTGTTAAGCATGTTGTTCTCATTCCCACTCTTCAGGCAGCAAGGCCACCGCAAGCCTCAATAAGTCCATTGTTTCTGATGCTTCAACCAACGTCCCATCTATTGATAATCTAGGAGTGACAGAGGGGATGATGAAGTCCAGCACCGCGTCCTCTTCCATAGAAGAACGAAAATTGTTTCGCCTATAGATGTAAACAAGCTCATTTTCTTTCCCTTCAAAACCCTCTATGTATCTAGAAACAAAACTACCTTTCTCAAGCTCTTTTAATCGTCCAGCATCTTCGTGCCAAGAAAACTTAGAAAATGGGAAGTCTGGTAGCCCATCGTTTTCTACAAGAAGAACCTCTGGAGTGGTCACACCATAATCAAAAGAAGTCACATAATCAGCTAAGTGAGCAAAGTTAGTTACGGGAGTTATGGGCTTGCCAACCTCCGCGGCCAACAATTCCGCAGCCAGAATAGAGTCTCCTAGTGGCGCCCTAATTTCTGTCTCGTAGATTAAAAACACTTCTCTAGTGTTTTGGCCAAATAATTTCCATGGTCGCTTAACTTTTACTGAGTAGGACCATTCGCAAAGCCCATCTAGAACAACCTCTATGCCAGTCCGCTGGCTTTCAGTGAACCTGTGATGCTCAGTGGTTCTTTCCCTAACTGCCTCCGCCCATGTTTCTAAGCGTTCTGAGTATTTATCTGAAGTCATAGCAGTTAAAACTCCTCACATTTAAATACACCAATAGCTACAGAATCTCCCTCATAAATGTAACCACCCATGTTGGCCCTAACTCCCCTTAGAGATGCAGTATCAAAATGGATAACATTTGAATCATCTACACAGCGGAAGTCAGGCCAGTCGTTTATACGTTCGCAATAGTAGAACTCACGACGAAGCGGAAGATCTTCACCCTTTAACTCAAAACCAGCCTTGTCATTATCAATGGGCAACCACCGCCCAGTGAACTTCAATTCTTTAAAGTCCACACTCTTGTCGTACGGCGGGTTAAAGCCAGTAACAGCCTTGTCGTAACAGAAGTAAGTTGTTTCTGTTAACGGCACTTTGACTTCTGGAGGGACTACTGCCTCCTGACTCTTCACCAGAGGTATAAAAGAAATTAGCAATGTTAGTAGTAGTCTGGTCATTCTGCTCCTCATGAATTAGCTAGAGCTGCAGCGACTTCTTGACATGCTTCAATATCATTAGAGATCAGAGGGTCGCTACTCCACATATCTCCGTGTGCCTTCCTGTTTGCTGTCATTCTTCCAGAGTAAGCTTTTACAAAACTGGTGAAGTCTTCGTTAAGCTCGTCACCAATCTTATCCAGCCGTGCGTCATTAACTTCCACGCCACGATCCTTCAGCTTTTTCAGAGTTATTTGCCATGCCACATCAGACAACTGATCTGGTACACCGACATAAACATCTCTGTTGGCATCCCTTTTGAGAACACCCTGAACCACCGCCAACAACGCTGAACAACGGTTGGAAGCTAGGGCTAAATAGAGACCATCCTTAGTACTTTCAAACTTGCTTAATACGTGAGTTACGGGTTTGTTCAACAAAGGAAGTTCAGATGCTTTGGTTAATTCCGCATAAGCCTGAAGCGTAAAAACAAGCATTAAAGTGGACAGCAGTTTCATTGTTGTTCTCACGTTTTATCAGTACGATTCATTATTAGGCTGGTTTTAAGGCAATAGCAACCTTCAAAGAAAGGAACTACTCATGCATAGACTGTTACTACTGATTCCATTTGTGATGCTTCTTAGTGCTTGCGCCAATGCGCCTGTAGATCAGGCCGCTGTAGATGCATGTAACGAAAGAGGCGGCAAAGCTTATTGGGAAAACAAAACAGGCAAAGTCCGTAAATGTCTTTTCCCCAGCGATACACAAAGATTAGCTAAACTTGAACTTGCATGCGTCTCTGCGGGAAGCACCGTTATCTATGATAACTGGGGCCTATATTCAAACTGCCAAAGGGGAAACCCTGAGGTCAACGTTAAGGTAGTGAACAACAACATCCCAAAGTGGGAAGCTCCCACCATATGCATAACCAAAAGATGTAAAGAGCGTGAAGGAAGATAGTAGAGAACGACTCTTCCAAGCTGCACCACAAAAAGGAAGCAAAAGCTATGGAATGGATTATTGGCATCACGGTGGTATGCGTAGTTCTGTACTTCATGAGCAGTGGGGGATCAAAAGCAACCCCAACAAAAAGGTCTAAAGCCCCTGCAGTTAAAGACTTTATTGAGGAAGAAAGAATCTATACAGAAGAAGATGCCGTCTATACCATTCGGCAATTTATATTAGCACTAGGCGATACTGAAGACTTTAACCATACCAGTCGTGCCGACGACATTGCACAGAGCTTCCCACGGTTACTTGAGAAAATTAGGAGGGAATACCGACGTGAAATAGCGGACTGGGAAAAAGACGCAGCCACCACAGAAGCACATTCACAGAGTCAGCTTGATGATGTTGAGGCAGATTTAGATTTAGACAAGGAAGATAAGAAAGAGGAAATAGCAGACATCAAGCGAGATTTAAAAGAGGAGTTAAAGCAACCTAAGCGAGCTATAAAATTCTGTGAGAAACAAATAGCAGCCATCAATGAAAACCCTAAGCAGATTCTAAAAAAGACTCTAACGTTTTTAAAGAAAGAGCATGGGTATGGCCATCCTTTGCTTAATTTAGATGATGACCTACTCGTGCACGACCTAGTAAAGGAAGTTCCTTATTAAAAGTCATCCCTTGTAGCTCTTTTAGAGATACCCATTGTCCTTTGGTACCAAGCTCATTCTTAAGCAGGATGTCCTTGCCAGTTTGACTCTTAAGCCTAATTGAGGACTTGATATTGACATTTCCTCTAAATTAAGATGATTTCAGAAACGTCCGAAGACGCGCTGAGGATGCTTTTAGGGTTTACCCTATGGAACCCCCTTAGTTCTCACCTAAAAACGCCTCAGAGGGCTTCTACGGACGTCTCAGAGCCTATCCTAAGGACGATCTACCTTAACTCTAGCCCTCGCAGCACCACTGGCAGCCACACGACTCCAAGCCTCTAACATAGCGTCTACAGCCCATTCTTCATGCTTTTGTTGCACTGCTACTGCGTCATGAACTGGTAAGACAACAACCCCCTTGTCTACACCTTGAAGCATGACGTCCCTGAGAATGGCTCCCTCAAGATTCTGTGCGTGGATGCCCCAGTCGTCGAACAAAATTAACTTTGAATACCGCTGCTTCACAGCTTGCTCTAGGGCAACAAAGTTCTCAGAACCTAGAGCCTTTTTGTTCCAACTTGACTGAGCCGCCCGCTTGCTTGCTGCTCCTAATGCAGTCGTGATAAATGACTTCACAAGGTCTCTATCATCGATACCTGCTATTGCCATGATGTCTTCGTAAGGATTGTCACCTGCGTCCTCGCTGTGCAAAACAGCCATCGCAAGTCGGAGATGGTTGGCGCTGAAGTCCACCTCACAGATAGGTTCATCGTTGATGAGCGTGTTAATCCTAATCTTGTGCCGCTTGTCAGGCAGTTGCTGGTAGCGAGTGTACAAGCGCCCACCATGGAAAACTGTGAGCTTGTACTTCAACCTGACAGGTCCCTTGCAAGACCACTGCTGCCCCTTAAGGAACTCGTTGATACGGAGCATATCTGCTTTGTCAGGATGGTTCTTAGGTAATCTGCTGACGGCTTTTGCCCAGTTGTTGTCGTCTACAGGGTCTCTTTTTGCATCTGGTTCAAACTGCAAATAGTCACCGTCGAAATCTTCAAGTGTGTGAAGGTAGAAGTCGAGCAGCTGTCTGGCAAAAGAAGGCACTGGGTAAAGCCTGGTCTTCATTGGGTTGGACTCGTACTTAGAACCTTTTTTTGAGGTCACAAGCCCAGAGTCTTTTAAGTATTCGACAATGTGTTTGGTCGGACCGTATCTGAGCCCATATTTTTTTAGATATTTATTGGATGAGTATTCGTTTGTTTTTAGCGTCACTAGCAGCCAGTGGTGGGTCATGACGCAGCCAGAGAAACACAACAAGAAGTAGGCCCAGTGACGCTTAAGCTCCGCGGCTGCTGTTTTATTTCTACCTCCTACTGTCTGACTGTAGTGATACTCCAATAAATCTGCGTAGCCATCTACTGGGGCCTGAAGCTTTAACGGCCTGAGAAAGCTGTGGTTGCCTCGAATGTCTGCTGGTGTGCCTCTTGCAGCCAGGTCATTAGCCAAAGCAGTGAGTTGTTCTTCAAGAGGTGTACGTAAGTTGGTCATAGGCTGAAAGCCTTGTAATTACTGGTGTTGAGGGACGTGTCGTATCTATATACCCGTGGCCCCCCCCTCTGGCAGTAACATTAGGGTCACTGATGCAGAGCTAAAGGGAAGCAGAAGCAGTACTACTTCTATTTACTACCACTCTTTCCTGCTTAGGAAAACTGAGGGAGTTAACTTCTGCAGTGTTCTTGACTCAAACCAAGGTGGTACTACTCCTGCCACCTCGATCGTATTCTTTTGCCGTCAACAGACGCTTATCCCAGCTGAACCACGTTATCGATCTTGCTTATATCTTGTGTGAATCTGCTAAAAATTTCTTTTTGGTCATCGTACAGCTGCTTTAGAAGCTCTGGGTCGTCGGTGTAGCCCTGAGCGTCATATACACGCTCCATTACAGTATTATTTCTGTCTCCATGCTCCCAGCCAGCTATGGCGTGTTTGTTGTCCTCAGAGATGCGCGCACGTCTACTCAGGCGTAACCAAGTGTGTCTAAAGGCGTGAGTTTTGATTGCTGGCTCATTCCCCAGCAGCGACCTGAGACGCTTATTAAGCGCGGCATTGGGCGACTTGAGGTTGACGCTGTTCATCCACTTGATCGTCTTAGGTAGCCACTCTTTAATCACTTCAAGCCCAATAACTATTGGCACAACACGTGGCCTAGCTTCTGTTTTAGCTACACGTTCATCGCCACCACGGAAGATAATGTGTGGATACTTAGCGTCCAAATATAAGTCTCTGTCTGGCCTTAGTCGGCTAATTTCGATACCGCTGATGCCAGCGTGAGCAGCCACAAGCAGGGCAGTCCACTTGGCATCAGCCTTTGTGATACAAGTGTGGAAGAAGAGTCTCAATTCATCATCGCTTAAGTTTTTACCACGGACTGGTCGCGTTTCTTTAGGTATCTGGAAGTTGTTGCTTCTGCCCTCAAGGCTCAGACGATTGCCCCAGTCAATGCGAGGGACGTAGCGTATGGCAGCAATAAACTCACCTAATTCACGCTTTAGGGACTGAGCTTTGATATTAGGATTATCGTGCCGTTTACCCGTGATGAAGTTCTGGATACGCATCTGAACATCATCTTTTGTTTCATTGCTGATGATGAAGTCGCCAGTGTGCTTGATGACCCTGTTAAACCGCTGCTGCTTGTCCTTACCAGCGCCTTGAGTAATGTCGATATTATTGTCTTTGACATAACGCTCCCATGCTTCACGCATCGTTTGTCTGCTGGTAATTTGTGGAAGCTGTTGAACTGCCTTCCAAGCAGCGCCTAATGCTTCTTCTCTGAAGGTGAGCTTGCGTCTCTTTGAGTCGTCGATGATGTTGTCAATCTCAGGGATAGCGTCTTCGGCTAAGTCAGGTCTGCTTAACTCCACCTCACCACGCTCTGCGGCAGCATAGAATTGCTCGCTCGTATCGTATTGACGCTCCGTGGGCACATGCGCGAATTGACCAGCTTTGAGCTTCCTTTGCCGGAGTATCTCATCGACAGCAAGCCGAAGTTCAGACTCTGTGTACGCTTCAGGGTCACTATTGGACAACGTCTTCACCTTCAGGTCGTAAGCTCTTGAAGATTCTCCCATAGCTTTCAGGAAGTCGCTGTCGCTACAGTTCTCGTGCAGTCCTAATTCCCTATTAAATTGCTGAGGCAGGTCAGTAAAAGTCTTTCGCAGCTTAGTTGGATAGTCTCTGCAGTACCTCATCATGCCGTTTGGGCGCACCTTAAGGTAGGATGCTTTACGCGTCATTATCTCAATTCCGGACTTAATTCCGGACAAAATTTAGGGTAAACTTATAAAAATGTCAATAAAAACAATGACAATATACAATAATTAGGTTCCGGCCCCGGGCACCAACCCTTTATTTTGTTAGCATTTTAGCCCTGTAAATACAGCGTTTATCATGCCAATGACCTTAATTCCGGACGACATTCCGGACGAGGTCTCCCGCAAAAAGACACCCCGGGGGCCCTAAACCTCTATTGCAGTATCAGTGGTTACTACTCAGACACAAAAGAAACCAATTTTAGAAAAAGAAACTACTACTCACGGCTTAGCAACCGTAAACAGTGGTTTCGTCGGTTTTAATTATAAAAATTCAGGTTATTGGATGGGATCTCAAGCCTCTGAGGCTCCAACATAGGCACTCACTCTACGACGTTTAGCTCTGTTCCCCGTAGGTAATTTCTCTTTCAATGCCTGTCTTTGGGTCAGTCCATTTAATGGCGTATTCACGATTCTTTAGTTTTATACCCTTAACTCTTTCAAGATAAATAGTTATCAATGTTCCTATCTGTTTATTTGAGGCCTTGTCGGCAATGAAATTTGGTTTCTCGGCCTCTTTGGAGATCAAGCTTTCTATGAACTCCGTTTCCCAGCTCGTTAGCTTGCTCGCTTCGTGATTCACTATTTGGACTATTTCACCCCAGTCCTCTATGCCCGACAGTGCTTCATTCATCTTTTTGGTACGCCTGACCGACCCTATTAAGCCAAAAAGTAGCTCGACAAATATAGACAGCACGAAATAGCCACCAAGTACGCCAGCAAAAAAGGCGTACAGAGGATCCATCCATTGAAGTGCTAACAAAAAACCTAATATCGCTCCTAGAAAACGATAGCTAAGTAGAGGCTTATCAGACGTATCTTTCTTTGCCACCGACACCTCCTATTTTATTTCAGCATGAGTCAGAGGCACAAAAGCAATTAGCAGCAGTGTGGGTAGTAGTCGGGTCATTATCATTTCAATGTTTTATGTTAAGGTCCCACCTTAGCTTGTGGGTTCACCAACGTAAACCACAGGTTGTATAAGAGCATCAGGAGTGGGACTTGTTCCCCGCCAACCTGCTTACCGAAGCAAGGTGGTTAGAGTATGTGGCCTCAACGGCAACTAATTCGGAATCTCCTCTGATGCTCCTTTTTTAAGATTAAGGAGCTATACTTGAAAAAAATCGTCAGATTCACCGAACACCGTATTAATCACGTTCGTAACCGTAGGTCAGGCATGGGCGGACATTTTGAGGGGTTTGGAGGTAAGATTCTCATCAGCCTAATTTTAGAAAGGGAATGAACAAATGAAAGCTGGGTTCTTAATATTCGTAGCGGCGTTGCTGACTGCTTGTACTACCACCGACATCGACAACTCGTTAATGATTTCTCCCGGCATGACAAAGCAGGAAGTGATTACGACAATGGGAACTAACCCGGTATCGAATGGGTTTGTGGGTGAATTGGAGGAGTGGCACTTCTGTAACACTGGCATGAATAACAGTCGTTATATCGCAGTCTTTTTTGAGGGCGGTCGAGTGTTCGCCCAAAAGCCCTATACCGTGTCCGGTGTTGGTTGGAATAAATATAGCGGCTGCGAGGCAGGTGTAAAGGAGGGCACATACAGGGAGCCAGACGAAGTTCGCGAATACAGAATAAAGGTTCGGTAACTCTGGGAGGCTCAATCAAACTTTTAGCAGTTAGCATGGTTTAGGCTGCATGCCCTGGCTCTTGCCATTGCGGCGTCTCTATTAGCCCTACTGCTCCGTGCTGCCGACCACGTACAAAATAAGGCTAATTTGAGATTAAAAAAGGAAGGGTTGTGGAGGCTCTTGTTTGCCCAAAAACCTTGCTACGTAGGGTTTAACTCGCGATTAGCACGGGTTAATTACTCTTAAAATTAGCAAAATGATAATACTTTAGAGGCTCCTAAATAAGCCCTCACGCTCGCTGTTTTAAAACTCAGGCCGCTGCTGCTGCCAGAAGCCTCTGTAGCCTGCGTCATCGATCAGAGGCATCGTCTTACCATTATTTGTGTTGAGTAGAGTCGCAGGTTGCCCCTGCTTGCGCTGTAGAGTCCAGCCGGGTTTGGTCCAAATCTCTAAGGTGCGCGTTTGGTTCGTGTTGAGTTGGTTCGCGTATCGCTTACTTGCGTTCTTCCGCAGACCAGCCTCCGACAGCTTATGTTTGATCTGGCTGGGCTTAATGCCGTTAGCCTCCCATATTTCATCGAAGTCTGTGGGTATGAAACAGATAGCTTCTGTAATCTCAAGCTTGGCACTGATGGCTTCTACTACGGAGTCTCGAACCAGCGCACAAATGTCTCGCTTCTCGTCAGTCATCATCGCTTCCGCCGCAAGACTGAACTTAGAAACGTCTCTATGCTTCAGTAGGAAAGCTATGGCGGCATAGGCATGTTCGCTGTCCAGCCACTGATAATAGCTCTTGAAGTGCTGCTCCTTCTCCGTCGCATCTTTAAAGTCGTATTCAAACTTACTGATGAAGAATCGCCTGTCGTTAGGCTCGATGAACGTAGGCGGTGAGTTAGAAAACATAATCAGCTGCGCGGGAAGCTCATGCTTCGATACGTGCTGATACTTCATCGCTGCGTCAGTCGAGGTCGTTCCTGTGAAGCCCTTAATCTTGTTCCAGTCGGTGCTTCCCTGCTTAACGTCGACTTCTTCTACAACGAGCCACGTTCGCTTCCAAAGATCGACACTACTGCCGCCAGTAAGCTCCTTTTGGTCAGCTGCGGTCCTTACCGCTGTTTCACCGAAGACGTTCTGTAGGACTTTAAGCAAAGTTCCTTTGCCCATGCCGGGTAGGCCGTAGAAGTAGCAAGCGATGTGTGGCTTAGGGTGCTTGAGGTGGTCTGGGTGTTGATAACGGTAAGCCAACAGGTCCAGCAGGTAATTAACTTTCTTCTTACTGCCCAGCATCATCTCAAGATGCTCCAGAAAGGGCTTAACCCAGAGCTTCTCTGCTGGAGTTGTGCTGTCCGGAACTTTGACCTCTGGCCACCGCCATGAGTTAGGATGCCAATTACCATCCACCTCAACGACCTCTGACTCCTCTGGTCGATACTTAGGGTTAAGCACTATTGGTGTAAACACAGCGTTTCTGAGCTTGTGCTGGAAGCTGAGCCAACTGTATTTGTTGGGTTCTTCTCCAGCTTCCTTTAACCACCGTTGGCAATGACTAAACAGGTGCATTGGCTGTAGACGTTCGCCGCTAACACTATCCCAGTAATAGCGTTGGAGACCCTGTTCGTTGAGGTAGTAAAAACGATCTTTAAGCTTCTTGATTAGGTCGTCTTTGGTCATGACTGGCGTCTCCTGCTGGCGCTGCAGCTTGTTCGGTCTTAGTGTTTAATCCAAAAGTTATGATTGCTTTAACGGCTTGTGTGACGTTCAGCGGAACGCCTTGCTTCTCAAGCACCACCTGACATTTCAACGCAAGTTCTTTAGGTAGCGTGATGCGTAGCGCAGTTCGATCAACTGGCATGAACAGGCTCCTGTCTTTCAGCTTCAAGGTTCTTTAAGACCTGCCAATAGTGGTCAGCATTTTCTTTAGGTGAGGCGAACTCAAGATTAGCTATTTTGTTATCAGCCTTTAGGCCGTTTATGTGATTGACCTGATTGCGGTCTGCGCCATCTTTATCGTTGCCCGGAGCTTCAAGAAACGCACCAGCTATGAGCCTGTGGACGTGGTGTTCCTTGCGTAGTCCGTCTTTAGTGAGCAATACGTGCATATAGCCGTAAACATTGGGCCTGTCTGCCAGCACTTTAGCCTGATTATGGACGGTGCTGATGACGTGTCCTGACGTAGTGGCCCAGTAGTTCGGGTATTCCTTTAGTTGTATCGCGTGATACGTTATCTGTTCGATGTCAAACGTGCGGAGGTTGATGTCCTGCCTTAGTTGCTGTCTCATGGTTAATTGCTCATTTTGTTTAGCTTCTGGGTTAGGCGACCAGCTGCTCAAGCTGCTCAAGCTGCTCAGCGTGTCTTAGGTGGCTGTAATAACCGCCGTTTTCAGCCCAGTAGGACTGATAGAGGGCATGTAGGTTGCCCTTGGTCCACGGCTTGCCGCTGTATGTCTTCAGACCCACGGCATTAAATGCAGCGGCTCTGGCTTCCCAAGTATCAAGCTCCTGAACGACCAGTAGCAGAGTAGGGAACAGGTCATGTCTGTAAGTTTGTTTGGCAATAGTCTTCTTCAAGTCTGCTATCAATTAGCATCTCCTGTGTTTTGGTTTTGGTTGGGTAGTTAGAAGGGTGCAGCGTGGGGTGAACAGTCGTTTAAACTTCTGTTCCTATATCCATATTTTAACACAAAATAGCCTAAATGTCAAGAATCCTTAGACCATTAATACAGTTAAAAAGAACATTAATACATCATTAATACAGCTAAAAGGCTTTCTAAATATAGATAATACAGATAATACAGATAATGCAGATATGTCCAAATATTTCCCAATATATTCAAGGGGCTGTTATCGCTTGATCTGGACCACGTTAGGCGCTGCTGACAGGTCTACGGTGAACCTGCTGAAGATCTCTTGCTGGTCTTCATACAGCTGACGTAGCAGCTCTGGGTCGTCTGCGTAGCCTTGAGCGTCATACACGCGTTCCATCACGGTATTGTTTCTGTCCCCATGCTCCCACCCAGCTATCGCGTGTTTGTTATCCTCAGAGATACGTGCACGTCTACTCAGGCGCAGCCAAGTATGTCTAAAGGCGTGAGTTTTGATGTCTGACTCATTCCCAAGCAGCGCCCTCAGACGTTTGTTGAGGGTGGCATTGGGCGACTTATGCTTAACGCTGGACATCCACTTGATCGTCTTAGGCAGCCACTCTTTAATCACTTCAAGCCCAATAACTATTGGCACAACACGTGGCCTTGCTTCTGTTTTAGCTACACGCTCATCACCGCCCCTGAAGATGATGTGAGGATACTTAGCGTCCAAATACAAGTCTCTGTCTGGCCTCAGTCGGCTAATCTCGCTACCCATAATTCCAGCATGAGCAGCCACAAGCAGAGCAGTCCATTTAGCATCAGCTTTCGTGATACACGTGCGGAAGAAGAGTCCCAACTCGTCATCACTTAAGTTCTTAGCTCTGTCTGGCCGTGTTTCTTTAGGTATCTGGAAGTTGTTGCTTCTGCCCTCAAGACTCAGACGATTGCCCCAGTCAATGCGTGGGACGTAGCGTATGGCGGCTATGAACTCACCTAATTCACGCTTTAGGGACTGAGCTTTAATGTTAGGGTTATCGTGCCGTTTACCCGTGATGAAGCTCTGGATGCGCATCTGAACATCATCTTTCGTTTCATTGCTGATGATGAAGTCGCCAGTGTGCTTGATGACCCTGTTAAACCGCTGCTGCTTGTCCTTACCAGCGCCTTGAGTAATGTCGATATTATTGTCTTTGACATAACGCT
>Ga0208898_1001014_pt1 | contig 19557 bp, 23 predicted proteins | sample VirMetDEL_Mar_4_FD_184513 | JGI IMG/M metagenome (GOLD analysis project Ga0208898, IMG submission 184513) | Aqueous microbial communities from the Delaware River and Bay under freshwater to marine salinity gradient to study organic matter... | ecosystem: Environmental > Aquatic > Marine >...
ATATCTGCCGCATTAGATATATACGCTGAAGAATCAACAACAACAAATGAAGATGGATTTATATTACAAATTTATTCAGAGAGTAAACGTATTAAATCAGTTCTTGCTGACTTGTTCAACAATAGACTTGATATTAATACTAACTTACCTATGTGGACAAGAAATACTTGTAAGTTTGGTGACAACTTTGTCTATTTAAAGTTAGACCCTGAAAAAGGGATTATGGGTGGACAACAACTTCCTAATATTCAGATTGAAAGATTAGAAAGAGGTATGAAATATTCACCAAATAGAAGTAGTACAACCACAGAGAACGACGCTCTAAAATTCTTATGGAAAGATAAGGATATGGAGTTTAATACTTGGGAGATTGCCCACTTTAGATTATTGGGTGACGACCGAAAACTTCCGTATGGTACTTCTATGTTAGAAAAAGCAAGAAGAATATGGAAACAGTTATTATTAGCCGAAGATGCGATGTTAATATACAGAACATCAAGAGCACCTGAAAGAAGGGTATTTAAAATATTCGTTGGTAACATGGACGATAAAGACGTTGAACCATATGTAAACCGAGTCGCGAATAAATTTAAAAGAGACCAAATTGTGGACCCATCAAACGGTAATGTGGATTTGATACAATCAGATGGCGGTTGACCAGGATTATTTTATTCCTGTTCGTGACCCAAATGCACCAAACCCAATTGATACATTACCGGGTGCACAGAACCTTTCAGAGATTGCAGATATTGAATACATCCAAAAGAAATTGTTAACGGCTCTTCGTGTTCCTAAGGCATTCTTGGGATTTGAAGAGGTAGTTGGTGATGGTAAAAACCTATCATTACAGGATATTAGATTTGCAAGAACTATTAATAGAATTCAAAAATCTATGATTCAAGAATTAAATAAGATTGCTATTATTCACCTTTATCTTTTAGGTTTTGAGGATGAATTAAACAATTTTACTTTAGGTCTTACCAATCCATCAACACAAGCAGACCTTCTTAAGGTTGAACAATGGCAACAGAAAATTCAGTTGTATCGTGATGCTACTACTGACCCAGGAAATGGTATATTACCTGTTTCAGCGTCATGGGCTAAGAAACACATTCTTGGGTTCTCAGATGAGGAAATTAAGTTGGATATTCAGCAACAACGTATTGAAAAGGCGGTTGCATCTGAACTTGAAAAGACTGCTGAGGTTATAACTAAGACAGGTATTTTCTCAAATATTGATAAATTATATGGTAACAAACCTGGTGAAGGAGGAAGTGCAACACCTGAAGGTGAAGTAACCGAACCTGCGGATACAGGATTTGGAGACCTTGGCGGAGGACTTGGTGATATGGGTGGAGGTGAGAGCACACCACCAGCACCTGACTTAGGTGGAGGAGGTGAAGAGGCGGCACCAGCACCTGAATTGGCACCTGAATCAAGAAACATGGACGATTTAAATTTGATACTTGAAGATGACTTATTAAGTGGTTTAGATACTTTAGATTTATCAAAAGGAAAGAAATCAATAAATGAAATAGACGATAAATTGAGCGAGTTGTTAAATTCGTAATATTTATTAAAAAAAAATATTATGACAAAATTCGGTATTATAAAAACTAAAATTGAAGAGTCTATGGCTAAACTCTACGGTAAAGAAGGGTTTAAGTCACATCTTAAGAACTTCAAAACAAAAGTTTTGGAAAATAAAAACTTATCAAACATATATTACATTTATGATGATTTATCATCTAAAAAAGGTATTGATAAGGAAATTGCCACAGAGTATGTTAATGAGTCTATTGAACAATTACAATCATTAATTGAAAAGAGTAATAATGAAATTAAATCATTGTCTGAATGGATTGATACAATCATTAAAGATGATATGAACAATTACTCAGATATTGATAATGTGGTTTATAATAACAAGTCAATTAAGAATTTAGAAAGTGTATTAGAATCTAAGAAGAATATTAAGAATGTTATTGTTTCAACAAAAGAGTCTAAAGTGGTAAAAGAGTCAATTAATATACCATTGTCGTCAATGTTAAAAATTGCATCTAATTCTTTCAATAAAGAATATGAGAATATTAATGAATCTGAAAAAGAAGAATTAAAAAATTTATTGTCATTGTCTAAAGATGAGGTAAAGGTTAAATTTGAAGAATTAAAAGAATCTGTATTAAATAAATTAAATTCAAATTTAAACGAAACTAACGATTCAGAAATCAAAGAAAAAATAGGATTAACAATAAACAAAATTTCTGAATCACAAAGTGATTTATTATCACTTTATAAACTTAAACAATTAAATGAAGGATTATGAAAAAAGTTTTAGAATTTATTAAGAAAATTTATTCAGTATGTAAGAACTGGGTCGTATCTAACGGAGTAGAAGGTGTATTAGGTCTTCTAGTTGGTTTAGTACTTTGGATTATGGGATACAAAATTTGGGCTGGATTTTCATTTGGTGTATTTGCTACACGCAATTGGGATATCTTAAAAGCTTGGGTTATGTCTAAATTTAATAAGTAATATAAATTTTCTTTAAAAATAAAAAGGTGTCTTTCGACACCTTTTTTTGTTTTTAGTCTTTTAGACTGTCCTTTAATTGTTGAACGTATTTGGCTTTTTTGATTTTTTCTCTTTTTACCGTACACTTCTTTTTAAATTCTTGACGGTTACGAACCTCTTCCATTTGTTTGGTTTTGATGACCTTATACTTATAACGTTTAAGGGCTCTATCAATAGATTCGTTTTTTCCTACCTGTATTACTATCATATATTAATATTATGATAATAAATATATTCATTGTAGTCAAGTTTTGACTTAGAGCTAAAATTGTTTTATAATTTATAAAAATAAACGAAGAGTAATATGAAAATTAATGAAAAAAGGTAAAACATCTAAGTTAAATGTTTTTGAAAATGCTAAATGTTATTATGGTACAGTAGATTCTAAAGAATTAAAAACAATTTATATAGTTATTCAATCATGGGTTGAACCAAAAAAAGAAGTACAAAATTGGGATAGAGTAACGGGTAATTTAAAAAGACAAATTCAACATAATTTATTAGAAAGTGTTGATTTGATAACATTTGAAAAACATTCAATAGTTGATTTAGATTTAAGGACTAGCGGAATACAAATGGATAAGAGGTCATTTATGAATTTAGAAATAACTCTATTTTTAAAAGATAAAAATCAAGATTTTAAATCACTAATTTTAAGAGATAAAATAAAAACAATAGTAACGTCAGTATATAAGGACGAGTTGTATAATTCCACATATTTTACATTATCAAAAAGTAAAACCAAAAAGGTTTAATATTTATTGTAAAATTCTATCGTGAATATATTAATAACCGAAGAACAATTAAAAAAATTTAAAAAGCATCTTAAAGAAGAAAAAAATTCTTTAGATGCTTTAAATAATTTCATAGATAAGAACAAAGTTTATGAAACAGGTTCTTTAAAAATTTATTTAAAGAATATTAAATTGACAGGTGATATGGATGACCCTTCAATTGAAGCAACAATAGATAAGGTTATTTTTAATAAAAAAGATGTTACAGATTTTGCAATAAATTATGCGTTGTATGATGAGTGGACTAGTGATGATTTACCATTAGCAACATCACTAAAAATATTTATAGGTAAAAGTTTAGATAGAATGGTTAAAAGGGCATTCGAAAAGGAATTTGATGAATACAATGTTGTTTTACACTTATTTGAGTAACATAGCATATTTATAAAATAAAACTCATGAGAATATTAGGACCACAAGATACAGGTAAAGGAATATTAGTAGAATGGGATGCTGGGTATGTGTCACCACAAGATTCAAGAAATGCTGAAGTAATTAAAGAATCATACGGACAATTAGACCACTCTAAGCCATTTGTATTTTATGCCGTTCTTCAAAAATATGACACACCAAACAGAAACGGTCGTATTTACCCTGAACCGATTTTACGTAGAGAAGTTGAAAATTATAAAAAGGCAATTGAAAAAGGATTGTCAATATCTGAATTAAATCATCCTGAATCATCATTAATTGATTTGGACCGTGTATCACACCTTATTACCGACATGTGGTGGGAAGGTAATACATTGATGGGAAAGATTAAATTATTAACCTCACCCGGTTTCCACGAAAGAGGTGTTGTTTCATGTCCTGGTGATATGGCGGCAAACCTAATGAGACAAGGTGTAACAATGGGTGTTTCATCTCGTGGTGTAGGTTCATTGGTTAAGAAAGGTGAAAGAAATGAAGTTCAAGACGATTTTGAATTAATCTGTTTTGATTTGGTATCATCACCATCAACACCAGGTGCATATTTGTTCTTAAATAAGGATGATAAAAACAGATACGATGAGAATTTAGAAGAAGAAACTAAGTTAAGAGCTCAAGAGCCAAGAATAGATGGTGGAAAAGGTTTAAACAAATCGCTTGACTTAATGAAGAAATTGTCCGATTATTTAGGGTATTAAAAAAAACTTAAATTATGGACGAAAAATATTTTGTAGCAAAAATTCAGTATGATTTACCTGATGAGAACAGTGGTAAAATCAAGAAAATTAGAGAAGAGAAACTTGTAAAAGGTTTTAATGTGACTGACGTTGAAGCTAAAGTTACTGGAAAATTTAAAGGTTTTTCATATGATTGGAGAATCACTGCAGTATCTGAAAGTAAAATTGACGAAGTATACGAATAAAATTTTAATAAAAAATTAATTAAATCAGGACCAAAAGTCCTGATTTTTTTTTGCCACAATATTAATAAATTAACTTTTTTTACAAAACAGAATATTTATTAAGTAAAATAAACATTTGCGCAAACAAAAAAATGGCAGACAACACAAAAAAATCATTGGTTGAAGAGGCATTATTACAAATGAAAAATTTGGAAGAAGCCGTAACTGAAAATGCAAAAGGAATACTTGCTTCTACTATGAAGGAAGAAATCAGTGAATTAGTAAAAGAATCATTATCTGATGTAGATGAGGATATGGTTAACACGGACATCACCGAACAAGGAATTGAAGTAGGTGATGAAGAAGAAGTTGAAATGGAACCTGAAATGGGTGACATGGATGCGGATGAAGATTCTGAGATGGAAGATGAAGACGAGGGTGGTGAAGAAGTTGACATGGAAGACATGTTGATGTTAGATTTACCTGGTGACGATTTGGAAGTTGATGATGAAGAAGAAGTTTTACTTCCTTTAGACTTAACAGGTGCTTCAGATGAAGAAATCTTGAAAGTATTCAAGGCTATGGGTGACGAAGATGGAATCATTGTTAAACAAGACGGTGATAACATTCACTTAAGTGATGAAGATGAAGACGTTGAGTACATCATCCAAACTGAATCAGAAGACGAATTACCAGAAATGGATTCTATGGGAGACATAGATGAAGAAGAAGATGGTGAAGTTGTTTTCGAAATTGAGATGGAAGAAGATGAAGAGGGAGCAAAAGAAGAAGAAACCGAAATGGTTGATGAAGAATGGAATGAAGAAGAGTCTAACGAAGGTTATAATCATGACTTAGATATTTCTCTTGGTAAAGACCATGGCAAAAAAATGAAACAATCTTTTACTGACAGAAGAAAAGAAAGTAAAGGAATGGAAAAGGCTATGGGTAAAAGACCATATTCAGGAGATAAAAGTATGGATTTAACTGCTGGTGAAACTGCTGAGGCTGCACGTACATTAGGAAACGGTTCGGACAATTTCCCAGGTAGAGGTCTACCTAAGAAAAAAGTATCAACAGTTTCTGAAAGTGAATTAAAGGCTGAAGTTCAATCTTTAAGAGCTAAGAACGAAGAGTACAGAAAAGCATTAAACATCTTTAGAGAGAAGTTAAATGAAGTTGCTGTATTTAATTCAAACTTGGCTTACGCTACTCGTTTATTCACAGAACATTCAACAACCAAGCAAGAAAAAATAAATATCTTAAGACGTTTTGATTCGGTTGAAACACTTAAGGAATCTAAGACTTTGTATAAGACTTTGAAAGAAGAATATGATGGTAAAAACTCTGTTGTGACTGAATCAGTTCAGTCTAAAGTACAGAAATCACCTTCTAAAGGTTCTGCTACAAATCTTATCGAGTCTAAAACTTATGAGAATCCTCAATTCTTAAGAATGAGAGATTTGATGAATAAATTAACAAAATAAAACAAAACTTAAAAAAATACTAAAATGGGAGCATTATTAGAATCAGGTCTTGTTGGTAACATCGGTCTTAAGCACTTGAAAGTTATCAAAGAAGACACAATCAACAAATGGGACAAATTAGGATTCTTAGAGGGTCTTAAAGGTCACGTTAAAGAAAACATGGCTCAGTTGTATGAAAACCAAGCTTCACACTTAATCAACGAAGCTGCATCAACTGACAATTCAGGTTCATTCGAAACTGTTGTTTTCCCAATCGTTAGAAGAGTTTTCTCTAAATTATTGGCAAACGACATCGTTTCTGTACAAGCTATGAACTTACCTATCGGTAAATTGTTCTACTTCGTACCTAAAATTCAGGGTTATGATACAGCTACTGTATATGACAATCCTCACTACGCACCTTTCGGGGCACCAAATGCAAGTGCATCACAAACTCCAGAATCAGGTTACTCTACAGGTAAAAACTTGTATGACCGTTTCTACGAGGGTGACGAACCAACTTTGGACCCTCCAGGATTATTCGACTATTCAAAAGGAGCTTATACTTCTGTAACTTCTAACGCAGTAACTCAAGTATGGTCTAATGGCGAATTAGTTGAAGGTGTATACACTACTATTAATGGTGGTACTACAGCTGGTGCTACTACAGGTGGTCCAATCCACAGAAAAGCTATCATTGCATTGTCAGGTTTCTCAAGTGCAGGACAAGGTAAACTTATCGGTCCTGATGGAAACGAACAAGATACGGAAACTTTCTTATCTGACTTACAAGTTAAGGCTGTACAAACTACAGGTGCATTCTCAGGTTTGGGTACATCTGCACTTATCTTCAGAGTTGTTACTCAGAAATATGGTAAGGGTATTGTTCAGTACGGTACTAACACACAGGCTTCATGGCCTGGTTCAGGTAACGGTGGTTACTACGATAACATCTGTGATGCTAATGGTATCATTTACTTAGAAGTTGACTGTCAAGTTCCTGCATCTATTGGTGCAGCATCTCTTGATGGATATTCAGGTATAACTTTACCTTCAAATGCGGCACCAGCTGCAGGACAGTTCACATGTACTTATAGAATCTATAAGAACTTGGAATTCGAAGATGAGATTGGTGAAGTTTCATTTGACTTAGAGTCAGTAACTGTTTCTGTTACAGAAAGAAAGTTGAGAGCTCAATGGTCACCTGAATTAGCACAAGACGTTTCTGCTTTCCACAACATCGACGCTGAAGCTGAATTGACAGCTTTATTGTCTGAGCAAGTGGCGGCTGAAATCGACCGTGAAATCTTAAGAGACTTGAGAAAAGGTGCAGCTTGGACATTACGTTGGGACTACAACGGATGGAAGAGAGGAACTGCAGCTAATCCATTAACTCAATACACTCAGAAAGACTGGAACCAAACATTAATCACAGCTATCAACCAAATCTCTGCTCAGATTCACAAATCTACATTGAGAGGTGGTGCTAACTGGATTGTTGTTTCTTCTGAAATCTCTGCAATCTTTGATGACTTGGAGTACTTCCACGTTTCAAATGCATCTCCAGACCAAGACCAGTACAACATGGGTATCGAGAGAGTTGGTACTTTGGCAGGTAGATATCAGGTTTACCGTGACCCATACTTCCCACCTAACACAGTATTGTTAGGACACAAAGGTAACTCTTTGTTGGATACAGGTTACGTTTACGCACCATATGTACCTCTTCAGTTGACTCCAACTATGTACAACCCATTCAACTTTACACCTATCAAGGGTATCATGACAAGATACGCTAAGAAAATGGTTAACAACCGTTTCTATGGTAGAATCATTGTTGATGGTGTTAGAACATTCGACTTGAGAGAATTGAGATAATTTAACTCAAACTGAATAAATAGAAAGGGGACCAATCGGTCCCCTTTTTTAATTTAATATGTTATTAATCTTAAACAACCGCAAGTTGTTCTTCTTTCATTAATTCATATGCTCTAGCTAAACGAGTCATACCGATTCCACCTCCAAAACGAGGGAAGAAATTAAACGATAAGAATTCTTCCAATTCTTTTTCAACTCTTTCTTTACCAAACAGTTCAAACAACTTGGCGGAATAACCACCATTTTCGATTGTATAAAACATTTCTCTCATTTCTTCAACATTAGAGGAACGTTCTGCCGAACCTATAGTTTCTTGACCATATAGAATAACATCTACTTTATTAAAGATACCATCTCCTTTGTGTTTCATATTCCAAAAAGGGTTTGTTCTTAATGGAAAGTGTTGTAATGAAACAACCGAACCTTTTTCGTCCCACATTCTTTGTTCGTGTTCATTCTCTAAAATTCTCACACCACCATATTCTTCACATACATCATTATAGTCAACTTCTACAGGTTCATCAAAACCTAACCATTCTAATAATTCAGACTCAAGTTTTAACATTTCTTCGATTCCACCTTTTGATTCAAATTCAAACATAGGGAAGATAAGTTCGTGCCTACCTGGTATTGGTTCTTTCTCTTCTCTGTAAGATGTTGAAACACAGAATACACCTTCCCACTCAGGGTTTTTAAGTAATTCATACTCCAACCACATTTGACCTGTTTGTGGTAATGGCCAAATTTCACCTGAGTATTCAAAGGTTTTTACAGAGTGTGGATTTTCACACGCAGCCAAAATTGATAATCTACTTTGTGTAGGAACTTCTTTGAAGTTTTTGTTTAAGAAGAATTCTCTCATCTTCTGTACTAATTCATTGTACGTTTTTGTGTTTTTCATTTTGTTTTTTTTTGATTTTATTTTTGTTTATTTAGTTTTTATTGGGCAAAAAAAAGAGGACTAATAAGTCCTCAATTAAAATATTATTCAGCTTTATGAATTTCAGGTTCAGGAAAATCATTTTCCGATAATGGTGGTGGAGTTGTTAAAACCCTTATTGCTTTTGAAATGACTTCTGATTCTTCCATTCCGTAAGCTCCTCTTCTGTGTCCTGAGCGTGTTGCATGTATTACACAATATAATGCTTGTTCCTGTGTCATTTGGTCAACAAACTTACTCAAATCTTCATTTGAATAATAATTGATAATTTCAAATAGTGTCCCTGCAGGTTGTTGTTCTTGATTTTGTTCTTGAGTATCCTCCATAATCGGTTTTCTTTGATATTTATAATATATATAACAAAAAGGATAAAAAAATCAAGTATGCCTGAATATATTTTAAGTGAAGATTTGGCCGTTTGGTTTGGTAAAAAAAAGAAACCAAAAGGTAGTAAACAACCTAAGGGGCCATGGGTAGACATTTGTAGAAAAGACAAGGATGGTAAACACCCCCCATGTGGTAGGTCAGATGCCGATAAGGGTGCGTATCCTAAATGTAGAGCTGCGGGTGTTGCGGGTAAAATGTCTGCTGCGGAAAAAAAGAGTGCATGTGCACAAAAAAGAAGAGCCGAAAAGAAAGATACTCAAACAGGTAAGGGTCAAAAACCTATAATGACATCACATAAGAAAAAAACAAAAAAAGAATCTACAGAACAATTGGTTAATTTGGTTGTAGAGAAGTTTAAAGTATCGTCAGACGAATACCAAAAGTTATATGAGGATGAGACTTATTTATTGGTTGCCCCTTTAACACACAACGCTTCTTGTAAGTATGGAGCCAATACAAAGTGGTGTACAACAAATAGAGATAGTGATGAGATGTTTGATGAACACATCATTGGTGGTGTATTGGTATATTTGATTATTAAAGACAAAGAGTTGTCTGAGAGATTAAACAATTCAAAATTTGGTATCTATCGTGGATGGGGTGGAGAACACGGAAGGTCATTAGTATATGATGAACTAAATAACGAACACCTTAATGGTGAACAATGGTTATCCAACGAATTTGAAAAGATAGATAAAGAAATGGATTACTATAAATTAATGAGGTTATATAATCAATATTATGACTTTATGGATAAACCTTCAAAAATAACAATGAAAAATTTAAAAGAATCAATCAAAAGTGTTTTATCTTCTTATGTTGAAAAGAAACAAAACATTTCAGAAGAATTACAATATCATATTGATAACAATATCCCCGTGTCAGAGAACGTATACAGAGTGGGTAGTGAAAAGTATTTTGAAATAATAAAAGAAGCCAGAAAATTAAGAAATGAGGGACATTACTTTAATGAAGAAGATAATGAAATATTGGATTCGGATTTGGGTAAGTTCTTTATCTATGAAGGTGAAAGATTACCATTGGATTTCCCGATGATTAACGAAGCCGAATATCAGGGTAAAAAAGTTGAATTGGGTAAACCAAAAAAGGGGGGTTCTAAAAAATGGTATGTTTATGTTAGAAATCCTAAAACAGGTAAGATTGTTAAAGTATCTTATGGTTCACCTGTTATGACGGCTAAATGGAATGACCCTGCCGCTCGTGCATCATTTGCGGCAAGACATCAGTGTGAAAAGAAAAAAGACAGAACTAAAGCAGGTTATTGGGCGTGTAGAGCACATAAAGATTTTGGGAACAATGTTCCAGGAAGATATTGGTAATGGTATACAATCAAGAAGATTTGGGTAAGAATAAATTCAGAAGAGTTTTTACTGAAAATGTGGACTCTGAAGAGTTGGTATGGCACCGTGACCGTGAAGACCGTGAGGTTTTTGTGGAATCAAGTAATGGTTGGATGTTACAAATGGACAATGAACTACCTCAGGTCTTGCAGGAGGGACAGAAATACTTTATACCTAAAGAGACCTATCACAGAATTTTTAAAGGGACTGGTGACCTTAAAATCGTTATTGATGAAAGTGTCGGTAAGATACGTATACCTAAGGTCGTAAAAGAGAATATTAAAAAGGGTTTGTGGTACTTAAAAAAGAGTGGTAAAAAATCTAATGTATTTGAATCAATTCACAAATCAGATTCTGTTAGTTTAGAAACAATATTAGAGTTTAAAAAGTTTTTTGATTCTCACTCAAAAAATGTAACCTTAAATGAAAGTTTTAAAGGTGAACCACAAAAAGACGACAACTATATACAATGGCTGTTGAGGGGTGGAAATGCCGGTTACAATTGGGTTATTAGGGAAACAAAAAAGAGGGTCTAAACCCTCTCTTTTTCTTTTTTCTTAATTTTGACTGAAAACCCATCTTCTGTAAACATCTGTGGGTAGTCAAGATAGAAATAATCAATGGCTCTTTCAGCATCAACCGCTTGAGTTTCCATAATTATTTCATCATCTTTTGAAAGTTGATAGGTAACGTGTGACATCTTTTTTTGTTTTAAGGTACAAATATATGATTTATTTTTTACCTGAACAATATTTTCCAGAACATTTTTTCTTTCCGTCTAAACCTGGCATTTTTCCTTTACACACTTGTACTGCATATCCATTAGCATATGCTGAGGGATAAACTTCAAACTTAGCCTTAGCTGCTGATTTTCCTCTAGCACAAAGTGTTGTGTCTTTCTTTTTTTTCTTTTTCTTTTCGTCAATGACTCTTCTTATAATTTGTTCAAGTAATTTTCTTTCTTCAATCATATTAACATCATCAATATTCATTGATAATTCCATACCATCTTTTTTAGTTTCATTCATCATAAAATCAAAAACTTGGTCTAAATTATTTTTTGATTCTGCAATGTGGTCTTGAGCCCAATCATGACCATTATCTAAAATTGATTCAACCATATCTTGGTCTAAATCTAGTAACAAATCACATTGTCTTCTCATTTGTTCTAGATTACTAAAAAACATGTATCTTTCGCCTTTCATTATTTCTTATTTACGATTTGGAATTTTAATGTTCTCTTATAAGTATCTATGTTTCTATCTGTAAGCACTTTCATATCAACAAAATATTCGTTTGGTATTTTGTCTCGAGTGTCAAATACAAAATAATACCCATCTGGTGTTCTGTTAATTTGTGTCCAATCTTGAACTTGTACCTCAGTGGTACCCTCCATAACATATATTCTATAAAACGCTTGAATATCATTAACAACTTCGGCAACAGAATAAGCTTTCTTAATATAAACGCTAACATTTCTAACGTCAGTATTTAATATTTTCTCATCTTGTTTTATGCCACTATACTCAAACCCATAAATTTTTGGTTGCTCAGTTCGAGTACCAATTTGGTAATAACCATCCGCAGATTTTAAAACAAATTCATTTTCAACATCGGATATATTTGAATTGTTAACTGTTAAATCATACCACTTATCATAGTAGAAACAAGGTACTGTAGTTGCGGTTAACCCTGATACTTGAACTTTATAAACACCTTCAGTCACTAAACATGATGTTAGTCCCGTAAATTCTGAGATTGCATCACCATTACCATCTAATATGTCTACTGTTGGTGGTGTGTCAAAATTAAATGGGTTACCATTATTGTAGGCGTATAGATAGAGATAATTTGTATTTCCTTGATAGAATACATTTCTATCATCTAAAATTAAATCATCATAATTAGTTTCTAAATATGGTTCATAAAAAGTTTGAGTGTGAGGTGAAAAGAACCCTACAGAATAATTCTCAGTTAATCCACTAATATTTTCAACTTGTGGTAAATATGCAATTCCATAACCCGTTCTTCCTGTTGTTCCTCCTGATAAAATAGAATTAATTTCATCAGTCATATCAAACTCAATATCCTCATCACCAAATTCAAAATGTTGAGTATCTAATATTGTGATGGCAGAGTAATTACAACCTGTAAGACCTGTTAATGAATTAGTATTATCATAAATCCCTGAAACCGACCAATCACCAATTGTCGTTGTTTGGAACCAATTTGAAGGTCTATCTGAAAAACTTCTATCTGTAGTTAATGAATCAGGAATACTCATACTATTAGATGCATTTAACGCTCTTGAATTGTTATAGTAATCGTATCCAACACCAGAATCCCATGTTTGAATGTCTCCTGTATCACCTGAAACTCTTGGTATTTTAAATAAAACTAAGTCAAATGATGTTGCTCTTCTTCTACCTTGAGAGGTTTTACTATTTAATAATTCTGTGTCAAACGATGATGTATTTGTCATTCTTAAAGTGTGTGTTATACCCGTTAGAGTACAACCTGTGGAGATTACACCATCATTAAATTTTGTTTGTAGTAGATTTAAATCTAAATCGAATATGTATCGGCTATATCCTTTAGGTGCAATTACATCATCAACTCTACCATAAAAAAGCTCAACCACAGGGTTTCTTGCTGTGTTTGTGTATGAGTTGTAAATTAGTGTATTACTTTTATTAAAATACGATTTATGAATTGACATTTGTTCCTTTTATCTAATAAATATCAATTAATCTTAATATTGCCATTTAATATTTTTTGTTGAGCATTTAGTATCTCGTTAAGAATATCTTGAGCAGTTGTACCATCTTGTGATGTTGGTACGGGAGGTAGACCAGGATACGGATGTACGTGAGTGATTAAAAATTTAACTATTAAATTTAATAACTCCATCAGTTCCTCACCTCTAACTAAAGATGATGTGTTAGGGTCAATATCATTTAATATTTTATCTTGGGATATTCCGTATATATCAAAATCTGAAAAATCAATTTGTGATTTACCACTTCCTGTTCCAAGAACGTTGTTACTCAGTAAATATAATTTTTTACCACCCATTAATGCCACAGATTCATCAACTGTGTTTATTTCTTCTTTTCTATATGAGTCATCTTTTAATCTAAAAGGTACAGTATCATCACCTTTTATATTATAAACCAAACTATAACCGGGTGTAATATCTAATTCATTTAACCTTACTTTATTTAAAATAGACCCAACATTTTTTGTGGTATTAATATCACTCGTTGTGTCAATATTAGAAATGTATGAAAATAAAGATGATTTAGGTCTAAAGTAATATGGAAATTGTGCACCAGCACTTAATTGTGTGTCAGGTGCGAAAACACCTGATAAGGTACCAGAGTGAAACTCTTTAATAAAATCATTTATAAACGTAATAACTTGGTCCGAAGATTTATTATCAAACGGTAAAATCATTATAGATGTAGATATTGAATTATTTAATACAGTATCTATATCAAAATTGGCGGTATTTGTTTGTGGAACTTCACTAGGTAACCTATATAATGTTACATCCCCTCTAAAGTTATTTTGAGTATTTTCAGGATTGTAGATATTATACTCAATTAAATACTTTATAAAAGTATCATCTTTTATTAGTCTTTTTCTATTCTGTTTATCACCAAGAGTTTTTGTAAAATCAAAATTTGAAAGTTGTAAGAACGCTCTTTTTCCATTCGCGTCAGGCATATTTGGTGGATTCAGTGCTTTATATTTTCCCGCCCTGATTAATACTTCATTATCCTTTACAATAATGTCGGCACTCCCCCTACCCAAAATAGAATTGTCACCAGGCTCAGGAAATATTCCTTTTGTTTTGTCATTAGTATATCCTAAATTTCTTTTATTTTCATTATTACCGCTAATAATCCCTTTAGAAAATTGAACTGCATCAAATAAATCTTTTGATGCTTGAGTCGATAAATTGACTTTAATATTTTTAGGTCTTGGTAATCTTGACCCCGAGTCTAAATGAGTTTTAGATATTTCATGGTCCTCAAAGTTTATGTTTACGGGTGTTGAAAGTGGACCACATACATAGAATTTATTTTTAGATGTTCTTGCAGACCTATATTGAAAAAATAAATTTACATATTCATCTATTTTCGGTACGGTATTAATATAATACGGTAAAAGAGGTAGAAAAACGAAAGGGTCTATATATGACCAGGGACCATTTTCATCGGGGGTTGCACTATTTTCCTTAAACCCTTTTGAAGATTTAAGAAGTTCTTGTTCAACATCATTCGCGGGTTTAACTCTAATTCTACCGAGCATTAACGGGTCTTGATTGTCTACAACCCTACCTTCAAAAAATACTTGAGTATTTAATATGTTATCAATAATACCCATTATTTATTGTTCCTTTTTTGGTACTCCTCTAATAGTTTATTGTAAGCCCTTTCTAAACCATCTAAATGGTATGTTAATTTTACTATATCTTCTTTTGTTCTTTCAAAATCAATATTAATAAAATCCATGGCGTCTTTTAAATCTTGATTAGTACTATTTTTATAGTCTAACAATACTGTTTTTATTTTATTCTCGTCCATAGTTACATTGATTTACCCCAACCTTTTGCGGGTACAGTTAATCCTGCAGGTGTTATTGTTAATGATGGAATAAAGATTTCAGATTTTCCATTTTCCGTTTGTTCTTGGTTCATACCTTTAACCATATTTAAAATTCCCATATTCATTAAGTTAGGTGAACCATCTGGTAAGTCACCAGTTGGTAATCCTGATTTTTGTAAATTTTCAACAATGTTTGAAAAGGCTCGTATATCTGAAACACCGGGTAATAGGGCACTTCCTGCCAATAAAGGTAATGGTACACCTAATCCTGGTAAACCTAAAGACTGTAACCCTAAGTTTAATAATTTAAGTATTTCATCTACAATACTTTTACATTTTCGATAGTCCAAAAATCCTGTACCTAACAGATAAAGTGCATATATTATCGAACTATACATTTTAACTCTTTTGTTTGCAGCTTCAGCCGAAATTCTTCTAAGTATGTCACCAACAAGTCGTTTTACATTTTTCTTTATTAAATCAAATAATTCTTCAATGTAAATAGATAAGGTTCTACTCATTAAGTTAACTACAAACTTTTTAAATTTATTTAAGAATGTTTTAAGGTTGTCAATACCATCACCAATTAAAACACCTAAAGCTTTTGCAGCCACCATTATACCAAATACAGTTTTTGGTGATAAAATAGTAGACATTAATGCTCTAGGTAATTCTTTAATAAAATCTACTTTTAAAGTTGCATTTATATTAAACTTTGGTAATGTTAAAGTTTTCCAATCTTTACTATTTGCAGTACCATCTAAAGTGTCTTCTAAATATTTTATTTTTTTAGCGTCCGAAGTTTCTCCTTGAATTTTTTTAATCGCTTCGGTAAGACCAACAACATCTACGGGTAATTTCACATTATCACAATCTTCAAATTCAACCACACCCTGTTTTATATTATCAAGTTGAGCGTCGATATTTCTTAAATCTAAAGGTGTCATTTCAAAAAATGATTGGTCTAATAAATCTAAGTCTGATAGTTTTGCATTACCACTAACAGCAATTTCCTGTGTGTCATCAAAACATAATCCCATAATACGGGTTAGTATTTTTTGCCATTTTGCAACGTCTATCTGTTTTCCATCAGACCTTTGTCCTGAAATATCAAACATTGCAAATAAACTTTGGAATACATTTGTTATTAAAACATCAAAGTTTAATATGTCAATAGATTGGTAATAGTCCATTAAAAAATCTGATATTCTTTTTACTCCGTTAGTTTGTTTAACTAACGTCACTTTTAAAAAGTTACCTATATTACCATTATCATCTTGTTTTGTGTATTCAAAATCAAATATTCCTGTGTTTGATGCGCCTATATAATCACTACCAGTATCACTTTTAAAACTAACTCCCTCATCTTGAATACGCCCATATATGGCTCTATTCATTGAAAAGGGTATTGTACCTGGATTTGTTGAAACCTTCTCATATAATAAACCAACAGGTTCATCATCAGGACTATTTTTTAATTGGTCAAATAAATCAATAGATTCGACTTTAATGTATAACGGTTGGTTTAAAATAAATTCTTGTTCTTGAGAACACCCTATGGCAGCTAAAATCTCTTCTACTAATATCTGTAAAACTTTTTCTTTTGCTTTTATCGATGCTAAAGAAAAAACTTTAAGTAGTGTACTATTGTAATTAGAGGTTTGATTATTTGGTAATGTATACTTGAAAATATCTAAAAGCTCATCAAATTGAGTTTTTACTGTTTTGATAGATTTTGTAACACCTGATGATGACTCTGATAATGTTCTTTTTATATCTGAAAGGTCTATACTTTGAGCATCACCATCTTGAGATTTTTTTAATTTTTTCCCATTTTCGTCATTTTCAAGAACAGTAATATAAGCACTTAACTTATTTTTAATTTCAGAATAATCTTGGCTTAAATCAATAGACATGGTGGTATACTTATGTTAGTTTATACCCATCATTTTTACTATCTTTATCTAAATCTCTTTGAATTAATGATTGTAATACATCATCGTCCATTTCGGCTAAATTAAATGATTCACTATCATTATTAGATGCTTTTTCCCAAATTGAAGATTGTAGTTTAGAAAGAGTTAGTTTTTTTTCGATGGTATCGTTTATTATCTTTTGTTGTTCTTTTATGACAGGACCTATTACTGTCATATCTTCAGGGTCTTTTAGCATAGCCAACATTTTATTTTGAATTCTAACGGCAGTAGTTCTTTGTTCTACAAGCTCATTGTAGATTTCCTGCATAAGACTCAAAACCGAATCTTTAGATAGTACTATTTCTTTTTTCTTAGGTCTTGCCATAATACTATAAATATTAAATTTAAAATTTTATTGATTATTAATATTTCTCATTAGTTCGTAATAGAGATTTTTAAACTTTTTCATAGAAGTTCTAATTTCTTTTGTTGTCAAATTAGTCATTTCTCTAATTGAAAGTAAAATAATATTTTTGTTAAATTTGTTATTATCCGTTCCAATGAATATTTCTTCGTAATTATCAAATAGTTCCATTAATGCAAAACCTAATTTTTTTTCGTTTGTATTTAGATTTTCAGTTTTTATAAAATCACGTAACTGTTCTAAAAACTCTTTAATAACTTGGTCAGGTTCAACTTTTTCATATTCAAGATAATAAACCATATCAGGTCGGTTTTCTAAACTACTAGATATATCTTCGTAAGATATTTTCCTATTAGTTTCTTTTTGGTCTTTTATTATTTGACCCATCAAATAATTTTTACATATTGTACCAAAATAAGAATAGGCTTTTTTATTACGTGCAGGTTTAAATTTATCAACCTTTGTAATTAAAAAAGAATGAGTATCATGATGGATTTCTCTAAAATCCATGTCTTTTCTGTAAAGTTTATACCTTCGAATAATTGACTCAATCATTTTATCTAAAGGGGCTCTTAAGAATTCATTATAAATTTCATTTTTTTCGGATATAGTAGAGGCGGTCAGAAACATTCTAACCGCTAACTCTTCACGCTCGGCGAAATAGTTAGTCGTAGTTTTTGGTTTACGACCTCTTCTTTTAACTTCCGTGTTTAGAGAGGAAGCTGATAATCCTTCTACAAACATTAAGCATCGATAGATTCATATTTTATGTTTCTATCGTTGGTAAAGAAATATTCTTTTTTTGCTGATTCTAACCAAAACTTAACTTCATTTTCTGATAAACGATTTTTATCGTTTTTATAATTCCAAAATATTGAGCCAACTCTAAGATTAGTGTGTTTGTAACCAATTCTAGGTATTGTCATTATTTGTACAGAGTTATAAGTTAATCTTAACAACAGTTCATAAACAAATGTTAATTTCATTGATTTTTTAAATCCGCCAAAATCATCAAAAACTTCTTTTTTAATAACCATTCCACTACTTTGGAAATTTTGGTAATTCAACAATACTTCGTTTGTTAATATACCAATTTCACTGTTCATACTGGCGGCAAATGTTGCTTCATTTGTAAATCCTGCAAAAACACCTTTCTCATCAACATCAACGACAATTGGTAAAAATCCTTGTACGTTTGGATATGCCCGTGCATATCTATCTACATTTTTTACCCAAATTGATGCGTATTCATCGTCAAACTCTAATACTGAAACCCATTCTGATTTTGCATTTGTAACACCTAAATTCACTTGTGTTGCAAAATCCGTATCACCGTTATTTTTAATTATATTAACGGTTAAACCACTATAGTCAAATTCATTAATAATAGATTCTAATTGTTCTTCACCTGAGTGGACAATTACTAATTCGTTTACAGGTACTGTTTGATTTATTACTGATTGTACTGACCTACTAAATAACTCATCAAAATCTTTATGTTTTGATGATTCGATAGGTAAAATTATTGATAAGTTAAAATTTTCCATAATTAAATTTCTTCTGTTACTTTTGATTTATCCAATTGTTTTTGGAACGATTCTTTTCTCATGTCAAAATATTCATTAAATAAATTTAAAACATTAGAATTAAAAAGATTTTCATTTTGATATTTTTTAACGGTCTCTAAAGAGTTTTCATACAATGAATCTGAGATGTTATCTTCTAACCAATTCTGTATAAATTCTGCCAATATATCTACAATGTTATTTATTTCATATGTCCAAACACCATTGTAATCTGTCATCCATTCAGGCTTCATATTTGGAACTTTACCAATCACAGGTGTTCTTGAAGCCATAGATTCTAATGGGAAT
>Ga0208898_1001017_pt1 | contig 19482 bp, 24 predicted proteins | sample VirMetDEL_Mar_4_FD_184513 | JGI IMG/M metagenome (GOLD analysis project Ga0208898, IMG submission 184513) | Aqueous microbial communities from the Delaware River and Bay under freshwater to marine salinity gradient to study organic matter... | ecosystem: Environmental > Aquatic > Marine >...
AGGTTTAGAGCATGCTGGTAGAAATAGAGCATTATTAGAAACATTAGGACCTAATCCTAAAGCTATGCTACAAAAAATTATAAAAATGGAATTAAGAGAAGCCAAAAGAAAAGGTGATATTAAAGCAATAGAAGAATTTAATAAATATGATACAAATGAATCTAATATGCTATGGTGGTTATTTAAAGAAGTTGATGGCACTACAAGAATACCTGGTAATGTAACTGCTGCACAAATATCTTCTACATTAAGAAATATACAAAATATGGCTAAACTAGGTATGGCTGTTATATCATCATTAACTGATATTCCTAACCAAGTTGCTGAATTAAAATATCAAGGTGTCAATAGATTTAAAGGTTATGGAATAGCATTTGAAAACTTATTAAAAGGAAGAGGTGCTAAAAAATCTGATAGAAGAAAAGTAGCTCAAATGTTAGCTGTTGGTATGGATGGTATTATTGGTAATACATTATCTAGATTTAGTGCTAATGACTTAACACCTGGAATGTTTTCAAAAGCACAACAAGCTTATTTTAAATTAAACTTATTATCACCTTGGACAGACGGTCATAGAGTTGGTGCTGTATTAATGATGTCTAAAAATCTTGGTGATCAAGCTACAAAAGATTTTGCACAGTTAACGCCTGAAACTCAAAGATTATTAACTATGTTTGATTTAGGCGCAGAAGAATGGAATAATGTAATTAGACAAGCTATCTATAAAGCAGATGATGGTAATCAATATATTGTAACTGATATGCTTGAAGCATTATCAGATGACGTATTTTTAAATTATCTCAAGATAAAAGAACCTAATATTAAGATGCATAGCCCAAGTAAAGTTGCTAGAACTAAAGATAGATTAGTATCTGCCCTTGGTGCATACTTTACTGATAGAGCTGATTTTGCAGTACCAATGCCAGGAGCTGCTGAAAGAGCTGTTATGAATATGGGTACACAAGACGGTACAGCATTAGGTATAGCTTCTAGACTATTCTTTCAGTTTAAATCATTTCCGATTACTGTACTTCGTAAATCAGTTGGTAGAGAGATATATGGTTATGGTGCTAATTCATTTAAAGAAGGTCTTGTTCAAGGTAAAGGTTCATTATCTGGTTTAGCTCACTTTATTGTATCTACCTCATTATTAGGTTATCTGTCATTATACCTAAAAGATATTGCAAGAGGTAAAGAACCACGTAAATTTAATGATGATATGAAACATAATATATCTATTATTAGTGCTTCAATGGCACAAGGTGGAGGCCTTGGTTTATATGGAGACTTCTTCTTTGGTAATTTTAATAGATATGGTAGATCAGCACTAGGTACATTAGTTGGTCCTACTATCGGACAGTTTGATTCTGTAATTGAGATATTACAAGCATTAAGAACAGGAGAAGACCCATTTGCTAAGATGGCTAATTTTATACAGGGAAATACTCCGTTTATTAATTTATTTTATTTACGAATGGCAATGGATTATTTAATATTATACAATATTAAGGAATGGCAAAATCCAGGTTATTTAAAACGGATGGAAAAAAGACTTAAAAAAGAACAAGATCAAAGGTTTTATATTTCCCCTAGTCGTGTTATAAAGAGGGGTGGAGACCCAAATATTCCTGGGATAGTAGGAAAAATGATTAAAGAGGCAAGTAAATGACGGTATCGGCACAAAATAGTTATATCAGTTATACTGGTAATGGATCGACTTCTGCGTATTCATGGCCATATAAATTATTTGCAGCAGGCGATTTAAAAGTATATACGGTTGTCATTGCAACTGGTGTAGAAACATTACAAACATCAGGAGGAGCTGGTACATATGATTATACTATTTCTGTTAATGCTGATTATTCAGGCGCTACAGTCACATTAAATAATAACCTACCTACTACGCATAAGGTATTTTTAACTCGTGTTCAAGCATTGGAGCAAGCGACTGATTACATTGAAGGTGATGCTTTTCCAGCTGAGACACACGAACAAACATTAGATAAGATTGTATTACAATTACAACAACATGAAGAACAATTAAAAAGATCATTAAAATTTAAACAATCAACTGCTACAAGATCTGAACCACCTATCCCTGAATTAACAGCTGATACATTAATTAAAGTTAATAGTGCAGGTACAGGTTTCGAGACTCAATCAACAGTAGACGTAAGTACAGTTGCTGGTATAGCTAGTGATATTACAACAGTTAGTGGTATCGCTTCAGATGTAACTGCCGTTGCAGCAGACGCTACGGACATCGGGACCGTTGCTACAAATATAGCTTCAGTCAATACGGTTGCAACTAACATTAATGATGTTATTAAAGTTGCTGACGATTTAAACGAAGCTATCTCAGAAGTTGAAACTGTTGCGAATGATTTAAACGAAGCTACATCAGAGATTGAAGTTGTTGCAAATAATATTGCAGATGTTAATACAGTTGGTAACGCTACAAACATAGCTAACATATCAACAGTTGCTGGCCAGATTTCACCTACAAATAACATATCAACAGTTGCAGGTATTGCTCCAGATATTACTACTTTAGCAGGAACATCAGGATTAACTACGTTAGCTGCAAATGCTGCTAATATATCTATTGTAGCAGGTATTAACGCAGATGTTACTGCGGTTGCTGCCATAGATTCTGCAGTATCTGCCGTAAATTCTAATGCTGCTAATATTAATGCCGTTAATGCAAACAGTGCTAATATTAATGCCGTCAATGCAAATTCTACAAATATTAATACGGTTGCTACTGACTTGGCTGGTTCTGATACAATAGGAACCGTTGCTACAAATATTGGTCAAGTTCAAAACTTTGCTCAAGCTTATCGAATCTCGGCGACAGCTCCTACAACAAGTTTAGATATTGGTGATCTATGGTTTGACACGACAAATAACGTAATGAAAGTTTACTCGTCAGGAGGTTGGATTACTGCAGCTTCTGCAATCAATGGTACAGCTGATAGATTTACATATACAGTATCTTCATCAACTACTACTATAACAGGTCCTGATGACTCTGGAAATACTTTGGCTTATGATGCTGGATATTTAGACGTGTATCTTAACGGGGTTAAGATGGTCAATGGTACAGATGTTACTGTTACATCTGGTACATCTATTGTATTTGCTTCAGCAATAGGAGCTTCTGGTACAGATGTTGTTGACATTGTAGCTTTTGGTACATTTCAATTAGCTAACTTTAGTATTAATGACGCTAATGACGTCTCTACTTCTGGTGTTACCGATGGTCAAGTATTAGTATATAATTCTTCTAGTAGTACATTCCAACCTGGCAATGCTAGTAGTGCAGAGGTCTATGGTTTTAGTGTAAATGCTAGTGGAGAGCTAATAGTTACAACAACAAACGAAGGAGCGGATAATATAGATGCTGCTACTTATGCTACTTTTGATGACGTATTATTCGCGGCAAGCGGATTTACTTTTAGCATAGACAGCGGCGGAAATTTAATAGCAACAGTTTAAGGTTTACTTTACTAGTAAAATTTAATATAAAAGGAGTATTATGGCAACAGTAAATTTAGGATCAATAAAATTTAATTGGCAAGGTGCATACGCAGGTGGAACAGCTTATGCTGTTGATGACGTTGTATCTTACAATGGATCAAGCTACATTTGTAAGTTAGCATCTACAGGCAACTTACCTACTAACACTACATATTGGGATCAAATGTCTAGTGCAGGTACTGATGGAACAGATTTAACAACAACATTAACTACACAAGGCGATATTTTATATCGTGATGGTTCTGGTCTTGCTAGACTTCCTGCAGGTACAGCAGGAGAAGCATTAATCACAAATGGTACTGGTGCAAATCCTTCGTGGGGTTCTGTTGGTGGTGGATTATTACAGATTAAAAGAGCAATATACTCAACACAAGGTGCTTCTTTTAATAGTACATCAGGTTATTCAGCAACACCTCTTGCAGTTACAATAACACCAACAGCATCTGACAGTAGCTTTTGGATTAATGCAGTAATGAGATATTCTTATAGAGATAATCACGATACAACAGTTAAATTTAATGTATCTGACAGTCAAGTAGGTTCAACAACAGCTTTATTTTCTGAAGTTTCTCATACTGGAACTGGTGTTGGAAATGTATTTTTTGGATATGGTTCTTATGCTGCAGATGGTGCAGTTGATGATTATTGGCTAGAGCAAGGATTAATTAGTGGTATGTACACACCTGCTTCTAACAATGGTAGTGCAAGAACATTTTCGATTATTGCAAGAAACAGTTCTATTGGACAAATAAAATGGAACGAAACTCAAACAACAGGAAACGTACAATCTAGTGGTGCAGTATCTTGGATAGAGGTTTGGGAAATTGCAAATGGAATTTATAGTTAATAATTTAATAGGAGAAAAAATAAAATGAATATTGATAAATTAACACCAAAGCCAAATTTTGATACAGCAATAAAAGAAATCAATCCTAATGCAGAATTTTCTGCTGAAAATATTGATGAAATAGTTTGGTTAAATGGCACGACTGAAATATCAAAATCTGATATTGAAAATAAACTTGCAGAATTAATTGCAGATTGGAATAAAAAACAATATGCAAGAGATAGAGCAGAAGCATATCCATCAATCAAAACCCAATTAGATGACATATATCATAATGGAATTGATGGTTGGAGAGCTACAATAAAAGCTATTAAAGACGCAAATCCAAAATCAGAGGAGTAAAACCTCTATGACTAAAGCTCGAGATATTGCTGACTTTAAATTTGAAAACATAGTTGATACTGGTACTGAAGGTACTAGAGTTGCTACAGGTACTACAGCACAAAGAGGTAGTACAGCAGGTCAATTAAGGTTTAACTCTGAAACTGGATTAGCTGAATATTATACTGGTACTGCTTTTAAAGCTATTGATGCACCACCAACAGTTTCAAGTGTTGGTAATACAAACATTGAAGAAGCAAGTATTGCTAGTGGATTTGATTTAACAATTAGTGGTTCTGGTTTTGGTTCTGGTGCAACAGTTAAATTTATTGGAAATGATGGAACAGAATATAATAGTCCAACAGTTACAGTAAATTCAGATACTTCAATAACAGCTACAGTTAATACTTTATTAACTAATGCAAACGAACCTTATGATGTTAAAGTCACGAATATTTCTGGTTTATCTAATACTTTAGCAGACGCATTTAATGTTGATGGAAAACCTGCTTGGCAAACAGCAAGTGGAACAATAGCTACCATTCAAGATAACGCTACTGGTACTCATGCAACAGTATCAGCAACAGACCCAGAAGGTGATGCAGTTTCTTATTCTGAAACTGGGGGTACAGTTTTATCTACAAACAACTTTTCATTAAATAGTTCAAGTGGTGCAATATCTGGTGACCCAGTTGATGTATCTGGTGCAACAACACACACTTTTACTTTAAGAGCAACAAGTGGAACAAATACTGCTGACAGAAGTTTTAATATAATTGTTAATCCTACATTAGATGGAACAACAAGTGGTAGAGCATTTTCAAGTATATCTACATTTAATTCTTTAGGAACATTATCAACAGCAGGTTATTATGACAGATATGTCACTTTAAATGGTGGAGTTTCAGCATATGAACAAAAAGTTTATTATGATGGTACTGATACTTGGTATGTAGTTTCACCACAATTTACAAGTGGTGGATTAATTTCTAACAGTATGTATGGTGTTGCTAATGACCGAGCATCTGATGGTTCATTTAAAACAATTTGGCAAGCACATAACAGAAGTGTGTCTTGGAATGGTACTTGGAGTTATTTAGGAACAACAACTGTTCAAGATTTAATAGGAACAGGAAAAAATAATGTAGGTTCAACTGGTGCAGTTCCACTTGGAGATAGTTCTTCACAAGTTCTTACATCATTAGCGTCTTTAACAAGTTTTTCTACAATCAATTACTATGACCATGTTGCAGGTAGTAATTATTCTAGTGCAACATTAACAGCATTAAGAAATGTAGTTACAGAATTAAATTATAAAACTGCTTGGATGAGTATTACAGGTGATGATGATGGAAGTGGTTTCAATAATTATGGTGGTATAGGTTGGGATGATGGTTCAATATTAAATAATCCAAGTTTTAATGGAACACCTGCTACTACACATATTAAAAATGCAAGTGGTAGTATTCAAAAAGGAATGGCAGGTCAAACTAATGATAATGAAGCTATGGGTGTTACTTTATGGACACATAACGCAGGTTTAGCTAAAGCATCAGTAGGAACAGGTGGTAATTCTGGTTTTAATACATTTGGTGGAAGTGTAAGTTACACAGGTGGTTTAAAAACTACTGGACATATTTTACCTGCTGAAATTGCAGGTGAAACTGGTGGTTCTTCTACAGTTGTTACTTCACCTTTATATAATTCAACAATAGGAAAACTGAATAGTAAATTAGTTTTATTAGTTAAATAATGCCTAGAAAAAAGATTACATCAAAAGATTATGCTGAAGTAAAAAAGGATAAGGAAAAATAAGATGAAAGAAGTTTATGATCTAAAAGTCGAGGTTACAGAGGTTAAAGGTGACATAAAGGTCATAAATCAAGATCTTGCTCATATTAAAAATAATCACTTAGCGCATATAGAAAAAGACGTAGCAGGAATTAAAAAGATCATGTGGACAGTAGGTCTTATGATCTTTGCAGAATTAATCATATTAATAAAGCCACTCATTATAGGGTAATAACATGGGAGATAGTAACCATGGTACGATGGACAGGATTTGTTCTAGCTATGATCTCGGCATACATGTTGTCGACAGCGAACCTCGGAATTCAACATTGGGGCTGGCTAATAGGAAGTGTATCGTGCATGATATGGGTATACGCCGGCATAAAGGACAGGGACATTGCACGCGCATTAATGGAAGTGGTATATTGTATACTAGCTCTGCGGGGTGTGATCAACTGGTGGCCCTAAATGCAGGACTATTTCAAGAGTATGATTATAATAATGAATATGAAGAATGTGATTGGAGGCAATAATGTGGTTGAATATAGCAGCTAAATTAATACCTGGAGCTATAAAAACAGGTATGCAAATAGCAAAAGTAAGAAGAGAATCAAGACGACTTGAAGCAGTCGCAGAAATGAAGCACATGGAAAAGATGGCTTCAGGAGAAGTAGAATATCAAAAAGCAGTAATGCAAAACAATCAGCAGGGGTGGAAAGACGAGTTTGTGCTCATCTTGGTTTCAGCCCCAGTGATGTTATTAATTTGGTCGATATTTAGTGATGACCCTGAGATAATGGTCAAGGTAGAAAAGTTTTTTGAATACTTTAACAATATGCCCTTCTGGTATCAAGCATTATTTATTGGTGTGGTATCAGCTATCTATGGATTAAAAGGAGCAGACATTATGAAGAAGAAGTAATGGCTAAAACCCCTAAGATAGGACTTGTTGTACAGTATACAAAAACTCATAAAGGCACTAGTATAGGCAGAAAACCAATAACTAGTACTATGAATAAAAAGAAACGAGCAAGTTTTAAAAAATATAGGGGCCAAGGAAGACCATGAAAATAAATGAGAATACTAATATAGGACTACCTTTACGTAACTTAATAGGCTTGATTGGTGCTATCATTGTTGGTGCTTGGTTTGCATTTGGAGTTATCGAAAGATTAAATAAATTAGAAACAAAAAATCAGTTATTTGAAAAAGACTTATTAGAGGCCTCGGTTCAAAAGCCCATAGACCAGGAACAGTTTATGATATTAGAATGGCAAGCAAAACAAATAGAGAAGATGCAAAAACAATTAGAAGATAATGTGCATACAGGCGTAATGTTAAAACAACACACAGACGAAATTACAAAATTAAAAAAAGATATTGAAAAATTAAAAGATGCAACAAGAGATATTAAATTTGCCAATGGCAATGGAAACCATTAATGATAAAATTAGTATTTGCATTATGTTTATTTATAAATGGTGAGCTTGTAGAACACAGAATACAAGACAGTTTATCTACTTGTTTAAAAATGAAAAGAGAAGCTACACGAAACATGGAAATGAACAATAAAACATTTATGTGTGGGGAGGTAGAGGCTGAGCTTTACAAAAATGTTGATGGAAGCTATAGTATAGATAAAATTATTAAAGCAAAATGAAAAAAATAATTGGCTGTGCTTGCGAGCATCTAGCAGTCGCATGGCTACAAGAAAAAGGTTATTATGTATTTAAAGGGGCTCAAACTCATTGTCCTGTAGACCTCGTCGCAATGGACCCAAAAACATTTAAAATAGAATTATTTGATGTTAAGTTAGTAGCAAGAAGATCAGATGGCTCAAATATAAATAGAATACCAAGATTAAAAAATAAAGGTATACAAATCTTATCAGTTGATTTAAAAAATAAAAAGTGTAGAATTGTTCCAAAGAAGGAGAAAGTAATATGGTCATAAGAGAGAAAACAGATACAATAGTAATACATTGCGCAGATACACCAGATGATAGAGATGTAGATGCTGCAACAATAAAGAAATGGCACGTTGAAGAACGAGGCTGGGATGACATAGGTTACCACTATGTAATAAGACGAAATGGTTTAATAGAACCAGGACGAGATGTCAAAGTACAAGGAGCCCATGCTAAGCAGGTTAATGGTACATCAGTGGGTATATGTATGGTAGGCAGATCTGAATTTGATGCAAGACAGTTTGAATCACTAAGAGATTTAGTTCAGTCATTATTAAGACAATATCCTGATTGTAAGGTTATTGGTCATTGTGATGTAGAACCTAAGAAACCAAATTGCCCTGGGTTTGATGTAGCTAAATGGTTTACCGAAGCCATTCCTTCCATTCATCGCCCATAATCTGTCTAGCAATATCTTTTTTAGCTTTGAGGGACTTAATGATCTTATCATCAACAGTCCCTAGAGCTGTAATATCTATATAGTGAACGTTTGATTTTTGTCCAATCCTATGGGCACGGTCCTCGGACTGCAGCCTGTGTTCAAGGTTGTAACTATTGCTATAATAGATAACAGTATTAGCAACCTGTAAATTGAGGCCAAACCCCGCGGTTGCTGGATTAGCAACAAAAAATTGAGCCGTACCTTTTGTAAATAACTTAATATTTTCTTTACGTTCTTTATCACTTGTATCTCCCCAGTATTCAACAACCGCATCAGTGCCATGTTGTTCTCTTAGTTTCTTTGCTATCTGTTCTAAGTCTGCTCGATAACAAGCCCATACAATACACTTATTATCTATCTCTTCTGTAACTTCTAATAAAGCTTCAATCCTATTATTTTTAATATGGTGTGTATGACCATCATTATCTATAATATGACCACAAGATATCTGATGTAACTTACTTAACATAGATAGTTTATTAGGAACGGTAACAATACCTTTCTCTAATTCTGTAAGACAAAGCTCTTTCATTTCTTTATAAGCTTTTTCTTGTTCTTTCGTTAACTCGACGTAACGATATTGGTAAGACTTTTCTGGTAGATCTAAACATTCATCTTTCTTAACTCTAAAACTAAATTTACGTAGCATATCATTTAACTCATCTGTTCGTTGGAATCCAGTAACTTTCTTAAATGATCTATTACCAAGATTCATATTAACCATTATTGCATATCTATTTCTAAATGAATAGAATGAAGAGAAACCTAGATGATATTCATCAAGAAAATCGCATTGACTATATAAGTCTAATGGATCTCGCGTCACGGGCTCTCCTGTTAAAATACGTCTGTACTTAGCCATACGACCAAGCTTAATAATAGCTTTAGTACGTTTAGCATTAGGATTTTTTATAGTTGTTGATTCATCTACAACCATCATAGCTCTGCTTGTATTTAAAAAGCTTGTTGCCCACTTAACACCTTTAGGACTACTAAATGCTTCAACATTCATAATGACAATACGTAAATCATCTGATGCTCTGACAATATCTTCAAGATACATCTTATCTTTTTTACGTGGACTTGCTGACCAGATAGCATAACGATATATAATATGCTCTGGTAAGTGTGTAGGTATCTCGTTTAGATGCCAGTTTCTATATGCTCCTTTTGGAGCTAATATTAATAATGAATCAATCTTTCCGTTATCATATAGATAAGCAGCAGTATCTAATGTCACCTTAGATTTACCTGTTCCCATCTCCATGAATAATGCAAATGACTTCTCTTCTTTTGAAATATCCCAAGCTTTGAGCTGATGTTCAAAAGGTTCCGTTTTAAATGGGTATATCTTACTATGCATAGTCTCCTTTTCCGTTGTCTATGGTCATCTATGGAGCAGTTTTATAGATCAAAATACATGTTTGTGTTAGGTTGCACAATATGTAATGATCTTTTTGCCCGAGTAACTGCGACATAAAAGACCCGAATTTCGTCGTCAGGAAGTGAGTGCATCTCTCTATAAGTACGAGGAGCTATATCCGTTATTAACAGGACATGCTCAGCTTCTCCACCCTTAACGCCGTGTATAGTACTAATCTTAATCCTCGGCTCTTGATCAAGATTTTCTCCTCTCTGCAGCAGCATTATATAATATTCTCTGCGCTTTGTATCTATTTTATTTAACCGTTCCCACCAATTTCCGCTTTTTAATTCAAAGTCATTTATAGTATAATATGCCTCGGGGTCAATACCACGCGGACAGCGGGTCACCATATATTTATATATTAACTTAATGCCGCTACCCAATATTGATTCCCCACTAGATAGTCTATTCCATTGACTAATGGCATTGAGTACCTCAGAATTTAAAGGTGATCTTTTTCCTAGTACAATGTAAGGATAGCCATTCTTAATGCAGATGTTTTCTAACTCATTAAGCATGTAGCCATTTCTAGCTAATAGATACCAGGACCCTTTAGATATATCTACATCTTCTGGGTCCATGTACCAACGAATCTCTCCTGTTTCTGTACGTGGTTTAAACTCTTTCTTAATCCTATCTTTAATTCTTAGATTTAATTTATTAGCTAATTCATGAACAGTGATGGGAACCCTATACGACTGGTCCAATACAGTAGACTTACCTTCTAATTTTATAAACTTATCTACATCAGCTCCTGCCCATCTGTATATTGCTTGATCATCATCACCAGCTACATACATAATCTCTGTATCTTTTCCGATTTCATTTATAATATCCCATTGTATAGCAGATAAATCTTGTGCTTCATCTACAAATAATATTCTTAATTTAGGAAATAATTTCTGTTCTAGACATTTTACAAGCATGTCTGTATAGTCTATAATCTTACGCTTATCTTTATACTTAACTAAAGCTTTACTAAGTCTTTCTAATTCAAACCAGTTAACAGCATCATCATTATACTTGTTGTATATATCATACAAAGGTTTTCTCTGTACTCGGGCCAGGTTCTCTAGAAAGAATAATTTATCTCCAGTCTTCATACCAAAGATCTGACCTTCTCCCATGTCAACACCGCCATCTACTTCTAAACCTAGCATCTCTCCTAATTCTCTGTAGTGTGTAGGTGCCATGACATGACTACGTTTTAGATTTAATTGTTTAAAACATAAACTATGTATTGTTCTAAAATATGGAATATCATCTTTTGTATAGTCAAACTTAGTGAAAGCTCTATCTGCTGCTTCATTTGCAGCCTTTCTTGTAAAGGCAAGATAACCAATATGACTAGGCAAGACGCCTTCTTGTAGATGTTTTTCTACTAAACTTAATAACTTTGTAGTTTTACCTGTACCAGGTGGACCTAATATTATGTTGAGGTTTTCGTGCTGCATTTACATTCTCTCTCTTTACTCTCTTTTAATTGTTTTTTCAATTCGTCAACTTCTTTATAAGTATCTCCAATTATTTTTCTATGACCTTGACTTATTTCTCTATTATCTTTAAGTTTATCTTCTAGTTGTTTTATTGTATTACCAGCTTTACGGCATTGTTTTTGTAAATAATCTACTTGTTTTTGTAGCTTTTCACAATCTTCATTTGTCATCATCTTATTTCTAGTTTCTTTTTAGCAACAACACATCCTGTTGGAAATACATTACGATCACTCCATTCATCTTCTTTTGTATCATATGTTGATGCAGTTATTAAATCTTTATCATTATCTTCTACAATAAAACCATATGTAATTTTAATAGCTGGTTTCATTGCTTTAGTTTCTGTTGTATTAGCATGACCGCTATCACCAGTAATATCTTCCCATGTTATCTTATGCAAGATATATCTCTTATCATTAACCGTTATTTCCTCATATTTAGGTTCCCTCTTTCTAGAAGGGGATTTCTTCTTCGTCATCACTCACATCCTTTGGTATGTCATGTCCTGATTCTTGTTTAGCAAAAGCAGGTAAAGACCACAAGTTTACACCTTTACCTTTTATATTCCAGAAATGGTGCTCAGCATCTCTTTGTTTTAATAATGAAGTAACTTGGTGCACTTTAAACTCTCTAAAATGTTGACGATCAAAGTAAGCCATAAGATCTGATATTCTAAAATAATGTCTATCTTCTTCTGTCCATGGTTTACCAAGTAGTATCTCATCTTTACTTAATGCTTGTGCTCTGCTTGTACAGAATCTTTCTATTAATTCAAACAACTGACCAATAGAACTAGCGTCAACAGGAGCTTCTATGATATTTAGATTTTCAAATAATGTATTAATCAATTGATTCCATGCATTATCATTCATCTTACCAGGCATCATATTTAATTTCTCCATACATTTCTTTTGAAACCGACGCTGATTCTGTAAGTCATCTGTTTCTAGCTCTATTCTACCACTTCCTTCAATATCAAGAAACCAAATAGGTGGGTTAGAGTTATATTTTGTTAAAGAATGTATAGCAGGCATCCGCCCGTCGTTTCCGATCCCGTGCTTTCGGAGTTTACAAACGGACGGATTACAATGTGGAGCAATAGGAGCTCTACTACAAGTGTACTGATATGTCTTCTTGCCAGCTGATTTAATGACTTCCAACACTTCAGCACTTTTTAGAGGAGGGTCCATGAACTTAATATTGAACTCTTCTGTCTTAGCCTGCCATTCGTCAGGATAAGCTTTACGAGCATACACAGCCATATTAAATAGTCCATTATTCCTTGTTCCTTCTGGAAAGCCTTGCTGTGTTAAGAATTGTAAACAAGGAGGACCTTCCTCGATCTCAGAGTTGCTTTTAACCTGGAGCTTTTCCAACTCCATTTGACTTAAGAGGGAGTTTGATGCTAACTCTAAGAATTTTTCGGCAGAGAGTTTATCTCCATTTTTATCGACAGCATAACGATCCGTGTCCAAATGATTAAAGTAAGGCATATTAATCCAGCCACCAACGTCGCCACGTTCAGCTAGAATAACAACCTGTTTAGGAAATATTTCACTTCCACCGAAACCTAAACCTGCTGATAACTCTTCTAATTTAGTTTTCATTATTTGTGCAGGTATAAACTCTTTACAAAACATATATAAATGTACTCCACCAGATTTAGATCTGCATGGTACAAAAGGTAATTTTAAGTCTGATAATTTTTTAGCTAAGTCTTTGATGTCAAAATTAGCATAGTCATCTATGTCTATTGCACCAAACTTGCATTTAGATTCATCATTGATTGGGATAATACCTATGCCTTTCACACCGGCTAGGTGATCTTTCCAATGTTGTATAGTTACTGTCTCTCTAACAGTAATGGCCTTGCCCGTCAGCTTTCCATCGGCACGGGAATCTTTTATTTCGTATGTACCGTGGGCTCGTTCAAGGCCGGCAAAGAGAGAGTTAAATTTATTCTCCATAACCGGCCCTGTACTTTAGAAGTCTTTTTTACTGTTTACTTCTGTCTCCTCTTTAGCAGGAGGTGAAACTTTAACTTCGTTTGACCTCACAGAATTTGAGAAAACTTTAGCCATTTGATATAGATTAGTGTCGGTCACTGGACCTTCAATAGCTATATCCCAACCATGCCAAGACCCCTTATCATTTTTCTCAGCAATAGATTTCATTTTATACTTGTGACTAAATGAAGCTGGCGTAACCATTTTCCCGTCTGATGTTGGAACCTTTAATCCCATCATCATGCTATTCCAACGTCTAGCTTTTTTAAGCTGAGTTGAACTCATACTGATAACAGCTTGTTCAACGTGTTTACCATCCATCATTATAATAAATTGATAAGCAGTCTCTACTAAGATGTTACCATTTTCTAGCACCACTTCTCCTCGATCATTCCGTGGACCGGTTGTAAGCTTACTGTCAGGTGTATGTTCACCAACATAGCCTCCACCTTGTTCACGGGGTTTCCACTCTACAAATGATCTCTTGTAGCCACAAGGCAATACAGTGATCTCGTTGTAAAGCTTACCAGACACACTATTAAAAATCATTCCAGGTTTACAACCGTCAATGGTTTCAATTTGTGGACTAGTTTTTTGGATCAAAGAGATAAATGGAATAGCTAGATCTGCAGTTGTCATTTTTTCTAGACCTGCATTTGCATCAGCAGCAAAATCAATTACTGCTAACTCCGTACTTTGCTTTTTAGCAACTTGTTTATTGTCCATGCTATTCTCCTCTCTTGATTTTAGCAATTTGCCCTATATGAACACCCAACAGATCATGAGGTAGGGCTTTCCCCTTCTCTGTTTGTTCTCTGATAAACGCATTAAGAGACTGCGGGTGAACAGACTCTTTATCAGTGAAACTTATACCTTTTTGGTTTAAATATTTTTTAATATTCATGGCTGATGCATCTTCACCTTTACCAAAAGAAGTTTTAATTTCATTTTTAATTAAGTCACCATGGCCTTCTTTACGCATCCATGCAAAAGCTTCAGGTTGTTTTTCTTTTGATATATGACCTCTATAAAAATTTTTAAGATCAATCTTAAGTAAACCGTCTTGTGTTTCAAATTTAGAAATACCTATCTCATTAAGCATGTTAGGTAAATCTTCCTCTTCTAATCTACGTAATTGTTCTTTTGTAGATTTTACTGCATCTTCTTTTATTCTTAGATTTTCTCTGACTCTGTCAATCTCATTTGCAAGATTAACGATCTGCGTCATTTCTTTGTCATTACTCATTTGTTGGCCTCCCAAATATATTACATTTTACAGGATAGTAAATCTTTTCCTGACGATCCCATTTTAAAAAATTTACTTTCCCATTGTTTACATCACTAGCTATTGCACCAGCTATTGCTATTGCAATTGGATCGCCCATTGTTAAAATATAATCATCATCTTTGTAGTCTTTTAAATGTCTACGCAAACGACTTATTGTAGGAGCCGCAGACAACACAACGTCGCCTGGAGGTAACATTAATTTAAGCTCGCCATACTTGGCTGCAGGCAACACATTTCTATTTGGTACCTCTTGAACTATATATACTGCCATCTCTGCTCTCTACTCATATATTTTATTTTTTATTTTATCCCAATCCCATGGTTTTGAAAATGAAATAAAATTTAACTCATCAATGTCAATTGAAACCTTATCACTTTTTGTCGGTTTGTAAACAGATTTAATTACAGTTTTTGCATCTGTTATATTTATTGTATCATTTTTTCTCATAATAACTTTGACATTTGCATTTTCTTTTACAGCTTCATGCATCCATGCAATTTGTGTATTTTGAAACATAACCTTATTCCCTCGTCCAATCTTCAATTCTAAGAATATTGTCTTTCCCTTTCTTATCCACAGACAGTCTGGAATCCCCGAGCTTACTAGATTTTCTATTCTGTTTTTTAGACCTGGTAGGTTTAGTTTTAGAAGCTGAAAAAGGTTTTTCTCTGTCATCTAATGTCAAGTAACCATCAAGCCAAATTTTACTAGCAAAAGCTTGTAAAGCAGGGTCTTTAATAGAATCTTTAAAGTTTGTGTAATCAATATCAATTGGAAGTGCTGCATAAAAAGTAAATAACTCTTGTCTAGTTAATATAACTCTGTATCTGTAGTCACTGTTTTCAGATTGAATAATAGCTTTGTCATTAAAATAACTCTCTAAATGTTCTTTTCTTCTAGCTCTAACATAGAATGCATCTGGTGAAGCATCTATTATTTTAACTATACTAAAGAACCCGTGATTTGTAAATACCCACATTATTTTACCTCTCCCCATGATCTGCCTTTTTCAACAGACACTTTTAATGGTACCTCTAGTTGTACACAGTTTTCCATAATATCTATGATCTGTTGTAAAGGTTTACCGTTGTTATCTTTATATGACAAGTCCAATTCGTCATGAACTTGTAGATGAGGTACAACTCCCATCTCCTTATATAATGTAAGCATTGCTTGTTTTGTCAAATCTGCTGATGCTCCTTGTATCAACGCATTTAATGCTTTATGTGTATAAGCTCTTTTTAATGGTCTACCATGCCATACTTCTTTTGCATCAGTAAGTCTCAATGGCATTTCTTTATTTGGCCATTTTAATGTAGAATCTGCAGGTTCCCAAAAATTAAAGTGTCTTTTTCTACCTAGTAGTGTCCTAATCTCGCCACGTTGTGTAACAGCAGCTGATGCCTCGTGCATTAATCCTTTTACAAATGGGACATTATTGTGGTATTTTTCAAGCAGAACTTGAGCTTCGCCATAATTTAAGTTAAGCATCTGTCCTAGTTTAAATGTGCCCATACCATACATGATACCTAAATTGATAACTTTAGCGACTTTACGATCTATTCCAGCCATCTTTGCGACCATTGTATGGAAGTCCGCACCTCTGTCTCTGTATTCATCAGCAGCTTCTTGTGCACCTCTGATCTTTCTTAATGTTGCATAGTGTACTAACATTCTAGGTTCTTGTTGATTGTAGTCTAACCTAATCCATTGACAGCCATCTTCAGGAATAAATAAGCTACGTATCATTGGTCCCCAATACTCATCTCTTGCTGGTATCTGTTGTAGATTAGGGTTACTTGAACTAAATCTCCCAGTCCTCGTACCGTCAGAGTCTTTACGCAACTGGTGAAACTGTGCATGTATACGATCACCAACACTCATATCAAGACAGACCTTTTGTATAAAGTCTCGTCTCATCTTATTTACTTTTCTATATTCTGCAACTTGGCATAAAAATATTTCTTTACTAGATGACATAAAGTCTGCAGTAAATGAAGGGTTACCTGCCTGTGTTCTTGGAAACCATATCTTATTACGTTCACAAACAAGACCTAGTTGATCATTACTCCAAGGTTCTACTGCAAAACCAGCATATTCTCTGAGCTCATTTAATAATCTTGATTCATCTTTTTTATATTGTTTATTAAGCTTTTCAGCTTTAACCATATCAATACGTACACCTTTAAATCTCATATCTAAGATTAATGGTATAAGCTCTGTCTCTAGTTTAAAGATACCTTCAAGATCTTGTTCTTTGAGAATAACTTTTTGTTTCTCAAATATCTCTAATGTATTAACAGCATCAATCTCTGCATATTCACCTACATAATGAGCAGGTAGTTTATACATCTCTTTCTTTGCATTGATATTATAAGCTTGTGCTGCTGCTTGCAACATGGATTCATCTTTACCTCTGCCTAAATATCTTTGACTGAGTGCCTCTAAGCTATATCCTTCTTTTCTTTCCTCGTCGATGAGTGGTTCTGCGATTTGTATGTCGTATTTATTCCCACCGACTTCAATCCCAACGGTTCTAAGCCATTCAAGGTCATAGAGGATATTTGCTCCAACCTTGTCAATGCTTGTTTTGAGCTGGTCTGAAAGCCATCGTAAGACACGGTCACGATTGAGGTTACCTTCACCTGCATGCCCGAATGGGTAGTACCCTTTAAATCCTGTGTCCGTTGCCACTGAAACTCCAATAAGTCTTCCATCTTTTCTAACACCTCCTGGTCCATTAGTTAATAAATTAGGGTCGTAAGTCTCGCAATCAAATGCGATTATTTTGGCTCCAGATAAGTCGGGGAAATCCTGTGGTGGGGTCCACCTCGACTCTGGTTTCCAAAGCGGTAGTTGCTGGCGTCCATTTTCTGTTTGCATTTTTCCATATCCTCTCTGCGTCTGTGTTTACGTATTCTTCTAGGTAGACGATTTCCCTACAAGATGTATTTAAAAGCAATTTTACACAAGTCACACAAGGACTTAGTGTAATATATGCTGTCTTAATCTCTTCAGTGTTACGGCATTGCAGTATTGCATTTTGTTCTGCATGTATTGCCTCACACTTTTCTAAACCTTCTCCACTTTTATAATGTGCTCCTTCACATGGTGTGGTAATACAGTGCTGCTGTCCACGGCCATTACCGTTGTACCCTGTAGCAAGTACAAAATCATGCTGATCAACCAAAACACAACCAACATTACGACGATAACATGTGCCACGCGTAGCAACAAGTTTCGCCATAGCCAAGAAGTAAGTTGTTTTACTAGGTCTACCATGTACTTTAATTTCCTGACGTGTCATCCATATCACCTGTTGGATAGTCTAATATTTTACCATCATTTGCTCTATCAATCAACCATTGTGTCAACTCTTTTGGATGGTTATAAGTTGTAATATCAAAGTTATGATAAGGTAATGACTTAGGATTTTCTAAGACACTCATTGCCTTTTCAAAATCTGATTCATATAGATGTTGACTAGCAGCAGTCAAATGAATATTGCCTAGTGGTAATATATGATCTGTCCTTAGTTTATATAATAATGAAACAAACCCAGCACACATTGAAAAATTAAAGATGTCATACGGCCAACCTAACCATATGTCACTACTTCGCATTGTGTCAAAAATATGTAGTTTATTGTCTCGAATCATGAACTGTATTGCAACAGTACATGGTATATCTTTAGAGGGCCTTGGATTTGGCCTCCAAATTGTGGCAACAGCTTGTCTTGTATCTTTATCTCTAATGAGCTCATCAACTATGTATGTTAATTGATCAATGATCATCGGACCATATGCTCCATTAAAAAAGTAACCGTCATCACTAAACTTTGAGATCATGTCACTGTACTTGGATATCATTCCAACTGTATTTCTGCCAGTTAATATAAATGCTGCTTCTGCAGGCATAAATTTATAACCTAGTTTTCTTTCTGTATATGTAACAATGGGACTTGTCATATCTACACATGTAGTATGGTTCAAAATCTCATATGTCATGTTATCTCTAGGAGCCACTGCTTTACGTTTTTTGATAATTAAAGCAAGGGTCCTAAACCACTCGTCATTTGCGCTTAAGCCGACCATAATGCCTCCTTTATGTCTTGTTTGATTTGATCGTAGCCTTTACCATTAAATCTACGATAATATTGTGGATGCTTGATTGCTTGGAACTCAATGTCATGCTTTGACAATGCCTCTTGTGCAATGTTACCCATAGCAATAATTTCGACCTCATCTTCTAATTCCTCTATAAATTTAAGATCAATATTACCTTTATGGTCTTTGACATTTGTGTATGCACACTCATGTTCTCTTATCCACAATTCATGTATAGCTTGAGTAAAATAT